>Ga0334884_1002793_pt1 | contig 21348 bp, 16 predicted proteins | sample GraSluR1_MG_7_FD_207215 | JGI IMG/M metagenome (GOLD analysis project Ga0334884, IMG submission 207215) | Sludge microbial communities from methane-producing bioreactor in Wageningen University, Netherlands - Granular Sludge_12_05 R1 | ecosystem: Engineered > Bioreactor > Anaerobic >...
CGGTACTTTTGCCTTCGACGACGACAGTATTACCCCGGATGCCGGTGATTATGACGCCGATGTGACCTTTACCCCTGATGATACGGACAACTACGAAACGGTATCGGGTACGGTGTCTGTGACGGTGGATAAAGCAACACCCGAAGTCACGGAGTGGCCAACGGCCTCGGACATTACCTTTGGGGAGAGTCTCGCGGACAGCGCACTCAACGGTGGTGATGCATCGGTAGACGGTACTTTTGCCTTCGACGACGACAGCATTACCCCGGATGCGGGTAATTATGACGCCGATGTGACCTTTACCCCGACCGACACGGACAACTACGAAACGGTATCGGGTACGGTGTCTGTGACGGTGGATAAAGCAACACCCGAAGTGACGGAGTGGCCAACAGCCTCGGACATCGCGTTTGGGCAGAGTCTCGCGGATAGCGCGCTCAGTGGCGGTGTCGCCTCGGTACCTGGCAGCTTTGACTTCGACGATGACAGCATCACCCCGGATGCGGGTAATTATGACGCCGATGTGACCTTTACCCCGACCGACACGGACAACTACGAGACGGTATCGGGCGCGGTGTCTGTGACGGTGGATAAAGCAACACCCGAAGTCACGGAGTGGCCAACGGCATCGGACATTACCTTTGGGGAGAGTCTCGCGGACAGCGTGCTCAGTGGTGGTGATGCATCGGTAGACGGTACTTTTGCCTTCGACGACGACAGCATTACCCCAAACGCGGGTGTGTATAACGCCGATGTGACCTTTACCCCGGATGATACGGACAACTACGAAACGGTATCGGGCACGGTGTCTGTGACGGTGCATGCTGGCACTATAGAAGAACCCAATTTGACCATTACGAGTAACAAAGCTCCTGACAGCATCCATGTTGGAGATCGCCTTGAATTAAGTGCTGCTGAAGAAGGCGGTGAAGAATACAGGTGGCTCAAAGATGGTATGTATCTGGATGAATTGAAGCAAATTTCCGGAGCAAACTCCCGGATGCTTGTTATTGATCCTGTTGCACTGAGTGATGTGGGAGTTTACACCTGCCAATTCATGTATGGAGACGAGCAATATGTAACAGAATCATTCGAAATTCAGAATGTAACCGGTTTGCCAGAAGTTCCGGTGTCCACTCCTGTTGCGTTGCTTGTCCTTGTTGTGACATTCAGTTGTTTGGGAGCAAGGAGCCGCCGTCAACGAGCGTAGGTGGTGTATTTAGTACATAATCAAATTGTTGTTGGATAATTAAACGAACAATGCCCCGGTAACATAAATTTATTGCTACCGGGGCAGCTTTGCTATGATCCGCTTACATCAACTCTCAGGTACTTGTGCTTGGTATGAGAGCTTATTGTAAGAATATTAAAGTGCATTCCGATCAATTTCATGCTTTTTAAGCCGGTATTGCAGTGTTTTATAACTTAATCCAAGTAGTTTTGCTGCCGACTTAATACTCCCCCCACTACGTTCCAGGGCCTGACGGATTAATTCCTGCTCCAGATTCTCCAACACAAGGCCTTCCGGTGGCAAACTGACATTTTCTAATTGTACAGGTGTCTGGTGAAATTTTTCTGGCAAATCTTCTACATGCAATTCTTTGTCACCAAGTACAAAAAGCTGTTCAAGCGTGTTTTCAAGCTCTCTGACATTACCTGGCCAATGATATAGCTCAAATGCAGTTAAGACAGCGGACGATATTACTGGCGGTGTGATACCAATTTTTTTAGATAACTTGGCACGAAAATGGTTCACAAGCATTGGAATATCTGGTGTTCTTTCTCGCAATGGTGGTAATTTAATAACCAAGACTTCAAGTCGGAAAAATAGGTCCTCGCGAAAAGCACCTTGATGTACGCGGTTTCGCAGGTCCTGGTTGGTTGCTACAATGACCCGCACATCCACTTTGCGTGGTTTGTTAGAGCCGACCCGTTCTATGAAGCTGTCCTGCAAAACACGTAACAGTTTTGCCTGGCTGTCTAGATGCATGTCGCCGATTTCATCCAGAAAAATCGTACCGCCATCAGCGACCTCAAACTTGCCCGGTCTGCTTGTTTCGGCACCTGTGAAGGCACCTTTTTCATGGCCAAACAACTCAGATTCCACCAGGTGTTCTGGGATGGCCGCACAGTTTACAACAATAAAAGGCTTCCTGCTCCGAGGACCTTCAAAATGAATATGCCGGGCAATTAATTCCTTGCCTGTTCCGGACTCGCCAACAATCAATACGGTACTGTTTACTTGGGCAGCACGCTGGGTACGCGCAATTACGGGTTGCATTACCGGGCAATTGCCAACAATATTGCGCAATGATACGGATTCAGTAACCAGGGCGCGAAGTTGTTCATTTTCTCGTCGTAACCGACTACGCTCTATAGCACGCTGCATCACCAACAACAGCGTTTCTTTGTCAAAGGGTTTTTCGAGATAATCACAGGCACCTTCCTGAATAGCAGTGACTGCGGTTTTTATCGAGGCATGGGCTGTCATGACCACCACTTCCATATCTGGTCGTACCTGTCGGGCACGTCGCAGTAACTCCAACCCATCCATACCCGGCATTTTCATGTCCGTCAGCATCAGGTCATACGGGTCTTCTTGCAAGTATTCCATAGCAATGCTTGCAGATGCACCCGTCTGTACCGTATATCCAGATTGTGATAAAATGTCAGCGATAACCTCACGCTGTACTGTATCGTCTTCTATAATTAACATTCGTGTCATGATAATATCAGTCTTATTTTATTGCCCTATTATAATTCGATACCAAATTTGGTGTGTACATCCGAATTTTAACATTAACTGGTCATTGTAATGAATCTGAAGCAAATTCACGTTTATTCAGGTCAATGCGTATTTTTTCCTTGACATGTTTTTTCGCCATGTGCGATTATACAACCGCAAGTTTTAGTCAACCAATTTTCCGGAATATTACATTGCCCTATCTGGCGGTGTCCACATGCAACCGGAAAAGGAGGAATCATGGAAGAACCGGGACCTAGTCCGAACCCGACATCATTGGTGTTGAACGTGCCCAATAAGCAGTTAATAGTGTATTTGCTGCCGTTGGGGGCGGTTATTGAATTGAGCCCCACCTGCCTGTTGTAGTCTTGCCGGGTTCACCTCTCATGCCGCTCTTGACGATAGCGGTATTTAATGGAGGTGAACCGTGAATAAAATCATCCCTCTCCTGGATGGAATCCGTAAAGACGTCATTCATGGCGACAAAGAGATGCAGGATCGTTTTTGCAACGATCATCACCCGGCACTAATTGCGGAATTGCTGGAGCAGCTTTCACCCGAAGAAGTCTATTCCATCCTGCAGAACATGCCTATCGAATATAGCGCGCATGTTATGGGTCTTCTAGAGCCTGCTACCCAGGAAGAAGTTGCCGAAATACTGGATGATGCTGAACTGGCCGATCTGATCAACAACATGTATTCTGATGAGCGTGTTGATTTTATCAAATTATTATCGGAAGATCGTGTTGCACGTGTGTTGCGCAAGGTTGCACAAAAAGAACGCGATGACATTATTCGGTTAAGCGGACATGAAGAAGGTACGGCCGGTGCCATCATGACTTCAGAGTATGTCTCCCTGAAGCAAGAATTAACCGTGCGTGAGGCGTTGGACAAAGTACGACTGGAAGCACCGGATAAAGAAACAATCTATTATGTGTTTGTAGTAGATGAAGAGCGTAAGTTGGTTGGATTTGTCTCCTTGCGCGATCTCATCATGGCGCCTTCCTATTTGCGTGTCAAGGAAATCATGAAACATGAATTGGCATTTGCTTATGCTCATGATCCGCAAGAGGATGTTGCACGAAAACTTTCCCAATATGACTTGATAGCCATTCCAATAGTTAATGCCAATGATACCCTCATCGGAATAGTTACCTTCGATGACGTCCTGGATGTTGCCGAAGAAGAAGCAACCAGCGATTTCCATCAGATGGGTGCCGCCGGTGCGGTAACTACCAGCCTTCGAGAAGCTAGCATCTGGCTGATTTATCAAAAACGATTGCCTTGGCTAATGGTGTTGATTCTGGTCAATGTGCTTTCAGGAGCCGGGATTGCGTTCTATGAAGACACCATCCATGCTGTCGTTGCATTGGTTTTCTTTTTACCCTTATTGATTGGCAGCGGTGGTAATGCCGGTTCGCAATCTGCCACCTTAATGGTACGCGCCTTGGCAACCGGTGATGTGGAAATGCGAGATTGGTTGCGACTCTTCATCCGGGAAATCACCGTCGCGCTTTGTATTGGTGTTACCATGGGAATTGCAGTCTCCATGATCGGTATATTTCGTGGTGGGCCAGATGTCGCAGTTGTCGTTGCAGTTACCATGGTCGGCGTTGTAATGATGGGCAGTCTGATTGGCATGTCATTGCCATTTATTTTGACAAGGCTTAAACTCGATCCCGCCACAGCAAGTGCTCCCCTGGTTACGTCCCTCGCCGATATCGCAGGTGTATTATTGTACTTCACCATTGCCACCTGGTACTTCGGCATCGTAGGTATTATCTGACCTTCACACATCAACAAGCCGAAAAGGTATAATACTACTTATCTAATTATAATTGTTGACAGGATAAATAAATCAGAGGTATCATCATGAATAAAATCATCTTGCTGCTGAATGAAATCAGGCAAGTATTGGCGAGCAAGGACTCGAAAATGCTTGCACGTTTTTGCTCTGATCACCACCCCGCGCTTCTGGCTGAAATACTTGAACAACTATCACCAGAAGAAGTCTATTCGATACTCCATGATTTTCCACTTGAATATAAAGCTGCGGTCATGGGTCTGCTGGAACCTACGACACAATTAAATGTTGCCAGTATGATGGAAGACTCAGAACTGGCTTCATTGATCAATGAAATGTATTCAGATGAGCGTGTGGATTTTATAAAACTACTCCCTGAAGTTCGAGGCGCCAATGTGCTGAGACAAGTTGCCCGAAAAGAGCGTGAAGACATCTTGCAACTTGGGGCGCATCAAGAAGGCACTGCCGGTGCGATCATGACATCGGAGTATATTTTTCTGAAAGAAGAGTTGACAGTTCGGGAGGCATTAGACAGAATTCGCCTTGAAGCACCGGATACGGAGACCGTATATTACGCGTATATCATCGATGATGAACGCCTCTTGACAGGTTTTGTTTCATTGCGTGATTTGATCATGTCGGCTTCTTATGTTCAATTAAAAGACATTATGAAGCGTGAGCTGGTATATGCTTATGTACAGGATTCACAGGAATCGGTGGCACAAAAATTGTCGCAATATGACCTCATCGCTATTCCAGTCATCGACAAAGATGAAAAGTTAGTGGGTATTGTCACTTTTGACGACGCACTGGATGTTGCCGAAGAAGAAGCAACATCCGACTTTCATCAAATGGGTGCTGCGGGTATTTTTAATATCAGTATGCGCGATGCTGGTATCTGGTTGCTATATCAAAAGCGTCTTCCCTGGCTGCTTGTGTTAGTTTTTATGAATATATTTTCTGGTGCCGGTATTGCTTATTTTGAAGATACTATACAAGCAGTTGTAGCTTTGGTATTCTTTCTGCCTTTACTCATTGACAGTGGCGGGAATGCCGGTTCACAATCTGCCACGTTGATGGTTCGTGCCTTGGCAACCGGTGATGTGGAAATGCGGGATTGGTTGCGACTCTTCTTCCGGGAAATCACCGTTGCCCTTTGTATTGGAGTTACCATGGGAATTGCAGTTTCTGTAATTGGTGTTTTCCGGGGTGGTCCGGATGTCGCAGTTGTCGTATCAGCTACCATGGTTGGGGTCGTTCTATTGGGCAGCCTGATAGGTATGTCATTACCTTTTATATTGACCCGATTCAAATTGGACCCAGCGACGGCAAGCGCGCCTCTGGTTACCTCACTGGCAGATATCGCTGGTGTTATACTGTATTTTTCCATTGCCACCTGGTACTTCGGTATTGTGGATGGAATATAGCAGGGTGATGACCGCCTGCTTATAGTCCATATCAGTCATTTCCGAATTACACTCTTTCGTCATTTCCTTGCAGAAGGGAATCCAGAAAGAAACGTTACTCAGGTCGCACTTCGTGCTCTTTACTGGGTACCCACCTACGTTGGTAAGACGGTGTATAATGTATTCTATTGCCTGTTTCTATCCTGAAGGGATTACATCACCGTAGCGCGGGGTAAGGCCAACGAGCCGCCACCCCGGGTAAGTAACCCCCCCAAACCCGCACCCCGTAAGGCGTGCCAGCAACTTCATAAAGGTCTATGCATTTAAGCGTTTTCTGGGGAGTCACCTCATAAATGCCATGAATCCGCCCCAAAGCAACAATAGCAAGGCAATAAAAACTCCCATGGCCAATCCACCGATGACAAAAACTTCATGAAAGCGGCGGACATCCACCACAATTCGTGGAAGGCTGATGATGTCCATCAAGCTGAATTCTTCTTTGGTTCCAATGGCCATCCAAAATTTGCCTTCAACACCATCTGGCAAATAGCCTGCCAGATAATATTTCCCGGTTTCAAGGACAACGGGTCTTTCAGGAGTAAATTTCCATGACCTGGTACCTGTGAAATGTTCATGGAACTCTACGGGTGTTTCAATGGCAGTATCAAATATCACTACGCCATAATTCTCTGGAATTTCAAACGGGAAGTCCAGGTTTTCTGGCAGTCCCGGTCCAACCAGTGCCATGCGCGGTCGCAACGCTTCCAGGCCGGCAATTTTAGGTACGCCCAACTCCAGGTACAATTGCATCCCTGAATCAGCTTCAAAGCTAAACCAAAGTGTCGGTTGGTTTGCATCTACCTTGTGATAGCCTACCTGCGACACCTCCGGATCAGCAATATCATATGCTGTTTCAATAGTTGTAGGCCCACCATCTATGATCACTGGTTTATGTCCCATAGCCGGTAAACTAATACCCAACATTATCATGACGCTGGTGATTAATGCGATTTTGGAACGCTTCATGTCGATGCTCCTTACTGAATAATTTCGTTTCAAATTGAACAACACCGCACAAAACTAGACCATAGTATTCAATGGATAAGATAAGTGTTTATCATTCTACCGTTTCACGATTAACGGGAACACCTTCACCAAGCCAGGGAAACGGTGAATACAATGCCTCTATTTCTTGGATAGATAGACGGTCTCCCACCAGAATATTTTCCAGGAACGGGTCATCACTTGGTAACAGTGCCAGGATATAAAAATCAGACTGGATTGTACCATCGTCCACTTTTTCAATTCGTCGCTGGTGGTAAGCCAGAAGGCAATGTGAATCACGCAACCAAACCAGTGCGGGTAACAACACATCCAGTTCTGTAGAGGTTGTTGCTGCGGTATGCAATCGTACTGCTTCTCGCTGAAAGTTCCTGCCGAAATGCTGAACACAACCTTCCAGAAATGACTGAATCTTTTCCCCATCGCCTGCAGTATCTTGCCAGGTTAGTACCCATTCCTCAAGTTGATGTTCCACAAAACCAAAACTGGCCATTAACGGTAACTTCAGCCAATCATCGGTTTCCGTATCTTCGTAAAGCGTGATATGTTTCTCGGCAATTGCGTCACTACCCAGATACCGGTCCTCTCTACCTGGCCGTGCTTCAGGATGTGCATCCCAAAATTCATTCAAAGCCATACCCGGTTCTGCCCCTTTTAAAATTGCCGCGAGCGATGTGGGGTTTTCTCCCTGCGCAATGGCAGGCACTTGCAAAGTAGATAATAATGCGATTAAGAACATTTGTCCAGGAGCATATATAAATGCCCCTATGGTTTTCAGCTTCATGGTGCTTCGAACTTTCAATATCAGTTAAAGTGGAAAAACAGTTTCATTACTGAAAGTATACCGCAATGCTATTCCGAAAAGACTTGTTTGGAATAGTGCCAGGAATATACTTGTTTCAACAAGTAAAATGGTGGTGCTTTTTTTTTGTGATAAACTGACGAGAGAGACTATTCAACTGCTTACAAGTGTTAACACCCGTAATTAATGTAACAAACGTTTTTGAATAAAAGGATCATCCAGGAGGAAATCAACCTATGCCTACGAATAATAAACCACGGATACTGGTATTTGCAGGAAGTACGCGGAAAGACTCGTTCAATAAAAAACTTGCCCGGGTCGCTGCTGAATCAGCCCAAAAAACTGGAGCGGAAGTAACCTTAATTGATTTAAAAGACTATGAAATGCCTCTTTATGATGGCGATTATGAGGAAGCACAGGGCCTACCCGAAGCCGCGTCTCGTCTTCGAAAGCTTTTTTTTGACCACGATGGATTGATTATTGCCACTCCAGAATACAACGGTTCACTACCGGCTGTACTTAAAAATGCCATTGACTGGCTGAGCCGAAAACAAGGTGACGAACCGCCCTTGGCATGTTTCCGCGGCAAGACAGCATTGCTGTTGGCAGCATCACCCGGAGCGTTGGGGGGGATTCGATGCCTTGCGCATCTGAATATTATCCTGTCAGGAATACAGGTGATGGTATTGCCTGAGATGAAATCGGTACCACAGGCCCACAAAGTATTTGACGATCAGGGCAATCTTACCGATCAGAATTTACAACAGTCACTCGATAAACTTACCGAGCGGCTGAGTACTGTAATACGTTCAATACAAGCAACAAATTCTTGAATATCATTCCAATCAGTCTCAAATAAGTAATGATAACACGGGATCGCTAAAGATTCTGGTGTCTCCGGTCGATAAACAATGCATAGCCCAGACAAGGAAGTCGAGGCTACTCACCGGACAAGGAAGTCACGCAGTAAGGTGAGTAAAATAAGACTGTGGATACATCGGGGTGTCTATCCCAACACCACGCGACCGGTGTTATCGTCGTATAGTCTTTCTTTCCATGAGAGGCGCCATAACCATGTTATGGCGTTTTTTTTGTTTAGCTGAATGACTAAAAAAGCGAACCCGTGGTATGCGTAAACAGCCGGAAGGAAAAAACAGCGGATAAAAGTTATTCTGGTTTGTCAGTCTCTATATTCTCAGAAAAATTGGTATCCATCTCTGGCACTTCCCCAGTACTTTCCTGTTCATTCTCATTATCATCATCATCTACAAGCTGTTGCCGTTGTGTATCCAGTATTTCACGCCGAACCGCGAGTAATTCCGCGTCTACGTCATATCCCTGACTTTCCATGATTTCAATGGCATTCAACACACCCTGGTGGTTTTGTGTATACATATACCCCAGGGCAAGATTGTACAAGGTATCTTCATGCATGGGATTTACCTGGAGCGCGCGCTCCCAATAGCCAATGGCATCTTCCAGGCGGTCCGCGTGGAGCATGATCATACCCAGATTATAGAGCGTATAGTGAGAACCAGGCTGCACTTCCAAGGCACGCTCAAAAAATGATTGTGCCGCTTCCATATCCCCGGCAAGCATCGCCTGGCTAGCTCTATTCAGCAACAACCTGTCCGATGCAGGATCTACAGCTACGGCAATTTCGAAAGCTTCATCAGCTTCTTCATGGCGTTCGGCGCGTTCCAGTGCTTCATACAATGCATAATGCCCTTGTTGTGGATAGGGGTGCCCAACCAGTGCATTGCGGTAGGCATTGACAGCATTATCAAATTGCTCAGATTCTGTAAAGACCGTTGCCAACTTAAGCCATGCTTCCGGCCAAACAGGTTCAAGTTCTACAGCCATTTCAAAACAGCGAATGGCTTCAGCAGTATCTCCCAGTTCATAAAAATCCCAGCCACGCTTCCAGAAAATCATTGCTGGTTCCTCACGCATGGTCAGCGCAACCGGCAGTAACAAATTATCAACAGGTGCATAGGCGTCTGTGAGAAGGATATGGTTGACCCGAAAAATGTAATGCTCGATTTGGTCTGTGCTCAGTCTGTCGCCATTAAATGGGTATTGCTTGCGAATCTCCTCAGGAAGTGTACTTAAATTCAATCGTTTCTTTGAGGCAACAACAACAAAGGTGTCACGTGCTGTGTCCTCTTTCCCGCTGTGAAAAACCTGAACATGCGGGAATACCTGTTGAACGGTATGAATTGCGGCACCCAGAAACGCACCAGTAGACTGCATATCGACCAGGTTTAAAAGGTAAACACCATCCTCTTCCAGAAGACTATGCACCATGAACAAGAATTCCAGGGTTACGAGATGACGGGGTACAGCGATGTCGATAATGGTATTACCAATCAGATAATCATATCGATCGGTCAGTTTGCCTGCTTGCAAGGCTGCATAGAGATTGGCAACATGTCGCCGTCCATCCAGAGAATGAATGATCAACCCGGTATCTCGGGACAACCCCAGTGCGTCATAGGCGGCTTCTGTAATTGTAGTATCTTTTTCTACAACCTCAATATGGCTCTCGGGGTACTTTGCTTCCATATACCGCGGGAAAGAATATCCTTCACTGCCCAGAATCAAAGTACGTAAAGCAGAGGAAGGTTTCTGGTTGTTGCTCATTCGCAGGACAGCATCAAATATCCATTCGTGGCTGTTCACAAGGGTTGTCGGCTCGTTCAGATTCACAATGTTTTTCAACAGCTTGTTAACATAGAATTCACGTACTTCCGGCATTTCTGGATGCTCTTGGACAATAATATGGGCGTATTTTCCTTGCTCATCGAAGAGCGTGTGCGCGACAGGCTGCGTCCGCACCAGCATACGCTCGCCCAATTTGACTGCGGTTGGATGCGATGATGCTGTTGTGAGCATCACAAAGACGGCAAGCAAAGTACAGAAATACCCAATCGGATTGCGCGGTATGATTAACAGAGCCAGTATGGTAAGCAGAACCGCCAATACGCCATATACAGGCAATGGGCCTTGCAATTGCGGGATCATCAGTACGGTACCCGTTAAGACTACTGCCAGTAGGCTCCCCAGACTCACCCAGGTGTAATAATTACCAATAGACTTGTACTTGTTTTTCAGCGACAACATGGTCTGCCCGGTCAACACAGGCATGAGAACACCCAATAACACAGCAGGTAACAAGAAAGCAGTGCAGACCAACAGTGTAATGCTCGCGGGTAACGTTAATTGCATAGCCCACAAAGATTCGTTTTGTAATTTTTGCAGGTACACTACTATCGGTGCTGTCAGGAGTAAGCTTGCAGAGGTCAGGAGCAATAAAGTGGCAAGAAGCCTGTTCGAAGTGCTTCGTGCGGCAATAATCCCACCCAGATAATGACCCAGGGCTGCGCCGGTGAGGAGAATGCCAGCTACCAGAGGCAGTATGTACGCAGTATTTCCAAATTCACCCCCTGTGATTCGGATAGCACATAACAACAAGGTGACATACACAAAAGCAATTAGAACTGTGAAGATAGCTGGAAACCAGTCGGTCATTGACATGCCACCTGAATTAATTTGCTCATCAGTGCTTGTTTTGAATAAAGCATTTGAGCGTCCCAGATGTGCAGCAATGGCCATGAGCAGATAGATTGAACCCATCAACATCAGCAAAACATAACAAAAAATCATAATTGCATTGGCAGGCAATGTAAATACAAGATAGGATTGATAAAGATAGAGGCCTGTCATGCTTCCAAGCATGCCCCAAGTCAGAATCGTCCCGTATGTTTTGCATTTCGAGTCTGAAGATGCCAGTGTTTGGTGCAGTATAAGAGGATTGATTGTTCCCAGCACAATAACAGGAACTAACAACACAAAGAATGTATGAGACAACTTGCCAATCAATTCATGATTAAAATTTAACAGGTTCCAGGACAGAGCGATGGCGTGTAATGGCAAAATCAACAGGCTGGCGAATGCGGCGAATATGAGTAGTACCGCAAGAAATGGTAACGGGTTAAATCGGTCTGTCAAACGTTCAGCTATTACACTGCCTATTGCCAGAGCGGACAGCATTATGCCCAATGTTATGCCCCAGGTGTCTGAAGTCATGCCCAGATCGTTACTCATCTGCCGACCCGCAACCAGCAACAGGACAATCAATGCAAAATTAAACAAAAAAACTGTTGCATAGCCGCCAACCAAGGCGCGAAATCGGTTCCACAAAGGTGGTTTTTGCTCCAAAAGTACTCTCCTTCAATACACAACAGCATAGGCTGTCTCAAAAAAACGGCATGTTACCATTGCCGAAAGTAAACAACAAGTAACGCACAGTATACGCATCTACACTTCATTGTGCATTATTTTAGGCGATTTTAGGCGTTGAATTGCTGCTAACACCCCCATTTTTTATCATGATGATTCGAATTGCCAAGTCAACGGGGACACGCAAAATGATTGACAGAAAGCCTGGTACAATTTTGGATGTCTTTTATGTAATTGTTCTGGCTTTTCAAAAAAAACTTCGGCGGTTACCGCAAAAAACTCATGCAATGCCTCCGCACCATAGGGATCAATAAAAGTTTTTTTTCCTGCTTGTGTCTGTTGCTGGTGTGCTGCAAAGTGGTCTTGGAGTACCTGCTCCCAGGCTGGATACGCTGTCCTGTTCAAAGGGCCGATTTCGCCCTGGTCTTCCAATTGATGCGCAAATTCATGCAGCAACACATTTCGGCCATTCAGTTTCTTTGTATCCCGCAATATATCTTTCCACGACAATACAACAGCCCCGGTATCCCAGGACTCCCCCTCTTCGATGTCATCCACTTCTTCTACCAGCCCAAATTCATTTTCCTCTTCACGATTTGTCTGGAATGCATCTGGATATAGCAGGATACTTTGCAACCGAGGATAATAATCTGCATCACGCCCCAGAAGCAGGAAGCACGCATGTGCCGCGACAGTAACCCGCATTGCGTCGGTCAAATGCAAACCACCACAACCTTCAAAGTGTTTTTCAGCAAGAAACACCTGCATGTCCGTGTGTAGTTTTTTGCGCAGAGGCATTGGCAGACGTGCATAAAGTGGCATCTGCTCTGTGAATACTTCCTGCCAGAAATCAGGGCAGGGTTGTTGACGTATCCAGGTACGTCTGCGCTCTTTTATAAAACGGAACATACTGTGTGATTACTCATTTGTTGAAGCGCATCTATTTAGAATCTGAAGGCATTTTTTCTTTATCCAGTGCCCGATTGGTTATCAGGCGCACGCCACGTTTGAATGTGAAGTAAAACCAAATCCATTCAAGAAAAACACGAACACGGTTTCTGAACCCGATTAAGTAAAAAATATGAATCACAGACCACAACAGCCAGGCGAAGAATCCACTGAATTTTTTGTCATTGATTTCTGCAACAGCCTTTGCGCGTCCGACTGTCGCCATTTTTCCCTTGTCAACATAAACAAATGCCCGTGTCGCCTCTTTGCTGTTCTTTGCCGCAGATTCGTTAAGTAACTTGCCGACAAATCGACCTTGCTGAATGGCTACCGGTGCCAGGGCAGGTAAAGGATTGCCATGTGCATCAGGACAATGCGCGGCATCGCCAATAATGAAAATATTCTGGAAATCCGGGTGCCGCAAATCCCTGGTAACTTTTATGCGTCCATTGGCGTCCTGCTCTCCGGAAAGGTTTGTCAGTAGTGGTCTGGCAACTACGCCTGCTGCCCAGATAATATTCATCGATTCGATTACTGTGTCGCCGATCGTAACTGCATTACGTTCAACCTTGCGTACTGGTGAGTTCAAAAGAACATTCACGCCCATCTGCTCAAGATAGTTTCGTGCCTTGTTCGACAGTTCGACATCAAATCCATTGAGCAACCTTGGGCCAGCTTCCAGCAGGTATATGCACGTTTCTTCTATGTCAAACGCGGCGTAATCGCGCATGATATTGCGTTTCGCGATTTCTGCGATAGCACCTGCCATCTCTACCCCTGTCGGTCCGCCACCGATGATTACAAAAGTCAGATAAGGCTTGCGCTTCTGCCGCTCCTCAATTTGTTCTGCCTCTTCAAGTGAGAGCAAGATGCGTTCCCTGATCTTCAGTGCATCATCAAGTGTTTTCAGACCCGGCGCGAATTGCTCCCATTGCGTGTGGCCAAAATAACTGTATTCTGCCCCCACGGCAACGACAAGAAAATCATACTTGAATGTGCGGCCATTGGCCAATTGAAGACAATTGTTACCAGGATCAATCTGTGTAACTTCTCCGAGCACAATCGTCGTGTTTTTCTTGCCGGAAAGCACAGCACGGACTGGTTCGCTGATATCGCCAGGAGAGAGGGCTGCTGTGGCAACCTGGTAAAGCAATGGTTGGAAAAGGTGATGATTGGTCTTGTCGATGAGTGTCAAATGGACTGTATCTGTATGAAGCGTTCTAGCAGCAGCAAGTCCTCCAAACCCGCCACCCAGAATAATAATTTGCTTTTTGTCTTTACCTGCTTCTTGCATCATCTGTCATTTCCTGTCAACTGGCATCATCAATGCCATTACACCATCTTCTTGAATCTACTCAGCCTGAGCGGCTCCACCACATCAATAATACCAGGACACCCAGAATAATCCGGTAATAAGCGAACAACGCGTAACTGTGTTTTCGGATATAGTTCATTAGAAATGCTATGGAGAGGTACGCGACAAGAAAAGATACTACCGAGCCGACCACTATCAGATTCCATTGTTCGCCAGTGAAACTGATTCCATGTTTGAGCAGGGTATATGCGGTGGCGCCCAGCATGGTAGGGATGGCCAGTATGAAGGAAAACTCGGTTGCGGTCGAGCGGTTCGCGCCCAGAATCAATCCACCGATAATAGAAGCGGCAGAACGTGATGTGCCCGGAATCATGGCGATACATTGAAAGCAACCGATAAAGAACGCGGTTCGATAATTAATTTCATGGACTGTGGTGTATTTGTCACCGTGGCGTACCCACTCGATAATCAGGATGGCTATGCCACCGATCACCAGCATGATCGCTACCGTAAAGCTGGAAAACAGGTGTTCCTCAATGAAGTCTGCAAAAAGGAATCCCAGGACCAATGCCGGGATAAACGCGAACACGATCTTGCTCCACAACAGCAGCGTTGCTTCGATATGGTCATGATATGCCTGGGATTCCGAGGAATCATCGAGGCGTCGGAGCAAGGGAAGTTGGCGAAGGATAGCCATGCCGCGTAATACTATAGGTGGTTGCTTCGTCCAGTCGACATGGGCGGGTGTATTGTCGGGATTCTCTATACTACCATTATGATGAAATGGCCACAGATCGCGCCAGAAATAAAGTACCACTGCCATAATGGCCGGGAGTTGGATGATAACCATGAATGCTGTGATGAAGCTGGTGTCCTGATCCAGGCGTAACACTTCTTCAACCAGGATAAGGTGTCCGGTGCTGCTGATTGGAATGAACTCAGTAAAACCTTCCACAATAGCAAGCAGGATCGCCTTAATATAATCCATATCATTTCCTTTCCAGGTAATATTTATTTATCGGATGTGATGGTCGATGTCCAATAGGTACATTCTACAGTAAACAGGGAAAATTCGCGGTGGCGGGCATAGTAGCACAACAGTGTGTACACAGGGCAAGACCCAATGCAAGTGACCTTTAAAATGAAAATATTATTGTAAGTCGGTTTGTTATTCTGGCTTCAACGTAGCGGGTTCTGGTAATTGGTCCACACATTCCAGGTCGTATTCTCTTGGAGAACGTCCAAGTTTTGCGTCTTTGTAACCACAATACAAATCATGGCCCAATATTACCGGTATAGCGCGGCGTGTGTATGGTGCATTGAACTGGCTGGTTCGACACAACTGTACCATGAGTGGTGTGAGCATGGTGTTCAAGGCATGCCTGAAAGCGGACTTGTCCAAGCCAAACCGTATGCGGATTTCACCGGAGCGGATATGTTGCTCAAGCGCATACAACGCATAACCCTGAACATATGCATTAATGCGCCGGGCCTGCAACGTAGACTCTCTCCAGACATACGCGGTGGCACCATGTTCAGAAAATGCTTGAATCCCGTGTCCTATTAAACGCCAGGCCAATTCAGCATCATCAAAACAAGCAAATCTTGCGGTTGTGTCAAAACCGCCAAATTCCTGAAAGAACCGTCGGGGCACGCTCAAGTTCGCTTTGTTCCAGTCCAGAAAGGAAAGGGGCGTTTTTTCAGGAGGTGCAGTATGCGGTTGGCCGGGCATTAACCGCGTACTCAATGCGTAGAGACTCAAGTGTGGGTGCCGGTGAATGGTGCCCACTACTGCTGTTTGGCTTCCCAGGCGTTCCTGTGCTTCAACATGCCTTTCCAGAAGATGCGGCCCCGCAAGCATGTCCTGGTCCAGAAAAAGCAGCCAAAAACCTTCGGCCGTTTCTATAGCAACATTGCGTGCAACACCAGGCCCGCCACTGTCCTGATGCAAAACTTGTATTCGCATGGGAGCACCTTCGGCATGTCGTTGTAGCACCTCGAACGTTGCATCGTCGCTGGCATCATCTACGATAATAACCTCAAAACGTGCAGCAGGAAACGTCTGATGTTCCAGATGCGTCAGGCACAACGGCAGGCTTTCGGCCCGATTATGCACTACCAAGATGACACTGATGTCAATATTGCTCATAACGTATAATGTATATCTTTGGAGTATAATTGCAAATACCACGGGCAATTCTACGATTTTTGTAAACGAGAACGACTTTCCGGGCATATTACAATTTAAAAAAAAGCACTTTTTTCTGGTCAACCCCTTCATCAGGAATACGAGTTGTGTGAACGATGGGTCCCGCAATGGCAGGACTCCATCATGCATGCCGCATTCCCGTTACTTCCCCGGTCGTTCGAACCCTGGTCTCAATACCATTTTGCAATGAAAGCAATGTGTAGCCGAAAAATATACAACTATGTTCTTTGCTCAATTTGCCTGAAAACAGCGATTCATCAGGTAATTTTAAGTTATTAATGGTTATATAAAATGGTTATATAAAATTGTGTTCCGCAGCATTCAACACTGGCGCATCGATATCTTTGGGCGAGATAATGGTGGCTTCAATTGGCCATTGAATATTAGTTTCTGGACATTTGTAAGACAAGCTGCGCTCGTATTCAGGTGCATGATGACTGGTGCATTTGTAGAGAACACAGGCATCGTTCAAGGCAATAAACCCATGCGCAAATCCTTCCGGAACCCACATGGCAGTTCCATTCTGTTCTGAAAGTTCATGGCCAAACCACCGGCCAAAATCGGGCGAGCTTTTACGCAAGTCGACTGCCACATCAAATATGGCGCCTTTCAGACAGCGTACAAGCTTACCCTGCGCCTGTGGGTTTAGTTGATAATGCATGCCACGCAATACCCCACGAGATGATTGACTGACATTGTCCTGAACAAAATTAACGTTAATACCGGCTTCTTCCCACATCATACTCGAATAAATCTCGGTGAAATAACCCCGGTTGTCTGCAATAACTCGACTTTCTACTAAAAATACTCCGTCCAATGGAGTGCTTGTCAATTTAATTGGCATCGGCATGAGCTTCTAAAATCCCTTGCTGTAAATTTACCTGGCATATTGCCAGTCAGGTTTGCTGTATTTTGCTACAGAATAATTGCTACGGAGGTGTTATCCTACCCATTGCACTTTGCTATTGCAAGCTCTACCGCTTGATAAATTTTTGTGTAGAACTGTATGAATGCGGTAATCGATTTAATTCCGGCATGCCAACAAAGCCAATTCAATTAATGAAACTGTATTGTCTTGTCGTGGTGTTGGCTTAAATTCAATTATTGGTGAACTCTCTTTTGACACCGGGTTTATTGCCGCTCCGCATTGCGTGCAACGTGTCAGGGTGCCATACTTCATACCCATATCCCACCAGCCACATTGTTCACAAGCTATATGATGTGTACTCATAGTATGATGATCCTTCACGAATTAGAGGTCTAATTTGATTTTTGCATTGCAAGTCGCATATCTTGCTGGATAACAATATTTATAAGCATATTTCGGGCCAAGATTAAATAAAGTGAATTTACCATATTTTATATATTTATAGTATGATTTCCGAAGTGAAAATTCGTTGAAGAGCAATACAAAATATAATGATTACTCAGAAATGAGTATCAGTTACGATTTTGTGAATACTTTTTGCTCTTGGTGATGATTTTGCTTATGCATGTGAATACTGTTTATGTTGATACAATGTTATTGTTATCGGATTGGACACACAAATGCCCATGAAATAGATGTTGTCCGGAACTTTTTATTTTAAAAACTAACATAAAGTAATTTCTGTTGAGGTATGTACAGTATGATGCCTGCCAACAACCCGGACCTGGCTGTAGCGCAAGAATGGTTTATTCGTCTTTCTCAATGGTTACAGCAACAGAATCTGGTGGAAACATTGTCACCGGGCGTAACCATTCCCAAGCCGGGTACAAGTTATCTCCGATTCTGTCTTTTTGGTGGAAACGCTGCCAATGAAGGTGATGAAGTTTACAACTCATTGGTCGTATTGCAGGCGCATCTGGCGGAAGCCAACAATGAAATCTGGACGTTGACCGATGAAGTTGTGTACAAAGAGGATGCGGTAAAACATTACAATTCGCTGTTTGACTTTGTCGAAAAACTGACCAAAGAGTCCAATGATGTAGAAGTTCCTGGACTCCCGGTTATTCTTCACGTCTTGGAAGCACTTCAGTCATATAAGCAATCAGCCCATGCTGATCACTCCTCCATGCATGTTGATATGTGTGCTGGCGCAATTAATACGCTGCATCTTCATTGCCTGAAGAATGTCAACGATACATTAGGTAACGATCATCCAGAGTTGGCGCTCCGCCTGGCTGCCGCATTCTGTCGTACTGCAAATATTTTGCCCGAGCTAGAAGTTGAGGCAGAGATCACCAGGCTCTTGCCGGTTGACATACCCGATTATTTTGCAGATGGACGCTCCGCAAACAATCTGCTCTACAAAAAATTAACCGCAATAGAGGCGTTGTACCAATTGGCAAACCGGTATCCCATTCTGGTTTCTGAAGATTTACCAGGCCAACTCTTGCGTAAGTTGCTGGCTGGACTGCCCAAAAACGGAGCACCAGTGCTGGGTAAAAAATGTTATCCGGCAACCACAAGAGATGCAGCCGACTTAATTCTGGTAATGAGTCGTTTAGGCGAGAAGTACAGTGAGGCAAGAGACAAAGCCATACTGCCTTTACGTTGGGCTTCATTTTATTTGCAAGATATAAAAACAGGTACACCCTATGCTTTTCGATTTCCAAGAATGAGCGTAGTGACACCTGCGCCTGGGTATGACTGTACACGAATGTATTTAGCTTTGGCGACCTACTTGCGAAGTCATTATAGTAAACTGGGTGCCAATATGAGCAACGTATTTACAGACTGACCCCTACAAATCATGCTTGATTTGGTCTTATTATAATATTTATGTCGGATGAAAAAAACTGGTTTACATAGTTCTTGTATATGCCTCATGCTGCCTGCTAGTATTTCATGAAATCAAAGCAATATGGAGGTTACTCAAAATGGAACGTCGAGACTTTTTACAAGCAGGGTTAACTGCAAGTGCTGCAGCGGTGGCTATGGGGGCAAGTAGTTCCGCAGGAGCTTCAGAGGAAGACTTGAAATCGAATTTCAAACTTAAATATGCACCGCATTTTGGAATGTTCAATAATTCCGCCGGTGATGATTTGCTGGAACAACTTCGGTTTATGGCGGACCATGGCTTCATGGCCCTTGAAGACAATGGTATGCGTGGTCGCTCGCCAGAAGAACAAGAAGCCATTGCACGTGAAATGGAGCGCCTGGGAATGGAGATGGGCGTTTTTGTCGCTACAGCAGACTTCAGTCAGGTAACATTTGCCAAGCGGGATTCGGAGATGCGTAACTTTATTCAGCAGGAAATGCGCGACTCTGTGGAGGTTGCCAAACGGGTAAATGCCAAATGGTGTACTGTTGTTCCGGGATGTTATGATCAAGGCTTGGAATGGGATTATCAGACTACTATTGTAGTTGACAATCTCAAATTCTGCGCAGATATATGTGCCGAGACAGGGCTGATCATGGTGCTGGAACCACTGAATCCCTGGCGGGATCATCCAGCATTGTTTCTATCCAAAATTCCTCAGGCATACATGGTATGTAAAGCTGTTGGCAGCCCGTACTGCAAGATATTGGATGATCTCTACCACCAGCAGATTACCGAAGGCAATTTAATTCCAAACCTCGATATGGCATGGGATGAAATTGCCTACTTCCAGGTAGGTGACAACCCGGGTCGTAGAGAACCGACCACGGGTGAAATCTATTACCGGAATATATTCAAGCACTTGCATCAGAAAGGTTATACTGGTATTGTCGGTATGGAGCATGGCAAGTCACAAGATGGAATTGAAGGCGAAAAAGCGCTCATACGCGCTTATCAATACAGCGATAACTTTTAGTCTTCCTCCTAGACCTGTATTTTTTTGCCGGTGCCTGAATGGTTTGTGTTTCGATCCTAATTATCGGGCACCGGCTTGTTGCTGACGCAGGGCAAATGATTGTGAACCAATGAATGTAATTTTGTAAATTTTGTGTTTACGACCGTTTCAATTATTGTTTATACAACAAAATAAAGCGCAATAAAATATTGTCAGATGCTCAATAGTATTTATTTTGTTTGCTTGACTTAGTGCGTGTATATTGGGTATTATACCGTAATCAATGTTTTACTATACCCTGACTTGCCATGCTTCATGCATGTGAGCAGGTTGTTTTTTATATATGTAAGCCATTGAATTAAAATGATTTAGATAACGTATTGATCGGTCAGCTTTTATCTGGATATACTATTCGCCCTGAGTAAGGCAATGGTAATTTAACAAGACCGCAATAAATAGGTATGTAATTGCCCGGATAGTTAAGAATCATCTTCTGGGTGATTGAATAGTTTCGGCGGAGGGTTGCCCGAGTGGCTAAAGGGGACGGGCTGTAAACCCGTTGGCTAACGCCTACGTTGGTTCGAATCCAACACCCTCCACCATGATTTCATCGACACCAAAGATGTTTTCATATACAGAGCGGGAATAGCTCAGTTGGTAGAGCATCAGCCTTCCAAGCTGAGGGTCGCGGGTTCGAGACCCGTTTCCCGCTCCAGTTTTTCTGGGGCCCGCGTAGCTCAGTTGGTAGAGCACTTCCATGGTAAGGAAGGGGTCAGCAGTTCGATCCTGCTCGTGGGCTCCATTTTTATGAATGCTGATGTATTTCCTGGAATATCCCTTCACGTTTATTTGGTTGTGATTTATTTATAGTTAAGCGCTGAATAAGAGTATTCAGTTGCACACACGGAGGAAGAGTAGGACTTATGGCCAAGGCAAAGTTTGAGCGGAAGAAACCGCACGTTAACGTAGGAACCATCGGCCACGTGGACCATGGCAAGACGACGTTGACAAGCGCCATTACCAAGGTGCTTGCCCTGACAGGTGGTGCAACGGCGATC
>Ga0334884_1002807_pt1 | contig 21266 bp, 13 predicted proteins | sample GraSluR1_MG_7_FD_207215 | JGI IMG/M metagenome (GOLD analysis project Ga0334884, IMG submission 207215) | Sludge microbial communities from methane-producing bioreactor in Wageningen University, Netherlands - Granular Sludge_12_05 R1 | ecosystem: Engineered > Bioreactor > Anaerobic >...
AATTGCTCAGTTGGCACAAGTCAATTGTTGATGCACATATTGAACTGACTTCGGACATCGATTGTGCTGGGATACAACTTCATCCAATTGGCGATCTGGGTACATTTACAGGTGTCTTTGAAGGTGGTGGCCATGTGATTAAAAATGTAGTTATGGAAGTACCGACAATGTGCAATGTTGGACTTTTTGCATGCCTGGGAGAAACCGGTATAATCAGGAACGCAGGACTTGAGAACATTACCATAACTGGCGATCAAAATATCGGCGGGATTGTAGGACAGCTCGACAAAGGTACAGTAGCCGGTTGCTATGTAACCGGTAAGATAAAGGGAGTTATGTCTGTAGGTGGACTGGTGGGGTATAGATTAAGAGGAACAGTTACGGAATGTTACACATCAATTTTAATTGAGGGGAAAAGCTATGTCGGAACCCTGGTTGGATATAACAATAATGGCACTATGACCGATTGTTACTCAACAGTCATTGCGAAAGGTGAATCATTTAAAGGCAGTATGGTAGGCAATAACTATGGAGGTACAGCGTGGGCATGTTTCTGGGATATGGAAACAAGTGGAATGATTAACAGTGCTGCTGGTAGAGGACTGAGTACTGTTGAAATGACGACACCAAGTGTTTTTAGCAATGCTGGATGGGATGCCTCAACCTGGGTAATGAATGCTGGGGAGTATCCCCGTTTAGCCTGGGAAAGCACAGGCGCACCACCACTGCCAGAAGTCACGCCGGTTCCCTTAGATGGCAATGGTACCGAGTCAGACCCCTATCTGATTCATACAGCAAATGACTTGGCTCAACTCAGTTGGAACATATCAATTTTAAATGCACACATTGAGCTGACTTCATCTATTGATTGCGCAGGAATTCCTCTCCACCCCATCGGCAATTTGGGAGTTTTCAATGGTGTCTTTGATGGTCGAGGATATGTGATTGAAAATGTAACCTTGGAGCATTCAAGGTTAGATAAAGTTGGGTTCTTTTCCTACTTGGGAACAACTGGTGTTATACGTAATATTGGATTACAAAATATCAATGTGGAAGGCAACCTATATGTTGGTGGTTTAGTTGGGATGAATTTGGGTTCAGTATTCAATTGCTATACAACAGGCATTGTGTCAGGTTATTCTTGTAGCGGAGGGTTGGTGGGAATTCTTTTAGATGATGGCACAGTTACAATGTGCTATTCTTCAAGTAACGTTACAGGTATGAAAACAGCCGGAGGACTGGTAGGCTGGAATCGTGGTGGCAGGATAACTGAGTGTTATACATCAGGTACAGTGACGGGAAACAATGATATCGGCGGTTTGGTCGGTTATAACAATGGTGTTATTACCAAGTCCCATGCGAAAGGTGTAGTAACAAGTGACCATGGTGACGTCGGAGGCCTGGTGGGCATGAACAGCAGCGGTACAATTTCCTCATGTTACGCGACAGGTACCGTGACCGGTGGTTATAGCGTCGGAGGCTTGGTAGGTTCAAATTCGCTTGACACCACACTTATAGAAACAAGCTATGCGACAGGTACTGTGACTGGTCGTAGTTCTGTCGGTGGTCTGATTGGTTGGAACGGTGGTACAGTCTCCTCAAGCTACTCGACAGGTGAAGTCACAGGTAGTGGCAGTAATAGCGGAAGCCTGGTGGGCTATATCAGAAACGCTACGTTCTCCCAATGTTATTGGGATGTCGAGTCTAGTGGTCAAACTTCAAGTGCCGAAGGCAGTGGCATTTTTGGCCGCACGACGGCTGAGATGACCTATCCATACGATCCGGATACGTATGTCGATTGGGATTTCGAGGAAACGTGGGCGAGCGATGAACTTTATCAATTCAACAATGGATATCCTTATCTTCGCGAGACTCCCCCAGCCTATACAGACAATACGCCTCAAAGCATTCCAGAATATAATGAAGGCCAAGCACCTGAAGAGTAAAGGGCAATTAGACAACCACCCTGATTACTTAATTTACCGTCTGCCAAGAACTGGGTGTAAAAAATCCAGCATTGGCAGCGCTATCTCAGAAATATATGTGATCAGGATGATAGTGTATTGGCATAAATCAGTTTATGGCATTGTTTCAGGCGCAGTTGCTGGAACAGTCAGAAAATCACGTATAACATGGTATAAGTACCGCGCCATACGATCCATCCCGAGGTCATTGAGATGCACCTCATCGACGGTGCCTTCGCCATCGCTGCCGATCAAATCTTCGCCCGGTACAAAGATCAGGCCTTCTACACCACGTTCCTGCATATGCTTCACTGCAGCCTCTTGTCTTTGCGATAAACTTGTGGGGTGAGCCTCAGGATGTATAAATGATTGACCCACAAAAAATATAGGGATTACCGGGTGGACTTCCCTGAGTGTTTGCACCAGTTGCGAAGTACGATCCAGATAAACTTCCGCGCTATCGCCCATGTTCCAGGTACAGTCTATGACATACGCCGCTGGCTCCAACTCGGCAAGCACCTCTGCGATGGGAGGTTCCATCGAACCCGAAGCTGAAAACCCCAGGTTGATCACAGGCCTGTCCAATAATCTCCCCAGTATGTTTGTCCAAGCCATTCCCGGTCGGGATGCGCACGCACCTTGCGTAATGGAGGTGCCATAAACAACAAGTGGTTTGCGTAAACTTTCTGGTCGGGTCGCTGGCAATTCAATATTCGCGTCAACAGGCACACCAATTTCCAGTGACTTAATGCCGTTGTATAGGGGCAGATACAACAAACATTCACGTTGCAACATTGCGCTATCTGAAAATTTAAATACAGCATAATTATCGTCTGCTTTATGCGGTCGCCCATTACCCACAAACCACCAGGTGTTGTCTGCATAACGGGTGTACAGGTCTACACCACTGACCGCTGTTGCCGCCATATGCGGCATGGCAAGGGATTCAAGGGTGAGTGACCACCGCACATTGACAACATCGGCATCTGTAACAAAGCGAATCGCAATTCCGGCATTGTTTTTGCTCATACGCCAAGCCGTTGAAGAAATTTTGTTTTGCGCTGACTCAGGTAAACGATCAAAGGGATTCGCGGTATCTACCCACCCCTTACCTTCGATCTCAAAATCAGTTGCATCATACCAAATAATATCTTGCGCTAAAACCTGAGAAATTCCTGTGCAATACACAGCAAACAGTAAAAAGACAAAACGATATACAGAAGCCATTACACCACTTGCTCTTTCCAGTGCACCACTTGGTGCATCAAATTGCATAACCTAATAAAATACCCAAACAACAATCATATTACAAAGGCAGCTACAAATCAATTAAAAAAATATACTTGAAAATATGAATCAGTCCACCAGTATTCCCAGGCGAGTACGTAGAAAATGCTGCATTGAAATAACCAACAACACCAACCTTAAATACGCCCTCTGAACAGTTCTATCCGCGGTTCCCCTGATACTTGGCTGTCATTCGCCCAGGTGTCGTTCCTGTATCCGATTCCATACTGGCGCGAATTCGCAAATAGGATTTCAGACGCGCTTCAGGCAATTCTCCTGCTTCGGTTGCCGCCAATACCCCACAATTTGGCTCGTGGGTATGGGTGCAATTGCGAAATCGACATTGTTGTGCATGGTTTGCTATCTCAGGAAAATAATACGAGACTTCTTCAGGTGAAATGCCCCAGAGTCCCAAAGAACGCACACCGGGCGTGTCAATGATACGGATGTCCCCATCAATTTCGTAGAGCCGTGCAGCGGTCGTGGTATGTTTTCCGCGCTGGGTCGCCTCGCTGATGGTCCGGGTGTGCAGCTCAAGTTCGGGATCCATGACATTCAGCAGGCTGGATTTTCCAACCCCGCTATGCCCGGCAAGTACATTGGTCTGGCCATGTAACCGCGCTTTCAATTCTTCAATACCAGCACCTGTTTCACAACTGGTGGTAAAAACTTCTATGTCCAGGTCCTGATACAGGGAAATCTCGTCCGGTAAGCTCTCAACAAGATCGATCTTGTTGACGCACAAAATGGGGGTTACATTGCCCAGTTCAGCAGTGATAAGGTACCGATCAATCAGCCCTGGTCGAAAGGGCGGCTTCGCAGCAGACGCGACAATGATCAGTAGATCGACATTGGCTGCCAGAATTTGGGTGTCTACACGCGCGTGTTGACCTGCGAGTCGTGCCAGATAAGAGCGACGCGGAGCAACCCCCCGAACCCACCATTCACTGCCTGATTCTTCGATGAATACTCTGTCTCCTGGAGCAAGCAGTGTTGTGTCCCGTTCTTCCATGCGTTCATCAATCTGACACAGCTTTTCAGCCTCATCATGCATAACAAACGCCCATTTCTTGGAATGGCAGATGACCATTGCATTGGGAGTAAAATCATCCGAGAGTGTTTCGCGATTTTCTAATGCTGTATCGGAAAGCTTAAACTGTGCGCGTCGATGTTTGGCACGATCATGGGTAAACGCAGATTCGTGCGCTTCCTCCCAAGATCGGTTACGCACCAGCTTCCGTTTCTTTTTTTCTGGTTTATTTTTCATGATTAATCAAGCGGTTGTAATTAAATTGGGCAAAGACAGGACAGAATTGTATTTTATGTAAGCACTCTCGACAATTTGTATTAGATATTTTTCCCATAACAACTATTTTAACACAGCGGGTATATGCTGTATACCTCCAAATTTCTCCGTTGCCTACAAATAATGCGTCAATCACACAAGAACACAATACCATGCATATGATCCATGAAAATCCAATGTAAATTGTTGAAAAAATATGCGTTTTCCCTTATACTTGAAGTGTAATCGGTTCATCGCAATCATGTGGCGGCATGATTCGGTGCCAAGAGGGAATCCGGTGTGAATCCGGAGCTGCCCCGCAGCGGTAAACAGGAACGAACGGTTCACCCAACGCACTGGCCGAAAAGCTGGGAAGCGGAACCTGGTAGGAAATATGGTGTGGCTTATTGCCAACACCACAAGTGCCTGTAAGCCCGAAGACCTGCCGAAACACAGGGTACAAGATATGTACTGTACAAGGCCCGAGCCTTCGCGGGAAGGTGGTATGGTCAATTTGAAGTTTATTTTATCATCGACCGAACAAGTTTAAAGTGACTTTTACGGCGATTTTATTACTTCTTATTGTATTCTGTATTTTCACACTCCCCGAAAACTCCCGCCCTGAATGTATCTCCATATCATTACGCCCAGTGAGGTATTTGGAACATATAGGCAGTCAAAAAATTGCTTAACATTCCATATACCACACATCCAACGTGGGTTTTGGAAAATTAGGTACCGGAAATAATTCCGGTGATTGTGTATGCATCAGTAAGCACGCTTTGATGAGCAATGCGTACACAATCAACCTGCCCGGTGCCCGGAGGTGATTACCATGCCGAGATCAGGCTATATTCAAGGTTACATTCAGCTATTAACCGTACTATCACTGCTTTCTGGGTTGTTACCGCATACAATCATGGCTGATGATACTCCCTCCCCCTGGGCTGTGGAACTGGTTGATTACAATTTGATAGAGTCCAACACGGGCTATACTGACCCCTTTAAAGCATTGGGTGAACCTTCTGGTGGTACCCTGGCATTTCCGAACAACAGCGGCGTTGTTTCACTCGGTGTACCAGGAAGCTTCATAACAGTCCGTATGTCCCCCCCCATAACACACCATTCTGACAACATGATGGGTTTTGATTTTATCATCTACAGCAACGCTTTTTTTGTGGGGGGAAATCCACAATATGTATTCCAGGAGCCTGCCCTGGTCGAGGTAAGTGAAGACGGCATAAATTGGTATTACATTCCCGGCAGCCGTAACCTGGATATTGCTGTGTTGGAGGAAGGTATACCCAATCCAGACCCACCGCTTGCCGGTTATGTATTTATGGAATCCGTATCTGATCTCGATTGGGGTTATGCCGAGCTTACACCAACACAACAAAAATACCTGGACAACTACATGCGCCCAAGCGATCCGTACACCTTTGGCGTAACACCTCGCAGCGGTGGTGGAGACCCATTCAAGATTGAATGGGCTGTAGACGCAGAGGGCAACCCAGCCAACCTGGAGTCCGTAGAATTCATACGCATATCTTCTTTTATCTGGCATGACATGGGAGAGCTGGGAGCGGTAACTCCTGAAATTGATGCGATAGCTCGGGTAGCCCGCGACATCGACTCAGACGGCAACGGCATCCTGGATGATTACGAAATCATGGTTGCTGGTACAGACCCGTTTCGCACGGAAAGCACGGTTTTACCTCTGGAAATCCCTCCCTCAGAATTGCAATACCATCAGACCCCCTATCTTGGTAAGGCGGAAGATACATTGGGTAATGCTTTTACCATCTATGCCGCAGGAACACGCAGTGGCGCACGCGCATTCAACCTGATTGTAGACATCTTGCCGACAGAACGTCCAAGCGGTACCGTTGCAGATAAAACTTTGACGGAAATCGCAGTAGAATATCTGTCAAGTGAGGCAGACTTTCAGGCAGCCCAGGTACAAGATGCCGAATTTGCCATAGCCTATACAGTAGATAAGCTGACCGGTGTCGCGCCGCACAATCTGGCACCATACCGATATGAAAATGGTGGATTTACGCAACAGGGTATGTCGAATATCGAGGTTGTAGAAGCTGATAGCATAGTACGTTTTCGAAGCCGGTATCCCGGCATCTTTGCCCTGGCAGGAACGGTCGAAATACCCCCGTCCGGACCTCCTGTGCCACCTGTAGTGATTGATATGAGTAATCCAGAATCGACAGCGCCCGGCCTGATAGCATTCAACACACCAACCCTGCTGGATATAGAAGGCAACACCGTGTCGGATGGAGTCTTGGTTACGGTCGATATCACAGGCGCTATTTTGCACGATCCTGACGCCAATCCTCAGTTACCCGGACACCAATTAATAGTACAGAACGGCCAGTTACGCTTCTCTGCCTATGTCGCCCGGGCGGGTGATGCCGAAACGGTTAGCGTATTCATTGCCCTGCACTCAACAGAAAACGAGCCCGTGTCCCTGGGTGAAGGATTTTTTGAAATTGACGTGACACCGGAACAAGCCGTACCCTTGCATGGTATATGGTTACTGGTCATTGCATTTGTATTGCTTTTCCTGGGACTGAACCGCCCTGCAAACAAGGCTACCTTACAGTATAAAAAGGGCTTCACCCTGATCGAATTATTGGTTGTCATTGCGATCATTAGTGTACTAGCAGCCATGCTGCTCCCGGCACTCAGCCGTGCCCGATCAAGTGCGCGTGCCATGGAATGCGTAAACAACCTGCGTCAGATGCACTTGGCCAACACCATGTATGCTGCCGAACACAATGGACATTATGTACCCGCAGCCCCGGATTTTTTTGATTTTTTACTGCCCGGCGCGCCACCAGACCACTCCGGTGGACATGTACGCTGGCATGGAGCTCGTGAGACACCCAACGGCAACTCTGAATTTGATCCCAACCGTGGCCCTCTGGCTGAATATCTCCCGGACAGTCGCGTAAAGGAATGTCCCGTGTTTTTTGAGTTCAACAGAAAAAATGAGGTGTCCAATGCTTTCGAATCAGGAACAGGTGGGTATGGATATAACATGACCTATATCGGCTCGCAACTTTCCATGTCCTCCGATCTGGTCAGTGCAGTGCAGCGGGGCATACGCGATATCGACATAAGAAAGCCAGCAGAGACTATCATGTTTGCCGACGCCGCCTTGCCACAGGAACAGTATCTGATCGAGTACGGATTTCTTGAGCCACCACATTATGCTTCCGCGGAAAAACCGCAGGGACATACCGGCAGCTTCATGTCGCCATCACTCCATTTCCGACACAATGGCAGGGTAAATGTCATGTGGGCTGATGGCCATGCAACCAGTGAGCGTTGGGGTTGGGCGCCAGAATTGAATATCTACCGTGCCCGCAACAGCCGCTGGAGTGTCGGCTGGTTTGGACCCAAAAACAATTATTACTTCGATAGCGGATTCAAAGACGGTTACACACGAGATGATTAATACGCGAACTCTTGTAGCAGGACATTTCCCCTGATTGCCATGAATGGCATACCCTACGAAATGCTGTGAAAGTCCAATTCATCTTTGTACTACAACTCAGACAGGTCAGCCCCGCAAAGCTATTTTCTGGTGGAGCGCATCACATCATCGTGAACTTACAACACGCTCCAATACTGCCTGCATTGCAGCCGCTGCCTGGGCTGGCGCATGATGATGCAATACCCAGTCACGGGCAGCCAAGCCCAGTCGTTTGCGCAGCTCAATATCGTTAACCAACCGGAGTATCGCTTCAGCAAAAGCTGAAGCATCGTTATCAGGTACTACCAGCGCGTTGAGATCATTGGTCAGTTCATGTGAAGCGCCAGAACAAGCTACAACAGGTCTGCCTGCTGTCATGGCATTCAATAATTTTACTGGATACCCAGACCAGGAAACACGGGGCAAAGCAAATATGACATCCATTTCCAGAAATCTTCGCATATCAGCAAAGTGATCTACATGCTTCACTTCCACATACGGTTTTTGTGGCAAGTGAAGATCAGTCTGATGTGTAGCGATCAGCAACCGGATTCCAGGTATTGAAGCATGAACCTTGTCCATAGCTTCATATAGCAGCCCCAGATTCTGATACCTGTCCAGATTGCCCGTATACAATACATCTGTCTGTGATACGTCGTATCGTGGGGCTACAAATGCACATCCCAATACAGGCTGCGGAACCAGGGTTATACGGTCTTCATGTACTCCTTGGGAGAGGAGATACTCCGCCAAACGCGTATGTGGAACAATACAATGATCCGCACGTCGGGGTAGCGATTGATCGAGCCATTGACCCATTTTTTGGAAAAGTCCCCAGCCATGAAAATAATAGGGCAGTTCATCCAGCATGGCATTATGGGCATGGTAGATAAGTGGACGCACCCCTGCCAACAACGCCGCAAGCAATGCTTCATAATTATGTGCTATTGCCACATCAATTCGTTCTTTATAAAAAACCTGGCGCAATTTAAACAGCAGTCCCAGGTCCATGAACAGTTTTAAACAGGTGGGTCCAGCCTTCACACGTTTTGCGCCGGGAATTGATGGAACACGATGCAAGACAAGGCCGCTCTCATCTTCACCAACGCCATAACCATATACCAGCAATTGCACCTCATGGCCCAGTTCTTTAAGTGCCAGCGCATGATCACGCATAAACACTTGGGAACCTTGCGGCACAGGATACGGGCAGGCACCGATGATTAATATGCGCAAGTTCATTCCAGATAACCCAGCGCGCGCAGGCGTTTCTCAATAATTTCTTCCTCATCAGAAGAATATGGTTTTTCAACTGATGGAATTGTGCTTACATCATGATGGAAATCTGAAGACTGCGTATTGCCTCCGAGCAGAGAAAATCCATCCATAGGAGGCCCAACGACATCCAGTACATTCAGAATTGTTGGGGCAATATCCACGAGATGGGGACAGACTTTAGAAACAGCTTCAGAAAACATCACCACGCCTGGATTCCGGTGGTTTCCACTCATGCCCTGGCCCTTAGCGCCAAAATGATTAACTGGGTCCAACCTGCGAAAGGCTGAGCCTCCCCTACTACGCAGGAAATTATAGGAATACCCCTCTTCCAAGGCCAGCTCCAGTATGATATCAGGCGCTTTCTCCACCCAAGCTCCGGTATATAAGGCTTCGCGTGGCCAGGCACGCGATATGACTTCCCAGCTTTCCAATTCAGCACACAATTCAGTAACAAACCGATCATAGTCCTTCGCTTCTACCTGACCAAGCGGCTCTCGCCCTTTAAGATTCACACGTACAGAGGGCATATAATTTAATTCTTCCGACCAGGCCCTGGTATGGCACCAGTCAATACCACCAAAGCGCGAACTGCTTTCCGCACGTGCAGCCATACCTGACATACGGCGAAACAAGGGCCCCTGGAGTGATGCCGGAGTAAATTGCAGAGCAAGCTTTTTTAGTATGCTGTCACGGGAATGCTTGAAAGCGAGGTAGTTTTTCGATGCAAGCCAATTGTTAAGATGTACCACGCCGGTGCCTGCACCGCCAAAGCCATGATCAGACACCAGAACCACAACAATATCCTCTCCCATCGCATTTATCAAACGCCCGACCGCTGTATCCAGACGTTGATACACCTGACGGATGGCATCTTGAAATCCAGGGCGGTACCGGGGCGAATCAGTGTCATGAAACATCCAGAAATGATGCGACACCGTGTCGGACTCACCAAAAACCAGCATGAAAAAATCCCAAGGCTCACTTATCATGAGCTGCAACGCAATTGACTCTTTAATTTCAATTCCACGAAGCAAAGATTGTAATGCTTTTTCATGCCAACCAGGAGTAATAAAGCTCTCCTGGAAATCCGCGAAGCACCATTCCCTAACTTTATCGTACATGTCACGGGGGTAAACAAAACTTGTATCGATCCGGGTAGTGACTGGGGAGTCAAACCCGGACAGCATAACGCCATTTACAGAGTCTGGTGGATATGTTCCCGGAACCCCCAGTACCACAACCCGTTTACCTGCATCCGATAGTACATTCCAGACAGCGGGTGCCTTCCGATAGCTCGCATTGACGAAACGAATGGCATATTCGCCGGGAATCATTTCTGTAAAATCAAAAACACCATGTCGCCCGGGCCCAACGCCGGTAACACAGGATGTCCATGCAGGAAACGTGGCTGGTGGGCATGTACTCTCCAAAGGCAAAAAGCAACCACGAGATCGAAGTGCTGCCAGATTCGGTAACATACCTTCATCCATCCAGGGTTCTATCAAGCTTGGCTCTGCCCCGTCCAGCCCTATTAATAAAAAACGATTCATATGTCTGATCTTATCAGACCGCAACCTGGAACCGCACAAGAGGCAAGAAAAAAAAATCCAAGTATTCGCCCTGGAAGCATTTAATAGTCAATTTTGGTACGATAACGTAATGTCGACATTACAAATATCACTTTCCAAATTTGCCTGGGTCATGATTGCAGCCCTTCTGCTTTTGGGTGGAATATTGGTATACAAATACCCACCGGAAACGTCGTGGGGATATCTGCCATGCCTATGGTATCAACTCACCGGATTGTTATGCCCAGGCTGCGGCAGTCAACGTGCCTTGCACCTCTTGCTGCATGGAAATTTTTCTGAGGCATTTTTATACAATCAATTACTGGTTTCCGCTTTGGGAGCACTGATCTTTTTTGTAGTCTTGTACAAGTTTGGTATGCTACCCCACACCCTGTTGCATTATACGAAAAAAACCAGCTTCTGGTTGTATCTACTCCTTCTGGCACTGCTCTTTGCAGTCTTGCGAAACCTCCCTGGCACACCATTTTCATTTCCACCCACATAAAATCAGAATAAAATTAGATTAATAATTTGAATCAGAATTAAGAAATAAAAATGCTATCGATCCTTTCAGGAATAAACACCTGATATACTTACATCATAGGACACTGCTCGAACATCAAGTTCATGCATGACACAGTATGGTAGATTTCAATATGTCGAGGTAATACAATGGAAGATAAGCGCAGTTTAATTATCATACTATCAATTACTGGCCTGATTATTGGCCTGGGGGTGGTTGCCTTGATCACCAGTGAACAAGAAAGCGGACTCGACAGCAGCAAACGATTTACAGCCAAACCTGGCACAGAACGAGATAACTCTATTATGTTGATGTCCCGCCGAGCACCTACAACAACAGATATAGAATCAAATCCTGATGATTCCCAGACAACCTATCCCAGCCATGGAGACGCCACACCTGCTGCCCCATTAAGGGTGCGCACGTTGACAACTGTCGATGAAACTACATTGAATTCAGATGAACTTTTAGTACGTGAAGCTTTAAACAGTCTTTCCGTAGTTGGGGGTATAGAAAAATTAGAGTCCGCACTGGCACTCGCAGAAACAGAATACCAGCAGGCATTGTATCTGGATGCTTTGGGGAATCTGTATTTGCAAACAACACCTGCCGACTGGGATCGTGCGGAAGCAGCCTGGCGCAGTGCATTGCTGCTGACCCCTGCACCGGAAATACAAATTAATTCTACTTTACAACTTGCCCGATTGCTTTTACACCGTAACGAACCCGACGAAGCCAGTAAAATTTTAAGCACCGTGTATGATCCAGACTATCTGGAAACCCCGGAAAACTACCAACTCGGTTTACTACTGGCACAAAGTTACGAACACATGGGTGCTGAGGAAAAAGCAACAACCGTTTATACAGAAATGGTGTCGCATGCGATAGAAAATCATCCCGCTGAGCCGGATACCATTGCGATGGTACGGAATGCGGCATTGCGATTATCGCAATACTATGATAAAACGGACCGAAAACAAGAGGCGGAACAAATGGCTCGGGCACTTCGAACCCTCATTGACATCGAGAGCACCTCCGGTCATGTCAATATACGTTGACGATATTGCTATCTGTCAGTTTCTAAATATGAATATTCTGATAACGCACCGCCCAGATATAGTTATTATGAATCAGCAAAAAACCTACGCTTGCAGACTAACTTCAATGGGTTATTAAATTCATTTCTGAATAAATTTGAAAGTTGAACATCAAACAAGCTATACCCTTGTAAGATACATAGCACCAACTTTATCTGGAAAGATGTGCATGCACATCAACCAAGAGGGAATTATTCATGAGCACCATTACATCCAATGAGTCTGTGTCCACAATTCGCCGTCGCGATTTCCTGAAATCCCTTGGTATCGGTTCCATTTTACTGTCGCTCCCCTATTCTGCACAGTTACACGCAGCAACTGAAAAACGCCCGAATATACTGTTTTTTCTGAGCGACGATCACAGAGCTGATATATTGGGTTGTGCTGGACATCCCTTCCTCCAAACACCAACCATAGACCAACTAGCCGCAGAAGGAGTGCGTTTTCAAAATACATTTGTAACTACTTCTATCTGTGCCGCTAGCCGGGCATCCATCCTGACCGGGTTGCATGAACAAACCCATGGTTTCACCTTCGGCACTCCTCCCGTCAGGAATAAACACGCACATACCAGTTACCCGGCAGTACTGAAATCAAACGGTTACCGCACCGGGATGATAGGCAAGCTGGGAGTACAATTTGAAGATGGCGCAATCAATCGCATGTTCGACGTGTTTATGCCTGTAGACCGTAATCCTTATTTTCATGAGATGCCGGATGGCACGCTACGACATGAAACCGATCTGTGTTGTGATCATGCCATTGATTTTATAAAAACAAACAGCCCGGAACAACCTTTCTGTTTGTCCGTCAGTTTTAATGCTCCGCACGGAGAAGATGCCGATCATCGCCCAGGCATCGGCCATTTCCCCTGGCCGCAGTCCGTAGATGGGCTGTACGATGACATTGAAATGCCACCACCCCGTCTGTCTGACCCGGCAATTTTCGATAGCCAACCTGAGTTTCTGCGCGAGTCTCTTAATCGAGAGCGTTATTATTGGCGGTGGGACACCCCAGAAAAATACCAGACCAACATGCGCGCCTACTACCGCATGCTCACCGGTATAGACAAAGCAATGAACCGGGTGTTGAAGTCATTGGAAGAAGCGGGCATTGCTGACAACACAATCATTATCTTCACTGGTGACAATGGGTATTATATGGCGGAGCGAGGCTTCACTGGCAAGTGGTCTCACTATGAAGAATCTTTGCGCGTACCATTGGTCATCTACGATCCCAGGTTACCGTTAAGTCTCCGTGGCCGGGTACTTGATCACAAAGCATTGAATATTGACCTGGCATCAACCATGCTGGATTGGGCTGGAGTTCGTATCCCCAAACATTATCAGGGACTCAGTCTGACCCCCTTAATGGCAGGTCGGCGCGTTACGGACTGGCGTGAAGACTTTTTCTGTGAACATCATATGAATCATCCACAAATCCCCAAATGGGAAGGTGTACGGGGCCAGCGTTATGTGTATGCAAATTACTTTGAAGAAGAGTATGAGTTTTTACATGATCTGGAAGCCGATCCCGATCAACTTAAAAACTTCCGGGACAATCCAGAATACGCAGAAACGCTCAATGCCATGCGAGCACGTTGCGATGAATTAAAAACGGAATACGAAGCATAACAAACATGATCTGAAAGCGCACCTCCACAAAACTCTTGGGGTGCGTTTTTTGCACCAATAGAGTTATCTTAATAAAAGACAAAATCAGTAATGAGGATATGGCTCATGTCAAATACAAGTTCAAAACAAAAACCATTGATACGACACGAGGGCGAAGTACCGCGTGAACGCAGTACCTGCGGCTGGCGTGATCGGCTGATCAGTCGTGAAGACGATGAGGTTGCAGCCTGGGCACATGCAGTAGATATTGACGGTGCGCGACCTCATTACCACAAGATTGCTACAGAAATATATTATGTGCTGGACGGTGACGGTAGTGTTGTGCTGGATGGTGAAGAACACCCTATCCGAAAAGGCAGCATGGTACATATACCTCCTGGTGTGGTACATGGTGCAAAGGGAAAGATGCGTGTACTGGTTGTAGGCATTCCAAATCTGGATGACAGCGACTTGTATTTTCCGGTTGAATGATTGCATATACCATAGGGTGTACAACCTTGCACAATGCTGCACAGGTGTTTTAAGTTAGTACCTTATAGAGGAAGTGTAGGTTTAAAATATATTGATTCGGGGACATATAACAAGGAGCTGGTTTATGCCAAAAGAATTGGGGTTTGGAGTATTGGGGCTGGGCATGGGGGTCAACCATTGTCTTGCTGTTGAAAATGCAAAAGGGGCAAAGCTGGTTGCAGTGTGCGACACCGATACAGATCGGTTGAATACTACAGTAAAGAAACATGGCTGCAAGGGATATGACAGCTACGATTCCATGTTGAAGGACCCAGAAATTGATGTGATCAACATCGTCACAGAAACCGGTTACCATGGCGAATTAGGCGCAAAGGCAGCCCGTGCAGGTAAACACCTTATCATGGAGAAGCCCATTGACGTAACACCACAGAAAGTACGGGCCTTTGAAAAGGTCATCAAGCAAACCGGCGTCAAGTGTGGTTGTATTTTTCAATCCCGGGTTGCATCCTGCAATGTAAAACTCAAAGCTGCCATTGAAAAAGGGAAAATGGGCAAAGTCATCGGTATGCATGGAAATCTGCCCTGGTATCGCGGGCCTCAGTATTTTGCAGGGCCACATGGCCCCTGGAGGGGAACCTGGGCGCTGGATGGTGGCGGCAGTATGATGAACCAGGGTATACACACGGTTGATCTGCTCCTCTTCCTCGGTGGTCCTGTTGAAAGCGTTTGTGGCTTCTATGGTATGCACAATCATGACCTGGAATCCGAAGACCAGGTAGTAGCCTGCCTGAAGTTTGAGAATGGTGCTTTGGGTTCCATCTACACCACTACATGTGCGAATCCTGAGAGCGGTCAGGAAATCTACGGGTTGGGTACCAAAGGGTCATTTCGCAAAAAAGGGGACAGTCTCATCGCTTTTGACATGGGAACGCCCAAAGAACGTGAAAAGATGCTGGCAGACTTCGGGGGAAGTGGCGCTCCAGACGCAGCCAGTAAAGACGCGCTTGCCGTCCTCATTGATGGGCATACCAGAATAATTGAAGACTTGGTCAAAGCAATTCACCAAGACCGTGATCCCATCATACCTATTTCAGAAGCCAAGCATGCCGTGGAAGTTATTTGCGGAATTTATAAATCAGCGCAAGAAGGTCGTATTGTTCACATAAAAGAAATGCGCAAGTAAAGAACCTATAACAAAACGTATACAAAATTATAAATTATTACTACGGCGTTCAAGTCTGCACTGTTACAAACTCATGTGTGATTTGCGCGCCGTCAATATGATATACCCGGTACCCTTTGCCCGGAGTATTGTCATGATTATTTCGCACGGTTGAACAACATGCTGTTGTTATAAACAAAACACCATCTTGTTCTTCAACCTGGTTACCGTGAAAATGCCCGGAGCTGACCAGCTTTAAATTATGTCCTTCAAACAGTGCCAATATGTCATCCGCATTGAGCAAGCGATAGGCTGCTGTGTTGGGATTCAAAGGGTGATGGGTTAACAACGCAATAGGCCGCTCCGGATTGATTCGATCCAATTGATATTGCAACCAGTCCAGTCTATCCTGGGGAACGATAACATCCCGGTATTCCTGCTCATTACAAGAATTAAAACCGATAAATACCCAGTCTCCCCGCTGCTCCCGCCACTCTGCATCCTCAAAATAATGTAGATAATTATCTATGGAATTTGCGGGATCACTTCCGTAATCATGATTACCTGGAACAGCCCAACAGGGCACCTCAAGACGATCAAATGCTTGTTGCCCAAGACGAAAAGCAGACACTTGGGCGTCATTGGCGATATCGCCCAGCGCCACAACAAAGGCCAAATCTTCTATCTCGTTAATTTGGTTAACGGCTCGGTTGACAATAGCCACACTACGCGCATCAACAAGATGGGTATCGTTAATAGTAACGAATGAATAAGGCTTACCTTCACCAAACCTGGGCAGGCGCGGCATGGAGATATCCGGCTTTAACTTTGACATGTCTACTTTATCCAAACCAACACGTGCACAGGAACTCAACCCCAACATACCAAACATACCGAAGAATTGCCGACGTGTGAATGCCATAATTAAACACTGTCCTTTGTTGTGATTTTTTTGTTGTCAGCGAGTACAATGGACTACACGCTGTGAATAGATTTCCGAACAGCACATTCCAGTTTTCTGATACTTATTGTGCGTATGTGTCGCGTATTATGTCAACTAAGCAACAAAGTTACAAAGTTATAGATACTGTAGTTCATAGTGATAAATGAAAACATGCAAATTCTAATCGCGCCAGACAGTTTCAAAGAATGCTTGACAGCAAAAGAAGCGGCGGAAGCCATGTCCAGAGGATGGCGCAACATAAGGCCGGATGATTCTATTATTTTGTTCCCCATGTCAGATGGCGGCGAAGGTATGCTGACCACGCTTGTTGATGCTACTGATGGGCAATATGTATCTCATTTAGTATCAGACCCGCTGGGGAACCTGGTTGATGCCCAATACGGCATATTGGGTGACGGCGAAACGGTAGTGATTGAGATGGCCAGGGCTGCCGGTCTGCACCTGTTATCCGAATCAAATCGAAATCCACTTATCACATCGACATTTGGTGTCGGTCAACTGGCGGTGCACGCACTGGACGCGGGCTATCAAAAATTTATAATCGGCCTGGGTGGCAGTGCGACCAATGATGGAGGAGCAGGTTTTGCACAGGCGTTAGGATACCATCTGCTGGACAATACAGGCCAATCCTTGCTACCAGGTGGTTTAGCATTAAATTCACTGTCACGGATAGAGACACATCAACGGCACCCCGCACTTGACCATGCACAGTTTCAAGTAGCGTGTGATGTTCAGGCCCCATTATATGGGATTCATGGTGCTTCGCACGTGTTCGGGCCACAAAAAGGGGCAACACCAGAAATGGTGGATGCCCTCGACAATGCGCTGCAACATTATGCCTGTATTCTCGAGGTTACCTTCCAGTGCGCATTCAAAAATATTCCCGGTGCTGGCGCGGCTGGCGGGCTGGGTGCTGGATTAATGGCATTTACCAATGCCACGATGGCACCAGGAACCGCCTTGGTAGCAGAGGCCTGTGGGTTGACTACTGCTTTGCCAAATGCGAATCTGGTACTGGTTGCCGAGGGACGCCTTGACGGACAAAGCATTTATGGTAAAACACCGGTAGGTATAGCGGCACTGGCACAACCCCACCAGGTTCCTGTAATTGCGCTTGCAGGCAGTCTCGGGGACGGGTATGAACACGTATATGAGCATGGCATACAAGCCGCTTTCAGTATTATACCTGCACCAACCACCCTGGTATCTGCAATGAATGATGCTGCTTTAAACTTGGAACGGGCAACAGAAAATATCGCACGCATGATTAATCTGAATCGAATATAGCAGTAAAAGCTGTCAATAAGCCAGAGGATTATCTGATACATGACAGAGCACACCATACCAGAACTGGCCGGTATTCAAGCATTCGATGAGAGCAGGGAAAGCTCCACACTGGCTAAATGCATTCTCGGTTTCATACCCGCGCATTCACATGCTGATTTTATTGAACTTCTTAATCAGTGTTTATCCAATGTACCGGATATTCGTCGCGCACTGATTGGGCTAAACCGTTTCCTGGAAGTCAATACATCGGCTGAACTCATAGCAAAAAAGTTCGTAGTAGAATCTGACACATTGAAAATGTTGCTAACCTTGTTCAGCCAGAGTGTATTTATGACAGACATTTTGTGCAAGTCGCCAGACTTGCTTGACTGGATAGCCGGTAAACAACACCGTCTTAAAGCACTATCTGTAGATACCTATCTGGACGATTTAAACAAAAGTGTCCAACCTGACACCAGCATTGAGACCGCGTGCCGAGTCATGCGGCTGTATCGCCGAAAAGCTATGTTACGTATTGGTGTACGTGTGCTTGTTGACCATGCCCCGCTAGATTCTGTAACTGAAGATCTGTCGAACCTCGCTGATGCCATGCTGGTAACCGCTTTACACTGTGTACATCATTCTTTGATCAAACGTTATGGCACACCGATGTTTGTTGACCCTGCAAATAAAATGCAGGAAAGCACCTTCGTTATAATTGCACTGGGGAAATTGGGTGGTTATGAACTCAATTTTTCTTCTGACATAGATTTACTGTTTATATATTCAGAAGAGGGAGAGACACAGGGTACAAACGAAAGCATTGACAATGCCACTTGGTTTCGCAAACTCGGAGAATTACTCATTAAAGTTATCTCGGAAAATACAGCGGACGGGCATATATTCAGGGTAGATATGCGGTTGCGGCCACATGGCCGCGTAGGACCGTTGGCAGTTAGCCTGCACAGTGCTGTCGAATATTACGCTGATTATGGGCGGGCATGGGAACGTCAGGCCCTGATTAAGGCACGGCCTTGTGCTGGCGACCTGGAGCTTGGTCAAAAATTTATGACCCGTATGCGGCCATTTGTTTTTCCACGTTTTTTTGATGATACGACATTACAAGATATCCGCGAAACCAAGCAACAGACCGAATCCATGATCTCCCGTAGAGGTAGTACTGAATTGGAAGTTAAGCTGGGCCGTGGCGGTATCCGTGATATCGAGTTTACGGTTCAAATGCTGCAACTTCTGAACGGGGGGCACCAGGCATCACTTCGCACCACCAATACATTGCAGGCTATAGATGCTCTCGGAAGAGCTGCCTATTTAAGCCCGCTTGAAGCGACAACCCTGGCAGACCACTATGTTTTCCTGCGGCAGGTTGAACACCAACTACAATTGGAAGAAGGCCGTCAATGTCACGCACTCCCAAAGAACAAGAGCGCGCTGAATGCTTTTGCACGTGCGTTTGGATATCAGAACGGCCAGGCATTCATGAATGTCTATCAATCCCGAGCAGAGGAATCCAGGAAAATACTCGAGAAGTTTCTTATTGATAAAGGCGCTGGTAATCTGTGGGTAACTGAATTGTTGCACCGGCACAGCGATGGTCACACAGGCTTTGAAAAACTAACGCAGTTGGGATTCAAAGACCCTAAAAAAGCGCGGTTGGAACTGCAACTGCTTGCCAATGGTCCGGACAATGCTTCTTATCCGATACAAGTACGACAACGTTTCGCAGAAATTGCACCAACATTGCTGGAAGCGCTTTCTACATATGGCAACCCCGACAGCCTTCTGTTGCAGTTATCAGAAATGCTCACCTCCATGAAAGCGCCTGGAACTCTCTATGATTTGTTGAAATACAATCAAACTTTGTGCAGATATCTGGTAATGCTTGTATCGAACAGTCGTTACTTGTGCCGAATTCTCACACGTGATCCTGGCCTGCTCGATATCGTGGGCACTTCAGATGCACTGGAACATCAAGTGAGCCGAGAACAGTTAGAACAGGACCTGCATTCACTGCGTAACGCATATGATCCACACGCTGCTTTGTACCGGCTTCGTGACGCAGAAACACTCCGCGTAGCGACACAAGATCTGGTTCTGGGAATGCCTGTTGCCAAAGTAGGCGATGCATTATCTTTACTGGCTGATGTTATTCTCGAAAGCGCACTCAATCAGGCATATGAATCGGTGGCTAAACGTTATGGTGACACCGATATTCCGCTTGCCATTCTGGGCCTTGGAAAACTGGGGGGCACAGAAATGGGATATGGAAGTGATATGGACCTGATCTTTGTCTATGAAGGTGGACAGGAACTGGAAAATGGCATGGCGCCCGTTGAGTATTTCAGCGCGGTAGCCTCGCATACAATCCGCATTCTGAAAGAACCAACCCGGTACGGGAAACTATATGATGTGGACCTTCGCCTGCGTCCAGATGGGGGCAAGGGCATGTTGGCTATTTCTCATGAACGCCTGGAAAATTACTTTCTCGAAGAGGCTCGGCCCTGGGAACGCCTGGCCTTGATGAAAGTGCGGGGCATCGCAGGTGAGTCAGGATTTCGCGGTAAGGTAGAAGCTTCAGCCAAAAATATTGCTTTCAAACGCTTGCCTTCGCCTGAAGAACTGGACGATATCGAGGCTATCCGAAAAAAACTTGTCTACAAGGCAACAACACAAGATTTAAAAAGGGCTGAAGGTGGTATTGGTTCAATCGAATTTACTGTACGCTACTACCAATTACAGCATTCACAGTGTCACCCGGAATTGCTGCGCGGTGATGTGTTTGGGGCCTTGGATTATATGCTGGAGTTACACTTGATTGATAAACATGAGGGAGAAACCCTTCGACAGGCCTATGAAGTACTTCGGCGAATTATGAACCGGTTACGAATGATGGAAGGTAACGATGTAACAGAAATTCCTGACTCGAAAACTGCGCAAAAAGCCTTGGCAGAACGCCTGGAAATTCAAGGTGATATAATAAAAGTCGTACAGGAACACCAGATAAAAGTTCATGAAATATATGATCACTTGGTCAAAGAGATGTACACCCGCACTTCGTAATATTCCGGGGATTTTGTCGTAAGGTCAGGGCAAATAAGAGGCCTGTACATCAATACTTGATTCGATGTACAGGCCAAAATCTTTTTTTATCTGTGTCTTATATTTCACATACCATACAGACTACAAACCGTGAGTATTATTTGATATCATCCAATGATGTGATAATTTTGTCTACGACACCATAGCTTACGGCTTCTTC
>Ga0334884_1002808_pt1 | contig 21265 bp, 17 predicted proteins | sample GraSluR1_MG_7_FD_207215 | JGI IMG/M metagenome (GOLD analysis project Ga0334884, IMG submission 207215) | Sludge microbial communities from methane-producing bioreactor in Wageningen University, Netherlands - Granular Sludge_12_05 R1 | ecosystem: Engineered > Bioreactor > Anaerobic >...
TTTTGCACAGAAAAGCCAAACCACACAGACCAATACCATCAAACTCGCAGAAATGTTGGGTATTAAGACCGTAGTTGATTTTTCTGGCTGTCCTGGTTCAGATGAAAAGGCAACCAAGCCCTCCTGGGTAACTTGCGCTTGGCCACCAGACTATATCGAAACGCTTGAATGGCAATGGGACAAGATTGTTATTCCCTATTGGGAAAAGCAAGCTAAATTCGCAGCAGAGCATGGCGTTCGAATTGCGTTCGAAGCTCACCCTGGATTTGTTGTTTACAACACTGAGACCATCATCAAGATCAGAGAAGCCTGTGGCAAGAACCTGGGTGCCAATTACGATCCCAGCCACTTCTTCTGGCAAGGAATCGATCCCATTGCCAGCCTGCGTGTACTGGGAGGCGATGCGATCTTCCACGTTCATGCCAAAGACTCCCGTGTCGATCCGCAAAATGCGGCCGTCAATGGTGTGCTGGACACAAAGCATTACGGCGATGAAGCCAACCGTTCCTGGTTGTTCCGCACCTGTGGGTATGGCCACAGTCTGGAATTCTGGAAGGATTTCTTTTCAACACTTCAACTCCTGGGCTACGACGGTGCTGTTTGTATCGAACATGAAGACAGCCTCATGTCCAATATAGAAGGTTTGACACGCGCTGTATCGTTCTTGAAAGAGGCGATTATCGTTGATCGGCCATCTGCGATGACCTGGGCATAATGTAATCCTTTGTCCAGTTCTATGATTGTTGATTAATTTGTAAAGTCTGTTTGTTAATAATCTCCGGTGCCTGAAACACCGGAGATTTTTCATGCCTATACCGCTTTGACACTGCACCATTCACCGTGCCACAATGCTGATGGAGGACTGTCGCCATGACAAAACAAGGGCATGAAGCTGACAAACATCCACATCATCATGATATCGATGCGGATGCTGTTTGCGGGCAGTGTGGTCAGGTCAACGAAGAAGGTGTGCTGTATTGTCATAAATGCGGCAATAATCTTCGCGATCAACGTCATCTTCGCTTGGAAGCTGAAGAGCTTCTCATGCATCAGGGCTATATGCCCCAGCGCAGGCAGTGGTTTCTGGGTGCTTTGGGTACTATAGGTCTAATCATTATCTTGATTGCCGGATTTCGGGCCGACCGTATTGCAGAATGGATGTTGGAAGTACAGGACAGCGCTCCCGATACGGCACGCTTGTTGTGGACTGGTATACATGCCGAAAGATATGCAACCTTGTTAAACAGGCTGGATGCTGAAATAGCCCGTTATGACAGCCTGACCGACGTGACATATCATGTAGCCACAGATTTTCCGGAACAAGGCACTTTGCTGCTGACGACTGAAGAAGAAGTAATTGGAGTAGCTGCTGTTGAACAATTTAACGATTTGCTCTTTTTTGTAGCAAGACTGTACACAGGTGAAGAAATAAGAGGTCGTGCTGCCATCCGTGGAGAATGGTTGGTAGTAGATTACAATGCCGGCGGTGTGCGGAGTAGAAGAAATTATTTTCCCGCTGCTGGCGCCGCCCTATTACAACCCGCTGGTTATTTTGAATGTTTTGGCCAGAGAGACGGGTCTGACATCACCTATGCGTTTATGGCATATCTGGTAACCCAGAGCTGAATCGCCAATTCAAGCATCGAACCCTCAAAAATTGTTATACTTATTGACAAACAACTTTTCAAGTAGGTGTTGTATCAATTTCATTATGCCCTGCATCTGCACTCGGCTTTTTCTGTTAGGTTAAAAAAATTGACATGTGCAACATGCTGATAACTTGTCGCAAATCGCATTTCAGGGGAGTTGCTTAGCCGCCTTTGTCACCGATGCCTGTTAAGTCATGCTTAGCCAACACCCTGTGCATACTTTGCTGCATCTACCGTATCTGTTTAACCTTCATGCGATTAAATTTTGCTTTTTGTTGCTAATTCAGGCAATTTGTTGTAGATATAGTTCTGGAAAATATTGGCGGACAGGAGATATACAATCCATGGTAATGGGATTTTTGGGTAAACTGCGAGATAAATTGGGTAAGACACGTGGTAAGCTGGTAGAGAATGTCAAGCGTGTGTTCAGCGGTCGCATGCGGATAGACGAGAGTATTTTTGATGAACTGGAAGAGATTCTGATAGAAGCCGATCTGGGTGTTGAGACTACGATGCAAATCGTGAGTGATATGCGACGGATCGCGAAAGAAAAAAAGATTGAAGAACCCCAGGCGTTATATGAAGTACTTAAAGAAGAAATTATCTCTCTGTTGAGTGCTGGTGATCATTCATTAAACTTGTCGCATCCCGATGGTCCCCATGTAACTCTGGTGGCGGGCGTTAATGGATCGGGCAAAACGACTACTATCGGCAAGCTTTCCTCAAAACTGGTTCAAGACGGAAAAAAGGTAGTACTTGGTGCTGGGGATACTTTCCGGGCTGCCGCTGTGGAGCAATTGACCATCTGGAGTGAGCGTTCAGGTGCCGATATTATAAAACATGCGGCAGGTGCGGACCCGGCATCGGTTGCGTTTGATTCCACAGATGCCGCGCTTGCCCGTGGTGCGGACAACCTGATTATAGATACAGCAGGTCGGTTGCACACCAAGGCCAATTTGATGGAAGAACTGAAAAAAATTCAACGTGTTATTAAAAAACGCATACCGGATGCACCACATGAAGTATTGCTGGTGTTGGATGCAACCACCGGACAAAATGGCTTGCAACAGGCACGTAATTTTACAGATGCGCTTACAGTTACCGGCATTATCCTCACCAAGCTGGATGGCACCGCAAAGGGGGGTATGGCTGTTGCCATACAAAAAGAATTGGGTATCCCAATAAAAATGATTGGTGTGGGTGAAGGTGTAGATGATTTACAACCTTTTGACGCGAAAGAGTTTGTAGAAGCACTTTTTGAGTAAATCCAGATCATACGGTACAGGATTTACTTGTAAAATCAGATTTTATTGCACGAGATTTATACATCAGGTCACAATTTATTGTATTGGGAGCGAATGAATGGCCCTGCGTTTTTATAACACCATGACCCGTAAGAAAGAAGCATTTGAGCCGTTAGTCGATGATAATGTCGGTATGTATACATGCGGTCCTACCATCTATAACTACGCGCATATCGGAAACTTTCGTGCGTACATGTTTGAAGATGTTCTGCGACGTTACCTCGAATTTCGTGGTTATAATGTCAGGCACATCATGAACCTCACGGATGTGGAAGACAAACTCATCCGTACCTGTCGTGAGACCGGGAAATCGCTTACAGAACTGACTGAGTACTATTCAAACGCTTTCTTTCAAGACCTGGACACCCTGGGTATTCGCCGCGCAGAAGCTTACCCTGCAGCGACCGACCATATTGAAGAGATGGTCTTGCTCATTAAGGACCTGGAAGCGAAAGGACATACCTATCGGGTCGGTGGAAATATATACTTTCGACTCAGTACGTATCCGGAGTATGGACGTTTGAGCCATATGGATTTGGATCAACTGGAATCAGGAAGAAGTGGCCGGGTTGACACGGATGAATATGAGTCTGAAGACGCACGGGACTTTGCACTTTGGAAAGCCTGGACTGAAGAAGACGGTGCCGTATATTGGGAAACCGAGTTGGGTAAAGGGCGTCCCGGGTGGCATATCGAGTGCTCTGCGATGAGTATGAAATACCTGGGGGAGAGTTTCGACATTCATTGCGGTGGGGTAGACAACATCTTTCCGCACCATGAAAATGAGATTGCCCAATCCCAGTGCGCAACCGGAAAAGTGTTTGTCAAATACTGGCTACATTGCGCGCACCTGGTGGTTGAGGGCAAAAAGATGTCCAAATCATTAGGAAATTTCTTCACCTTACGTGATCTTCTGGATAAAGGGATTGATGCCCTCGCAATTCGCTATGTGCTGGTAGCTACACATTATCGTCAACCCAATAATTTCTCATTTGATGCCCTGGAAGCTGCCGGGCAAGCACTGCGACGGATTCAAGATTTCCGATTGCGGCTTAAAGAACTGCGCGGTCCAGGCAATGATTTATTGAAGGTGTGTGACGCATGCCGTACGGCATTTCAAAATGCGATGGATGATGATTTGAATACCTCTGGTGCCCTGGCAGCCGTGTTTGATTTCATTCGTGATGCCAATAAAATGATGGATGCGCTGGAAGTTGGTGAAGCTGGAGCCGCAAACGCCCTGGCGTTGTTGGATGAGCTTGACCTGGCGTTGGGTATTTTTTCTCAAAAAACAGAGGAGAATGTACCAGAAGAGATTTTAGCTTTAGTGCAAGACCGTCAGGATGCACGCCGTACCAAAGACTTTGCCCGGGCCGATGAAATACGTGATCAACTGACAGCCTCTGGCTGGGTGCTGGAAGACACTCCAGACGGGCCAAGGGTAAAAAAAGCCTGATAAAGACTTTACAATCTTCATTTAATCCTATATATTATCTATATATTTAAAATGTGCTATTGGTGTAAAAGGGGGTCATTCTCATGAGTCCAATCATTTTAGGTGCCATATTGATGCTGAGTCCTGTAAATCCGGGACAGTTTGTGGGTGTTGCAGGTGAGGCAGTCACATTGCAGTTTGAGTTTGAAGACGCACAGGCGGAAGCTACGTTTTTATACAGTATCTACGATTACAGTGGAAATTCTGTTGAAGCTGGTCAGGCAGAACGATTGGAATCCAATCGTTTGTCTGTAGTTTTCACGCCATTGCCAGGGTATTATGAAATCCATTTCCCTGAAGCAGAAGCTGTTTTAGGCTACGTAGCTTTGCCCCCAAGACCGCAAGTCAGGGACCCATTTTTCTCCGTGGATGCTGCTTTAACCTGGCTGGAACTGGATGAAGATATGCGTCTCAGCATGATTAAGCAGATGGAGGTGCTGGGAGTTGATATGGTACGTGAGCGGATATCCTGGAGTAACATCGAACACATACAAGGCGAGTTTATCTGGGAGCCTGCCCGCCGCAAAGACAGTCTGCGTCGGCATCTGGACGAAGCCGGTTTGAATATCCTGGAGATGTTTCATGATGCACCTGCCTGGGCCGGTTCAGGACAAGGCAACCCGTACCCCCGCGATTTGATTGCGACCTACCAATCGTGGTTGCGCATAACACAGCATTGGGGAGCAGTCTGGGATGCCTTTGAAATATGGAATGAACCTGAAATTACTTTTGGTGGCTATCTCCCTGCCGATCAGTACAGTGCTGTTGCCAAGGTAGTGAGCAAAGCATTACGTGACGGTGGATTCAACGGTGAAATTGGTGTTGGTGTGTTTACCCATCTGATATCACGAAATATGCTTGACGCGTATTATGAAAACGATCTGTTGACTGCCGGACATTTTGTTGGCTTCCACACCTATGAACCTGTTCGCGGCATTGCACACCAGGTGTTTAAATTCAGAGAATGGTTGCGTGATTCTAATGAACCAACCACACCATTATGGATTTCGGAATCAGGTTGGCCCTGGAAGCGAGGAGCAGTACGCCCGCCATTTGATCAGGATTCCGAGAGCGCACACATCAGCATTGGCAAGATGATTGAATCGCGGGCTTTTGGGGTCGAACGGCACTTTGCTTTTGTCTACCCATACTATGATGAGAACGAGCATAATTTTGGTATGTTGGGCAAAGAAGGTACGCCTTTGCGGGCAGCTGCTGCATATGGGCAGGCAGTACGGACACTATCAAACACGTCATACTGCGGCGACTGGGCAGAACCGCTGCCCGGAATAGATACCGCTCGTGTGTTTCAAAATGATGATGTGACCATTTTGGTCTTGATAGCACATTCTACGGAAGCAGTAGATGTGAACCTGGAAGTTGTACCGAAACAAGTTCTGGGTATTGATGGCCGCTTGTTGCCACTGAACGATGACGGCTCTGTACCGGTACATGACGGCATGGTATACGTGATGCTGGAAAGCGAGATTGTAAACACACATGTCAACCCGGACACCCAAGCGGCTGCTATGTATGCGTTGCATCAAAACACGCAACCCAAAATTTTAAAAGACTTCCCTGTCGTGCTTCAGATCATCCCGGACCTTGAGAAATGGCATGCCACAACACGTGGCTACCAGCTTCCCAAATCAGAAGACAATACGCATGAGCTTCGGCTGCGCGTCAACAACCTGACTGAGACGCCACAACAAGTTCGTTTATTACTCCGAGAAAGTATGACGGACACCACCGTTGATGCCGGTGTCCGGGAAGTGAAAGCAATGGCATACGAAGATATTCTCCATGACTTGCGTCTGGATGATTTCGGTAAAGTGCCACGAAAGACCCTGTATCTCATAGCGCAAGATGAACATGGGAAACAACTGGACCAGTTACTGCTCAACTTTATAGAACAACAATCGTTGGAGCAGTTGATAGATTCATTTGCCTACCGTGAAGTGCTTCCAATCACCGAATTGGAGCGGTGGCAACACAATATAGTTGGAGGCTCGGAGATGTCGATGGAAATCATCGATACGTCTACTTGCCGGTCTGATTTCAGCTTTGGCGATGGTGACCGCTGGGCCTATCCCAGCTTCAGAATTCCAGAAAACATTAATATGGCTCGTACCAAAGCAGTGGTGTTGGAAGCGCGTGTTGATGCGCCTGCCGATGCCCGAATCATGCTGCAAATGCGGGATGGTACCACTTTCTACACAGCCGACCCGATTATTTCTGACAATGGTGAATGGCAATCTGCCATAGTCTGGTTCGATGAACTTGGCCTGATGCCGATTGGGGTACCGGAAGAAAGTGATTTGATATTGCGTCTTGAAGATGTCACATCGATCCAGTTTGGCATGAACAGCAAGACATCTGAAAACGCGCTTGAGGTACGTAACGTGTGGCTTGTCGGCGAGTAATTGACGTCATTCACCACGTTAATATAAGCACAGTACCAGGAAATACCTATGCCCCCCGGCTCTATTCAGCCAGGGGGCTTAATGATTTCAGTTGCTCTTCATTACATAGATTCTATCGACATATACCGCTGAGGCGCCTCCGGCAGGCGCAACCCAGAAATACATCCCTGATGCCAGATTGTGTACCCCCAAGTCGATTTCACGGTATTCCGTTCCGACTATGTCTTCACAGGGAACTTCCAGAACTACAACATTTTGCTGAATGTTCGTGTCATAAATACCTGCTTGCAGTACCGGCAAATTGGTATCTTCGGACTCAGCATCATCAGCGCGCACTTCTATGCGGCAGTGTACGGCTCCCATCTCCGCTATTTCCTGACCGATGGTATATTGTATGGCCCACTCCGAATGGGTACCAGGCATTCGTGCTGCCTTGCCATCTGATGCCGCAGGATCCTCTACTGTAGTAACAAGCTCACCAGGACGGAACAAAGAAAACAGGGAATCCGTAATGACGTAATAGTCAGACTCATCCAATTCGCGGCAAGCCTCCGGTGCTTCACCTGGCGCGCGAAAACGTGCACGGAGTTGTGGGGCATAATGCTCAAAACGCATGGCCTCCCGGTATTCCTGATTATTAAAACGTTCCGCATTCGCAATGAAGGACTCTACCGCGGCAACGGGGTCCTCGGGGCCGAGAAATTCTTTGCCAGCCAGCTGGGCTTCACGTTCCAGCGGATAATACCGCAACAACCAGACATGCTCCAGGGGCATCCGCGCTTTAATCACGCGTTCGTGTAATACTGCATCATCCAATACCGCGGTTTCTGCCTGATTCATCAATGCGGTCGCCTGGTTGAGATCATCCAGGCTTAGCCAATCATCAGTCTGGTGTACATAACACCGCATGAAAAGATTGTTGCGCCGGACGGCTTCATGAATTACATCCATATATTCACGCAGTGGTTGTGCCGCGGGGCCATAATAACCCGTGAGAAATTCCATCAGCAGTGTTTCAAAGTCTTGTTCGGGATTCCAAAGCAGCTTGGATAATATCCAGGCACGCATAGCCAGAAAATCACCTACACTGGAACCGCCATCACCCTGCTCAAATAATCCGCGAACATTGTTCTCGACAAAAAAACGTATGTTAGGTGCCAACACAAACCAATTGGGATGGGGCTGGATATAGCTCGCGAAATTGGCGACATAGTCCCACACAAACAACTGGGGGCTGATTTCTTTCCAGGCTTCAATATCTTGACGAAAATCGGTATTGACCTCCGCGGTAAGCGGCTCGGAAAAAGAGCATTCGATAGAGCAAAGTCGCACCAGCACATTGTGTCTGGGCTTGACGTGCTTTGGTGCCTGACGGGTGTATTGATACGCCAGGGTCTCCACCAGTGTGTCCGGAAATTCTTTCTCAATGTCTTCTGCAACAGCATTGACAAAACGAATCAACGGACCGGAAGGAGCACCTTCCACTTCCTCCACGGCCAGGCAGTCTGCGCATTCACAACGGCCATACCAGTCATTCTGACTGATTGAGATATACCCGGCTTCGGGCATTGCCCGCAACCGTTCCAGCGCTTTCTCCGTGAGCGCCTTGCGCATTTCATCATTGGTCAGACATAGCTGGGCATGTTGCCAGACACGTTCGCCATTGATTTCGCTGTACCATTCCGGGTGTTGGTCAAAATATTGTTCAGGTGGTAAAAGCGGGTAAAACGTATGAACAAAACCCAGAATATTGTAATGTCCACCATAGGATTCCGGTACGGGATGGTGGAATCCATTAAGTCGAAGCCGGGATGCAAATATACCTTCAAAGCTATCCCTGTACCAGAGCTCCCGGTAGCGTAAAGTTGGGGTATAGGTTATATCCAATTTTGGCACATCCAGTGTGGTTCTGTGTGGCACATATTCCTCGGTAGAAGTCCACCAGCGGCAGCCCACAACATCTTCAAGAAATGTATATACGGCGTAGAGTGTCCCACGCGATTTGCCTCCACACAGAAACAGGGAGTCTCCAAGCGTTCTCAAAAATATGCCATCAGCATCCAGCTCTTCCAAATCTGCATCAGGAAATGCTGTTTGAAATTTCTTGCCCGGTCCAATATAAATAGCTGGCTGGCCATCGTGGTCTGCTTCAGAAATAATAGGAAGCGTTACACCGGTAGTCTTTGCCAGATACTGCTGCAATTCGTTCGCCGCAGTCTGCTCCACCAGTGTGGAATCTTCCCGCAATACAATCACATACGGTGATTCACCATCGTGAACCAGTGAAAATGCTGTTTCCTCAGCTTGGGTGATTTTTCCTGCACAGAAGACCGTTAATAACAAAGGTATAATTAATAATTGAGTGGCGTTCATGGTAACCCCCATTTGCTTCCTGAAAAACTACCTGCATATTTTTATTGAAAACATTTTTGCACAACAAAAAAGTATACTATCAAAACCGTATCCGTGTTCATATTATTTGCCACGCCGATTCCATTCAGGATTGACAAACATGTTTAAACCGGGATCGGGAATAACCCCATCGACTGGTCGAGCAGCTTTCGAGCGTAAAAAATCCTCATTCAGTGTGACACCCCATCCTGGCCCCTCCGGTAGTTGAAAATGGCCATCAACCACTTCGGGATAAGGGCTGCCTGCCTGCTTGATCTCTTTATCCGCGAAATCATTAAAATGTTCCAGGATTTTTCCATTGCGGAGTCCAGCCATCAGATGCAGCGCTGCTGTCGTTGACACAATTCCTCCCACATTATGGGGTGCCACCATGACCGAATAGCTTTCTGCTGTCGCGCAGATTTTCTTGACCTCCAGGAAACCCCCACATTGATTGATGTCGGGCTGGATAATGTCGACGGCACGCAAGGGAAACAGTTCCCGATATTGCGCGGCACTGTAAAGGCGTTCTCCCGTGGCAATGGGAATGGTGGTGTGACGAGCGACCATCGTTAAGGCGCCGAGGTCTTCAGGACGGCAAGGTTCTTCTATCCAGCCTGGTTTCAAGTGTTCGATGTCACGGGCAATCTCTAAAGCCTGATGCGGCGCGAATCTACCATGCATTTCGATGAACATCTGCGCCTTGTCTTTGACCACATCATGCACGGCTTCTATCAGGGCAATCGATTTGCGGTATTCACTGCGCGTCAGTTCCAGATCACCATTGCCAAATGGATCAAATTTCAATCCCAAGTATCCGCGATCAATAACACGCTGTGCCGCTTCCGCAAAAGCTTCTGGAGTACGTTCATTGGTATACCAGCCATTGGCATAAGCCGGGACCGATTCACGCACTTTACCACCGGTCAGTTTGTATACCGGTAAACCGACCTGCTTCCCAATACAATCCCAGCAAGCCATCTCAATGAGTGCCAGACCGGTCATGGCGACTTCTCCGGCAGAACCGAAGTCATTCCGTGTGATGCGTTGATACAATGCCTCTATGTCATGCACCTCAAATCCAATAAAATGCTTGCGCTTGTCCTTCAGAAACTCCACCACGGTATGGGTCTTATCCACGACACGTGCTTCACCAATGCCATAAATGCCAGCATCGGTTTCAAGAATGACATAGGTAAGATTGCGCCACGGTGTGGCAACTACATGAATCTGATAATCGGTAATCTTCATTTAAATTTATGTCACCTTCTCCATGCAATAAACACTGATTATGACGACCATGACATCCGCGGTGCTCTGCTCGAAGTATTCCAACGGTTACCGGTAGGACAGCGTCGGCACACTTAAAGCTGAGATACTAGGTACTTTTTATTTTTTTACAAGCTGTAGAACTCTGTTTCGATTATACCGATGGAGCATTATTGGGTAACCGTTGATTACTATGTTGAATATCAATAACCAGGCAAAAGCACTAAAGTATCCCCTTAGTAACGCATAGAAAGCGGTTAATGCTATCAAGAGGAATACAATCACATGATAGGTTTCTGCTTTCTGCATTTTGGACGCCATATTTAACAAAGCTGCACTGGACTTATCTAAAGAAAGTGTGCGTTTTTGGTTCTGCTTTACCCTTGCTCCACTTAATACCATCTTTTTATAGCTACGGATTCCCAGTTGCTCATAGGTTTTACCAGATTGTTCAAACGCTTTTATAGAGTAGTATCGCGAGGGAAATGAAATGGGAACCACCTGACAAATTATTGTTGCCCAGGATAACACCAGCCAGTTCAGCAGAAATGCAAAAACTAGGCTATTGAATCCTAATGAAACAGCTGCCCAAACAATGAAGGCCATCGCAACGCCTGTTATTACCAGGATCAATAAAATAATTTTGATCGATTTCATCGCGTTTCGTTTCCTCAAGGTAAATTGCATGTAGTTTTTAGACTAATTGATTGCAGGTCACAGTATCAAGCTGGCTGATAGAGCGGAGATTTGTCAGAAAAGGGTGTGTTTTAGCTTCGAAATCATAATGATTTAAAAGTTTGACATGGTATGAAAAGTGTGCTACTTTTAAGCTTAGTAAAATACTATTATGTCCCGTGAAGTGGTGGTAAATCTCATCCATACACATAGGGAGTTGGAATCATGTTCAAGGGGTATGCTAGCCATATACCCGCGCACTCCGCGAGTGATTTTATCTCCATTACATCCCTCTCTTCTGCCAAACCAACCAGTCACTCTCAAACTCAATTAATTTTCTTAATTGCCCTGGGGTATCAACCATTTTGGAATTGTATCGGCGACATCGCATTTCTCAGATACATTGACTCTGTTCGTGAGTATGAATGTCATACCTGATTTCTTCTGTGATAAGGGTTATAACAAGTTTATGAACTGTTTTAATAAAAATTGTTTATAAGGAGAAACAGTGTGAACAAATTATACATTTTATTGCTCAGTGTAATAATCCTCGGGTGTGCGAATTCAAGAATCCCTCGTGAGTATATTGAAACACAATTACAAAGATTTGAAGAAATAGGAACACGGGAACGAAATCTTCAAATGCCTATATCTGGTAGTATTGAAATTGATTTATTAGAGCATTATCTTTTAAATCGTGATGATGAAAATTTAACTAATCAACTACCACTATTGATCACAGCAGATTTTACATTCAGGACAGCAAGAGAATTTAGTGTTTCCTTTACTGAAGGTTTGGATGGACATCCATACACTGCAAACGTATCGGATTCTGCAGTGACAGTCATAAAAAATGATGGGAATATAGTTGATATTCCTGTTAATTTATTGTGGTGTGCGGCTGATGAATATGTTGCATATGAAATGACTTATGAGATGAATCAATATCTTTGGGGGATAAAATGTATTCTAACGCATTTGTTTCCCCTGACAAATGGATGGAAAGTACATCAGGATATTCTGAACGAGAAGAATCAGAGTGATTATATTCTCGTGTCAAGTGATGAAGAATCCGGAATAGAATTACTTACGATGGGATTTGAGTTTAATAATTTAAAGCGCCGGTATGTAACTCAGATGGTTGATGTGAATCCTGCTTTGTTTTTAATAGGTGAACATGGTGTTGAAAAATTAAAAGCAATCTCTTATCTCGATTACGTTATTTGGGATTCAGAAAAAAATTGGTTTTTCCCAACAACGGTAGGAGACTTTGGAAATAAAAGTAAACATACTTCAACCTTGATATCTGTTTCTTCACCAAAGTTAGATGAGTAGCTGAATATAAACTAAATAATGCAATATATTTCTTATAACCCATGAATTACAATAAACGGCTATAAATATGCAATACTTAAAATGACAAAGAATAACCAGGATATTTTTTAGTCAAGCCTCCGGTTTTCATGCCAATTTATTTGAGTATGATGTTCCTAAAAAATATTTCAAAGAGTCAGATAAAATGCTAAAATATTTTGATTATTTCCTTTTAATATTACCATTAGCAATAATATTTATTTTGACGGTTTTGAGTATTTACCTAAGAGAACAATATCCAGAAATATTTGATACTATAAAAATATACTTATATAATATACTAAAGTTTGGTATTTGTCTTCGCATTTTCTTATATTTTTTCCTTCCAAAAGCACAAAATTTCTTTGATGGATTAAATTCCCTGAAGAATAGAACACATCAAATCAGGAAATGGTAATAAAAATTACTTATTCTATAAAACATAGCTGAGATTGTAACTATAGAAAAATTAATACTATTGTATGTAAAAGAATTACGAAATAAACCACTACGATACCAAGTATTGCATATACACCTTCAACATGAGTATCTGAAAACTCTATAAAGTCGAGAAGTAGAGGACGTAAGAAATTATGAAACCTATACAAAAAATAATCATGAAGTCCATGATATTTTTCACTTGTGTATTGATGGGATTTATTCACTCATCCTGCTTGCACATGACATCGAACAGAATCGAATTTGTGACAGAAAGAAAAAACTATGGTGCTACAGAATATACGTTTTATAATCAGGACTCCACGAAGGCCATCATCGCTGTATTGAGTGGTAAAAACCAACATCTGTATTATGCCGATTTGGAAAAATTTGAATACGAGCAAATTACATTTGGCGACAACTATAATTTTGATTTGTATATATCGCCTGATGATCAATTTTTAGCATATGCTAGCCTGGATAAGAGAAAGGGAAGGAATCCCAAGTTAAAAATCATGGACCTGACAAACTTTGAAAACTTGGATACTTCTCCAGTCGAATTGGAAGGGTGGAATCCTCTGATACATGATTTCAATCTGTATTACACTAATTATGTACACAAAAATGATATAAGAAAAGGTGCAAACATCTTCAAATACGATATCTTTGAAAGAACTCTTGAACAATTAACTGAAGGTAAAATTTATGATATAGTAATTGACATAGATTCAAAGGGTGAAATGCTCTATTTCATGCGAGGGACAAGATATTACTTCGCCTCACCAGTAGGTACATATCGTTGGAGAGAATATTATTATCACAAAATCGATCTGTCGAACGGCGATACTGTTCAGGTCAATACTGAGTGGATCCCAGCTAGTTATCAGGAGCGGATTTCATGTAATGGAAAGTATGCATTACAGTATTCAATTGGTCGGGTATATTTAGTAGATTTATTAAATGGCAACTATGACACTATATTGCCTATGGAAGAAGTGTTGGAATATGAAATAGGCTTTTCTAGCCATGAAAAAGTAACTAATCCAATATTTCATCCTCATAAAGAAAAAATCTTTTTTGTTATGGCAGGTGATCATAAACAAGGAAGTGTCTATTCAAGACAAAATATGACGATATACTGCCTGGATTATTTAAGTTTTGAATTAGAACAAATCGGTAGCTTTTCGAGTAATTTTATCAGGGGAATATCTGTTTCTAATGATGCAAAGAAATTTTTTTTTAAAACAACTTTATATGAAAATAAAGGACTATTAGGGATGATCAGTTATATATCGCATGATTTGTGGCTTTATGATTTGGAAAAAGATGTTCTTACGCAGTTGAATTTGTAGGATATAATTATAAAGACATACACTATATAATACTAACTGATATTTTATGATAACACAATTTAAAATTGGATTCGATTTTATATGTTTATTATATATTTTTGGATATTTATAATATCGACTGTAATTGTTGTATGTTTTATGAAATTTAAATATAATGAGTATTATTCTACACGAATACGATTTAATAGTGTCGAAGAAGAGAAAAATTATGTTATCGACGCTTTGCGAAGTTTTCGTGATGGTGAGATAAATTTTGAAGAGTTAGATAATCGTGTGTGTGAAGTAAATTTAGAAAAGGATATTAAATTACATATTTTAGTTGAATCTATTTTGGATAATCCATTTATTGAAGTAAATGCTTCACCAGAAGATTTTGAGTATCTTACTCGAGTAATTGATTTTATAAGGAGTGGAGAAAAATATCCCAGCGATGGTGGATGTTGGTGTCGTGGATGCTTAGTGAATTTGATAATACGCTTTTTTACACTGGGATTTTGTTCATACAGGAAGTATCAAATATTTTTGAAGGTAAAAAAAATACGATCCGAAGAATATTGGCCATTTAAGTCTGAACAACATTTTTTGCAAGCTATGAAAAAATTACAAGATCAGTGAGTTAAGAATTTCATCTAGAACGCAGTTTTTTACGAATAAAAGGAATTAAAAATTAGATTTTGTATTGTGGTTTCAAAATTGTTCAAAGTACTATAACATACAATGTGCGATTTAATTTATAGGAAAATATATTATGCACCAGAAAATAAGTATGTCTACAATCATATTTATTTTGCATAGAGGTAGTTTCAGTCGGAGGAACCTTTCTGGTGCAATTGCCGGCTGCAATATTCTAGATTTAACCCTGTGTGATTTGTCGTGCATCTGGGAGGGACGAGGAGGAGCGCCATGACCTGATTTTGCCTAAATATACACAGAGAGGCTTATGGTTGAATACGTGACCTGAAAAATGGCTGGTGTGGCACAGAATTGCTTGAAGCTTTGCTCGCGTGTTGTTCAATTATGCATTGACGTGTGAACCATCAATTTTGCAATAAGTATTGCTTGACTTGTCACCGATAATTGGTTAATCGCGTACTGCTTTTATTCCAGTCCCGAAAATTGTATACTGATAAAGTATTAATAACAATTTTTCAAGCACGGGAGGTGTACAGGTGCAAATGCAGGTCTCCCCGGAAATTGCGAAATTGGCTGAAAAAGCGGCCAAAATTGCAATATCTCAGCAACAAATGTTTGTTGGTGTTCCGCATTTATATAATGCAATTTTATGTGACCCGGAAGTATTGCCCCAGACTATCCGTGACCGAATGATTGACATGCTTTTTATTGTGCAACGTGAGGTAAATCGCCTGCACGGTCGCAGTCATGTGAATCCCTTTCTGGAAAATATTATTCATACACCGCGCTGTATCAATATTTTACATGAATGTGAAAAAATGGCAGCTCGCTTCGAGCATGGGCCTGCCAATGCCGGACATTTATTGCTGGCTGTTTTCAATGATGGTTTGTCGGCGCCCAGCCGTGCCATGGACTACTTGAAGATGAATCGCAGTGCGGTTCTCAGATATCTGCAACAGGAATTACGAGCACTTCCCCGTCCCTCAACCCAGGCTGTCGATGCCATTCCAGGCAATTTAAAAGCACCTTCCCAGAAGGCCGGAGCTGAAACTGTCGCTGAGCGAGCAACAAAAGCTACCGTTCATGATTCCTTCCTGGATAGTGCGCAAGATTCGCCCAAACCCAAAATATCCGGCAATTCTTTACCGATGCTTACCCGGGACCTGACTGAAGCTGCTCGCCAAGGTAAAATTGAACCCGCAATTGGACGCGATGCGGAGATGTTTCAGGTTTTACGTACCTTGGCACGTCATAGTAAGAACAACGTCATCATCGTGGGAGAAGCTGGTGTCGGGAAGACACAACTTGTTGAGGGACTCGCCTTGCGCCTGGCCAAAGAACAACAAAACGGTTCTCCCTTTTCGTATCATTTCTATGAGTTAAATCTCGCTGCCTTGCTGGCCGGTACGCAGTACCGAGGCGCATTTGAAGAGAAAATGATTGAATTATTGGATGATTTGAAAGCCCATCCAGACCACGTACTTTTTGTGGATGAATTTCATTTGATAATGGGAGCTGGCGGTACAGAAAACAGCAGCGTAGATTTGGCCAATTTGTTAAAGCCGGCGCTCTCTCGCGGTGAAGTTCGGTGTATAGGGGCAACAACACTACGTGAGTATCGCAAGTTTGTCGAACGTGATCCTGCGATTGAGCGTCGGTTCCAGATGATTCGACTTGAACCTTTATCAGAAGAAGCAACTTTGGAAGTATTGCGACGGTTACGGCCCATGCTGGAAAAGCATCATGGTGTACGTGTTAGCAGCAGAGCCTTGGATTTGACCATTTCATTGACGCAGCGCTATATGCCCAACCGCAACCTGCCTGATAAAGCTATTGATGTGTTGGATCAGACCTGTGCCCATCACCGGCTTACCGCATTGGCCATGCCGAGCGACTCTGGTGGAACAAAAGATTGTGAGAACAAATGCGTATTAAACCAGGTTACGCCACATTCCATTCGTAAGGTTGTCAGCCAAATATCGGGAATACCTCTACAGCAGATGACCGAAGAAGAACGTCTTCAATTAAATGATCTGGGTAGTAGAATAAAACGGCACCTAATTGGCCAGGATGATGCCGTCAACCGGATCGTGGCTGGCGTTAAAAAATCCCGGGTCGGGCTTGCGGACCCCAAACGCCCGGACATAATTGCGCTGTTTGTAGGGCCAACAGGTGTTGGGAAAACACAATTGGCCAAACTTTTGGCGCGTTATCTGTTTGGCTCTGAAGATCACCTGATTTCTTTTGATATGACAGAATATGTTGAAGCACATTCTGTGTCCCGTCTCCTGGGGGCTCCGCCTGGTTATGTTGGACACGAAGAGGAAGGTCAATTGACTTCAGCCGTCAGAGACAATCCTTTCTCGATATTGCTGTTTGATGAAATTGAAAAAGCGCATCAGCAGGTATTTGATATTTTCCTTCCAATTTTGGAGGAAGGACGTATAAAAGACATGCGTGGTCGCTATGTGAGTTTCCGCAATTGTTTAATCATTATGACATCGAATATCGGAGCGGATTTATTGCGGAGTGATACCCAACTAAATACCAGTAGCGCGCTGATGGACGAACTACGTATGCATTTTCGTCCAGAATTTATTAACCGAATTGATGAAATAGTGCCTTTTCATCCCTTACTCTCTGAAGATGTTCGTGAGATATTGCGTTTGGAAATCAACAAGGTAAGAACGCGCCTGGAAGAAAAGAAAATTGGTCTGCGAATGTATCAGCGAGCCTATGAATTTTTAGCGGGGCAAGGATATAATGAAGCCTATGGAGCTCGAGAGCTACGCCGTACCGTGGACCAGCATATTACCACCCCGCTGAGTGCTTTGTTGCTCAAAGATGCTTATAAACCAGGAGACATGATCGATATCAAGATGGAAGGTGACCTGCTGACTTTCAGCAAGGGTGAACCCAGCACACATGTAGAAGAAGTGGCAACATGAACTTTATGCCTACACCGGACTGCCTGGAAGTGATTAATGGGCCTGAAGATGGTTCAGAATTTCCCATTATACGCACCCCTATTGATGTAGGCGCGGACCCGCTTTGCGCTCTTAATTTGTGTCTGGACCAAAAAATAGCGGATCAGCATGCACGTATTACCGTAGTTTCTGAAGGGTATCGTGTGCGGCGACTTGATAAAGCACCGGTCTGGGTAAACGGCGAGCCGACCGGCATGGTATACTCACGAATTCTGCGACCCGGTAACATTCTCAAATTGGGCGATACAGAATTGATATTTCGTTGCTCACCTGATGGCCTGGCCATGCGCAGCAGAGGGGTTACTACCGAAGGTGATTTGGTATGGGCCTTGAAATTGGTAAAGAAGCGTATTGGCTACGCAGTCTGGCAAGCGTATAGCTTTTCAAGTGCTATTGCAGGTAAGTTTGTGACACCATTTGTAATTATCAGTTTTGCCTTGTTGGCCCTGGCGTTACTCTTCTGGGATTATACAAGTATTTTGCTGAGTAATTTTATCCGACTACGCTATTAAACTTGGCAGCATGTGAAATTTTGCGTACAGCATTTTTATAAGGTATACTCTTTAATTCGAGGATCTTAGAAATATCATATCAGAGATCAATTAACTACGCAGGAGCACAAAAACTTGCATATTCGGCATATCAATACCGGTTTGTTGATGTTGTTAATGTCTATTTCTGTTGATACATTTCGGGATTCCAGTATTTACGCGACCGAAGCTGCAGGAAACCGCACCGAACAACATGCATCTCTTTCTGACACACCGCGTCTTCGAAATTCTCGTCAACCAGCCGGAACAGCTCGACGAGAACAGGGATTACATGAGTTTCAGGACAAATCTGGTGTGCCAACCTTAACGAATGTTCCAGGAAAATACCGGAGCCAGGGCAACTTCCAGGAAATCAATATCAGCTATGAGCGTGTTACGGTACCACAACGCTATCGAAATTACACCTCGCCAAGCCAATATGTCAATGAAGATATCGCAGCACTGGTAAGCCAATATGCGGGCCAATATGGTGTTAATGAGAATCTGATTTATGCTATTATGAAGATGGAAAGTAATGGCAATATTAATGCGGTTTCTCATGTTGGAGCGAGTGGACTCATGCAATTGATGCCTGGTACCGCCGCTGAGATGGGCGTGACCGATATATTTGATCCAGCACAAAATATTGCCGGGGGGACACAGTATTTGGCGCGCATGCTGGAGTTGTTTAATGGTGACTTACGCCTTGCACTTGCCGGGTATAATGCAGGTCCGGAAGCTGTGCGTCGGCATGGGGGCATACCGCCTTTCAAAGAAACACAAACCTATGTAGAACGCGTGACCACGTATTTCAGCTCTCTGGAAGGGGGTAATCCCAACACTACCCGGCCAACCATCCGACAACTGCGTCAGAATGCTGCCGCTCAAGCAGCATTGCGGCAGGATACCCATCGATACGTAGTACATTTTAACAGCGGCCTTACACAACCTGCTGACAGTGTGGAAGACCGGGACCCCTATTACTACATCGAATATGGCCGCAGAGTGTACCCGGTGCGTAAAGATTTGGTAAAAAAAGTCGTTGAGCCTGCCAACTCCTGAGATAGGCGAACATCGTACATTACGACTGTATGGATGACATTTTTTGCATTATTTTTTATTTGCGGCTTGCCATTTTCTACAACTAAAATAAAACTTGACGTTCTATGCAAAAAGAATGCACTATGCCACCGTATCGCACATCGCTACAAACCACAGATTTAAACAAAAAAGGATAATCAATATGCAGAAGTTTTTGTGCAAGAAATTTAATGAAACAAAATGGGTTTTTACATTGCTGCTGATTGCAGTGTTGATGATGTCTGTGCCTGTTGTGGCAGTGGAAGACGCACCTGAAGGTTTTGAAGTCTTGTTTAATGGCGAAGACTTCTCCAACTGGGTTGTTCCGGAAGGCGATGGTGGACACTGGAAAGTGATTGATGGGGTGATTGATTATGATGCGCAAAGTCAGGCTCCTGGTGACAAAAATCTCTGGACTGAAGAATCGTTTGGTGATTTTATCATGCATATTGACTGGCGTTTAAAAGAAACACCTTACATAAATCCGGGGGTTCCCATTATCAAGCGAGACGGTACCAACAAGCTGGACGAAAATGGCAATACCATCTCTTTTCCCTTGCCTGATTCAGACTCAGGGTTATTTTTACGGGGTGAGCCCAAAGCTCAGGTGAATATTTGGACCTGGCCGGTTGGCTCTGGAGAGGTATGGGGCTTCCGCACAGACCCTTCACTGACTCCAGAACAGCGAGCCGCGGTAACTCCTATCACCAACGCTGACAACAATATTGGTGACTGGAACACCTTTGTTATCACCATGAAGGGTGATCGGCTGACGGTATATCTGAATGATTATCTGGTTATTGACAATGCAGAACTGCCTGGTGTTTCGGAAGAAGGCCCCATAGCACTTCAACATCATGGCGGCAAGCGTGATGGTGAGTGGGCGGGTTCACCTTCATTGGTTCAATTTCGCAATATTTTCATCAAACGCTTGAATGATGAATGAGATTATCGGATTTCCTGATTTCAATTAATCATTTAATAATGTATCCTCCTATGCGGGGTAAGTTGTGTAATCCTATGCGACTTGCCCCGCTTATTGCTTCTGGTTTGCAGTAAATACCCCGATCGCATTGGTAAGTGCGGATGCTTTGTAAATACATCTGTGATTTACCTATAATCTTGTAGATTATTCAGGTTTCAGCAGAGGAGAATCCATTGTGCCACAACCCCAGACCCCGGATATTTGGCCAGACTTTACCAGTCCCGAGATGCTTATGGCGCTTGCCCTCGTGGGTGGGTTGTTTATATTAGCTATTCTTATTGAATTGAATCGACGCCGACGTGATAAAAACAGGCGCAGAATCGCATCCTGGGTTGCAACGAGGCAATTGTTGTTGGATAAAAGTATACCGTCAGAGTGTATCGATATTTTTTTACCGCTTCTGCACAAATATACCAATCATGCTCCTTTGCAGGTATTGCACCACCATCGCCAGTACGAAGAATTTGTTGATCATGTATTATCAAATCAGCCCGAAGAGTTAAACTTCATTGAGCTGGATACCCTTGGGGAGCTTCTGAGATTAGTACGCTCTTCGTTGGGATTGGATTTTGTACCTACCGGACAACGTATCCACTCAACGCGGGAACTGCATCTGGGCCAGCATATTGCATTGATTCCATTGACGCAAGATCATTCAGAATGGGGACAATGCAAGGTTTCTGCTATCAACGATGCTTTTT
>Ga0334884_1002817_pt1 | contig 21158 bp, 17 predicted proteins | sample GraSluR1_MG_7_FD_207215 | JGI IMG/M metagenome (GOLD analysis project Ga0334884, IMG submission 207215) | Sludge microbial communities from methane-producing bioreactor in Wageningen University, Netherlands - Granular Sludge_12_05 R1 | ecosystem: Engineered > Bioreactor > Anaerobic >...
CAGGTGGCTATGGCGGCGGGGCAACACCTCTTCCCATCCCGAACAGAGTAGTTAAGCCCGCCTGCGCCGATGGTACTGCGTACAGCGGAAGAGTAGGTCGCTGCCGGATTTCTTAAAAGCCCTTCATCTTTTTGAGGGCTTTTTTTTTACCCAAACCTCCCCTCCCAACTCTAAATAAGCACTGAGGCTCTCGAAGTGCCATTATTCCTCCTCACCATCCGAGTCACTCGCAGAGGACTCGGATGCAACCGTATTACCGCAAACTTCATAATGAACAACGTAAAAGCTCGCTCCGAGTCCCGTGACGGTGACTCGGAGCGGGAAAGTGCTTGGGCATTTGGGCACTGAGGCTCTCGAAGTGCCCACCCTTAATACGCAAACAAAAACATGAATTGCGCTAACCCGATGAACCTGTTGAATCTTAGGGGTAAACGAATGCGATTTATTGCATCACAACCGGATAGCTGGTTCCTCCAAAACTCACCGTAGCCTGATTGTCGCACTGGGTTTCGCCATAATCGATACCGATTACGGGTAATTGCTCGATGTTAATATTTAGAATGCCCGACCGAATCCATTTACAGCAGATTAATACATTCAGGCTTTGCGCCACTGTAATGGTATAGTTGATGCTGTCGGAACTGATACCGTTTTGTGTCCCGTCAATCAGATACACATCGTCGCAAGGCTGAAAAATTGTACCCTCACCCTCTATCCATGTGCGAGAACTGTTTTGCTCAAAATATATAATCTTAGCATCGGGTGTAGTAATTTTTCCATTGCTAACCACAACATCGTAAACTAAGAACTCATCGGTGTTGCGCCCCTGGTTAATTATGGTCTGTGTCCCTTCTAATTTATGGTCGTTCTGAAAATAGTCATCAAAATTTACCGTATATTCAGAACCCTCATTTTGATAAAAATCGCTGCCGGTTATTATTATTTTACCGCGACGATATCTGCCATCGATACATAAATAATTGCTGTTCCCATAATCGGCAGTGATGGTTTTTGGCCAGGTGGTCAAATCGAAAGGTTCGATACTAACCACCGGAAACCCATTTTTACCATACTCTTTTCCCGAAAGTTGGTTGTCGCTATCTTTGGCTGCGTCGTTGCTTTCTTCGAAAGCATCCGAAAACATGCCCGATACCAAAATATACTCCTGCATTGCCCTAAGTGTTTCTTCGGGTGTTGGCGGGTTTTGTTTTTCAACAGTGCATGCCGATAGCACTGTAAGTGCCGCAATTAAAAAAATTAGTGAATATTTCATAGTTATGGTTATTTTTTGTAAATCTGATACGAAAATGCCGGGTCGTGGTCGTTGTGTGCTTCATCAGATACCAATTCCCATTCCGAAAAATTTATTTCGGGGAAAAACACATCGGCATCGTAACTGCGATGTACCCTTGTGAGATATAATTTGTTGGCCAGTGGTAAAAATTGTTGATATACCATACCGCCTCCAATAATAAAACTCTCTTCATCATTTGCACACAATGCAATTACTTCGTCAATGGAATTTGCAACTTCAACATTGGGTATGCAATCGTTACAGATATCTGAAAGCACAATATTTCTTCGGTTGGGCAACGGCTTGATGGGGAGCGATTCGTAGGTTTTTTTTCCCATGATCACAGTATGGCCGGTAGTGATGGCTTTAAACCGTTTTAAATCGCCCGAAATGTGCCATAGTAAGTCGTTGTTGCGCCCTATTTCGTTGTTGTTGCCAATGGCTACTATTATTGAAAATGACATATCTTTTAACTGGTTTAAATGGCAATGGCACCCTTAATATGTGGATGTGCATCGTAGTTAATAATTTCGAAATCCTCAAATTCGAAGCTGAAAATATCTTCGCGCCTGTTTTTTATGAGCAGTTGGGGTAGGGGTTTGGGTTCACGAGTTAGCTGAAGTCTAACTTGTTCGATGTGGTTTCGGTAAATATGTGCATCGCCCAGTGTGTGTACAAAGTCGCCCGGCTTATAGCCGCACACGTGTGCTACCATGTGAGTGAGCAGGGCATAGGAGGCAATGTTAAACGGTACTCCAAGAAAAATATCGGCACTGCGCTGATACAACTGGCACGAAAGTTTGCCATCGGCCACATAAAACTGAAACAGGGCATGGCATGGAGGTAAGGCCATATTGTTTAGTTCTCCTACGTTCCAGGCACTCACAATATGACGGCGCGAGTCGGGGTTGTTCCTCAGTGAATCTACAAGCTGCGATATCTGATCGATGCTTTGCCCGTCGGCAGTAGGCCACGACCGCCACTGATGCCCGTACACCGGACCCAGTTCACCTTCACTGTCGGCCCATTCATTCCAAATGCTTACGCCATGATTGTTCAAATACTTTATATTGGTGTCGCCTCTCAAAAACCAGAGCAATTCATAAATAATTGATTTATGGTGCAGCTTTTTGGTAGTGAGTAGCGGGAACCCTTCGCTCAGGTCGAAGCGCATTTGATATCCGAAAACACTAATGGTGCCCGTACCTGTTCTGTCGGTTTTTGCAGCACCATGCTCCATCACATGGCTGAGTAAATCGAGGTAAGCCTTCATGCTTTTTGTTTAAAAGCCTAAATATAGGCCTAATTCTAAAACCAATTTACTGCCCCAAAAGCAATTTTTCAAAAAGATATTTACAATTTATAGCGGCCTTCTATTTCTCCTTCGGGTACTGAGGCTCTCGAAGTACCTTCATCTCAAGAGCATTATCTATTCGGTTGTTTCGAGAGCCTCAACAACCGAAAAAATGGGCACTGAGGTTCTCGAAGTGCCCTCTCCACCCATGATACTTTAAGGTGTTTCTGCTGCAACCCTATTCCCAAATGCCTTTGTGAAAATCTCACCCCAAATCAGCTCCAAAACTGGCTACATTTCATCGCCACCTTCAAGGTCTCTTTCAACGCTCTTGTCTTTGCGCCGGTTGTAATCGTTTAGGCGGTACGTTACCGAAATACTAAAAGTAGGCGATTTGCGGGTCATCGACGAAAAAGCATAGAAAAAGTCAGTGTCGGTAATACTTTCGTGACCCATAGTTCTGAATATATCGCGAACATTAAATGTGATAGTGAGTTTACGGTCGAGTAAATCTTGTCGAACAGCAGCACTAACCATACCCATGCCTTTGGTTGTTCCCTGAGAACTTATCGAATTGCCACGGAGAAAGCCGCTTAGCTGAAAACTGGTGCCGCTTTTCTTAATTTTAAATGAATTGTTTATTCGGCTGCCCCATGTAAAGGTGCTGTTGCTTCGGGTGTTGTTGTTGCCATCGGCTATAATTTCGTAGTAGTAGAAATCTCCACTCAGGTTCATATTCCACCATTTGGTTATATTTACATTACCCATAATCTCGCTGCCCAGCGACATATCTTCGCCTATGTTTTCCCATGTGCTTATCATGATTTCGGGATTATCGGGGTGCAGTTTTTTTATCCTGTCGAATTTGTTGGAAGTATGCTTGTAATACAACTCAAACGAAACAAAATTTGATTTAAAACGTTTCTGAAAATTCAATTCGGCAGCATCGGTATATTCCGGTTCTAGCATGGGGTTTCCTTGTCGGATATTATAGGCATCTACAACTTCAGGGAATGGGTCAAGAAAAAAACCTCTGGGCCGGTTTATGCGTCTGCCGTAACTTGCCATTGCTTGCATATCCCATGGCATTTGGTAGGATATGTGTAAGGTTGGGAAAACATCGAAACTTTTGTAAACCGAATCGAATGGAATACTGGTATTCGACTGATGAATAATGCGATAGGTGTATTCACTGCGAACCCCCAACATATACCCGAATTTCCCGATTTCGTGCGAAAAGGTAGCGTATCCCGATTGAATATTCTGGTCGAACGAATACAAATTATTGATACTGGGTTGCCAGTCGTCGCTGATTAAACTTTCGTATTTATAGTCGTTGTTTGTCCACTTCTGACGGTATTGGTAGCCGGCTTCAAATTTGCCTTTATCCCATAGGGGGAGAATATAGTCGACCTGAGCCCTCAGGTTTTGCCCCGACGACACTTCGTATGTGCGATAGCTGCCGGTTGAGTCGGGATTTTCGAAATATTGATCGTAACGATTGGTTTCGGTGTCGCTATCGTTGTCAAAATACAAGTAGGTGCTTATTTCGTGACCCTGTTTCATGAATTTGTGCTGATAGTTCAGGTCGCCCGAATAAAACATTCCGTTGGTATTGAATCTGTTTTCGTTGAAATAATCGAGACGGTTGCTTTCTATGCCATCACGAATCCAATACGAAGTAAAATCATCGTCGGTACCGCTTAACATCTTATTTAAACCCAGACTTCCCGATAGAGTAACTACATCTTTGGGCGAAATATAATAATCGAAGCCTCCTCTGATACGTCCATTGGTTCTGCCACGTTCGCGTTCCGATTCGGTAAAAACAAATAAGGTGTCGCTGCTATATGTTCGCTGCTCCGATACACTGGTGCCTTCGTTGCGTCGCTGGTTATAGTCGCCTCCAACAAAAAAATTGAAATCAGATGTTCTTATATTTACAAGGAAATCGCCTCCTAAGGTATTGAATGATCCGTAAGAGGCCGAAAACAATCCATTAATCCCCTGGCGTTTTTCTTTCTTTAAAATCACGTTTATAATACCGCCAACGCCGTCGGGGTCGTATTTGGCTCCCGGGTTGGTAATAATTTCGATGCTTTGAATGGTTCCTGCAGGTATTTGCTGCAGTGCTTCGCTGCCTTGAATGGGGCTGGGGCGTCCATCGATAAGTACCAAGAAATTTGAGCTGCCGCGGATGCTCACATTTCCATCGATGTCGGTTTGCACCGATGGAGTGTTTTCGAGAACATCAACGGCTGTTCCTCCTGCTGCATTTAAGTCTTTGTCGGGAGTTACAATTTTTCGGTCGAGTTTATATTCAACACGGGGTGTTTCGGCTTCAATGGCAACCTCTCCCAGTAACTCGGCTGCTAAATCAAGCTTAATTTGACCCAGACCGACTTCTTTTTTATCGGGCTTTATTGTTATATTATCGATGCGGTATTTGCCATATCCAATAAAATCAATATCAATATAGTACTTTCCGTATTTCACCTCTGTTATATAGAAATACCCTTTTTTGTTGGAGATACCTCCTGTTACAATTGAAGAGTCTCTTTGCGCATAAACAGTTACATTTGCATATTCTATGGCATGGTTTGTTTTGGCATCGATCACATAACCGCTAATTATGCCTTCGGCAGGCATATTGCCCGAATGCTGCCCTCTCTCTTGCGATAGTAGTGTTAGCGACAACAAAAGCATAGCCAACAATACAATACTGTGTTTAAACATACAATATTAAAATTAATAATAAAATCATTAGATTACCGAAACGAGGAAAAGTTTAACAAGAATAAAGAAATATTATTTCTACGTTTCGACAAGTATAACAGTTGTATTCTGTTTGTGTTCAATAATTCCACCCGAAATCTCGAAAGTTTTTTGTTCATCGAGTGCAGTGGTTACTACTAATTTTCCCTTAACCAGGGTAGAAACTATCGATGCATGATGATTGAGCATCTGAAAACGGCCTTTTGACCCCGGTACTTCCACAAGCTTTGCTTCCCCGCTGAACAGGGTTTTTTCGGGCGATTGAATCAATACTTTCATCAGCGTAATATTAAAAAAGTTTTATTCATTTGCGGCAGCCATCATTTTCTCGCCTTTAGCTATGGCTTCTTCAATGGTTCCTACCAGCATGAATGCGTTTTCGGGATATTTGTCAACTTCGCCGTCGAGAATCATTTTAAAACCTTTAATGGTATCTTCAATATTAACCAAAGCTCCTTTAATGTTGGTAAAGGCTTCGGCTACATGGAAGGGTTGCGACAGGAAGCGCTGCACACGACGGGCTCGGTGAACAATAAGCTTGTCGTCTTCCGATAACTCGTCCATACCCAAAATAGCAATAATATCCTGTAGTTCTGTATAGCGCTGCAATATTTGAATTACCCGTTGTGCAGTGTCGTAGTGTTCTTTGCCAACTATATCAGGAGTTAGAATACGCGATGATGAATCGAGTGGGTCAACAGCAGGATAAATACCGAGACCTGCAATTTTTCGACTCAGTACGGTAGTGGCGTCGAGGTGGGCAAATGTGGTTGCAGGAGCGGGGTCGGTTAAGTCGTCGGCAGGGACGTAAACTGCCTGCACCGAAGTGATTGATCCCTGCTTGGTACTTGTGATTCGTTCCTGCATTTCGCCCATTTCGGTGGCCAGTGTAGGCTGATATCCTACCGCCGAGGGCATTCGCCCCAATAAGGCCGATACTTCGGAGCCGGCCTGTGTGAAACGGAAAATATTATCAACGAAGAATAGAATGTCGCGACCACCGCTTTGCTCGTCGCCATCGCGGAAGCTCTCTGCAATGGTTAATCCCGACAGTGCAACACGTGCACGGGCTCCGGGAGGTTCGTTCATCTGGCCGAACACCATGGCCAGTTTCGAATCTTTAATGGCTTCTTTATCAACTTTGCTTAAATCCCAGCTGCCTTCTTCCATCGATTTTTTAAACTCTTCGCCATATTTCACGATGTCGGCCCCAATCATTTCGCGCAACAGGTCGTTCCCTTCACGTGTTCTTTCTCCAACACCTGCAAATACCGACAGGCCATCGTAGCCCACGGCAATATTGTTGATAAGCTCTTGTATAAGTACGGTTTTACCTACGCCGGCACCTCCAAATAGTCCAATTTTTCCTCCTTTAGCGTATGGCTCTATCAGGTCGATTACCTTAATTCCGGTGTACAGCACTTCGGAGGTGGTGGTTAGTTGATCGAAATGGGGCGGCTCACGATGAATAGGATACCCATCTTTGTTGCTTAATAAGTCCATGCCATCAATCTGACTGCCTACTACGTTCATCAGACGACCTTTAACCTTGTCTCCTATGGGCATGCGTATGGTATCTCCGGTGGCATAGGCTTTTGTTCCCCGCGATAAACCATCGGTACTGTCCATGGCAATGGCCCTGATGGTGTGTTCGCCAATATGTTGCTGACACTCAACGACCAAAATACTTCCATCTTCTCGTTTTATTTCGAGCGCATCAAAGATTTTTGGCAGTTCTTCGGAACTACGATCAAAACTTATATCAACCACGGGGCCGATAACCTGTACTATTTCACCTGTAATTTGTGCCATAATGATACTTTTTCTGAGTCAAACAAATATAGAAACAATTTTTTTATTCGAAACTATTGGTTTTAAAAAAACAACATTTCATCAACAGAAATTCGCAATGTTTTTAAAACTTGCGCCCGGCAATGCTTTCTACAAAGCCTATCATTCTGTTTTTCTGTTGGTCATTTATGTTGATTTCTTCTAGTCTTTGTAACCCTAATGTAAAGTACTCTGATATTTTATTTCTACACAACACGTCAATTTTTAGTCGATTGTAAATAGCTGTAACCTGTTCTATTTTTTCTGACGACGAGATGCTTTTGTTTCTTAAGATTTTTTTTAGTAATGCAACATTCACAAAATCAGCACTATTAAGTGCTTCAATAAGAAGGTATGTTTTTTTGTTGGCGGTAATATCACCCCCAATGTTTTTGCCAAAAACGTCTTTTTTACCATACACATCGAGGTAGTCGTCCTGTAGCTGAAAGGCCAGTCCATAGTTTATGCCTGCATCATACAATAAGTCGGCTTCTCTGTTACCGGCACCACCCACCAGGGCTCCCAGTTTCAGGCTGCAGGCAATAAGCACTGCAGTCTTTTTTTGTATCATCTCGAGATATTGCGATATGCTTACATTGTCGTTATTCTCAAAATCCATATCAATTTGCTGACCTTCGCAAATTTGTAAGGCGGTGTTGCTAAATACTTCGAGGCATTCGGCTGTCTGGTTTTTTGTAGCTGCAATGTGCCGGTAAGCAATTATCGACATGGCATCACCCGAAAGCAGGGCTATGTTTTTGTTCCATAACTTGTGCACTGTTGGCTTACCCCTTCTCAGGTCTGCCTTGTCCATTATATCGTCGTGCAACAGCGTGAAATTGTGAAATATTTCTATTCCTGCTGCTGCATCCATAGCCGGAAGATACGAATCGGAGAACATTTCGCAGGCCATTAGGCATAGTACAGGTCTGATGCGTTTTCCTCCCATCGAAAGCGAGTAGGCTATAGGTTTGTAAAGAAGCTCGGGTTGTTCGGGAATATGATAATTAGCAAAATAGCTGTTAACCACATCCTGAAGCTGTTTTACATGGAGCATTACAGTTGATGTTTTATTTCGAAAAGCCCTTGTTCCAAGATTTTTTCAATACCCTTTTCTAAACTCAGTAACTTACGGCTCAGTACCTTGCTCATAATAGAATTATCGGGGCAACGACGCGTCATATCGCCTTCGGGCAAAGGTGGCAAATACTTAATTTTTGAGCGAGAGCCTGTGATTTTAATAACAGTCTCGGCTAAATCGAGAATAGTTGTCTCCTCGTTGTTCCCAATGTTGATGACATCGTTTATGTGAAGATCGTTACTGGCTATTAGTACGCATGCATCGATATTGTCGTCGATGTAGCAAAAAGTACGGGTTTGCATTCCGTCGCCAAAAATGGTTATATCGTGGTTATTCAGGGCGTTAACCAGAAATTTGGAGATGACAAAATCTTTGCTCTGCTTGGGGCCGTATGTATTGAAAAACCTGAAAATGGTGAAGTTCAAACCAAATTCCTTATGATACGACCTCAAATAGGCTTCACCCAGGTTTTTAACTATGGCGTAGGGTAAGCGCGAATTTAGTGGGGTGGTATGTGCGTTTTGTGGAATTTCAACAGGTTCTCCATACACCTCCGACGATGATGCGTAAAAAATACGCTTTACTCCGGTGTTCTTACTTATACGCAATATATTTTCGATACCTCTAATATCTTTTAGCACGTTTACAGGATGTTCCTGTGTTCTTTGTACTCCTACCACTGCAGCATAGTGAAAAACGTAGTGAAACTGATACGACAGCATCACTTCAACAATGTCTTTGTATTCGTTAACATCGCATTTTATGAACCTGATATTATCGTAGCTTGTCGGAATTTTTTGTATATGCCCGGTTGAAAGATCATCAACTATTACTACCAGATTGTTTTTGTCTTCGGCAAGTTTTTCGGCTAATGCACTGCCAATAAAACCGGCACCTCCGGTAATCATTATTTTTCGTTTAAACGAATGGCGCGATGGAGTTGTGTACATAATACTTTATTTTAATTTGTCGTCGTTTTCATTTGCACCCTCTTTCGGCTTACTTTTACCCTCTGCTTCAATATTTTGAACAGATGATTTGCTTAAATCTTTCCGGTTATAAATTTTTTCTAAAGATAATAATAATGAAGGAAGAATAATCAAATTTGAACACATTGCAACCAATAGAGCCAGTGAGACTAGTATTCCCAGTGCTTGGGTGCCTCCAAAATCGGAAATGCTGAAAATTATAAAACCAAAGAAAAGAATGATGTAGGTATAAGTCATGCTGATACCGGTTTCGAAAATGGCATTGTTCACGGCAATACCCATATTGCGATTGTTGTCGAGCAATTCGTAGCGGTATTTGTTCAGGAAATGAATGGTTCCGTCGACCGAAATCCCAAAGGCTATGGTAAAAACTAAGATGGTTGAAGGTTTTAGTGGAATACCTGCCCAACCCATAACACCTGCAGTAATAATCATTGGAATAACATTGGGAACCAATGATAACAGGGTAATTTTTACCGATTTAAACATCCAGAAAAGTAAAAATCCTATTATTACGAAAGCCATCGCCAGACTGCCAAAAAGGTTCTTTATCAAATATGTGGTACCTGTAAAATATAGTATTGTACTGCCTGTGATTACAGTGTGATACTCGTTAGGCGGAAAAAACCTGTCGATATGTTGCTGTATCTCGGGAAGTAATTTTTTCATGCGATAGGTGCCTATGTCTTCAATATTCAAACTTACACGGGTTACAGTTTTGGTTGAATCGATAAACGACTTAATAAAACTTTCGTTGAAGCTCAGGTTTGTTGGCAGCCTTTTGAATATGGTTTCAAATGTTTTTGGGTTGTCGGGCAGGCAGTAGTTTTCGGTTTTTCCGCGTGCATACGACTGATGAAGAAATTTAACGGCATCGGCAACCGACACCGACCGCGATAGTTCGCTGTAGTGGCTAAGGGCTGTTTGCAACGAATCAATCTTTTGTATTTGATAAATAAACTGCTGGCCGCTAAGGCTGTCTTTGGTTTTTATCATAATTTCGAGCGGACTAACCCCATTGAATGTTGATTCAAGGAATTTCAAATCCTTATACATCCGGGCATGGTGCGGAACATCGTCCATAATGTATCCCGTTTGCTTAATAAAGAAAATCCCACCAATACCCAGAAGCACCGTTGCCACTGAAATAAAAAATAATTGCTTGCGTTTGTATGTGGCAATGCGTTGGATATGTACCAGAATTTTTTTAACGAAAAGGTTCTCGAGATGTTTGGTATAGCGCTCCGAGGGTATCTTCCACAAGCTGAAAACACTGGGAATAATTATAATTGCTAAAACGAAAATAAACAAAATCCCAATCGACGCTATGGCTCCAAACTCAGAAAGAATCCTACTGTTGGTAACTGTAAAAGCAGCAAATCCAACTGCCGTTGTGAGGTTCGATAAGAATATGGCATTTCCGGTTTTGCGTATAGTTCGCTGCAATGCAAGAATTTTGTTCGAGTGTTTTTTTAGTTCACTATGATATTTGTTTAGCAGGTAAACAGCATTGGGAATTCCTATTACAATGAGCAAGGGTGGAATCATTGAAGTGAGTATCGTAATTTTAAATTGCAACAAACTCATTAGCCCCATTGCCCAAACCACTCCGGTGCCCACCAACAGAATTGAAACTCCAAGCACCTTGAACGACCTGAAAAAAACAAATAATATTATAATAGACATTAAAGCTGCCAGAATAATAAAAATAAGAATCTCCGATTTAATCAGCATCATCATTTGCGACCTAATGTACGGATGCCCCGATATATGCACTTCGATGTTGTTTTTTTGAGAAAAATCGAGAAGGGTTTCTTCTACCTGCTGCACTGTAATGAGTCGTTGCGGCATATTTAAAATTTCGTTTTGCAACGTAACCGAAATAAGAAAAACAGTATTGGCTTTGTTGGTTAACAATCCCGAGTAAAACGGAAGGCTATAGAATACCTGTTTGAGGCTGTCGAGTTGCTGTTGCGTTGCAATAGAGTCGGGAAACAAAGGATAAATCTCAAATTGCCGACTCAGTCCTTTGTCGGTTTCGAGCGTTACCTGCCTTATGTTTACTGCTTGCTGCACACCCAGCACTGCTTTTACGTATTCAATTTTTTTCAGGCTATCGCAAAGCGAATTGAGTTGCTTAAAATGACTAAGTTCAAAGAATTTATCATCGTTAATACCAATAAAAATGGCATTACCCTCTTCTCCAAATGTGGCTTTAAACTCCTGATTGTCGAGATGCACGGGGTCGTTGTCCGAAAGCATGCTGGCATAGTGATAGTCCATTTTTAATTGGGGCAGTTGCCAACCCATGAAAATGGTAATTACACCAAGAACTCCCAGCAGTGCAATACGGTTACGCAGAATGAATCGGGCAATGCGTGTCCACATACGGTTCAAATAATTATCATGCAAAATTAGCCATTACATGGCATTTTCCAAACTGCACGAAATCATTTATACTAAAATGAATTTCTGAAACCTATATAGGCTTCGAGCATCTTGTGCATTTCGTTTAGTAAGTTCTGTGTTTCCTGCAATAGGTTAATAATAAGAATGCTCGATCTTGTGGGGTCGTTTTTTCCACGGATACGTTTCACCTGGTTGAGTCGCACATTTTGAATGACCTGAATAAGGTTTTCGTGCAATTCGTTTAGTTTATCGATATCTTCGAAGGTGTTTTTATTTATCAAAGCATTCAATTCTATAAAATAAAACTCAAGTGGCCCCAATATTTTTTGCAAATCGTCAGTTTGTGCAGGTGTTAGTTCCTTATGGTTGTTGTTTACATGTTGAAACGAAGGCTCCGTAATAAACTTCAGACTAACGGCAGCTCCTCTGAGGCGATCGATCATTTGAACGTAGAATACTCCCGAATGTTCAAAACTGATACCGGTTTTGCTAAGCGTTGCATAAATCTGGCTCTTATAATCCTCGGTTACAGTATCTATTTCGTGGGCTTTCTTGTTCAGTTTCTTTAGTTTCTTCAGTTTAAAGCTACAAAGGCCTCGTAAGCTGTCGGTTAAGCTTTCGGCTATCGACACACTTAATTCTCCAATTTTTATTTTTGTTTCTTCGGTGAACGAATTTGATACGGCTACCTGATGTTCGTAAAAATCAACCTTGCTTTTGCGGCTCTTTATACTGGATCTAACGAACAGAAACCCGATAAGAAGTAGCAGCCCCAAAATGGCAATCAGACCTCCAAAGTAAATAATCACTAAAATAATTGCACAAATAATAAAAGCAAACAAGGCGGTAACAAACCAGCCACCAATTATCGACAACACACCGGTAATGCGATACACAGCGCTTTCGCGTCCCCACGATCGGTCGGAGAATGAAGTGGCCATGGCAACCATAAACGTTACATAGGTGGTCGAAAGCGGTAATTTAAGCGAAGTTCCCAACGCAATAAGAATGCTGGCAACCATTAGGCTTATAGAAGCGCGCAACAAGTCGAATGCCGGCCTCTCTTCAACGGGCATATCGGTGTATACCCTGGGTTTAAATTGCTTGTCGATCTTCTTTTTTACGCTATTGGGTACGATGCCTCCAAAGCTTTGCGACATTGAAACGCCGAAGCGAACAATTTGACGAGCCATAAGGCTGCTTCCAAACCGCTCGTGTCCTTCGTCCTGACGGCTTAAATCAACCGATGTTTTCACCACTCGGCGTGCCTTTTTCGAGAGCCAAAGCGAAAGCACCATAACCAAACCGGCAAACAACAACAAATAGGTGTTGGCATGCACCGGTTTTGCCAAACCGTCCATTGTAAAGGCCATTGGATCGCTAGCCCCCGAAGCCGAGAATATTTCATACGACGACAAACCGGCCATGGGTACTCCGATAAAATTCACCAAATCGTTGCCGGCAAAGGCCATGGCAAGACTAACAGTGCCAACCAGCACGATTATTTTAAGTACATTTATTTTAAAAAGCCAGTATAATGTTTGAAACAGTATGCTAAAGCCAACAAAGCTGTATAAAATAATATTCCAGGTGTTGGCTTTTAGCCATGCCTGATTGGCTTCTGTTAAAAACGAAGCTCCTTTCATTCCTTTTATGAGCATGAAATATATGATAACAGCAATAGATAATCCTCCAAAAATGGAACCGAAATATTTCATGCGCGATTCGTAATGGAACGAGAAAAGCAAGCGGGCAAGCCATTGTACAATAGCCCCCACGGTGAATGCTACTACTATAGATATTAAAATTCCGGCAATTATCGCCATTGCCTTCGAAGTGTTAATGTATTCGTAAAGGTTCAGGGCATCGGCCTGAGTGTATATTTTTATGATAGCCATGGCTACTGCCGCACCCAGCAACTCGAAAATCAGCGAAACAGTTGTGCTTGTAGGAAATCCTAATGTATTATATGCGTCGAGAAGCAATACATCGGTAAGCATTACCGCCACAAAAATCAGCATCACCTCGTGATAGTAAAAGTTAGATGGATTGAAAATTCCCTTTCGGGCAATTTCCATCATGCCACTCGAAAAGGTAGCACCAACAAGCACTCCTATGCTCACTAAAATGAAAATAATGCGCAGTTTGGCTGATCGCGACCCGATGGCTGGGTTCATAAAATTTACGGCATCGTTGCTTACCCCAACGGTTAAATCGGTTATGGCCAGCACCAGAAGTACGAATAAAATGATTTGATAAATCAACATGATTTGTGCCTTTAAGTTTGGGGGTAAAAGTATCGAAATCGCCGTTTTTTCGTCTTAAGTAATTGTTAAGTTAGCGTTAATTTTTGTGAGGAAAAATTCCTGAAGCATCCGGTAAAAACCTAAAACGCGATGCTACAGGGTAGTGTTTTAAAACGAAACTCTGAATTGAATGTAAGCTTTTATCATCTTTTGCAAATCACCTATCAGGTTTTCGCTTTCCTGAAGAATATTTATCAGAAGAAGGCTCGAACTTGTAGGATCGTTTTTGCTTCTGATTCGCTTTATTTGTTCGCTTCGTAATGCCGAAATCACATTAATCAATTCGGTAGCCATACTGTTCAGCCGGCTTAAATCTTCGAAAGAATCGTTTTTCAATACCGATGAATATTCGTTGAAATAAAATGCCAGTGGGCCGCCAAGCTTTCTGAGCGATTCTCTTTGTGCTTTCGACAATTCCTTATGGTTATTGCTAACATGTTCAAACGCAGGCTCTATTATGTATTTTAAACAGTCGGAGGTTTCTCTCAAATAATCGATCATTTGCACATAGTAAACACCCGAGTTTTCGAAGCTGATTCCTGTGATGCTTAAGGTGTGATAGATGCGCTTTTTATATGCTTTGGTGTCTGCTTCTATTTCAAGACTTTTTTGTAGGCGTTTTTTTATTTTTTTAAACTTGAAATCACAAATGTTGTCGAAGCTTTCCAATAAATTTAAGTTTATTCTTTCGGTGAATTGAAGCAACTGGTCTTTTGTTTCTTCGGTAAAGGAGTTGCTGATACTGGCTACCACTTCTTCTTGTTCCAAATTGCGTTTTCGGTGCATCAGGTTCGATCGAACAAAAAAGAAAACAGTGAACACCACCAATATTACAATCGAAATTAATCCTCCAAAATAAACCACAACCAAAATTAAGGCTGCCATCACAAACGAAACAATTGCAGTAATAAACCAACCGCCTATTACCGAAAGTACACCTGTTATTCGATACACTGCGCTTTCGCGACCCCAGGCCTTGTCGGCAAAAGAAGTTGACATGGCTACCATAAACGATACATAGGTAGTTGATAACGGAAGCTTTAGCGATGTGCCTAAAGCTATGAGTATGCTGGCTACTATCAGGTTGATTGAGGCACGCAATAAATCGAAAGCAGGGCGGTCATCTACATTGTCGATGGCGTAGGCTTTCGGCTCGAAACGTTTCGAAATACGTGCTTGTAACGCATCAGGTACTATTGTTCCAAAGGCCTTTGATGAGTTTACCGCAAAACGGACAATTTGCCTTGCAAGCAAACTGCTGCCAAAGCGTTCGTGCCCTTCTCCCTGTCTACTTAAATCAATCGATGTTTTTATCACCGATCGGGCTTTTTTCGAAAACCACAACGAAAAAATCATAATAAACCCGGCGCCTATCAAAATGTACATGTTTGCTTGAACCGGACCCGACAATGCCCCCATGGCCAGAAGGGAGCCCTCCCCCAATCCCGATTCAATATATATGTTAATTGATGCCAGACCGGCTAGCGGGACACCAATAAAATTTACCAGATCGTTGCCGGCAAAGGCCATGGCTAATGCCATTGTTCCAACAAGAACTACTACTCTAAAAACATTGATGCGAAACAGCAGGTATAGTATTTCGAGAACTATCGACGAAACAACAAAACTTAAACACAATATTATTGCAGTGTGTTTGTTGATGTATTCGCGAGCTGAATCCGTCATAAAACTGGCATCTTTAACTCCTTTTATAAGCATAAAATAAATGATCACAGTTATCGATATGCCCCCAAATAAGGCCCCAAAATATTTCAGCTTGCTTTCGTAGTTAAACGTAAACAATAGCCGGGCAAGCCATTGTATAAATGCTCCCGTAATAAATGCAATAGCTATCGAAAACAATATCCCAAAAATAATAGCAAGGGCTTTCGATGTGTTGATATAGCTCATTAGCGTCGTTGCACCATCTTGAGTACTGGTTTTTATTAGAGCCATTCCCACCGAAGCACCCAGTAGTGCAAATACCAGCGAAACGGTGGTAGAGGTGGGTAATCCCAGTGTATTGTACGCATCGAGCAATATAACATTGGTAAACATTACTGCAATAAAAATAAACATCACCTCATCAAAATAGAAATGTTCAGGATTAAAAATGCCTTTTCTCGCAATTTCCATCATGCCATTAGAAAAAACGGCTCCTAGAATAACTCCAATACTTACCAGTATAAATAAGGTTTTCAGTTTGGCTGCCTTTGACCCTACAGCAGGGTTCAGAAAATTAACAGCATCGTTGCTAACACCTACTATCAAACTTGTAAACGACAGCAAAAACAGGACAATAATTATGATGTAAAAAGTTAGCATATTCCATTTCAAATTTCCGCAATAAAACTATGAAAATTAATATAGGCTTAACATTAAGTTAATGTTAAGTTTACATTGCGGCATGGTTTTGCTTTATCCTGTTTTTAAAATTTTTCGATTGCTGAAATCTGATTTTGTTTAAAAAGAATATTGTATTTTTAATCCTGAAATAATAAGCTATCAAATGAAGAAGAATCTGTTATTGTTGTTGTTCTGCTCGCAGGCTTTTTTCGTTGCAGCACAACCTCTTACGCCCCTTACGGTAAATATTGAGATGCGCGACACAAAGTTGCTGGCAGCCGATGTGTATATTCCACAACCTCAAGTTCCAAGGCCCACCATATTAATTCAAACACCGTATAATAAGAACCTGTATCGATGGGGTTTACCACTGGGTTATGGTGTGAATGTGAACGAATGTCCCTACAACATTGTTGTGGTCGACTGGCGTGGTTTTTATGGTTCGGTATCGGCTGCTGTTGCGCAGTACGACCGCGGGCTCGATGGGTACGATTGCATCGAGTGGATAGTGCAGCAAGATTGGTCGAATGCGAAAATTGGTACCTGGGGTCCCTCGGCACTTGGAAAAATTCAGTTTATGACAGCAAAACACCAGCATCCTGCACATATTTGTGCTGTTCCGGTTGTAGCTTCTCCCGAGTATTTATACAGTGAATACTATCAGGGGGGAGTGTATCGCGAAGAATTTGTGCAGCAACTCGATGCGCTTGGTTATGGAATGTCGACAGTGCTTATGGCCAATCCGTATTTTAATTTTGTGTGGCAATACACCCAAAACCAGAACAATTATCCTCAACTAATTGCAATACCCTGCCTTATGATAGGCGGGTGGTACGATCATGATACTTATATGAAAACAGACTTTTATAACAAGCTTCGCAACCAAGCTCACGAATCGGTGCGCGACCAACAGTGGCTGATGATGGGACCATGGGTACACGGAGGTCATGGTGCTGTGCAGGTTGGTTCCTCCCAGCAGGGCGAATTGTATTATCCCGAAGCTGAATCGTTTTCAACAATGGCTGCATCAAATTTTTTAGCATACTATCTGCTTGATGCTGATAACAACTGGCAAGCAAGTCCTCGTGTGCAATATTTTTTGATGGGTGCCAACGAATGGATGAGCTCCGATACTTGGCCACCTGAAGATGAAACAACACCAGTAAAGTACTATTTCACGCCAGGTTTGGGTTTGCGCACCGATATAGTTTTGCCCCAGAATTCTTCTTCGTTATATGTTTACGACCCTGAAGATCCCTCGCCAACACATGGCGGCGCCACGCTGCGTAACGATTTGTTGCAGGGCCCCTACGACCAAGGCCAGGTGGTTGAAGAACGCGGCGATATTTTAATTTTTACTTCTTCGCAATTGATGCAACCGCTGGTGGTGAAAGGCCGCCCCCGCCTAAAATTGTTTGTTTCAACCGATTGTCGCGACACCGATGTGGCTGTGCGGCTCACCGACGTGTATCCCGATGGTCGCTCGATGCTGTTACTCGAAGGAATTCACCGTCTCCGTTTCGATGGTGGCTTTTGGGCTGCCGACACCACATTTCCGGTACCCGGCGAAATCAGAGAGATTGACATTGAGCTGTATGATATTGCAATTGCCTTTGGCGAGGGTCATCGCATCAGAGTTGATATTACCGGAAGCAACTGGCCGCGTTATCAGCGTAACAAAAACACAACGGCAGCACCATTCGAAGCCGGCGATACGCTGGTGGCAAACAATATGGTATATCATCAAAGCGCGCATAGCTCATATCTTGAATTGCCCGTGGTGCTTTCAAACGAAATCTCAAATTCGCCCACTGAATGCCTATCGGTGTACCCCAATCCCGGTTCCGGAAAAATATATATCGCAGGCATTCAACACGATTTGATAAAAACCATTACAGTATTTACTGTGCAGGGTAAACCGGTTTCGGAACATAATTATTGTAATTCTATCGACGTTTCTGCACTTAAAGAGGGATTATATATGCTGAGAATTGAAACAGAAAATACGGTGCTTTTCCTGCGGTTTTTCAAGGAGTGAGATACAGGGGACGCTTTTGGGAGGCACAATCATGTATTGTTTCCTGTAATATCTTTGACTAAAATCTGAACACCTTCTGAGGCCTTGGCTTTAATAAAATTAAACCTGTAGTATTTGGGTACGAAAACATTGTTGGGGTCAATCAGGTAACGGGTAGCATGTTCGGGAATATAATCAATCAGTGAAGCGGCCGGATACACTTGTAAGCCTGTTCCCACTACTACAAAAACATCGGCAGTTTTCACAGTTTCAATAGCATCTTCCATCATGGGAACTGCTTCCCCAAACCATACAATGTGTGGCCTGAGTTGTGAACCCAATGGGCATTTTTCTCCCATGTTCAATTGCCAGCCAACAATGTCGAATATCATATCGTGGTATGCACTACTGCGCGATTTAGTAATTTCTCCGTGTAAATGTAAAACATGACTGCTTCCTGCCCTTTCGTGAAGATTGTCGATGTTTTGTGTAATAATGGTTACTTCAAGATGCTTTTCGAGTTCTGCCAGCAGACGATGAGCCTTGTTGGGTTCCGATTCCAGCACTGTCTTACGCCTTTGATTATAAAACTCCAGTACAAGTTCAGGATTTTTCATCCATCCTGCAGGCGAAGCCACATCTTCTATCTTATGGTTTTCCCACAAGCCATTCGATCCTCTGAATGTGGCAATGCCACTTTCTTCGCTGATGCCTGCGCCGCTTAATACAACAAGTTTTTTCATGCTCAAGGTGTTACAGTTTATAATGTAAATGTACAAAAACCTGATTATCTTAAAAAACAAATTCTATCCCATTCAACACATAATGGGTTGAATTTACAATGCCGGCAGGTGGATGCGAATCGAAATAATACTTGTAATCGAAACTGAACCTGAAGTGTTTTGTGAAAGACAGTTTTAGTGCCGACTGCGAAAAAATACGATAATCGTGATAATGGGCTAGCATAGGCTGATAATAGGTGGTATGCACCATGCTCAGCCATTTCGAAAACTGTATTGTAGCCGAAAGATAATTGCTGAGGCGGTGTTGCCGATTTACTATGCCATCGGTAAGGTATTCAGTCTCATACATATAAATATTGCCCAGGTATAATCGCAGATAATCTTTTTTTATCAGGGCGAAACGAGGGCCTGCTCCGGCCAGGAAACGGTATTGCACATGAAGCACCTTGTTGAATTGTCCTTGAACAAAAGCTTCGGCAACTACAGTTTTGTTTAGTTTATAGTTGTAACGAAAGTGTTGTGTAGATGCGTTGGTAAACTCAGTTCCATCGCCTTTCGACAAACTGTGTTCCAGAAGCAGCAGATACAGGTGTGCCGGCCTTTTAAATTGTAAATGCGCGAATACATCCGACTTAAAAAAGTCGACATCGGTTTTTTGATAGTTGAGCGACAAACGGGTTTTTCCGCCCCAACCTGTAGTGTCGGTTTTTATGCGTTCGTCTTCGATGTTGAGAATTTGCGCCGGCAATACATGAGAAACCAAAATTGTCGTCAGCAACAATCCCAGGTGTGGTATACGCGATAACAAGTTCATGCTATTTGCCCTTGCGCCACGAAAACAATCTCTTTTCGTGTTTCACAGTTGTAATTGATCTGCTGCTGACATACCTGATGTCTTCGATGGTGTAAAAAGCGTTAGGGTTAAAATTGTGAATAATAGGAATTAGTTCTTTCAGGTTAGATCGCTTTACAGTAAGAAAAATCACATTCACGTTTTCTTCCCTTCCCTGGGCATTCATAAATGTTAGGCCATACCCTTTTTCCTTTAGGGTGTTGATGAGCCTGTCGCCGCTTTTTGCAGTGATAATTCTTACTCCCACTGTACCCATGGCCAGTTTTTCTTCTATTAGCATACCGATGTAATTACCGGTGGCAAAACCGGCTGCGTAAAACACAAAGTTTACCCAGTTATCGAGGTTGTCCATAATTTTGCTCACGGCAATAATCCAAATCAACACCTCGAAAAACCCAAGTATGGGAGCCAGTATTTTTTTGCCACGCGCCACCATGATAATTCGCAGGGTGCCAATGGTTACGTCAAATATTCGTGCTGTAAAAATCAGCAATGGTAACACAAGCCAGTTTAAAACTTCGGGACTCATAATGTATGTATTTTGCGCAAAAATAATAAGCTATTCATAATATCGAACAAGCTTTGCCGAAAAGATTATAAAATTAACAAAAAACGATATTCTGTGTTTGCAGTTATTGTGTGTTTCGCTTAAAAATATATCGTGTAATAAATATCCCATTATCATCGTCTTTACCGCCCACACTTTCCACGCCTGTAACCACAAAAGCAAGTTCCCAACCATCGGCAACCATCTGGTTTATTTTGGCCGAAATCACTGCATCGTTCGATGCTATATTTCTGAAGTTAATACCCACGGCACTGTAGAAATTCAGCAATTTGGTTTCTTCGAACTTATCAATTTTTATTTCGTCGCGGCTTACAGCGGTTTGTTTGCTGTCGGTTCCCTGATTGCGTTGTGTTGTAAATAAGCCGGCATCTACCTTTTCCTGATGATCGATAATTCTCGACCTTCCTACACCCATTGGCACAATCGATTCCACACTGGTAATTACCTTGTATTCCTGAGCTGTTGCCAGGTCGAAAAAAGCCAGAATGCACACGGCAAACAACAATACTATTTTTTTCATATCCGTATAATTAGTCAATCCTTAACAATTCAAAATTAGGAAATCTTTTTTCTTGAATAGCGAAAAAAATTGAGGCAAAAAACTGGGCCAAAGAATTGCTTCTTTGATTTTTCGAAGCAATCCTTTAAAATTG
>Ga0334884_1002821_pt1 | contig 21120 bp, 19 predicted proteins | sample GraSluR1_MG_7_FD_207215 | JGI IMG/M metagenome (GOLD analysis project Ga0334884, IMG submission 207215) | Sludge microbial communities from methane-producing bioreactor in Wageningen University, Netherlands - Granular Sludge_12_05 R1 | ecosystem: Engineered > Bioreactor > Anaerobic >...
ATCAATCATACCTATTCGCAATTGGAATGCAGACTATGTTAAGGGCGAGTTTAGGAAAGAGATGAGCGATAATTTTGATAGAATTCGATATGGTCAACGGAATAAGGTTGAAACTGTTTTCTCTGTTATCAAACGAAGATTTGGAGATCAAATTAAAAGCAGACGATTTCGAAGTCAGGTTAAAGAATTGAAACTCAAGTGCATCGTTTACTCAATCGACTTATTCTTGAAAAAACAGAGGATTTTTGTTACGAAATAGCGTTTCTACAGAGCCTTACTAAACAATTCTTTAAATTCAATAAAATACTATATTGTTCATTGAGATATGACCAAATACGTCCTTTTCGCTCATAGAATCGGGTTAATCGGCATTACTGAGATTCTGGTCGGACTGAGTGGCATAATTCTTCTTCCGATACTTACCAAGAATCTTGCAATAGAAGAATATGGCACATGGCTTCTCTTCTTAGTGACGGCAAGTTTAATTCCAATGCTTACAAATCTTGGCCTGCCAAATACAATGGTCCGGTTTCTTGCAGGAGCCAGGGATCGTACAACAATCCAGGACGGATTTTTCTCCATTCTTGAAATTGTAATATTATCAAGCGGAATAATGTCAATTGGATTGTTCATCGCAGCAGAACCGATTGGGAACATTTTGTTTGAAGGGAATATCTTTATTGCCCAGATACTTGCAGTTTCAATTATTATTCTCTCTCCTCAGGCGGTATTTCTAGCCTTTTTTCGGACTTTTCAGGAAATAAAACGTCATTCATTTTTTTTATTTTTAAAGGAGTATCTTAAGATTGCATTCATTAGCGCCCTGATTTTTAATGGATATGGTATTCTCAGTGTAGTACTGGGATTTTTTATTGCCGAATCTTTTGTCACAATCATCATAGGCATTATAGTTATACGAACTATCGGGTTCAAAAGGGGAAAATTCGTCAATATTAAAGAGTATCTGGGTTATGGACTTCCTACAGTGCCGGGGGGACTCTCCGCATGGGTTGTTAACACAAGTGACAGGTATCTCATCGGTTTTTTCCTTGGCAATGCATCGGTCGGTTACTATGGCCCGGGATATTCATTGGGATCGCTCATCAGGACATTTTTTTCGCCTCTTGCAGTTCTTCTTCCAGCGGTACTATCAAAAGAATATGATGTCGGAAAACAAGGAGAAGTGAAACGATATTTCAATTTCTCATTGAAATATTTCCTGGCTGTTGCAATTCCCTCAGTTTTCGGACTCTCGCTTCTTGCAAAACCAATTCTGGTTGTTCTTTCAACACCGGAGATCGCTGCCAGAAGTTACTACATAACATCTATAGTTGCGATGAGCTTTCTCCTGCTTGGAATGTACACAATCCTCATGCATTTCTATATTCTCGATAAAAATACTCTGTTCATTGGCAGATTATGGATCTTAGCAGCAATCGCAAATTTTGGATTGAACCTTCTCTTCATTCCCTATTACGGAATTATTGGAGCCGCCATAACAACACTCATTGCATACGCTTTTGCGTTCGCGGCCGTGGAATATTATTCGCCAAAACTGGTTGATTCGCGCAATATCGGGATTTTTATCGCCAAATCACTATTTGCATCCCTCTTAATATCGGGTATTATAGTCCTGACTAAACCAGAAGGATTACTCCAGATCTCGGGAATCGTGCTGGCATCTGCTGCGATTTACTTTATCATAATATTTTTGCTGAAAGGATTTTCAAAAGAGGAGATTGCTTTTTTCAAATCAATTATTGCAATCTGATAATAATCAGTATATTGCAATGTTTTTCATGAACGAAATCTACAGGATCCATTTTTCTTGGTTCGTTCTCGAATTCAAACTCACATTTCTAACTAATGTCCCCATGCGCCTTTTTTAAAAAGTTCAAAAATTCACACTCCAATATTCAACAAAAGGTCTGATATCTCCTTCCTTGTCAACATTCTCGCATTACTCGATGAGAATGAAGTTTGAGTTGTTGGGAAAAAGCCATCTGGTACGCGAAGAAATGAAGAAGATTGACTGTATGGTATTGGTTCAGGTATCACCAGATACATGTCATCGCTTTCGTAGATAGAGGAAGTTTCATCCAGGATCATAAGTTCTTCGTCAAGTTTCTCTCCGTTTCTCACGCCAACAATCTCAATATCAATATCATCCGGATCAAATCCACATCGTGGAGCACACAAACACCGCATCTCTTCGGCCAGATCCATTATCCGCATCGCCTTCATCTTCAGGATAAATATCTCACTGCCCAGGGACAACATCCCTGTCTTCAAAATCAACTGGGCAGCAGACGGGATATCCATGAAAAAACGTCTCATATCAGGGTGGGTTATTGTAATAGGCCCACCCTTTTCAATCTGTTTTAAGAATAACGGTATCACGGAACCACGGGAATTTAAGACATTCCCAAACCGTACCGCTGAAAAAAAAGTCTTTTTATGCCCCCGATAACTATTTGCAGAGATTGTGAGACGTTCTGCAAGAAGTTTCGTTGCACCCATAACATTTGACGGATTCACAGCCTTGTCGGTGCTGACGGTGATTACCTTTTTGACTGCCTGGGCATAGGCCATATCCAAAACATTCTGTGTCCCGATGACATTAGTCTTCACCGCATCAAATGGATTGAACTCGCAGAGGGGGACATGCTTGAGGGCTGCTGCGTGAAAGACAATGTCGACATCTTCCATTGCCACCATGAGTCTCTCTCTGTCCCTTACATCCCCTACAAGGAGGCGGATTGCAGGATTGGCGAGATCATTCTCCAGATCATAAAGCCCGGTCTCGTTGTTGTCAAAGACCCGGATACTTTTCGGTTCGTACTTGAGAAGCTCCCTGACCACGAAGCTTCCGATAGTCCCGGCACCGCCGGTGACCAGGATTGTCTTTCCTGGATAGAATGTTTCTAAATCCATTTATTCCTCCATATAATAGTCTGACATGACCTGCACCACTCGGTCTATGTCTTCGGACGGCATGCCAGGATATATCGGCAGACTGACAATTTCGTCGGCCATCCGCTCCGTGACAGGAAGAGAGATATTGTAACCGAGTTCCTGCTGATAATAATGAGTCAGGTGCACCGGTGGAAAATACACCTTACTCATTACACCCTGCTCTGCCATGTACCGCATCAGTCCATCGCGATCAGGTGCCCGCACGGAATATAATTGATGCACGTTTTTATATCCATCTGGAGTTTTAAGAGGAATAACAGAGGGTATTTTTTCCCGAAACAGATGCGTGTATCTTTGAGCAATATCTCTCCTCATCTTGATGATTGCACCCACCTTACGGAGCTGAGCGCGTCCCAGGGCGGCGGCTATGTTGGAGAGCCTGAAGTTATACCCGAGCGTGACGTAGTCCATGCTTTTGTAGGATGAGAAATAATCTTCCGTCTCAAGCCTCCCATGGGAGCGAATCAGTTTCACTTTCTCGTAGACATCCCGAACATCTGTCACAAGCGCTCCTCCTTCACCTGTAGTAATTACCTTATTCTGGCAAAAACTGAGTATGGATGATTCGCCATATGATCCTGCCTTTTTTCCATCTACCGATGCACCAAATGCCTCTGCTGCATCCTCCATCAGGAACAGGTCGTGATCATCGGCAATTTCCCGTAACTCCCTGATCAGACAGGGGCATCCTCCATAATGAACCGGGATAATCGCTTTTGTTTTGTGGTTTATCTTCTCAAGAACGCTATCCGGGTTCAATCCAAGTGTTCTCTCCTCGATATCTGCAAATACGGGTATTGCACCGACAAATTGAGGTGCATTTGCGGTCGCAATGAACGTAAACGAGGGAACAATGACTTCATCGCCTTTGTCGATTCCATGAGCCAGGAGGGCCGCATGGAGGGCCGAGGTTCCGGAGTTGAAGGTAAGGCAGTACTTTGTTCCTATATAGTCTGCGATCTCGTCTTCGAATTCTGAAACATCGGATCCTACCGCCCAGTTCATACCTGAACGTAGTGCTGTACTGACCGATTCGATATCGTCTTCATCCCAGTACATTTTAAAGAGGGGTATATGCAAGGTCATCGGTATTAATCCATATTTTGTATTCGTTCGTCATCATGCAAAGCGCGGATAACCTTTGCAGGAACGCCAAAGGCAATTACATTATCGGGAATATCCTCATTCACGTAACTAAAAGCCCCGACAATCGAATTCTCCCCGATAGTCACACCCGGCATAATTACGGAGTGAGTACCAATACGACATCCTTTCTTTAACCGTATTGTCCCCTTTTTCTTATCAATTGTTGATACTGAATACAATGAACAGTGAGATCCAACTTGAACATAATCTTCAATAATAACTCCATGCTTTGCATTGATGTACGTGAATGCGCCAATATCTGTTTTGTAGCCCAGTTCAAACTTTTTTGTGTGTTTTACAATCCATTGATAAATGGTTGGTTCCCCATCTGTTATTTGGGGATATGTCCAGTTATCGAAACGAGGGGTCAAGGTATCACCAGTTGTTGTTCAGGGGCACTCAGCTCTTCTTTCCAATTCAAATGTATGTCACTCCATCATTTTCGTTAAAAGATTCTTATTGATATCGATTGTTGTAAGTATTGTGGGGATTCTTTCCGAGGCTTTTCCATTCCCATATGGATTTATTTTTTCTTGAATGGCTTTTCTGAAATTTTCATCAAATAGAGCTCTTTCGATGCCGTTTCTTATTGCATCCCTCTCATAGCCGGTATCAATGACATTAAGAGCCCTTTCCCTTCCCCTCTGCCGTGTCCCGATATTTACCGCAGGAATTCCAAAAGAAGGTGCTTCGATAATGCCACTGCTCGAATTGCCGACAATAACAGATACGTGCGCTAATAAGCTCATATAGCCTTGATGAACCAGGCTTTTATACATTTTAATAAAGGGATACTGCTCGTATTCTCGTAATATATCGATCATTGCCCTCCCGCCAGCATCAGCATTTGGGTATATGACAATAGTCTGCATTTTCAATAATACGATAGCCTCCAATGTCTCCCTGATCTGGTCTCCCGCATCATCTGATTCAAGCGTGACCGGATGCTGAACGACCAGAATCACCGGCCCGGAAAAATCAAACTGGTATTTCTCTTCCAGCTCTTCGCGTGATAACAACGAGTCTTCCCGGATTTGGTCCAGTCCGGGAGCTCCGACAACAAATATCCTCGACGGATCCTCGCCCATGCTGATGATGCGCTCTTTGCCTTTTTCGGTGGCCGGGAGGTGGATATGAGCAAGCTTCGTGATCGCATTCCTGGCAAGGTCATCCACGGTTGACGTCACTTCGCCACCATGGAGATGGGCCACAGGGATGCTCAGATAGGCCCCGACAATTGCGCCCGCAAGCATCTCTCCCCGGTCTCCAAGAAGGAGAATAATATCCGGTTGCAGGTCGCCAACAACAGGCGTTAGTTCTTCGATAAGCCTTCCAATAAAAATTGCCATCGCTTCGGCTGTATCATCCTCGTATGTGACATCGACAATATGACAGGAAAAACCATCGTTTTGGATTTCATCAATCGTATGACCAAATTCATCCATCAGGTGCATGCCGGTGACAACAATCTCAAGAGACAAATCGGGGTGACTGTGAATCCTGTGTAAAACCGAGCGCATGAGACCATAATCTGCCCGTGTCCCGCTGATATAGAGTATCTTGCGACTCATTCGACCATGTCCCACGTAATGATTTGATCGCGAGCAATCGGTTTCTTTGCTTTTTTATGGATAAGGAGGTCAAGGTATCTCGGCTCTATACCGGTTCCAGGGCGCTTGACAGCCAGATCACTCGCCTTCAATACAGCTCCCGCCTGAATGTCGGCCTTTGCGACGATACTTCGCCTGGCCACCCTCTTCATAGAATTCTCCTCTGGGACAGGGCGCTTTATACCATCTCCGAAGGCACGTTCAACATCCCGTATTGCCCTGATCATCGCCTTCAACTCGCAGGGCTCAAGGGAGACCCTGTGATCAGGGCCGGGAAGCGTCCGATCCAATGTGAAGTGTTTTTCGATAACCTGTGCACCCATGGCAACTGCTGCAATAGGGATGGTTATTCCTTCAGTATGATCAGAATATCCGATCGGTAACCGGAATTCACGGCGCATCGTCTCCATTGCCCGCAGGTTGACCGAATAGATTGGAGCCGGGTAACTCGTGGTGCAGTGGAGCAGTATAATCTCCCGGGCACCATTTTTTTGGAGAACTTCGACTGCACGTTTAATTTCTCCAAGGTCCGCCATCCCTGTCGAAAGAATAACGGGCTTTCGCTTTTCTGCGATCTTTTTCAGGAGAATGATATTAGTAAGCTCCCCTGATGGTATTTTGAATGCCGGAACGCCTAACTTATCAAGGAAATCAACACTCTTCTCATCAAACGGAGTAGACAGGAATATGATATTTTTATTATGAGCGTACAAAAAGAGCTCCTGGAATTCGCTATCGGTCAGTTCAAGGCTCTTGATCATCTCATATTGGGATTCCTCTGATGATGTTGCGATCTTCTGGTACTCGGCCTTCTCTGCAGTTTGTGTAAGAAAATCATCTGCATGGAATGTCTGGAACTTGACCGCATCCGCACCAGCCTCGACAGCAACATCGATGAGTTGCTTTGCAAGGTTGATGTCGCCGTTATGGTTGACACCAGCCTCGGCAATGATGAAGCAAAAACCAACACCAATTTTTTTCTTTCCAATCAACAAAGGTCCCATAGGCTACCTCAAAGCTGGAAGGATACCAACAGATGTCACCATATCGTATATCCCCCATCGACAACGAGATTATGCCCTGTTACATACGATGATGCATCGGATGCAAGGTAAATGAGCGCTCCGTTCATCTCATCAGGAAATGCTTTCCTACCAAGCGGCACCTTTTTTGAATAATTACGCACGAATAATTCGTTTTCACGCTCATTAGCAACGCCTCCGGGAGAAATACAGTTAACCCGGATGTTGTATTCTCCATAATAAGCGGCAAGGTAGCGGGTGAAATTTATCAAACCACCTTTTGCTGCATTGTATACACCATGAGAATAAATACGAGATACTTTTTTCCTGTCATCTCCTACATACACATCGTCGATATTAGATCCAATATAAATGCGTTGATCATTTCCTACAATGCCATAATGGGATGCAATATTGATTATCGACCCTTTTTTTTGCTTTTTCATAATCGGAATGAAAGTCTGGATTGTCAGGAAAGGGATCGTAAGATTGCCAAGAAGGCCCTCGTTCCATCCTTCAAGTGAAACATCTTCGAAAGGAAGATAAAAATCATGATACTTCGAGGTTGTCGAGTTGATAAGGATGTCAATTCTCTCTTCTCGTTCGAGAATGCAAGACCTTAATTTTTGTAAGTCTTCCTTATTGGACGCATCCGTGGTGAACATCATGTAATCCGAGGGAAAATCTTCCTGGAGTTCCTGGATTTTCATAGCATCTGAAACACTGATATCGCAGGAATAGATACGAGCGCCATACTCCAGCATAGCCTTACAAAACTGACAACCAAGTACACCGTTCCCGCCGAATATAACAGCAACCTTGCCCTCAAGATTAAACAGGTTCATGGAAAATCCTTCTTTATCGCGACCCACGAATGATTCAGCATGGATTCTTCCGCAGCGGTAATCATCGCCATCATCCGCATACCATCTGTAAAATCAGCTGCAGGACGCCTTTTTTCCCTGATAAAAGCACAGAAATCTTCCATCTGGTTTTTGTACATCATATTTGTCATGCTTGTTCCATTATCTCCATAGTTTGCTCCAAGGAAATGCTCTTCTTCTCCTGTTCTATTGTGGAATATCACAGATGGCGGATCGAATGTGTAATTGATCGATCCGTGTTCTCCGATAAGCATTCCGCATCTTGAGGTTCGAGGGTTAAGAAAATCCAATCCTATTGTCACGACAGAGCCCCTGCTCAATCTACATAAAAGAGTGGCATAATCCTCCACATCAATTTCAAGATCTGAAATCCTACCGATCGCTGAACAGATTTCATCAATTTCCCCACAAAACAGAAAGGCTAGATCGAGTTCATGGGAAAGGGTCCGTAAGACTCCTCCTCCAAGTTCTTTTCTGCTGTAATATTCGGATCGATAATCGGCATATGGATGCCACGTTGGAAGATATTGTCCGCAATAAAGGTTTGCTGTATACAATTTACCAAAACGACCTGTTCCAATGATATCCATCACAGTTCTTATGACAGGATGATATCTAAGGCACAATCCAAGCATGACGAGATGTCGTTTATCGGTTTGAATCTCATCGACCTGTTTGAAGGAATTGGCAAGCGGTTTTTCGACAAAGACGGGAATTTCACGTCTAAGCGCCTCTTTCATAGCATCAATGTGGAATACAGTTGGGTTGGCGATAACGACTCCCTCGGGGGATAATGCATAGAATTCTTTGGAATCCCAGCATTCCTGGACATAAGACAGATCCGGAGGCAGTTTCTTGGTTGTTCCCTTACTCGTTCGCAAAGCAATAATATCGCGTTCTCCTATTTCCGAAAGACTACGCACGTGCCGCTTCCCGATAGATCCCAGACCTATGATACCAAGCCTCATATCATCACTTTTCAAGCAATTTAGGATTGTAGTGATATTCTTCTTCAAATCTTTTAAGGTACCTTTCTTCGCAGAATGAATTAATCCTTGGAATATCAGGATGGGCGTCAAGAAAGTGAATTATATCCCGGGTAGGTTTAGACCAAACTTTTTTTCCCAGACCTTCATACAATCTGGTCAGCATCTCGAAATCCTCTGGATAATCCAGAGTCAGACGAAGATCTTTTCGATTGAGCTCGTCAGGGAATGATACCTTTTCAACCATGAATCCTCCCGAATCAAAGAAATAAATTCCCCAACCTGAGGTTTCGGCATCCCGGGGAAGTGTGGCAAGTATCTTATTCAGGGCTTCAGGTTTGATACCATAAAAGAACATGCCATGCGGGAGGTCGGATGTTGTGATAAGATCGGCTTCTGTAGTATCATACAAATCGATGACATCCCGGATATAATCATATGCAACAAGAGGACAATCTCCTGTAGTATTGATAATATAATCCAGAGTGTATTCCTTTGCGGCCATATACAACCTTTGGACGACATTTTTTTCATGACCCCGAAAACATTTTACACCCTTTTCTGCTGCTATTAAGCCTAATTCATCATCCTCTGGATTTTTAGATGTTGCAACGATAATTTCATCAAGGTATGGGCTGATTTTGAGGCGTTCGATCATGTGCCCGATTACCGATTCACCCTGAATTTTTAAAAGGAGTTTTCTTGGAAGACGTGTTGATTTCAACCGGGCAGTGATAATAAACCCAACCTTCATTCATCTTGCCTCTTGTGTGTAAAATCAGAAAGACTGCTGGTGGAATGAGAACATGCGATATTCGAACAGTCAATTATTTCATCAATTTCGAGGTCTCTCTTTGCTACGCAACTGATGATTTCGGGGAACAGTAATTGTCGTATATAGGTATCCTGCACGGTCCGTTTAAACCAAAGTTTTTCAATCGAGAGACGTTCGCCCTTTGCGATCGGTCTCCGGGCGACTATTGCCTTCTTCATCGAACCGGTTTTTGCATAATTTTTTTCGGTTTCGGACAAATAGTGCCTGTCAGTGCCATAAACCGTTAATGCAAGATCAAAAAGAGTAACAATTTTCTGCATTTTTTCATACCCCACAGCAGCATGATAATCCACCCGTTCCACACCATAGTCGAGAGTGTAGTGCTTTTCAAGCACCTCCACACCTATCATCGCTGCCATGATGCTGATAATTTCATTATTAGGATCGTCATATCCAGTATGGTCGGCATAACCGACCGGAAGGTCGAACAGTTCACGGATTTTTTCAATGCGAGCAAGATTAATCAAATTATAGTCTGTGGGATAACTCTGGAAACCATACATCAGAAGAATATCTTCTTTCCCTTCTTTCTTCAAGGAGTCAATAGCATAGGAGATTTCATCCAATGTCGATCCTCCGGTTCCAAGAATCACTTTTCCTGGGAATTTTGCTGCCTCCTTAAGCAGATAATAGTCATTTATACTCGTTGCGTGTAATTCGACAGCAGAGATCTCTGGAAATGTTGCGTTTATAAATTCCAGGCTCTCCACATCATCACATAAAGCAACGATATCAAGATTATATTCCTGTGCGATATGGAAGATCTCGATCCATTGCTCTTTCGAAAACATCCAGTTCCCGATGGTCTCAAACAGGGGATGGGTTTTTACCATGTATGACGACGCATCAAGGAGAAGGTGATATTTTACGGCCTGTAATCCGATATCTCCAATTTCCTTTGTCATCCTGACAAGATAATCAAAGTCACCCTCGTGGTTGTATGCCGTTTCTGCAATTATGTATGGTTTCATTGTATTACTATAGATTATTCAATATCTATTTTATAAGATTCTCTACATCGAAAAATCAAACGAGGTTGGTTTCCTCAAACAGAGAGGTATATCAAATGTATATGCATTATTATCCAGAGATTTTTGTAAAAAATCATTAATTTCTCTTAATTCGAGAGGTAAGTCATTATCACTAATATTGGCACCTTTGGGGAAAAAATGAATCCGATTCATGTAATCCTTCAATTTAATTCTATGGCTATCCGATAAATTATTAAATAGTGATTTTAGAAAATTGATCCAAATGGATTTGGCATTCTTCCCAAACGAATGTGGATAAGATCTTCGTAAGTATATTTCCATTGCCAAATCAATTGCTTGATTTGCTTCATTTAATGAATTCACCGGTAAATTTGAATATAGCCCCTCTTTGAAGTTCTCGTATTTTTGCCTGTATGTTCCATTCAGTATATAATCATCCAATCGTAGGTGATTGCGGGAACCAGAATGGAAAGTGTTTGACTCCCGGCACCAGTAATCGATGTCAAGGTGCATATATTTGCCAATTGTCAGGGGATACGCACCGGTAAATAATTCTCCAAACCGAACATCTTCGGTATAGTCTGTAACCTTTGAAAATACTTCACAAATCGTTGGAGTCCGATGAATAGAATAACTTAAAGGGTTATAATTCCTTAATAAGTGATCAATTCTTAGAATTGGTGATTTTTCGGATATCACTTCTTTACTCGTGTAGGTTCTCCTCCAACTTATTTGTTTTTTGGAATAATCTGCGATAAAAGAATAGAACTTTCCATCGATAACATTGTATTCCAGGTTTTTATTTAAGTACTCAATGCATTGCCTAATCCCGGGTATTATGGGAAAATCTTTATCAGAACAAAGGGTTGTTTCTGGCGTTTCAATTTTTTCTATTGCCCTGAGCACTTTTGTATACCAATGCGATGTATTGCCAGTTTCGGGGGTCCAGGTATGCAGAATACTATCTCCAAACAAAGATTTTACTGTTTTTCTGTTGACCTGATACTTTTCTGAAATGCTGGAATCTGCGATAATAATGTTATTAAAATCATTTTTTTTAAGGTAACATAGCAACCGGGACAAAAAATAATTCCTGTTGTATGTGGGAATTACTATCGTGATATCATCAAGAGGATCGGTTTGAACCATACTACACTTCATCAAATCCGGGGATTACGACATCCTTCTCAAATATCCATCCGGAGCAACCGTAATCAGCAATTTATTTTCCATGGACTTATCGATTTCGAACTCAGGATGTGTCCTTAAGAATTCCCGTACCGCAGTTTTCGGATTATCCCCCTTGTCCCATGGACGATCGGGAAACGATCCCTTCGGTAGATCTTCAATCACCGTATCAAAGACGATGCAATAGCTCCCCTTACTGACAAGTGGCGCATACGCGTTCAACTCGGCTAGGACGTGATCATGGGTGTGGTTGGAGTCAAAGCACACCAAAATTTTTTCCTTTTTCGCAGCTTTATCATAAACCTGCATTATAACCTCTTCCGATATGCTGTCGCCCTCTATCATTGTTATTCGACGGAAAATCGGGTGATTTTCTATCGCCCTGTGGTTATGTGGCCGAATTTCAATATCAATACCCAGCACCTCGGCATCGCTCGGTCCCCCGCATGCAGCAATTAATTCGAGCATCGATGCAGAAAAAATGAGTGAACCCCCATGTGCAATACCTGTTTCAATGATGAAATCCGGTTGCACTTCCCAGATGATCTCCTGCATTGCAATGATATCTTGAGGATATTGGATTATAGGACGGCCAAGCCATGAAAAATTATAGGAATATTTCGGTTGGGTTGATAATTGCATAAATTTTTTTGCGGCTTTTAGAAGTCGAATATTTTTGCTGTTTGAGTCTATCCGATTCTTTACTTCATTTGTAAAGTCATCTAATTTATCAGTCATAAAACATCATGGGACAAAATTACTTCATACAGTTTTCGTATTTTGATATATCCCCCCAGAATGCCATTGGTTCATAGGAAGAATAGGGATAATATCCAAGCTTTAACTTGATTTTTTTCCCTTTTGATTTAAGGTGGTTTTCTACTAAGTTCCGAATAGAGATCGGCTTTCCGCTACAAATATTTATAATACCCTCACATGCCGGGTGTTCAAGTAACGCGACGATTTTTTTTGCAGCCTCCTGAACAGGAAGATAATCACGTAATTGTTCACCTCCCGACATATTAAAATATTCATCTCTATTTGCCAATGCCTGTTCAAGTTGGGCCAAAATACTATTTGGATTCTGTCCTTCTCCATACACATAAAAGAGGCGGGTCCATTGTAAAATAAATGGTCTCTCTCTCTGCAAAACTTGGAGATATTTTCGTAAACTATCTTTAGCTAACCCATATGGGTTTTCTGGTCGAGTTACGGTATCTTCTTTCAGACAGCCATTTTGCATCCCATACTCAAAACAAGTCCCAGTCACAAGAATATGCTGATATCCGCTCAAAACAAGATTTTTTATAAAATTGAAATCTGCGGGGAGGTTCTTTTCAAAATGAAACATTTCTGAATAGTGTGGTAGACCCGGCCATGCTGAATGTATTACAGCGTCTGCGCATCCGAAAATATTTTTCGGTTCTTGATCCAGTTGGTGAATATCACATGATATATAAGTTACATTATCATACCAGTCCATACCCTCGGCTTTTTCTTGATTGCGACTCACGGCTATGACGTCGTGACCTCTTTCAATAAGAACTTGAACAATATGACGGCCTATAAATCCTGTAGCTCCAGTAACAAGCACTTTCATGAGAACACCTTGATAATTGGAATAGCAGTTGCAAATGATCCTCCCCATATACGGACATAATCCAATTGATCCATAACCTCCTTTAAGATATTCCAAGGAAAAACCAATATTACATCAGGTTTATATTTGTCGAGGATATTTGGATGTAGAATCGGAATATGACTGCCCGGCATATACTTACCCTGTTTCGAAGGTGCGGCATCACATATGAATGGTAACAAGTCCGGTTTCACTCCTGCAAAATTGAGAAGTGTATTTCCCTTGGCAGCAGCACCGTAACCAATAACTCTTTTGCCTGCCTGTTTTTGTTTCAGTAAGAATAATAGAAACTCATTTTTTATCCGCTCTGCCCTTGACTGAAAATCCTGATATGTTTTCAGGTCTTGAAGCCCTTTTCGGCTTTCCTCTTCAAGCAATCGATTTACCAATGGCGAAGAAGGTCTTGGATCTTCTGCATGGCAACCATAAACTCGCAAACTGCCGCCATGGGTTGATAGTTCTTCGACATCCCATATACGCAATCCAAAGGACGTAAGGATGCGATTCACTGTATATAGCGAGAGGTACGAATAATGCTCGTGATAAACCGTGTCAAACAGCGTATTTTCGATAAGTCGCATGAGATGGGGAAATTCAAGGGTGATTGTGCCTCCGGGTTTCAATACAGCCTTCAAACCCGAGGTAAAGTCATTGATATCCGGAACATGAGCATAAACATTGTTGCCAATTATTAAATCCGCCATTTGACCGTTTTTTGCCAATTGTTTCCCGGTTGCTTCTGAGAAAAACTCTCGAAGAACCGTGATTCCAATCTTTTCCGCAGCCTCAGCCGTGCTGTCCGTTGGCTCAATTCCGAGGCAGGGAATTCCTGATTCCACGAAATTCTTTAGCAGATACCCATCATTCGACGCTACTTCAATAACAAAACGGTTTTCATTCAAACCAAGACGTTCAATGATCATATCCGAATAACGGGCAGCATGTTCCAGCCAGCTCGAAGAGGTGGACGAGAAATATGCATATTCGGGAGAGAAAAGAACCTCTGGTCGGGTATAATCTTCAGTCTGGACAAGCCAGCATTTGGTACAAACCAATAATTTGAGTGGATAGGAGATTTCTGGTTTTTTCAGATCCTCGACGGTTAAGTAAGCATTTGAGGGGGGTGCAGATCCAAGATCCAGAAAAATGTGTTCAAGTGGAGTGCCACAATGACGACATTTCATACAACAACTCCCAAAAATCCATCAGAAACCGATGGATGGTTTTTGTCCCTTTCTGATATATCTGTAGGTTCAAGGGGCCATGGTATTTCAAGTTCCGGATCACCATAATACAAGCCACCCTCATGCTCTTTTGAATAAAATTCAGTATGAAGATAAAGCATCTCAGGAGATTCTTCTAATACCTGGAAACCATGTGCAAAACCTTCTGGAACACAGAGCATCTTCATATTGTCAGCACTCAGTTCGATTCCATACCATTGCAAAAAAGTCGGAGAATCTTTTCGGATATCAACAATGACATCATATACGGAACCACGAATGCAACGTATGAATTTCATCTCCGCCTTTGGAGGGTATTGAAAATGAAGACCTCTGATTGCACCTCTCTGATGTGTTTTGGATAAATTCACATTTACAATATGTCTCTCCCCTATCAATTCTGCAAGTTCCTTCTCGCAAAAGAATCTTGCAAAGATGCCTCGCTGGTCAATGAAGGGGTCTGCATAGATGAGGGCACTACCAGGTAATGGTAATCTTTCAATTTTCATTTCATTTCGCCCTCATATGCATCAATATCTTCAAAACAGACGTCCTGCATAGAGGATGCCTCATCACGATAATATCTTTTATACCATGCCGCAGTCCTCTTCACCGCCTTATACAGATTCCATCTTGGTTTCCATCGCAGGGTATGCACCGCTTTCTCGATTGACAATCGCAAAACGGATGCTTCATGTGAGGCTTCCGAAAGAGACCCCTGCTCCCAGTGACCTCCCCCCCACTCTTTCACGAACAGGTCAACCAGGTCAGAGACCGGACATTCATCCTGACAGAACGGGCCGAAATTCCATGGAGAAGATAGTACAGGATCTCGTGTCTTTGACATTCTCGCAGCAAGTATCAGATACCCTGATAATGGCTCCAGAACATGCTGCCACGGGCGAACGGCGTTTGGATTTCGAACCATTACAACCTTCTTTTCTGACAAAGCTCGAACAGCATCCGGGATTATCCTATCCTCCGCCCAATCGCCTCCCCCTATGACATTCCCAGCCCTTACCGTCGCGATCTGAACACCGTGTTCATCGAGATGCTCTCCGGGAAAAAAAGAGCGTCTGTATGACGATATCGCAATTTCAGCCGCAGATTTGCTTGCACTATATGGATCGTACCCTCCAAGATGATCATTCTCTCGATACCCCCAGATTTGACCAGTATTCTCATAACACTTATCACTGGTCACCATAACAACCGAACAGGGTCTCTGAAAATTACGTATTGTATCAAGAACATTCAACGATCCAATAACATTCGTTTCAAAAGTCTCGATCGGAAAGGTATAGCTTTTTCTCACCAGGGGTTGTGCCGCAAGATGGAAGACATAATCTGGATCCGCTTGTTTAAACGCATTTTTCAATGTCTTTGTGTCGGATATATCCGCAATAGTCTCGCCGGAAAGCAGATCACGTACCGAAGATACCATATAGTTGTTCGGAGTCGTGTCAGGAGAAAGTGAATATCCATAAACCTCAGCACCAAGTTTTGAAAGCCATAGGGAAAGCCATGATCCTTTAAATCCAGTGTGTCCTGTAACGAAAACTCTAGTGCCTTTGAATGTCAATAGCGATTCCATATCATCCCTGATCCCATAATTTCCATTTTGCTTTCCTGTTATCCCACAACTGGTTAAGCTCCAGCATATCCCGCTGTGTATCCATACATTTCCAGAAACCGGTATGTTGGTACGCGAACAATTCTCCATCTTGGCTTAACTGTTCAAGCGGGTCTCGTTCAAAGACTGTAGCATCCCCATCCTTCAAATAATCAAAAACACCTGGCTCGCAAACAAAAAAACCGGCATTAATCCAGGCACCGTCCCCTACAGGCTTTTCAATGAATTGTTCAATTCGACCAGTTTCATTGGAAGATATTGAACCAAATCTTCCTTCTGGTTGCACTGATGTCACCGTTGCCAGATGACCATGTAAAGTATGAAACTTTACTAACTTGTCAAGATCAACATCGGCAACACCATCCCCGTATGTCAGCAAAAAAGGTTCATCACCCACGTAGTCACGTGCCCTGAGGATACGCCCCCCAGTCATTGTATTTAATCCAGTATCGATTAGGGTTACAATCCATGGTTCACAATGATGACGATGTACTTCAATTTTATTTTGTAAGAGATTTATTGTAACATCGCTTTGGTGAAGGAAATAATTAGCAAAATATTCTTTTATCATATATCCCTTATAACCGAGGAGTATAACAAATTCATTGAAGCCATAAAATGAATATAATTTCATGATATGCCAGAGAATGGGTCGACCCCCTATCTCAAGCATAGGCTTTGGAATCCTATGTGTTTCTTCTGAAAGCCGCGTACCAAATCCACCTGCGAGGATGAGTGTTTTCATAAAGCATCACTTATTGACAATTATGTATGCCCAAATAAACTTCAAATGTATGTTTTATCATTTTATTATTTCGATGTGCAGATATAGGAAAAAACTTGCTACAACCGATTTTTGCACATTACGTTAAATAGAAATGATATCAAATTGTTGGTAAATATAGACCTCTGCTCATTTATAGAATAATTTTAACATACTCAAATGTCCCTTTATCTTATTTATGGTTAAGTAACAGCCTTGTTGGAATTGTATAGACGACATCTACAACATATGGAAGCGACCATATAAATCCAACAATACGAGACACTGTGTAAGGCAACGGCATATTCATCGGAATTCCATACACAAAAATATATTACTCTGGTGACAATTGTGATAGACGAAAACGGAGAGACTATATCGGATTGGACAAGATCCGACATTGCGAATGAGTTTAAAAAAATCTTTTGTGATGAAAATATCCTTCGGCTGTTAAAGGAAAAAACTCCTACCACATACCTGTGGACTTATTGTATGTCACATGTTGTTACGATGAATAGCTTCGGTGTTATGACGACAGCCAGTAACATTGATCTCCCTAAAACGCATAATATTGCTCTCATTAAAAGACTATTGCAGGTATTAAAAACCATTTTTTATTCATTTATAAGGTCCATTCGGGAAAATAGCGTGGATCCAATCGATATATTGTTTATTTCGCGAGATCGGTTTTTGATGATAAAAACCGAAAAAGGCTGGATTAAATCAGATTATCTATTTTATAGCATTATTGAAGGGATAAAGGAGAAATATCCGGACAAAAAGATTGCTCTTGGATGCACTTCACCCCCACCAGGAGACCTGAATATTGATGCATATTATTTATATCATTCTTACAACATTGTTGATCTCCTTAAATCATTGTTATTTTCGTGTAGAATTAGTTTCCAGTGGTTTTTTCTAAAAAGAAAAATCGGTGCAACCGATACGATCAACAGGCCCCAGGCATCGCTATTTCTTGCCCGGTTGAATGAATTTTTCTCTTTTTTTAGAATGGCAGCAATACACCTGATTGACAGCTCCTATTATCATTTATTCACTAAACTTCAACCCCACATTATTGTTTTAAATGACGATTCCATGCAGTTGAAACCGAGAACAGATGATTCAAGCACGGTTTTTATTGCAATGCAGTCTGCTTCGGTGCTCCCTTCCAATGAACTATATCGACGGTTATTTATAACAAATTATGGAGACGAATCCATAAAGGCGGACTATTTCCTGTGTACAGGTGAATATTACAAAAATTTAAAGAGTTTTTCCAAAGTTGCAAAGAAGGTTGTTGTTACAGGCCAACCAAGATATGATATCCTTGCTAGGCGATCGGAAATGTATGACCGATTAAAAATGATGAGAAACCTGGGTCTCAATACCGATAAGAAATTAATACTCTGGGCAACTCAAACCCATGCCCTCCCATATGAAGAAAATGTTGAAAATATTGACGCAGTACATGACACCATGTCGTCGCTTGAAGAGGTGCAATTGGCAATAAAACTTCACCCTGCAGAGAATCAAATCGCTCCTCTCTATACTGGGAACGATAGTTGGACTCCGTTGATTCTTGGCAAAGATTGGGATATTAATGCTCTCGTTTTCGCGTGTGATCTGTTAATAACGAAGGATTCCACAACAGCACAAGAGGCCGTATTACTGGACAAGCCAGTAATTATCTTAAACCTCAGTGGTGAACAAGATCGCGTAAACTATGTTCAAGAAGGCGTGGCGATTGGGGTATATGAGCCAGCAGCTCTTGCACACGCCATTAAAAGATCATTGAATGATACTCAATTCTTAGAAGAATTAAAAATTAATAGAGAGAAATACATCCGGAAATATCTCTTTAAAAACGATGGAAAGGCAACAGAAAGGATCATCGATTTACTTGACTCCTTGCACGAGAGATCTAACCACTTATAATTCCAGCTATGTTTGAATAAATCAGCCATCAAACCGAACAAGCAACAGTAAGAAAACGGATAAGAATATAGCCTCGTTGTGTGAGTGCCCATAAAATAAAGGGCTGCTGGCCCTTAGATCTTTCGGGTGCTGACACATTTTTTTGAGGGTTTCAACAGAGTCTTATTTATTCTTTCTTTGGAAATATCCCGTCTATACGAAATGTTGATCTATTATTCCAATTCTTCAACCAGTTCAACCAGTTCCCTCTCTCTTTTTTCCGAGCTGAAATTCTCAACGATCCTCTCTCTCGCCCTGTCTTCATCGTGCGACGCCAGCGCTTTCCTGATAGCTTCGGCCGTCGCATCGGCATCCCCGTACGAAACCTGGTAACCGATATCCCCGGTAATTTCGTGCATCGCCCCCCTGTCGGTGATGACAGGGATGCAGCCGCACGCCATCGCCTCGGCAAGGGCGACACCGAAGGACTCGTAAAAAGAGAGCTGACAGTATACCCTGGATCTTTGGAGGAGATCGATCAGTTCGTCATCAGGAACAAAACCTGTGAATGTAACATTTCCTGGAGCTATCGACCTCAGGTATTCAATCGAATCGTCACTGGATTTCCCAACTATGAAAAATTCGGCATTCGACACGTTTTTTGCCGCCTCGATGAATGTTAGCAGACCTTTTCTCTTGATTGTGTCCCTGTTAACAAAGCAGGTGGTCGATACGATATCTTCCTTCTGTCTTCCTGGATGAAATTTGTCTGTATCAACGGAGTTGTATAGTAATTGCATCTTTTGAGGCTTTTCAATCCCTTCAATCTGCTTTCTGCTGAATTCAGATACGGCAATAATCTTATCAGCGTTGGCCAGGATGTATGCCACCCTGGCGGCGACCCGTTCATTCTGCAGCGCTCCATACCCAATTTCAGGTTCATTCGCGACCTCGTATCCCCCGATAACCACGACTGATTTTTTCCGGAAAAGCCGTGCCATGCGAAGGGCCACGTAGGCGGTATCGGTTGCAAACCAGCAGAAAATAATATCTGACCAGATTATTCCTTTGAGTAATTTATAAAGAAGCGAAACAACAGAGACAGGATTCTTTTTATTCTTGACTTCGTGAAAAACGACGATGACCCGCACATCAAAGTGATTTTTGAGGATCTCAATATCGTGGTTGACAAAACTCATGAGCGTGTCAGTTATGAAGAAAATTTTTTTCTTTCCCATGGATGCCTCATTCCCGTATTAATTTCCTTGACTTAATTGTTGGTGATATATATGAAAAAGGAATTTTGCTGGTATAACTGCTGTATTATGGGATATGCCTTTCCGGTCTGATCTGGTTGGATCATTCCGAAACAAATATTCTACAAGAATATCCTCGCACTGTTTGCTACCCTGCAGGATCAAATCATGTCAGTTCATGCGTCGCTTCCGCCGAGCATTGGTACCTTACCGGGTATGTAACCCCCAACGTGTCAGTCCCCTGTGGTAACGGGAGCAGTGGTATCTTTCCGGTGAATCCACATCCTGGTCCGGGCATTCATACCAGGCAGTATTGACCCAAAACCGGGTATCCGGCATATCACCATCGGTATTCAGGCGTACTTTCCGAAATGCTATGACTCGTGCTCAATACACAACGTCTCAATAACCTCCACGATCCTCCCGCTCGCCCCCACAGTCCCAAACACATCTCTTTGGGACCCGGCAGGCGCAAACTCCCTGATCGCCTCCACGATCTTCCTCCTGTCCGCACCGACAAGCACGTTCCACCCGTCCTCCACGGTCTCCACCCATTCGGTGTTCTCCCGGAGGGTGATGCATGGAACGCCAAGCAGGTACGCCTCCTTCTGGACACCACCTGAATCGGTCGCGATCTTCTCCGCACCGTCCATCAGCCGGAGCATGTCCAGGTAGCCAAGGGGTTCGGTAACGAGGATACTTGCTGGAAGTGCATCGAGCATGCCATATGTATCGAGATATTTCCTGGTTCGCGGATGCAGGGGGAATATGACCGGGCATCCCGCCTCGCCAAGGGCCGCGATGATGCTCTCCAGGTTGTCCCGGTTGTCGGTATTGGCCGGCCGGTGCACTGTCACCACGAGGTAGGCCTTCTCAATTAGACCCAATCTCCCCAGTATGCTGGAGTTCTCCCTGGCAATCTCCCGGTTGAAGTGGAGGGCGTCCACCATCACGTCGCCGACGAGGTGAACACCGTTTGTGATCCCCTCGTTTGCCAGGTTCCTCACTGCAGTCTCCGTCGGGCAGAAGAGGAGATCCGATACATGGTCG
>Ga0334884_1002823_pt1 | contig 21086 bp, 14 predicted proteins | sample GraSluR1_MG_7_FD_207215 | JGI IMG/M metagenome (GOLD analysis project Ga0334884, IMG submission 207215) | Sludge microbial communities from methane-producing bioreactor in Wageningen University, Netherlands - Granular Sludge_12_05 R1 | ecosystem: Engineered > Bioreactor > Anaerobic >...
GCGCAGCGAGTAATCCCTCAACATTCTTGTTCGAAAAACCACTTTCCTGAAACAAAAAAAGCTGACTTAGGCGTCAGCTTTTTGTTCTGTAAAGCCTCCCCCCCCCTGGGTATCACGAGCGCAGCGAGTAATCCCTCAACATTCTTGTTCGAAAAACCACTTTCCTGAAACAAAAAAAGCTGACTTAGGCGTCAGCTTTTTGTTCTGAATGAACTAAGAATTCTGGCTCGTAAAAAACTGCAAGCCACGTCACACAACAAACCTAAGCGGGATACCAATCTTTACACCCAATTTAACACTGAGGCTGGTGGTTTTTACGTTGTTACCAGCCGTGGTGTTTATTGCATATAGTTTTGTTAGCGAGGTAGCGTAGCTGGCTTCGGTAAAAACCGAGAACTGAGGTTTTATACGGTATTCTATTCCCCCGACAGCATTCACCGAAAATTCAATTTTGTGAAAGTAGCCCGAGTCCATCATGTCAACATCAAACGGATCGACAGCAATGCCGTTGCGGGTGGCAGGGAGCCTTGCATATTGCCGGGCAGCAGCCAGAAACGACAACTCCATGCCCGCACCCACATAAGGATTGAAGCGTTGCCCCAGATTGTAGCAGGCCGACACCGGCACCGAGATATAGTTTAATGCCGATATTGTGGTTGTATCGAAAGGATTGCCAAGTACATCGTCAAATCTGCTTGTGTAATTATAGCCCTTTTGCTGGTAGCTAAAGCCACCCCGCAGCGAAAACTCGCGGGTGGGCTGAAATTCGGCAAAAACAAAATGGTTTTGTGCAATTCTCCGGTCGAAATCGTTGTAAAAATTGCGCAGACCGCTGAAACTTATCCCTCCCGAATAGCCCAAATATAGTGTAGTGTCTGAACGTCGCTCCCAGGCAAACATTACTACAGGCAGAAGTATAAGAATCGTTATTGCTGTCAAACGTTTCATTTGCCCACTGTGTTAGTAACGCTAGCATTAACAATGCCATCGGCCAGTTCGGTTTGCACCATATTTCCCGATGATATCGAATGAATAGATTTCAGTGCTTTGCCGTTTACACGTGTAATCGAAAAACCTCTTTTCAGTATATTTTCGGGGTGTGCCAGACTGATGCTCTTTTCGAGATGTTGCAATGTTTTATTGTTCCGGTTCATGTTGAATGAAACCAAGGCCTTGATATTTCTTTCCGACTGTTTTAGGTTCGAATCTTGTTTTTGCAAGTATAACCGCAGAGCCGAACTTAAGCGCTGTGCCGGATAATTCAGCGTGAAGTGTTGTTTGCCGGTAAACTGCCTGGCAAGTTGTTGAGTGTTGCGCTGCAAACCATGCAATACCTGTTGATGCTGCTTAATAACTTCGTAGCTCTTATTGATAAGCACCACTGCGTGGCGGTTCACCAAACTGTTGTGGTCGGTAAGGTAGCGTTTGGTGAATAATTCAATTTCGTTGTAAAGCGATTTGATTCGAAATTCGTAGCTTGTATTTCTATCGACAATAAAACTTGCTACGGCGGTGGGTGTTTTACAGCGCGTATGAGCTACCATATCGGTAATGCTTTCGTCGCGTTCGTGGCCGATGCCCGAAATTACAGGTATAGGAAATTGCGTTATGTAAAAAGCAATATCGAAACTGTCGAATGCGGCTAAATCTGTTTTTGAACCACCGCCTCTTACAATGACAACAACATCGAAATGTTCACGTGAGTTATATATATGGTTCAGTGCTTCAATCACCGATTTTTCGGTTTGCTGCCCTTGCATAACAGCTTCAAAAAGCTTAATGCGAAAGCCATAACCGGCAGGGTTCCCAAATAACTGATCAACAAAATCGCCGTATCCGGCTGCACTTGCCGATGATATTACTGCAATATGCTGAATAACAGGCGATAATTCCAATGTTTTATTCATATCGAAAACACCGGCTTCCTCTAGTTTTTGAATTGTTTCGAGTCGTTTTCGGGCAATGTCGCCCAGTGTATAATTAGGGTCGATGTCGTTGATTAGCAGGCTGAGTCCGTAAACAGGGTGGTGCTCCACAACCACACGGATCAGAAGCTTAATACTAGGGCCAAGGCTTTGTCCGGTGCTGTGCTCGAAATGGGGTTTTAACATCCTGTATTTTGATGACCATATTATTCCTCGTGCCGATGCCCTGATTTGGTCGCTTACAGCATCTTTCTCGATGAGTTCCAGATAACAATGCCCCTGTCGGTTTTCGGTTAGCTGGTTTATTTCGGCAACAACCCAGAAATAATCGGGCAACTGGGTTTTAATGGTATTGCCAATGAGTAAGTTTAGTTCATACAGCGATAGGTTGCCGTTCATGCCTATGGCTCCTTAATAATTTTCTGATTGATTACGTGTTTATCGGCGGCTACACTAATAACATAAGATCCGGGGAGTAAGCTTTTCGTGTTGCTCAGTGTTATGATGCCACTTTGTTCACCTGCTGTACGATGGCTTTCTTTAAGGATTGTACTACCGTCAGATGCTATTACAACCACTTCGAAGAGGTCGGTATTCATGTTCGAATATTGTATGTTGAGTGTGTCGCCAAATGGATTGGGGAATACGCGTATTGTTGGTGTTGCAGTTCCCTGTTGTTGATTGATAGTGTTAAGCTGAAGGTACAGATTGCCTAAATCAGGAATTCCAAAACCGTAATAGTTTGTAGGCAGCGAAGCATAGTGCCCCGAATTCTTAATTGCTTGTATAAGTTCCACACTGGTCATGTTTGGAAAAGCTTGCCATAAACAGGCAATTAAGCCAGAAAGGACAGGTGCTGCAAACGAGGTGCCGTTACCGGGAAGTATTTCGCCCCATTGAGAACAGAATGTTCCTGCTCCAATGGCACACACATCGGGTTTAATTCTTCCGTCGGCTGTGGGCCCAATGCTGCTGAAACCTGCAATGATACTATCGTAAGAAACGGCTCCTACTGTGAGAACGAATTCGTTGTCGCCCGGAGTAGCTACAAAAGGTATTTCTTCGTTACCCGAATTACCTGCCGATACCACCACAATCATGCCTCTGTTGGCGGCAATGCCTGCTGCCTTGCTTACCCAGGCTGTATTACCGTCGAGGTGAGATACCTGATGCGACCAATACGGAAAATCGTACTCAAAATATCCGAGAGAGACGTTGATAAGGTCGGCACCGGCGCTGTCGGCAAATTCGGCTCCGCACGACCAGTTTATTTCTTCGATGATGTGCTCGCTGGCAGCATCTTCGGTTACAAGCAATATATAATGTGCTTCGGGAGCAGTGCCAACCATAGTTCCGGGCAAATTGCCTCCAATTATCGACAGCACGTTCGTTCCGTGGGTGCTGTAACGGTATATATCTTCGTTACTGTTAATATAATTGCGCGTAGAAATAATTCGGTTGTTGATGAACAGGCTGTCAAACACCGATTGGTTATCTACACCTGTAAATCCTGCATCGGTAACGGCAATTATCATGTTTTGGCCGCGAAAACCGTTGTTGTGTAGCACCTGCCCGTTGTGCAGGTAAGTTTGGGGCGTTGCCAGCCCATAGTTCAGCACATCCTGATCGTTTTTTACCTGTCGATAACCTGGTTTTGGTGCCATTGAACTGTCGTCGATTGATTGCTTGTTTTTCTTTTTCTTTTTGGTGGCCAGGTTAACCGATTTTACAAAAGGCAGGTTGGATATGCTCTGTATGGCCGAGGTCGATGATGCATACACGGTTACTCCGTTGAGCCATTTCGATACATTCAGAATTTCAACACCGGCATTGGCAACAGCCTGAATATAATCGGGATTGACCGGCAAATCGCAGCTGTCGATAGCAATGTTGTAGCGCAGTCGGCGTTCTATAGCCCGTTCGCTCAGGTAATCGTTGGGATTGCTCAGCGAGTAGTGGGTACCAGTTTTATTGTTGAATTCGATAAAATATTTATCAGGAGCTACTTGGGCAATTAGAGTTTGCGAAAGCAAGGTGATGAAAAAAAGATGAATCAAGTGTTTCATTGCATTGAATTGTTAATGGAATAATCAACTATTGCGGTTTTATAGATAGTGCCTGTAGTAATTCTGTTTTCAACAGGAACCTGAGGAATTACTTCCTGAGAATTGAGTTGTATGTTTTCGCGGTACACCAAACCTATGCCTGCAGCAAATATCTCTTTTTCCAGATTTTTGTGTATTAACGACGAGTCGGCTTTGTGTGTTATAACCAGCACCGAGTCGAATTCGAACCTATCATAAGTTAATGGTGCGTCGATGCTGCTGATGCTAACGATGAGTTGCTCTAATGTGTTGAAAGCATTGAGGTTCCATGTTTTATTTATCTGTGCCGGAAACCTGATGATTACCGTTCTAATGTTATCTTTAACAACAAAAGCAGCCTGATTAAATACCTGGGCAATGTATCGGCTGCTGGCAAAATAATTTTGACCAATATCGTTACTGAATTGTTGTTCAATTACATAAGCCCTGTTGCCTGTTTCATCGATAAATGATTCAACTATAGTTTCGCGTACATAATATTCCACCGTGTCGTATCGATTCACGGGTTTATCGATGGTGATTTCGGTGTGCCGGTATGTGATGCTTACACTGCTGTCAAGCGGAAAGTAACGTATTCCATTATAATTGGAGGAAGTGGGTGTAATGTCTTCGGGTGTGCACGAAACCATCACAATCATTAGCGCAAAAAGTATATTCAGCCTGATTCTCATACAGCAAAGTTATACAATTTTTGATATCACACCACCACCTATCACAATGTTGTTAAGGTAAAACACTGCCGATTGACCCGGAGTTACAGCTGTGGCCATATCTGCAAAATGAAGCATGTAACTATTATTGTTGTTACTCAGCCTTGCTGCTATTGCAGGGGTTCTGTATCTGATTTTAACCATAATACGGGTATCGTCGGCTAATGAACATGTTATGTTTACCTTTTCGAGCACAGCATTTCCGGTTTTCAGGTCGTGGCGCTTTCCCAAAACCACAATGTTGTTTGCAGCATCAATTTTTACTACATATGCGGGTTCCCCCAGTGCGATATTCAATCCTTTTCTTTGACCAATAGTGTAGAATGGGTAGCCTTTGTGCCTGCCTATCACATTTCCATCCATATCGGTGTAATTCCCTTCGCCCGGCAATTGTGCTGCTTCATCTTCGAGAAAACGACGGTAATTGTTGTCGGGAATAAAACAAACTTCCTGACTTTCGCGCTTGTCGGCTATTTTTACGAAACCGTTTTCACGGGCAATACTTCGTACCTCAGTTTTGGTTAGGTCGCCAAGCGGAAACAAGGTTCTTTTCAGTTCCTCTTGCCCAAGCATCCATAAAAAGTACGACTGATCTTTGGCCTCATCGGCAGCTTTACTCAGGCAAAACCTGCCATTGCTGTTCATAATACGGGCATAGTGTCCTGTGGCCATATATTGGCAACCGAGCTTATCGGCATAACGCATCACCACACCCCATTTTATCGTTTTATTACACAGAACACATGGATTTGGGGTTCGCCCCTGTAAATATTCTTCAATAAAATTGTTGATAACAGTCGATTTAAATTCATCGCGAACATCAACAATGTGATGCTCTATGCCTAGTTTTTTAGCCGTTTGAGCAGCTTCGAACAGGGTATCGGCATTGCAGCAACCGGTTTCTTTTTCGAGGCAGGATAATGAAACGCTGTCGTAGGGTCTAAAGGTAATTCCTGTAACGTGATATCCGGCTTGTTTCAGTAAAATAGCAGATACCGAACTGTCGAGACCTCCGCTCATAGCCAGCAATACCCTATTATGTTGCAATTTATTCATGTACTCTATTTACCGACTTGCGTCGAATGCTCACAACTGATTAACAAATGCAAGGCATTAGGGTTTAAAAAAATCTATTGGATTGTCGAGATAATCTTCGGGGTTTTTAAATTTATCCTGGTTTTGCTTAGCCCATTCAATCTTTTCCTGAAGTTCTTTGCCTACTTCCAAAAAATTATCGGGTGTGTCGTATATATAGTTTACGGTATCAGAAATTTTTCCATTATTATAAAAATACCATATTCCATGGCGCATTCCCTTTACATAAGGACCTTCTTCGCTTAGGTTTTTTGCGCTGTCGTAAATTTTAAAATGCCCCTCACGTTTGTTGTTTTTGTAATTCCCCGTTTCCATTAATACACCGTTTTCGAAATATTTACTGTATGCTCCTTCTTGAATGCCCATGTTGAAGTTAAAATCGACCAGCTTCCCTCCCGAAGGATAAAACATCCTTACAAAGCCATGAAGAATGTTGTTTACGTAATTTGCTTCAATGCTTAATACACCGTTTTCGAAAAACATCCTCCAGTACCCGTTGCGTTCCTGATTGTGATTGTATTTTCCTACCGCAGCAGTCTTTCCATTGGGCCAGTAAAGTTCGGCGGCAATATAATCTTTATGAGTATAGTCGAGCACCGATTTCAGGCTGCCGTCGCGATGAAAATAGAAAAAAGTGCCTACAGGCTGGTCGTTATCAAAAAATCCTTTGTAACGAATTTGCCCATTATCGTAGCGCTTCACCCATTTGCCCTGTTTCTTCATGTTAATGTCGATGTAGTTTATCAGGGTGTCGTTTTCTTTATGACCGGTTTGGGCCGTAAGAACCTGCGCAAACAGCATCAATGGTAAAAATGCAATAATCAGTTTATTCATATTCGGTGCTTTTTTGTAAAGAGCATTCAAAATTAATGCCTGTGTTGTTCTTTTACAATATGCAACGCAGTATTTTATAATTTATTTTTTTAACAATCTCTAATTGTCTGTCGTGTGCCCTGTATCGGTAGTAATAAGTAGTAGGATACCCGTATTCAAGCGCAGTTTTTGCTTTCAGGGTTGTAGAATAATGCTATTTTTTAACATGTTTTTTTTCTGCATTTCAATTAATAGTGTCATATTTGCAGGCAAAATGAAAAAATTGTGGCAGGTAGAAGGATAAAATTATATGTGTTGTTGCTTTTTTTGGTTGTTGTTTTTTCTGCAAAAGCCCAGTATGAACCTGCAATAGTTGATACAATTGATTATAAAGACTTCCGCATTATCTTGTTCGACGATTATTCGTGGCTTTATGTGAATCACGATTCGGTTGAGCAGGAAATATTTACCCGGCATTCAGAAGAATTAATGAAATATATTCTCAGCGAGAAGGTTTTCGCTGCCGATAGTGCTGCAATTTTCGACGAATACTGGGATAATGTTGAATTGTTTGCTTATGGAGGTGCGAGTTTTCAAAATTGTCAAGATACGTTGGCATTACCCTTGTTGGTGCGCGATACATTTTGTTTGCCGGTGCAAGGGCGTATTTTCGGAGAATTTACCTGGAGGGGTGCGCGAATGCATACCGGTATCGATATCGATCTTAGAACCGGTGATTCGGTTCGTGCAGCTTTTAGCGGAAAAGTTCGCAAGTCATATTATAATCCGGGAGGCTACGGTTATATGATAATTATAAGGCATTACAATGGCTTGGAAACCTATTATGCCCATCTGTCGAAGCTTTTGGTTGTCGAGAATCAATGGGTGCAAACCGGTGAAGTAATTGGGCTGGGTGGAAGTACCGGACGCAGTACTGCTCCTCATTTGCACTGGGAAGTGAGATATCGCGACAATCCTTTCAATCCGCGTGCAATTGCCGATATCGAGAATAATCGTTTGGCAACCGACACCCTAATATTGATGCCTTCAGACTTTAAGCACGTTAAAGAACTTAGCGAGGCTAAATATCATTACATCAAACAGGGCGATACCCTTTGGGGTATTTCAAGGGCTTATGGTATCTCTGTTTCGCGCATTTGTTCCTTGAATGGAATTACCGAAGAAAGTATACTCAGGGTGGGGTCATCACTCAGGGTGCGATAAACAAATCGCATCGCGATATCGAGCGGCTCGCCGGCTTAAATCATGGCGAGATGTGGGTAACTATACTACCTGAGCGTTACATCGATAATGAATTTTGGCGTTTTCATTTCGGCTGGTAAGTTCCTAAAATCAATCATTGTAAACGAATATGCCCCTGCTTCAACATTTTTCTTTGTAAAATACGATTTTATCAGGTTTTCGCGCAAACTCAGTAATTGGTTGAGCCGTAACTGTGCTTTTTCGGGAGTATACTTCTGAATACATGCTGCAGCAATTATTTTGCTGTCGGCATCGGTTGTCAGACCCAAATAGGCAACAAAGGCAGTGTCGCTGTCGGGTAAACCGGCAAGTTCTTTTTTTAAATCGGAAAAAGCTGCATCAGGCTTCATCGACCTTAAATACATCAGTTTAGTTTCATAAACGGCAAGCATTTCTTTCTCTTTATCGGGGTCGGTGGTCTGGGTAAAAACAAATGCCAACTCATCTTTTTTATTTATGAACCCGATAATCTTGTCCAGGTCTGATTGTTGCTCGTTAGTTAGACTGTCTTGTAGCCAATTGAACGATATCTGTTTAATTTTCTCGGGATTGCCACCTACAGCCTTGCCAATGGCCTGAAAGGGTGCAGCAACGGTTTTAATAAAGAACTCTTCGATAGTTTTCCAAATTACTTTTCGTAGGTTAAATTTGGGGTCAGCAGGATTCCCTGTTACCGGAACATCAAAATCAATTACATCGTTACGATCCTTTAAAATATATAACGCCAATCCAATGGGCACTTTATATGCGGTAGTATCTTTTGTTTTCTTTCCCATATCGAGGTCTGTAATGTGGAAATGATTCTGGCTGTCTAATGCAACCGGGTTCATATAAATGCTGGCATCGTAGTTCATCGTACCTTTTAGAATTGGGCGTGCCAAAAAATACTCCGAATAGGGCGATAAAAATATCATGTCAAGGTCCTTAAGTCCGACTTCAAGAAAAAATGTTTCGAAAGTGGTGGTATTTACAGTTGCTTTTCCGGTAAGTTTGCCATCGTTGTTCAGTTTCATATTAAATTCCATCGGAACACGGGTGGCTTCATCAGTAAATCGGTGCATAAAAAAGTTCAGTTCCGAAATGTCGAGCAAAAACGGACGGTTCAAGGTGTAATCGGAATACGCTATGCTGCCGTTTCTTATGATGAGTTCATCTACCGAATAATGCATTTCTATGGTGTCGTTAATGTCGGGTATGGTATCGGCCCAATACGGCGCCAAAACAATATCATAGTTCGCAGCATTGCTGTTAAGTGTGGTAATAATTTTGGGATTTTCGATTTCGAGAAATCCAATTTCATAATTTTCGCGCCACATGTCAATCTTTTTCAATTCAACGCTGATTTTTTCGATGCTCATAAACGGCATTAGACCGGGGTCGGTAATCATAACATCGGTTGCAATTACTTCTCCGGTTATTGCAACTTTCATCAAGTCGATTAAGCTACCTTTAATTGAAATATCAGAGTTTAATTTACCGGTAATCGATCCTGCATCAATATAATCGGAAAAATATGCTTTAAATGGGGATATATCAATTTGCTCGGTAGTGGCATTAATTTCGTAAAAAGCTTTTGCCTGATCAATCGACGCTTTCAGATGCACTTTACCATGTTCGCCAAGACCAAATTCAAGGCCAAGGTCAGAACGGGTGTTGTCCCATGCAATTTCGGGTATATTCAGTCCCACATTGTTCATTTCGGTTACGGTGTTCAGGGCTTTGTCTTCGTAACGGATGCTGCCGCCCGACAACGAAAGGTTTTTTATCAAATATTTAATAGTGTCGCTGCTGCTGCTTTGGTCTTCGTCGCCACTGTCGAGGTGTTCGAGTATATCGTCGAAGTTGAAGCCGTTGATGTCGGAAACAATAGAAACTCCAAAATTTTTGAGCTGCAACTCCGAAAGTGCATACTGACTTTGTAGTAGTTTTGTGGGGTCAATGTCAATTACAAATTCTTCGAAGTATGCAAACCGGTCGGTGCCGTTCTGTTCATAAAGCACAAAGTCATTCGCCGTAATGCTGCATTTCAGGTAATTGATACTTAAGCCTGCAATACTTATTTTGCGGCCAATCAGTTTTTCGCCGTTGTTCTCGATGTACCATTTGGCAATGTCCGACAAAAAGAACAGCAGGGCAGAAATCAGAAGCACTACAATTGCGAGAATTTTTAGCCCTATTCGCCGGCGTTTTCTTGGTTTTTCATCTTTCATAATGCAACTCGTTTTTAGTTTACAAACTTAAAACATAGTATTCAGATATGGATAGCTAGTTGTAATAAATAATTAAAAATCAACAGATAATTATTATTACACGTTGAACAAAACTATCGGTCTTGCAAAAAACTATTATACTATCAAGCAATTTTCATAAATCGTGTTACAACATCTACTAACAAGATATTGAAGTGTTATTTGTTTTCTGGCTTGAATTGAAATGAAATTGGTGTGAGCGTATATCCTTTTTTTTGTAACAATTCAATTACGCCTTGTTTCCCCGGTAAGTGCGCTGCCCCAATGGCACTAAATGTGCTTTGCTTCTTGCTGAATTTTGCAATTTTTTTCGCCATTTTAACATTTCTTTTCACTAGAAATGCATCGTTGAATGCCGGAGGCAGGGCAGTATCGTTCGAAAACTCGAACAGTTTTTCCAAATCCTGATCAACATAAGCTTGCAACAGTTTGTCGAACTGGTCGAACGATGAAATCGAAATAGTATCGTTAAGGGCATCAAACAGCATGTTGGCCTGTTCCTGAAGTGTGATGGCATCAATGGCTTGTATCTGGTCCGAAAATTCTTCAATCCCGAGGCATTTTTTACCGGCTTCTCGGGCCGTTTTCAGAAAAAACAGGTCGAGAGCCTCTGGCATATCCGACACAATTTTCATTTGCATCAATTGACTCATCAAAAAAAACGGCTTCATTTTGTCGTACAGCACAATGCCTTGCCCTGTAAGGCTTTTCATAATGCTATCGAGGCTGTTGTATTGTTCTACTGTATATAAATCCTTCAGCGTTATGTCTTTCATCAGCATGGCATTCATCATTTCGTTGTATGGAATATCATCGAGCAACAGTTCCATAGCGTAGGCATCGCATTGCAACAGTTTTTCGATAACAATGCTGTCGAATCCAAAAGCACGTTTATCCTGAATGTGAATGGTGCCATACAAATACGATGGCGATTTTAGATTCTTGCCCGAAATTTCCCACAACAAACTTTGCGATAACAGCGGCAGTGCCAATAACAAGAGTACAGGTAGCGAAAATAGTTTTTTCATAGCTGTATGTTTTTGTTCAGGGTGTAAAAATAGAAAAAGCCCGTTTTTACCAGGCTTTTTCAAGAAAGAGACCTCAATTATTTCTTAATATTAGGGATGTCAAGTCCGTAGCCATGTTTTTTGTCAACATATTTTAAAACGAATGATAGACCAACGGCCAATACTCCAAATCCCGCAAAAATCAACTGAGGTACAGTATAATTATATACTGCTCCGGCCTCAAGTGCTTCGGGAGTAATGCCCGGATTTGAAGCCGAAAGAGCCCAGCCAATCAAAATTGGTACACCAAATAACCCCATATTCTGAATCCAGAATATAGCTCCATATGCTGACCCTAAATATCGGTCTTCAACAATTTTTGGTAGCGATGGCCACATCGAGGCCGGTACGAGAGAAAAAGCAACTCCAAGTATTACAATAGTACCAATGGCAATGGGTAGGTTGAAAACATCGTTGGGTACCAGTGCAAAAATCAAATGCGAAATTGTTAAGAGCAAAGCACCGAAAAGCATCATTGTTGCGCCCAATCCTTTTCTGTCGAGAAAAAATCCTATGAATGGAGTAAGTATCATGGCTCCAATCGGAAACATCGAAACGTATCTTGCGGCTTCTTTAGGGTCAACAGCCAGTTTTCCTGCCAGCATTTCTGTGGCAAAGCGTTGAAATGGGAAAATTGCAGAATAGAATAATACACATAAGCCGGCAATGGCAAGAAATCCGGGATTGGTGAAGATTTTTCCAATATCTCTAATTCTAAATGCTTCTTCACTGCTCTTCTCTTCCTCTGTCATTGCATCTCCTATTTCTTTATCAAGCTTTCTGTCCATGAAGGTGTATATCAGAAAGCACAAAAAGCCTATAGTGAGAAACACGCCCCCCCATAAAAATGCATTTGCTGTATTCCATTCGGCAGGATTACTGGTTCCATTGTTTGCAAATAATGGTGATAACCACATTACAGCAAACACACCTAAACGGGCAATAGCCATTTCGAGCCCCATAGCCAGAGCCAATTCTCTCCCCCTAAACCATTTTACTATTGTTTTAGAAACAGTAATTCCTGCCATTTCTACCCCAATTCCAAATATGGCAAAGCCAATACTTGCATATACTGCTGTTAACGGAAGATTATAACCAAATACACTGGTCATAATACTCGGATCGATAAATTTTAGCCCGTAAAACTTCAATCCGGCACCTGCAACCATTGTCAACCCCGATGTAAGCAAGGTAAATCGAATGCCCATTTTATCGAGTATTATGCCCGACAAAATCAGAAATGCAAAGAATACATTAAAGAAAAACTCCATTCCGCCATAGAGGCCAAAGACCTCAGAAGTCCATCCGTAATTTATTTCGAATTGGTTTTTGATGGGAGAGGCAACATCAACGAAAAAATATGCAAAGAACATGGTCAGAGAAATCAGTCCTAGTGCAATCCAACGTGCTGTTGCCGAATCTTTTAAGGTTTTTCTAATCGTTTCGGTCATAACTGTAAGTTTTAAGTTTTGTTGAAAATTTCGAACAGCAAAAGTAAAGATTTATGTGAATATCAAATGTTTTTTTGCGATAAATTTATTTTTTTGTGTAAGGCCGAAACCGATAAAGAAAAGCCATGTGTAAAAGATTTTAATATCTAAGTATTTTTTTTCTTGGAAGCAATTATAGTAATTGGTATATTTAGCCTCGAAAAAATTAAATTTTTGTAACATGAAAAAAATCTATTTTATCCTGTTTGCAATGATGATATTTGCAATGGGTGCAAAGAGTCAACAATTGCCCGAAAACTGGACTATTGCTACTTCGCTAATCAGCGTCGAAAAAGAAATGGTAAACGTAAATCACGGTGATGTTGCCATGCATGTGAATTTCACCAGTGCCGAAAATCAAGACATTCGTTCCGCTGTTTTCGAAGTTACCGGCGATGAAAGCTTCACTTACTCACTCGACGTTTTCGACAACGATAATGCCGGCAGAGTAAGGCTGTGTATTACCTGGAGCTCAGGTAACCAGTTTATCGATTCCTATTCTGTCGATTCCGAAGATTGGCAAACCCTTACTTTCACTGGAACTATTCCCGCTGCAGCTACCACCGCGCAGATTTTACTGCGATTCTACGATGTGGCGGCCAACTGGGATGGCGATTGCGACATCATTGTCGATAATGCCGTGTTTACCATGGGCGGTGGTGAGAACCTTATTCCCAATGCTTCTTTCGAAAACTGGGCAGAGCCCGTTATTCCCGAATATACCATTGCTGAGATTCAGGGTATGGCCAACGCTTCTCCTTACGTAGGGCAGCAGGTTACCACCGGTGGTATTGTTACCGGTGTATTTGCCTCCGGATATTTTATTCAGGATGGGAGCGGAGCATGGAATGGAATTTATGTGTATAACAATACAAACAATCCCCTGATCGGCGATGACGTTACTATTACTGGTATTGTTGCCGAGTTTAACGGTAAAACCGAAATGACAAACATTTCGGAATATACTGTTAACTCTGTGGATAATGAATTGCCTGCCCCTGTCGCTGTAACTACAGCCGAAGCTGCTTCCGAAATGTACGAGGGTGTCTTGGTTTCGCTGGCAGCAGCTGAGTGCCTTGTTGAAGATGCCGGTTTTGGAGAATGGACAGTTGACGATGGCTCAGGTGCGATTAATATCGACGATTTGATGTTTGCATATACCCCCGTATCCGGAAATGTGTATGATGTTACCGGTGTTGTCGATTTTGCCAATGCTGCGTTTAAAGTGCTCCCGCGTTCGGCCGACGACATTGTTAATCTCGGAAACCCTGTCGCCAATGCCATTCAGCATGCTATCGACAATACCACCCTGGTTGTGGAACCCAATCCGGTTACCGTGTATCATGGCGGCGAAGCTGTGTTTAATATAAATATCGACTATGCAGTATTTTCGGGCGATCTGCCTGCAGGATATTACGTTGATGCACACATAAGTTTCGACAGTGAATTGCCTGCCGGAATTGTTATTAACATAGTGCATACGGGTTATGGTATCGATGTTAACTATCCGGTTGAAGCCGGCGCCAGCTTTTTAAGCCTGTCGCAGATGCTGGGAACCGAACCTGCACTGTTGTGGGGGCACTCCGGGCTCAGCGATGTATGGTCGATTACGGTTTTTGGATTAGGCATGGGGAATTATGAGGCCGAAATTGCTTCATTTGCCGACGATTTTACCGATGGTCCCTATAGTACTTTTACTCTGGCCAGCGACAATCTGGTTATTAATGTGGTGCAGAATCAAACCGAAGCTCTTGCCGATGTGGTTGAAGGAACACAACTCGTTATCAACCCCGAAACGCAAACCATCGAAACAGGTGCTCAGGCTGAACTCGCAGCCGTAGTTACATACCCCGAAACAATCAATCCGATTTTAAACGAGTATGTGATGGATGCAGTGATGGCTTTCGAGGAAGGATTGGCCGAAACAGTTACGGTTCATGTTAACTATAGCGACAATCAGGGTGCCAATATCGACTTGGGCGCTTTTACCATTGATGCCGAAACCGAATGGATTTATCTGAGTGAGCTTATCGAAGCCGAAAGAACAGCTTTATTGGGTCATGCAGGCCTGGTGATTACCTGGAGTTTGGTTGTTGAAGGTTTGCCCGAGGGAATTCACAACTTTAGCATAGATGTTGTTACGAATAAACCCGAAAGTTTCGCCACCGAATACATTATTCTTGCCAGTGGAGATGCTTCTGTTACTGTTGAGGATGAAATAATCGAGCTCCAAATTGTAAACCAGTCTGATGATATTATCAAATGCGAAGGCGAAGAAGTAAATCTGTTTGTTGAAGTGAATATTACTGAAGGCGTAACGTATTCGTGGACACTCAACGAAGAAGCGTTGGAATTCGAAACAGCAAGCATTCAAGTAAGCGCCCCAGGTGTGTATGTGTGCACCGCCACTACCGAAGGAAGCTCTGTGGTTTCAGAACCAATCAATGTTTCAATTTCTGTTCCTATGCCTTATCTGGGCGAAAATGCCAGCTATTGCGAAGCTTACGAAGTTGTTTTAGCTCCCGGCGATTTTGACAGCTATAACTGGGGCAACGATATAACTACCCCAACCCTTACGGTTACCGAAGCAGGTGAATATTCAGTTACAGTAACCGATGCTTATGGATGTACTGCCGAATCTTCGGTTACCATCGCTTTCGAAGAAGAAATTACTCTCGATTTGGGTGAAGATATGTTCTTGTGTCCCGATGGTTCAATCCATATACAGGTACTTATTCCCGGAACTTATCTGTGGAGCACCGAAGCAACAAGTGCCGATATTTTGATTACCGAAGCGGGTGTGTACTCGGTTACCGTTACTCAAGGAACTTGCGAAGCATCTGATGAAATTGAAATAATTGCTGCCGAAAATCCTGAACCATTCGAATTTGAGGTAGAAGAAATATTTGCCTGCGACGGGTCGGAAGTTGAGATAGAATCACCGGTTACGGCTGCTTCCTATTTGTGGAGCACCGGTGATGAAACAGCATCTATTACAGTAACAGAGTCGGGAACCTATACTCTTACTATTTTTAACGCAGCAGGTTGCTCTGCAAACAACGATGTTACGGTTAATTTTGTTAATTATATTATTGTAAGCCTCGGCGATGATGTGTTGGCTTGTCCCGGAGATAGTGTAGTTCTTAATCCTGCTATAGGTGCTGAATGGATTTGGTCTGATGCTTCGGTTGAAAGTACCCTTACTGTTGGCGAAGCAGGTGTGTATTCTGTTACAGTTACCGACGCTTATGGTTGCAGTGGATCAGATGAAATTGAAGTTGCCTATCGCGTGGCTCCTGAAGTGAATATTGGCGAAGACGTAACTTTCTGTTCGGGCAATACACTCGAACTGGAGGCTCCAGTTGCTGTGGAATATGTTTGGAGTACTGGCGATACACTGCAGCTAATCGAAGTGATGGTATCAGGCAGTTACTCAGTTACTATTACCGATGAGTTTGGTTGCCATAATTCCGATACCATGATTCTTACAGTGCTGCCATCGCCATTGGTCGATCTCGGCCCCGACAACACCATCACCGAAGATCAAACCATTATTCTCTCGGCTTATCCCGGATACGCTTCGTACCTATGGTTCGACGAATCAACCGACAATACTATCCTTATCAGTGGACAAACATTGGGCGTAGGTGACCATCTGATCTGGGTGCGCGTTATTGCCAATAACGAATGTGAAACTTACGACGAAATGTTGCTTACAGTAACCGAAGGTATTTTTGTTGAACCCAATTTGGTGAAAAGTGTTAACATCTATCCCAATCCTGTAAAGAATATGCTGAATTTGAATTTTGGATTGCTTACGGGACAAAAATCAGTTTCGGTAAACGATATCACGGGCAAAACTGTGCTAAATATTGAAACAGAGCGTGATTTTGAATCGATTAATGTAGCAGGTCTGCCGGCAGGTTTATATGTAATCCGTATTACTGCACCCTTGGGCTCGCTTCAAAAAACTTTCGTGATAGAATAAATACGGCTCTTAAATTTTATTAACGGCAGAAATAAAACATTGTTTCTGCCGTTTTGTTATTAAACCATAACTTGTTAATAACTATTTGATGTATAAATTTGATATTTAATCTCATACTGATATTTTTGAAAAAAAAACAAGCATGAAACGATTACTTATAATTATTGCACTGGCATTTGTAGCAGCAATTGCTTTTTATTCTTGCAAAGGTACACAGGATTGTCCTGCTTATGCTGATGCCCCGCGGGTTGAAGATAAGGTATAGTTTTTTGTAGCCTAATAATTTTAATTGCATTATGGCGTTTTAAGCGTATTATGCAATGGTAATATATGCTTGCGTGAACATGATTTTATTCCGAAGTAAATATATTTTTACCTTAATACTGATGTTCTGTTCGGTATTTATGTTTGCGCAAGGTGAGATAGAAACCTTACGAGAACCCGATAAGTACAACGAAAACTCATTTGGCTTTAAATTAAATTCCAACGGGTGGGGGCTTGATTACAGATTTTCGCAACGAATAAACCATCGCCTTCGAAATTTTTATGAGGCCGAAATTGGTTTTGTGAAAGATCCAAAAGAAATTAAAGTGGTAAATCCATATTTAACAGTGCAAAAAAAATTCGTTTTTGGCAAAATGAATTCCTTTCAGCACTTAAAGTTGGGTGTGGGCTTCAACAGAATGCTGTTAGAAAAACGCGACAGAGGCAGCATTTCGGTGCATCACCATTGGAGTGCTGGTGGAATACTGGGCGTAGAAAAACCCATTTACTATGAATTGGTCGATAGCACTATTGTTATAAACGACAAGCGATACTATTATACAGGAATTCATCGTCTCGATATTCACAGGTATAATCCTACCGATGTTGTAAGTAAAGCTCCTTTTGTTAATGGATTGAGCGAAATACAACTTGTGCCCGGTATTTTTATTAAAACCGGATTTTCGTTTGATTTTAGTCGCAATGTGTTGAAAAGCAATGTTATAGAGTCAGGCGTAGCTTTCGATTATTACTTCAGATCGGTAGAAATTATGGCCGAAAATTATAACAATATGTTTTTATCGGTATATATTTCATACCGTTTTGGAAGTAAATACGATTCGCAGTTAAGCAGAGAAGCGCGTAAAGACCTATAAAAAATGTTGAGAACGAATGAAAAATTTTGTTTTTATTAAAAAATCAAATTATATTTAGGAACTTTAAAAATGAATTTGTGAATTGTATATATATTTATGTAAATTATTTAATATGAGAAAGTTAACATTACTTGCTTTGATGGTGGTTATAGCGGGAGCCGGATTAATTTTGGCTGTTGATGCTTTTAAAAAGCATGAACCTGTTTATGTACCCGAAACGAACAATCAACTTAATTACGATAAAGGATTTTCGGGTGCTGCCGAATGGATCTATAACCGTCAGGCAAATGCAGAGACAGGTCTTATAAGAACTGAAGCCATCGAAATGGCTCTGAAGCAGATAGGTAGATTGCAAGGCACCAAGAATTCGTTGAATCTTGAATGGGAATTTATGGGCCCAAGTAACATTGGCGGTAGATGTCGCGCTATTCAGATTGACAAAAGCAACCCCGATATTATTTACGCAGGGGGCGTTTCGGGCGGTCTCTGGAAATCGACTACCGGTGGAACCAGTTGGTTTCAGGTGAAATATGCCGGTGATGCTGAAACAGGTCTCATTCCTAATCTGAATGTGGCAAGCGTTTGCCAAACAGCCAATGGTCATGTTTATTTCGGTACCGGTGAATATTTTGCAAACCCTTATGGCACACAGAATACCGGATTTCAGGGTGCCGGAATATGGAAATCGACCGACGGTGAAACTTTTACACGCATACCCAGTACCTGGTCAACAACCGAAAGTAAAAATACTTTTGTGTTTGTTAACCGAATGGTGGCTCATCCTACTATCCCCAACAAAATATTTGCTGCAACAAAGCGTGGTCTGCAGGTATCAGACGATGGAGGTGAAACATGGACCAATCCAATCCTGAACATTGCCGGTTTTCCAATCAACGAAACTTGTGGTACCGTTGCTATCAGCGAAGATGGGTCGTATTTAATTGTTGATTTGGGCGTAAATGTGTATGTGTCGCATGAGAATGGTGATGTAGGAACCTGGGTGAAGGTTACAGGAACCGATACAGGTAAGCTGCCCACGAACTCAATACGCAGCGAACTGGCCATTGCTCCAAGCAATAAAGACGTTATGTATGCCATGCTTACAAAAAACGATCGCAGTCTCATGAATGTGTACCGTTCTACCGACGGCGGTCTGAACTGGTCGATAATAGGCCCGGGAGGTAGCAACGAGTTTAATCCCTTGGGATCACAAGGCGATTACAATAATGTTATTGCTGTATTCCCCGACAATGCAAACGAAATTATTGTCGGCGGTCAATATAGTTTATGGAAATGGGGTCTTAACTCGGGTTGGGAAATGCTTACATTCTGGAGCCTGCCACTAACAAGTTCTATGTATGTGCACGCCGACCAACACGAGTTAAAGTTCCATCCAACCAATAGCAATATTGTGTATTGCGGAAGCGACGGTGGAATTCACCGATCGACCACTCGTGGTAATAGTTGGATTACTCTGAACAAAAATTTTGGAGTAACACAGTTCTACGCAATCGGACACGATGGAACCAACAAACTGATTGGCGGTACACAGGATAACGGAACTTTATATATCGATCCCGATAGATTGATTACTACTGGTTTGCAAAACGAAGCAGTTGAGTTACCCGGTGGTGGCGACGGAGGGTATAGCGAAATTTCTCAGATAAGTCCGTCCATATTATTTAGAACCATTTATTATGGAGCTTTGTATCGTTCCGAAGATGTTGGTGAAGAAATTCATTGGTTTTTCGATACACGTCTTACCAATAGTGTTAATCCGGGTGATAAAGACGCCGGTCACTCATTTGTAACTCCCATTGCATTGTGGGAAAGCTTCAACGATCTAAACTCAATAGAAACCCGTCGTTATATTGCCAACAGCGATTACGAAGCCGGTGATACTTTATATGTTGAAAGCAACATCAAAGAACATTATTTGGTTACTATTCTCGAAGAACCTTTAAATCAGTACGATACATTGTATGTAACCGATTATCTGCAATCGCGTTTTGTTATCGGGTTTAAAGGTGGTGTATGGATGACCAAAGATGCGCTCAATTTTAGAGTAAGTCCGGTATGGCAGCCGGTTGCAAAGCTTAGGAACGAAGCCACAAACTATGAAGTTGTGCAACATCTAGAGTGGAGTGCCGATGGAGCTTATTTGTACTTTGCTACAAATCATATTGAAAATGGCTTTTTTAAAGGCTCTATCCTATATCGTTTGGGTAATTTCAATGAAATGCGCACCGACAGTATGCGCGATGCCGATTTCTCAACCTATACACTCGACAAGTCGCAGATTGCAGTATTCAGCAACCGTCATATTACCGGTATCGGTATAGACCCTGAATTTGCCGGAAATGTTGCCGTTACTTTGGGTAATTACGACAATAGCGATTATATTTATTATTCGAATAGTGCACATATTGCCCCCCATGTTACCAGCGGTGTTGGAACATTTGTGTCGAAGCAGGGTAACTTGCCCCAAATGCCGGTTTATGATGCATTAATAGTTTGGAACGATTCGCGTAAAGTGCTTGTGGGTACCGAATTTGGGGTGTACGCTACAGCAAATATAATGGCTCAAAACCCGGTCTGGACCGATGAAAATACAAACGGACTCGATTATGTGCCTGTGTATCATTTACGCCAGCAGACTATTAAAAACGGTTGGATGGAAGACGTAGGTTTCGATAATGGAATACGGAATCATGGATACATTTGGGCTGGAACACACGGCAGAGGTATTTTCAGAACAAAAGCTTATGCCGGACCTGTTTCGATCGATCCTGTTGTTAACAATACAGTGAATTCAAAACTCAATTTGTACCCCAATCCGGTGATAGATCAAGCTAATATCAGCTTTACTCTCGAAAATAGTGCCGATGCAGTATTGCGCATTTACGATGTAAAAGGCAGCCTGATACGTAGCATCACCATGCCCGGTCTCGATAGAGGCCAACATTCGCGTTCGCTGAATCTCGGCGACTTGAAAGACGGAGTATATATGATGACATTGCAAAGCAACGGACAGAAAATGACTACACGCTTCATTAAACGATAGGGGCTGCTAGTCGATACAAAGAGGGGCTGAATAAAAATCAGCCCCTCTTTTTATTTAGTCAATCCTTAACAATTCAAAATTAGGAAATCTTTTTTCTTGAATAGCGAAAAAAATTGAGGCAAAAAACTGGGCCAAAGAATTGCTTCTTTGATTTTTCGAAGCAATCCTTTAAAATTGA
>Ga0334884_1002824_pt1 | contig 21082 bp, 14 predicted proteins | sample GraSluR1_MG_7_FD_207215 | JGI IMG/M metagenome (GOLD analysis project Ga0334884, IMG submission 207215) | Sludge microbial communities from methane-producing bioreactor in Wageningen University, Netherlands - Granular Sludge_12_05 R1 | ecosystem: Engineered > Bioreactor > Anaerobic >...
GTCGGCGTCGGCCATTTCGAACTCACGGCGCAGCCAGATGTCCTCGGTCTTCCACTCGGTGCCGATGTGTGCCCCCGGGGTTCCCTCCGAACCAAAGCCCCCGGGTGCCTCCTGCCAGTGGGTGGCATCATAGCCGGCGGCCGTCCAGTCGCCTTCCGGCGCCTGTGTGGTGAAGCGCCAGGTCTGCGCGTTCTGCTGAGAAGTGGCGAGCAGGGCCTGCAGGTTCAGCCCGCGGATGACCGGCCCGCCGGTCTCGTACGCCGCCGGCCGGGCATTGATGGCCTGCAGCAGCGCCGGGTCGTACTTGGGCGTGCGATCGTAGCGGTAGACGCCATTTTGCTCCTGCTCCACATCGGTGAGCTGGGTGTAGCAGAAAGCGAACATGTTGGGGTTGTCCAGGAGGGCATCGGTGAGCCGCTTGTACCGGGCCAGGAACTCGTCCACACTGGTGGTGGCACTGCCGTAGCCCCAGGCACCGCCCTCGCCGGCGGCGGTGTCCAATTTGGTGCCCCCGTATTCGCTGACGAAGTACGGCTGGCCCAGATAGCGGCTGCGCTCGTCGTTGAGGTTGTTGTTCCACGGCTCGCGGCCGGTGAGCGCGAACAGCGCGAACAAGGATCGGAAGCTCTCGGGGTTCTGGTCATAGTTGTGGCAGTCGTAGACGTCCGTGCCGGGCACGAAGTGCACGTAGCCGCTGGTGTCGAGGAAGGGGCGGGTGGGGTCCACGAGCTGGGTGACAGACACCAGTTGCTGCGCCATGGCGTCGCCTTCGGCCGCGCCGGTTTCGTTCAGCGGACACCAGCCGATGATGGCGGGGTGGTTGCGGTCGCGCCGCAGCACCTCCTGCCACTCCACGGTCATCTGGGTCAAAGCGGCGGCGCTGCCTGTGTCGAGGCCCCAGTTGGGGTACTCGCCCCACACCAGATAGCCCAGCTTGTCCGCCCAGTAGAGCGTTCTGGGCTCGAACACCTTCTCGTGCAGCCGGGCGCCGTTGAACCCGGCGGCCATGGAGAGCTCGATGTCGCGCCGCAGCGCCTCATCGCTGGGTGCGGTGTAGATGCCGTCGGGGTAGAAGCCCTGGTCGAGGATCAGGCGCTGGAAGATCGGCTTGCCGTTGATCAGGAAGCGGTTGCCCTCGATGTGGACCTTGCGCATGCCGAAGTAGCCGTCGACCTCGTCCAGGACCTCGCCGCCGGCTTCGACGGTGAGCTTGAGGTCGTAAAGGTGCGGCGAGCCCGGCTCCCACAGTCTGGGTTCGGCGATGGGCAGGACGGCCAGCGTGGAGCGCCAGGCCGCCGGAACCAACTCCTCGGAAACGAGCCGGCCCTCGTCCAGCACCTGCACCCGCAGACTGCGTCCCTCGCACGGACCGGCCACCCACGCCTGCACCAGGGCCCTTTGCCCGTCGACGTCCGGTGTGATGGTGTACTCCCGCAGCCACGTCTCGCCGGCCGCCTCCAGCCACACCGTCTGCCAGATTCCCGTGGTTCGGGTGTACACGCAGCCATAGCTCTCGAGCTTGTGGGACTGCTTGCCCGTGGCCTGCAGGCCGGAGCGGGTATCATCGGAGGCCTTCAGGACCAACTCATTGTCCCCGTCGACCACCAGCGCCGTGATGTCCAGGCAAAACGGCGTGTAGCCGCCCTTGTGCGAGCCCGCCGGCTTCCCGTTGACCCACACATGGGCCTCGAAGTCCACCGCCCCGAAGTGCAGGAGCAGCCTCCTGCCGGCCATCTCGGCCGGCACCCGGAACGTTCGCCGGTACCATACATGGTTCATGAAGTCGGTGTGCCCTACTCCCGACAGCTTGCTCTCGGGACAGAAGGGGACCACGATCTCTCCGGAGAGGTCGTGGCCGGTGCTGAGGCCGCGCTCCTGCCCGGTGTTGTCGTTATCGATCTCGAACTGCCAGGTGCCGTTGAGGTGGAGCCACAAGGGACGCTGGAAATCCGGTCGCGGGTGTTCGGGGCGCGGCAAGTCGTCGTCGGCGGCGGCCGTCGCCACGAGCAGGACGGCGGACAGGGCCAGCAGAAGCAGGACAGTCATCTCAAGCATCGACGTCTCCCTCCGTTTGTATGGTGCAGCCCAAGGTTCGGCGCCGCCGATGGCGGCACCTTCGCGCCCCAGGCGGGGGCAGTGCGGTCGGGGAAGGCCGGCCAGGTATGCCCCCTCCCCTCGCCAGAATCTGCAACCCCGATCGAATGCCACCGTGCCCGCGGTCTTGGAAGACTGCAGGCACGGAGGGTGATCCAGCAGTGTTGTGGTTGCTGGCGTGCAGTGTGTGGGGCACGGTGCGGTCTTGGAAGACTGCAGGCACGGAGGGTGATCCAGCAGTGTTGTGGTTGCTGGCGTGCAGTGTGTGGGGCACGGTGCGGTCTTGGAAGACCGCGGGCACGGAGGGTGATCCAGCAGTGTTGTGGTTGCTGGCGTGGAGTGTGTGGCCTACGGTGCGGTCTTGGAGGACCGCGGGCACGGAGGGTGATCCAGCAGTGTTGTGGTTGCTGGCGTGGAGTGTGTGGGTCACGGTGCGGTCTTGGAAGACCGCGGGCACGGAGGGTGCCTACTGAGGCTTGTGCACGGCCTCCGCCGCCGGCGGAAGGTCCTCGGCGCCGGGTGGCGAAGTGAGGCCCAGCATTCGCCGATCACATGGAGGTCTGAGATGGCCGTTGCGCATGTGAACTACTTCAACACACCGCTGCAGAAGGAAGTTGCCTTCTACGCACTCCTGCCCGATCGCCAGCAGGCCCCCGGCCCGTACCCGGTGTACTATCTGCTCCACGGCCTGTCCGACGACTACACGGCGTGGCTGCGCTGGACGAGCATCGAGCGCTACGTACGGAACCTCCCGCTGATCGTCGTCCTCGTGGACGGCGACCGCAGTTGGTACTGCGACCTCCCGGACGGTCCGCGGTATGAGACCTCCATCATCGAGGGTCTGATCCCCTTCGTGGATGCGACCTTTCCCACCGTGGCGGAGGGCGCCGGCCGGGCCATCGGCGGCCTGTCCATGGGCGGATACGGGGCGATGAAGCTGGCCCTGAAGTTCCCGCACCTGTTTTGCAGCGTGGCCGCCCACAGCGGTGCCTACGCCATCACGCAGAGGCCGGATGTCCCGGTAGGGGAGGAGGACGATCCTTTCAAGCTGGCCGAGAAGCTGAAGCGCAAGCGGAAGAAGACGGTGCCGGCCATTCGGTTTGACTGCGGAGTGGACGACTTCCTCATCGAGCACAACCGGAGCTTCGACGCCCACCTGACCAAGCTGGGCCTCGCCCACGAGTACGAGGAGTTTCCGGGCGATCACAACTGGGGCTACTGGGACGAGCACGTGCAGGAGGCCATCTCGTTCCACTGCAGGGCTCTTGGGGTCGGGCAGTAGGCGCGATATCATTCCATCGGCCGCACGAATATCACCGGAGATCAGAGATGACCAAGCGCGAACGCGTCGTGACGGCGATGAGCGGGAACCGGCCCGACCGTGTGCCCAAGTCCGCCGGGTTCACGCCGACCATCCAGCGCAAGTTCGAGGAGGCGACCGGGCACAGTGACGCCGCGGCGTACTTCGACTACGACTCGACCGGGGTGGGTTTCGGCGGGCCCGCTGAGGCCACGGACTGGTCGCCGTACTATCCCGACGGTGTTGCCGAAGGGTGCTTCTACTCCGAGTACGGGACGGCCCACACGCCCGGGAGCTTCGAGCACTTCTGGCGCCTGGACTACCCGCTGAAGAGATGCAGTAGCCTCAGTGAGCTGGAGCAGTTTCCCTGGCCGGACGTTACCGAGCCCCAGCGCCACGAGCACCTGGAGGCCGAGGTCAGCACGCTGCATGCCCAGGGCTGGTATGTGCAGGGGTCCGTGGGGCACATCTGGGAGAACGCCTGGCAGATCACCTCGATGGAGAAGCTGATGATGGACTTCATCGAGCACCCCGAGCAGGCCGGGTATGTGCTCGAGCGGCTCACGGCCGACGCGCAGTTCAGGGCGAAGCGCTTCGCCCAGGCCGGCTGTGACGGCATCCTGTGCGGCGATGACATCGGCATGCAGCAGAAGCTGATGTTCCACCCCGACCTGTGGCGGCGGTGGCTCAAGCCGTCGTGGGCCCGGGTGTGGAAGACGGCGCGGGAGATCAAGCCGGATATCCAGATCTTCTACCACTCGGACGGCAATATCGAGGCCGTCATCGATGATCTCATCGAGATCGGCATGGATATCCTCAATCCCGTGCAGCCTGAGTGCATGGACCCGGCGAAGCTCAAGGCACAGTACGGCGACCGCCTGGCCTTCTGGGGCTGTGTGGGCACACAGACGACATTCCCGTTCGGCACTCCCGATGAGATGAGAAGCACCATCCGGCATCTCATCGAGACGGTGGGAGAGGGGGGCGGGCTGTACCTGGCGCCCACGCATGTGCTCGAACCGGAGGTGCCCTGGGACAATATCGCTGCATTCTTCGAGGCGGTGCACGAATATGGCACGTACTAGGCTTACGGTGTGTGTACTGGCGTCGCTCGCGGTGGCCATGCTGTTTGTGTCCGGCTGCTTCAAGGTGGAGGGCTCCGTGAAGGTCGGCGTCGACGGGAGCTCGGCTGTGCGGATGTCCGTGGGTATCATGGAGGCGCTGGCGGCCATGGGGGGAGATGAGGAGGGCCAAGACCCGCTGGCCGAGATGAGGGAGGACCTGCCCGAGGGCTGGGAGGCCGAGGACCTCGAGGAGGACGGGTGGGTCGGGGTGACGATATCGTCGCTGATCGCGCCCGGCGAGCCGCTCTTCCCCCGGGAGGCGGCCGAGGCGGGCGGCATGACGGTGCGCGTGGTGCAGCGCCAGTTCTGCACGGACTACTATGTTGAGGGCACGCTCACTCCCCCCGAGGGAGCCGGTCCCGGCACCGTGCGGGACGGCGCAGCGGGCGGCATCGTGTTCACCCAGGATGAGGCAGAGGACGAGGAGGGCATGACCGATGAGGACTTCGGGGCACTCATGGGTGCCTTCGGACCGCAGCCGAGCATCTCCTTCAGCGTCTCGGCCCCCGGCACGATCGTGTCCACCTCGGGCGAGCAGGTTGGCCACAGCACCGCCGTGTGGACGGTGGACATGGACCAGATGGGCGAGGAGGAAGAGGGGGCCATCGTGGCCGTGCATCTGCACAGCCGGCTGCTGAACTACCAGAGCATCGGTCGCCTGGCGGACAGACTGGCGGCCGAGCGCGAGCTGCCCGACACGTTCGTGCTGGTGGCCGACTACATCGCCCGCGACCTGCTCCCCAATCCGCCCAAGGAGGCGCCGCTGAAGGCGGGTATCGATGCCGAGGCGTACGAGGCGGCCCTGAGCATCGTTATCGCCTTCGAGGAGGTGTTGGGCGAGGACACGGCGGCCAGGGTGATCAACGGCCTGAAGCTGAATGCCGATGGCGTCTCGGCCAAAGACCTCACGGAGATGTGGGACAGGGTGCAGCAGATGGAGAGCGAGGAGCTCATCGAGGTGGCCGCGCAGGCCATCGTCAAGCACGTGCGGATGCGGGGGAAGTGAGTGGCAGAGGGGGGGACTTCTCACCACAGAGACACAGAGACGCGGAGAACGGCTGGAGAATGGCCGGAGGTAGGCGGGGAAGGGCCTCTCAACGCGCAGATCGGGCCCGCGGGCCCGATCTGCGTGGCAAGAAGCGCACGGAGCTCCACGGACGGCGGCGGACCACAGAGATGCGCAGGACGGCCGGTGAAGGCCGGAGGGGGCGCCGGCAGCGGTTCTTGCCGTACCCGCCGTCGGCCGTACCCGCCGTTCCTATCACCTATCACCCATTTCGTATCACCTGTCCCCTGTGTCTCCCGACTCCCTCGCCGGAACGAAGTGCTTGACCGCGTCGGCGCCGGGCGCTATAATAGCCTCCGTCGCGTGGGGCAGTGGCGCAGGGGGAGCGCGTCTCCTTGGCATGGAGAAGGTCGGGGGTTCGAATCCCCCCTGCTCCACCACAAGACTTTGAGCGGCCCGAGCACCTGGTGCTCGGGCCGTCTGACTTTGTACCGGCCGCTGACCCGCCGGGCGGTACGTCGCGGGCGGGGCCAAGGGCCCGCCATGGGATGGGGCTCTGTCGATCTGATGGACAGGCGACGGACCGCCAAAGGAGCGATGGCGGCATGGGTGCGGTGATAGCCGTCTCCGGCAGTCCCCGGCGTGGCGGCAATACGGACCTGCTGCTGGCGGAGGTTCTGGCGGTGTGTGGTGGGGAGCTGGTCCGCGTTTGCGACCTTGATGTGGCGCCCTGCACGTCCTGCTGGTGCTGCCTGCAGCAAGAGCGGTGCGTCTTGAACGACGACATGACGGCGCTGACTGCCCGGCTGCTGAGCGCCCGTGCCATCCTCCTCGGCACCCCGGTGTACTTCAACAACGTCTCGGCGCAACTGAAGGCGTTCATGGACCGTACCTGGGCTCTGCGCGGAAAGCTCTCGGACAAGATCGGGGCGGCCGTGGTGGTGGGGCGGGGGTACGGATCCGAGGGTGCGCTGACGGCCATCAATTCGTTCTTCCTCAAACACGAGATGATCGTGGCGCAAAGAGGGGTGTCCGGGGAAGCGTTCGATGCGGGGACGGCATTGCAGGACCGTCGCGCCGTGGAGGACTGTGCGAAGCTGGGCGGTCGGATAGCGCACCTGCTATCGATTCTGCCTGCGGAGTGAGGTGGTCGAGGGCCTCCCGTAGGGGCGCCACGTTGGGGGCGCACTGGTGGCTCGTGGGGCTCGGCGGCACTCGATCGTGCCCCGCCGCATCGCACCGCCAAAGGGTGCTTTGCATCGGCCGGAGGTTCGGAGTATCATCAGCCGTAGGGGGCCCGGAGTGTGCCACCCGGCGCCCGGAGTAACGACCTGTCGATCGCTTGCCGCGACGCTCGGGAGTGGAAGGAAACGCATGGCGGTCCGTCGAATAGTAGTGCTGGCCGGCTGGAGCCTTCTCTGCACAGCCTCCGTGGGCCGGGTGCAGGGCCAGGGCCCTGCAGCGGGGCAGGATGTCGTGGCGGTGGTGTTGTCGGGTGCCGGAGCCGCCGTGGGCAGCATCGCCATCTCATACCCCGGGGTGGTGGAGCGCGGGCTGGTGGACGCCGATCTGGCCGCCGTGGCGGGAGCCACCGGTTGGTGCCTGAGCATGCCGTCGGTCAGCGTGAGCGCCGGGGAGACCACGGCCATGGCCACCATGCAGCCGGGGCCGGGTAGCGACGCCCGCTATGGCGAGCCGGTGTTCCCCGCGGTGTGGGCGCTCAGGCGCTACAGGCAGATCGGCGTGACCGTCCTGGGCTCCGGGTTCCAGGCGCCGGTAGGGCTGCGGCAGAACCGCTTCATCAGTGTGATGACCTCCGGCGGCGGCGGTGTGTGGCAGTATCAGGTGATCGTCGGGGACAGGTCGTTCCGGGCTCTGGACGAGCTAAGGACGCTGGCCCCGGCCGGTGCGGCCGCGGACCGGTCACCGCAGCGGGGGGGGACGGCTCGCCCCTGGCCGCTGATCGTCGCTCTGGCCCTGGCGCTGGGTGGCCTGGTGTTTGTGCTGGCTATGTGGCTGGTCGGTCGCGGCAGGCCGCGCAGGAGCCATCCAGGCGTTGGGCGGATCTAGCCGCTCCATCTCCGACTGTGGCGCTCCCGACGTGGGGAACGCCGCAGTTGCAGCCATTCCTGTCTGACGGCACGGCGACCGCCGGGCGGCCGCCGCCGGCTATGGCCCTGTCTTTCCCGCTGTGGCGCCGATTGGGGCCACGCTGCCCACCAAGACGCGCCGGCACTGCCCGCTTACCAAGGAGGCGTTCGCTTTGGGCGAATGGAAACCCGACATGTGGAAGGACGTCATCAGAGCCGGTGCGGAGGTGAAGGCTTCCGATATCTTCTGGAAGCCGGGCACCCCACCGCACGCCAAGGTCAAGGGCGTTGTGGAGATGGCACCGGGCGGGCCCTGGCCGGAGTTGAGCCAGGACGACACCGCTGCGATCGCGCGCAGCCTCATGACCGACGATCAGTGGGATCGCTTCCAGGACTTCCCGGAGAAGGATGTGGGTCTGAGCATCGAGGGTGTCTGTCGCCTGAGGATCAACATCTACCAGGAGCGGGGCAATGTGTGCTCCGTCATGCGCATCATCCCCCTGGACATCCTGACCTGCGATGATCTGGACCTGCCGCCGGTGCTCAAGGACATCTCCATGAGCCCCCAGGGCATGGTGCTGGTGACGGGACCCACAGGCTGCGGCAAGTCCACCACGCTGGCGGCGATGATCGACCATATCAACCGCAACCGCAAGTGCAATATCATCACCGTCGAGGACCCCATCGAGTACGTGCACAAGGACCGCAACAGCATCGTGAGCCAGCGCGAGGTGGGCATCGACACCGAGGACTTCCAGTACGCGCTGAAGTACGCCATGCGCCAGGCGCCCGACGTGATCCTCATCGGTGAGATGCGGGATGTGCACACCATGGGCGTCGCCATGCAGGCGGCGGAGACCGGTCACCTTGTGTTCTCCACCGTCCACACCACCAGCGCGGCCGAGACGCTGGAACGTATCGTCAACATGTTCCCGCCTCACGACAAGCAGCAGATCTGCATGCGTCTGAGCCGCACGCTGCGGGGGATCATCTCCCAGTCTCTGGTGCCGCGGCGGGAGAGCGAGGGGCGTATCGCGGCGATGGAGGTCATGGTCGTTACGCCCACGGTGCAGAAGTTCATCGAGGACGGCAAGCCGTCGGAGATGTACGACGCCATCGTCGAGGGGGCACACTGGGGGATGATGACCAAGAACCAGTCGCTGCTCTATCTGTATCGCGATGGGCATATTTCGTCGGATTCGGCGATGTTCTACGCGGGGAACCGGACGGAAATGCGCCAGATGATCCGCCGGCTGGACGGGGAGCGCGCGGATGTGGCCAAGGCCGCGGCCAAGGAGGCCGAGGCTCAGGAGCGTCTGCGCCGCGCCAGGCAGCGGGCGGCCCAGAGCGAGGCGGCTCCGCAGCCGACGCCGCCCACTCCCCCTCCGCCGCCCAGCGACGGCTAGACCGCATTGCCAGGATACGGAGGTCCGCCGGTCCCCGGCGGCCTCCGGGCCACACGGCCAGGAGGTAATCGCATGCCCGATTTCACGCTGGACGATCTACTGCGTCTCATGCCGGGCCTGGACGCCTCGGACCTCCACATCCGCGCACACGAGCACCCGATCATGCGCGTCAACGGTGATCTGCGGCGCCTTGACCAGTTCCCCGTCATGACCCCCGCCGATGTGGAGCACCTGATCTACGCCATGCTCAGCGACGAGCAGGCCGCCAGGTACGAGCAGAACCGCGGGCTTGACATGGCCTACGAGATGGAGGGCGTGGCGCGTTTCCGTGTCAACCTGTTCTTCCAGCAGGAGTGCTGCGGCGCGGTGATGCGCATGATCCCCATCAAGATCAAGACCATCGACGAGCTGGGGCTGCCGCAGATCCTCAAGGAGTTCGCGGTGCTTCCCAGAGGCCTGGTGTTGGTGACCGGCCCCACCGGATCGGGCAAGTCCACCACGCTGGCCGCGATGATCGACTACATCAACGACCATCGGCGCTGCCACATCATCACCGTCGAGGACCCCATCGAATTCGTCCACGAGGACCGCAATTGCGCGGTGGAGCAGCGCGAAGTGGGTCAGGACACCACCAGCTTCAATGAGGCCCTGCGTCACGTGATGCGCCAGACTCCGGACGTGATCCTCGTCGGTGAGATGCGCGACCTGGAGACCATTCAGCTCGCCATCACCGCGGCGGAGACCGGTCACCTTGTGTTCGGGACCCTGCACACCACCGATGCCACACAGACGGTGGACCGCGCCGTGGACGTGTTCCCTCCCGCCCAGCAGCAGCAGATTCGCATGCAGCTCTCCGTCACCCTGGGCGGCGTCATCTGTCAGTCGCTGCTGCCGCTGAAGGTGGGCCAGGGGCGCATGCCGGCCTTCGAGATCATGCGTGGGGTCCCCTCGATCCGTGCCGTCATCCGCGAGGGCAAGACCCACATGATCTACAACCTGATCCAGGCCGGCGCCGACGACGGCATGATCGTGCTGGACCAGTACCTGGCGGGACTTGTCCGGGCCGAGCACATCAGCTACGAGTCGGCCCTTGCCAAGTCGTCATACCCCAAGGAATTCGCCAAGCGCTGCGGCGAGTACGCCGTCCTGCCTGACGACGGCGAAGAGGTACTGTCGTTGGGCTATGCCGACGAGCCGCCGAGCGACAAGGTGCCCGGCGGGTACGTGCACGGCCAGACACAAAAGCAGTAGACCGTCGCGGTGCGCCGCGTCGCAAGGGAAGATGCCCGCCGCGCCGGCCCCCGTCGCCTTTGCCCGCAGCGGAAGGGTCGGGCTCGGGCATGGACGGCATATGTCCGGCGGACGGCGAGCCTCGCTCACCGACGGCTTTGTGCCACACAGCAGACCCACTGCCCCGGCTTCCACCGCCGGCGCACAGCCAGGGGGAACCCACATGGCGATCATGGATGTCAACAAGCTGCTGGACTTCGGCGTTCGTCAGGAGGCCTCAGACCTCATCCTCAAGGCCGGCCAGCCTCCCATCTTCCGCATCCACGGCGATCTGGTGCGTATGAAGGTGGACACCATGACGGCCGATGAGGTGAAGCAATCCACCTACGCCATCCTCAGCGATGCCCAGATCGAGAAGTTCGAGCGAGAGTGGGAGCTGGACTACGCCTACGAGATCGCCGATCTGGCCCGCTTCCGCGGCAACATCATGGTCCAGCGGGGCAGAGTCAGCGCGGTGTGGCGGACCATCCCGCTCACCATCCAGACGATGGAGGCCCTCGGTCTGCCGGAGATCTGCCGCAAGCTGTCGGACTACCCCCGCGGCCTCGTGCTGGTGACGGGGCCCACGGGCTCGGGCAAGACCACCACGCTGGCGGCGATGATCGACTACATCAACAAGAACAAGCCTCTGCACATCATGACCGTTGAGGACCCGGTGGAGTACGTGCATCCGTGCCGCAAGGCCCTGATCAACCAGCGCGAGGTGGGCCACGACACGCTGAGCTTCGCCGATGCCCTCAAGTTCGTTCTCCGTCAGGACCCGGACGTGATCCTCATCGGTGAGATGCGCGACCTGGAGACCATCCACAACGCGATTACCGCCGCCGAGACCGGTCACCTGGTGTTCGGGACCCTGCACACCACCGATGCGGTGCAGACCGTGGACCGTATCATCGACGTGTTCCCTCCCCACCAGCAACAGCAGGTGCGCATGCAGCTCTCGGTCAACCTGGTGGGCGTCCTGTCTCAGGCGTTGGTGAAGACCCGTAACCTCAGCGGCCGCGTGGCGGCCTTCGAGACCATGGAGGCCATCCCGGCCATCCGCAACCTGATCCGTGAGGGCAAGACGCACCAGATCGCCTCGACGATCCAGACCGGGTCGCGCCAGGGCATGTTCAGCCTCAACCAGGCGTTGGCGACGCTGGTGGCTCGTGGCATTGCCGATGAGGACAGCGCCCGGTCGAAATGCACGGCTCTGGAGGAGTTCGACGAGCTTGTGGCTGAGGGCCAGGAGATGGAGGGTGCCACGACGCTTCAGGAGGGCGGGCCGCGCACCGCGACGGCGGAGGCTCGGGAGGTGGCCCAGAAGGCCGACTTCCGCCGCCGGCTGCAGGAGCGGCGCGGAGGTGGCGGTCCGGAGGGGCAAGACGGCGGCGCCGGCAGTGGCTCGGGAGGGTAGCGGACCCGGCGCGACCGGCCCCCGAAAGCCGTCTCGCCTCACGTGTAGCGTAGCCGCCCAAGCACCATTGGGGCCAACTCGAGGATCAGGTGACTGCCTATGCGGAGTACCGGAGTGGGAAGACTCTCGGAGGTGGACTGGGGCGACAAGCTGGCGAGGTACGCTGCCGTACTGGTCAAGTGGGCCGGCCTGGCCTTCCTGGTCTGCCTGGCCTACTTCGTCTATGTGATCTATGGCGGTCAGCTCAGCGGCGCGGACGCCGGCCGGGCCTACGGGCTCGTACAGAGCTTTGGCACCGGCCTGGTGGTCTCCTCGGTTCTCTTGGCCCTAGGGCTGGTTGTCCTGACCCTCCACGAGCTGGCCTACGCCGTGGTGGTAGGAATCGGCGGCGTGGCTTTGATGCTGGGGGTGCCGTACATGGTCTCCGGCAGTCTGTCGCAGGCCACCACTCCGGGTCTGCAGAGTGTGGTGGAGCTGCTGTCGAAGTCCGGCACCAATGCGGGGATCGCCGTGCTGGTGGTGGTGGGGCTGCGGGTGCTCTACGAGATCTACGAGCAGGTCAGTGATGCCCCGGCTCGACGACAGGCGCGCCTGGAGCGTGAGGCCGCCGAGGACGCCGGCGTTCTCAAGAAGCAGAAGACCGTCAAGGTGGCCACGACGTTCTCGCGCTGCTGGGAGCTGCCCTTCTGCCACGACCGCATTCGGGAGATCTGCCCCGCCTACAAGGCCCGCAAGGCCTGCTGGCGCTACGGCATGGGCTGCAATTGCGATCCCAGGCTCATCGAGAGCCTCATTCGTATGGGGGCTCCGGGCAAGGGGCCCAAGAGTGAGGAGATGAAGCGCCGCGAAGGGGCGTACATCCGCTCCGACCTCGAGGCCGATGTGGCCAAGACGGCCAAGACCGAACGCACTATTCCGTGCAGGAAGTGCCCGATCTTCAACGAGCACCAGCGGCTGAAGTTCAAGCTGGTGAATCCCATCGCCATTGTCGCCACTCTCGTGGCGATGGGCGTGCTGCTTCAGCCGATCACGCAGGCCTGGTCCTCGCTGGCGCAGGGCATCGCCCACGTGGCCAGTCAGATCAGTCTCGGAGGCACCGACCCGGGCAAATGGTTCGAGTACCTGGACACACCGGTGGTGAGGTACTTCTTCCTGGTGATCCTGACTTTGTTTGTGCTGTCGTATGTGCTGAAGTTCACGGAGTGGGCGGTGCTGGAGAGGAAGATCCTGTAGGGCACGGGGCTCGCCGACACCACAACCAGGGCAGAGAACAGAGGGCCGCTCCGATTGGAGCGGCCCTCTGTTCGTTCTGGCACACAGCACCGGCGACTCGCCGGAGACGGAGCTTCAGGTACGGCCGCCCTAGCCCAGGCCCCCGCCGCCGCTGCGGATACCGCGCTCGGCGGCGATCTTCGCCTGGTACCCGCTGTCGCGGTAGGCCTTGACGGGCTGCGGCGAAAGGCCCATCTCCTCGCGGACCACGTGCAGCAGCGGGCGTACGTCGGTGAAAAACGCCTGCTGGATGAGGTTCTCGGCATCGACGATGTTCTGCTCGATCTGGGCCTGCGCCAGCCTGCCGCGGTCGATGCACAGCGCCTTGGCATAGGTGGCCTGGATGTGCTCCACCGTCTGGATCATGGCCTCGATCTTGGGCTTGACGTTGTGGCTCTGGTCGATCATGTAGGCGACGTTCAGGTTCGGGTCGGCGGCTTCGGCCTTCACCAGCTCGTTGTAGATCAGGAAGCCCTCGTAGGGGTTGACCGAGCCGAAGGTCAGGTCGTCATCGGCGTAGCGGGCGTTGTTGAAGTGGAATCCCGCCAGTCGCCCCTCGTCGATGAGGAAGGCCACGATGTGCTCGATATTGGTGGCGCGGGTGTGATGGCCCAGGTCGACGAGGGCCTTGGCCCGGTCGCCGCACTTCTCGCAGAACTTGCAGGCCATGCCCCAGTCGGCGATGTCGGTGTGGTAGAAGGCGGGCTCGAAGACCTTGTACTCCAGGCCCATGACCATGCTCTGTGGCATGGCGTCGTAGACGGTCTTGAGGCACTCCTCGACGCGGTGCTTGCGGGCGAGGATGTCGTCGGTGCCCGGATAGTTCGTGCCATCGGCGAACCACAGGCTCAGGAAGTCCGAGCCCACCTGGCGCCCGATCTCCACGCTGTGCAGCATGTGGTCCACGGCCTTCTGGCGCACCGCGCCGTCCGGGTGGGCGATGGAGCCGAGCATGTACTCTTCCTGCTCAAACAGCGTGGGGTTGATGGCGCCGATCTGCACGCCAAGGGATTCCGCATAGCCCTGAACCTCGCTCACGTCCACATCGACGAAATCCCACAGCACGTGCACGGCCACCTTGGGGCAGATGCCGGTGACCTTGTTGACCTGCGCCGCGTCCTGCAGCTTCTCCTGAATCGTCACCGCGGCCCCGGCCTGTTTGAAGGTCTTGAACCTCGTGCCGCCGTCGGCGTAGGCCCAACTGGGGGTCTCGATGCGCTGAGCCTTCAGAAGCGCCTTGACGTTCTCCACATCCACGCCGCGGTCGGTGAGCTGGTCGCACAGGACCTGATAGGCCTGCCTGATGTCATAGCCCATTGGGTGTGTCTCCCCTCTGAAATGATCGCCTGTTTGGTACCGGCGGAGAGCGGCGGCATGGTCCGGGCGGCCACCGGCGGTCGCCGGCGGCCGCCGGCCCGTCGCTACTCCATGTAGAAGATCCGATCCTTGTTCTCCTGCAGCAGGCGGGCGTTGTGCTCGTCGCCGCCGTCGAGGTTGGCGGAGATGAACACCGGAGGCGCGATGCCGCGGTCCAGCAGGTTCTGGATCACCTGGCAGGCCAGGGCATTGACCACCGTGCAGCCCAGCACCGTGGAGAGCGGCCCGGACTTCTGTGGGAAGCCCTCGAACTCCACGGCCGCGTCGCCCTTGGGGCAGCAGTTGTCGATGACAAGGTCCACCAGCTCGTAGAGCTTCTTCCCGCTGGGGTGTCGGCTGGTCACGCCGCGGGAGTATTCCAGGGCCGTGATGCCGATGGTCTGGATGCCGGCCTCCTTCGCCGCCACGGCCATGTCCAGCACCACGGCATTGCGGCCCGAGGTGGAGGTGAGAAGCAGCACGTCCCCTGCGGAGGCGGGGGAGTGGGCGAGCAGAATCTGCCCGAGGCCCTCGAGGCGCTCCAGGGCGGAGGTCATGGGCAGCGGCCTTACGCCCAGGTTCATTCCCTGCGGGTAGATGGGGTTGATGAGCATCAACGCCCCCGTGCGGTAGACCAGCTCCTCGGTCATCATGAACGAGTGTGAGGCGCCGAAGGAGAAGACCTTCCGCCCATCGGCGATGGCCTCGGTGAGCATCTCGGCCGCCCGGCGGATGCCGTCGGTCTGGGTGTCTCGCAGCTTCTGCAGTGTTGCGGCAACCTCGTCGATGTAGCGCTGTACGGGCATTAGTACCCCACCTCGTCGACGACTTCGCGCTCGAGCTGCGCATTGCGGGCGCCGCCGCCGTCGATATTGGCGCTCTTCCAGATCTGCGGCACCTTCCCCTCGGCGGTCATCCTCTCCACCACCTGGGCGCAGATCATCCACATGACCATCGCCGCATTGATGCCCGACAGCGGGAACAGCGGCACATCGTGGCTGTCCAGCTTCATGTGCCCGTCGCCCAGCGGAGCGCCATTGTCGATGAAGATGTCCGCGCACTGGTACAGGCGCTTGCCCGACGGATGGCGGGCCTCCACCTGCGAGGAGTAGTCCTCCGAGGAGATGACGATCACGGTGGCGCCGATGCGCCTGCACTCCAGGGCCAGCTCGATCTGGGGCGTCGAGCGCCCGCTCACCGAGCCGATGGTCACCACATCGCCCTCGCGGATGCTCGAGGCCTTGACCGCCAGACGTACGGTCTCGATCTCGACGTTGAAGTCCGGGTCCCAGTGGGGCCTGTTCTGGCGTGACTTGGGCACAGGGTCGTGGACCCCGAAGTTCCACGACAGCGGCCGGATGAACATCAGCCCGCCACCGCGATGGATCAGCTCGCGGTCGATGATATGGCCGGTGTCGTGGACATGCCACGCTCCGCCGTTGGTCACGGACTTCACCACCGCCGCGGCGGCCTGGTCGATGAGGTCGATCTGCTCGTTCTGGATCCTGTCGAACTGCTCGCGGAAGCTATCCAGCAAGCGAATGGCAAGCACGGCCTTCACTCCTATCGTGTTGCACGGCTGGTCTGTCCGGCCCACGGTCTTGCCCGGGACCGGTTGTATGGATAGCGTATCGACGTCCCGGCGCCCATGTACGGCCGTGGGGGCTCCTGAGCCTGTCGACAAAGCGCTCTCGGACTCTCGGACATGCGCGGGCGAGTGATGTCCCGTGGGTAAGCGCGTCCTCGGTGGGGTGATAACACACTCAGAAGGCCACGAAGACACTCATCCTGCGCGTTTCGAGCCATGGCAACGAGGCACGTAGGCGGCCCGGTTGACCTGGCCGCCAGGCTCTCCTGTCGGCGGCCCCACGGCATGGCGACGGGTACGCGGCGTTGAGGGGCGGGCCCTAGGGTGCGGCCCGAAACCCCGCATTCGCCGGGAATGTCGCTCTGAGAGCGTCCGCTCCCGAAGGGAGCAGCTCGAGGGATCTCCCGGCATTCAGTGGGATTCCTCGCCCAAGCGGCGCCTGCGACGCCGACGCTCCAGGATGACACGAGCCGGGGCGGCCGGGCTTTTCGGCCGGACTTCTAGGCCACGAACGGCCCCTGCGTGGCGACGATGTGGTCCAGCAGGTTCTCGCTCCATTGTACCCCAAGGTCACGCAGGCACAAGAGGCAGGCTCCGATCACGGGCTTGACGCGGGGCTGTATCGGGCGCAGGCCGGGAGCGGCACTGTGGGCGATCTCACACAGCCTCTGCCAGAAGATCCGCGAGCCCTGGGCCACGCTGCCGGTGGCCACCAGATAGTCCTCGCTCTGCTGCATGCGCAGCTCGCGAATGACCTCCACCAGCAGCTCCCCCAGCTCATCGGCGGCGCGCTGCAGGACGGCGATGGCGACTGCATCGCCCTTCTCCGCCTCGTCATTGACGGTCTTGGCCACGGCGGCCACCTGCGAGCGGCCGATGCGGTCGATGTAGAGTTGGTGGAAGGCTTCGTGCTGGGTCTCCACTCCCATGGCCTTCGGGACGGCCTGCGCCAACGAGGTGCGCCTCGCCTCGCAGTAGTGAGAGCGGAACATCGCCCTCATGCCGAGAATGCCGATATGATAGGCGCTGCCCTCATCGGCGACGATGGGGCCATTGCCGCCCTCGTGCAGGTGGCGGCCATCCTCGGTCAGGCCGAAGACGAAGCTCCCGGTACCCGAGAGGATGAGGATCCCGTGGGTGGTGAGGGCTGTGGCGAAGCCCAGGCCGGTCTCCCCGCCCTGAACGAACATCTCCGAGCACAGCTCCTGATTGAGGATATCGCCCAAAGCAGCGAACGGGCCCGCTCCGCAGATCCGGGACACCTCGACGGATCGCCCGGTGACCGCACTTTGCACGGCATCGCGCACCGACTGTGCCGCTACATCTCGTCCTACATACAAACCGTGCGTCGAACCTCCCCGCCCCCAACCACAGACAGTTCCGGTCTCATCCATCAGGACGGCATCGCATTTGGTGCCGCCACCGTCTACGCCCAGTACGTACCGCATCTTGTGTGGGGCCCACGATGGCCGGTGCAGGCCGGGCTCGTCGCCGGCGTCCGCCTCGGGTCCGCTCCGGGGCCTCGATCCCTGGGTCTCCTTCCTCATGTGCAACGCTGGGGACGCCGCGCGGGCGCGGTCCCCGACTTCGGCATCCATTCTACCCCTGAACGCCCCTCGCGGGCCACCGATTCCCGGTGGAACAGCTTTGTCACAGGGCGAGGGGCGCTCCAGGCGGTCACGTCGGTAGCGAGCGGACGGCGGGAACGGTCGTCGCGCGGAACGGCACCGTTCCCGCTCGCCGGGCACCTTTCAGGCCGTGGGCACAAACTGGTGAGAGCCTCCGTGCCCGCGGTCTTCCAAGACCGCACCGTAACCCACAAACTCGACGCCAGCAACCACAACACTGGTGGACCAACCTCCGTGCCCGCGGTCTTCCAAGACCGCACCGTAACCCACACACTCGACGCCAGCAACCACAACACTGGTGGACCAACCTCCGTGCCCGCGGTCTTCCAAGACCGCACCGCAACCCACACACTCGACGCCAGCAACCACAACACCGGTGGATCAGCCTCCGTGCCCGCGATTCCCGCCCGGCGGGACCCGCGGGTACGGGCCAGCGGTCGGTGAGTGCCTATCGCTGTTCGGGGTGTGCCTCACCTTGCGGTCTTGGAAGACCGCGGGCACGGTGGCCTTCGATCGGGGTTGGGGGTACTGGCGAGGGGTGAGTAGCCCACCTTGCGGTCTTGGAGCTCACACTATGCATGAACGCACCGGAGCCACATTCGGTCATTGCCGCGTCTGGAACGGTCGAAGTGCTGCCGTTCTCCCCCCTCCTCCCGTCTCCGCCGGTCGCGCTCTGCGGGACGGAGTACACGCGGCTCGAAGAGACGCCGAGAGGCGGGGCTGGGGCGGTGAGGCGCCGTGCGTTGGCGTCTGCCAGTAACCTGCATGATCTGAGTGGCAAGCTCGATCCCGCAGGTCGGGACGACGGCCGACGGCTACCCGCCTGGCGGACGGGAGGTCTCGTGTCCGAAGCGCGGAATACCTCCGGCGACGCCATCGGGCCGCATACCGCGGCGAGAAGCCTAAGGCTCGCCGACATACACCAACCGGGCCCCACCGACGAGGCGATCATCATGAGCCAAGAACGTTTCACCTTCGGTTTCTGGCACTCGCTGGACATCTCGGAGTGTGATGAGAAGACCGTGGATGACTGGCACGAGGCGGGGATCACCGTGCCCCAGTCCCCGCGCTATCAGGACACCCCACACGATAAGGGCAAGCTAAGGTGGATGCTGGACGCCTGCGCCGAAAGAGGGATGCAGGCCATCTTGCTGGACCCGCGCACCCGGGTTCCCGGCGGGAGCTGGGAAGGCCGTACTCCGCTACCCTTGGACTACCGCGAGGGCTGCAAGTCCGCCGTCTGGGACTTCGGCAAGCACCCCGGAGTGAAGGGCTTCTTCCTGCGCGACGAGCCGCCCAAGAGTGTGCTCAAGACCGTCTGCGACGCCCACCGCATCATGCTGGACCTGGCGCCGGATAAGCTCCCGTACATCAACCAGTATCCCTACCACGCCGACATCGCCCAGCGCTACGGGTTCATCAGTTGGCCCGAGTACCTGGACCGCTTCGTGGAGACCGCCAACGCCACACAACTGAGCTACGACTGCTATTGCCAGATGATGGAAGGCCCCAGTGAGAACCCGCTGTACTTCCAGAACCTGGAGTTCATGCGAGACGCCGCCCTGCGTCACCGGATACCGTTTTGGAACATCATCCTGGCCACCCCGCACTTCCGCTATCGGGCGCCCTCCAAGGACGACATGCGCTGGCAGCTCTACACCAGCCTGGCCTACGGCTGCGGGGGCATCCTGTACTTCACCTGGTACACGCCGCTGCTGAGCAACTACCGCGATGGCCCTATCGACGCCCACGGTGAGCGTAGCGAGCGCTGGTACATGATTCGGGATCTGCACCGCGACTTCCGGGCGCGCTTTCAGCAGGTGTACCTGCGCCTGCGCTCCCAGCAGGTCTACCACTGGCCCGACGCTCCCGAGGGGTCGCGGGTGCTGGACGGAACGGGCCTGGTGGCCGAGATCAAGGGCGACGGCGATGACGGCGAGTTCGTGGTGGGCGAGTTTCTGGATGAGCGGAACCGGCCGTGGGTGATGGTGGTCAACCGCAGCCCCCGGCATTCCACCCAGGCACACCTGACGTTCCGCACGCCCCCGAAGGCCTGGTACATGCTGGACTACCAGGGCAAGGAGGTCATCGCCTCCGGCGACGCGCGTCCTCCGGGGGCCACCCACGCCGCGGTGTGGCTCGCCCCGGGCTGGGCGGAGCTGATCCGGGTGGAGTTCTGACGGTGGTCGTGGTGCGCCCGCGGCCGTCTGCGGCCCGCCGTGTTCCGTCCCGGTAAGGGCAACGGCGGCGACCCCGCCCCACGACCCACTATCCACGCCCCAGCGGAGGCCGCCCCATGCGCGCTGTGCCCCTCGTTTGGCTCCTCGTGCCCCTGTGTGCGCTTGCCCGGCCCGCCGAGCTGCGCCTCACCGACTTCGGCGCCGATTCGACCGGTGAGCGCGACTGCTCCGCCGCTTTCGCGGCCATGTGGGCCGCCGTGGGCGAGGCGCGCAATGTGCATGTCATTATCCCGGCCGGCCGCTACCGCCTCAGTAGCCGAGTGACCCTCGGGGCCTTTGGCAATGACGCCAACTACGGCCTGCACATCCAGGGCGCCGGGGAGGATGTGACGGAGCTGTGGGTGGACAACGCCGAGGGCGGCCTGCGCTTCCTGGGCACCCACTTGTCGCGGATGACGGTCACGGTAAGCGGCCTGTCGCTGGTGGCTCTGCGGGAACCGGCGGGCACCGCCCTGAGCTTCGACACCGCCAACCCCGGTGACCAGCACTCCCGGCAGTTCAATGCGCGGGACATCCTCATCCGGGGCGAGAGGTTCGACCGCGGGGGCTTCTCGCAGGGCGTCGTGGTGCGCAATGCCTGGTATCCGCGGCTGGACAATGTGAAGATCACCGGAACCTACGGACCCACGACGGAGCACAATGCGCTTGGCGAGGCCATCGTGCTTGAGGACTGCTATTCCCCGCTGCTGTCGGCCTGCTATGTGTGGAATGCCCGGGACGGCCTGGTCTACCGCGGTGTCGTGATGCAGCCCGAGGACGGCATCGTGCGGGATTCGTACTTCGTGGGCTGCCGCCGCGGCGTGACGGTGCAGCTCACCTCAGGTACGCAGAGGTGGGAGGAGCCCGCCTTCCACATGGACACCTGTCACATCAACTACCTCGACTACGGGCTCATGCTCCATGGGGTGCGCCAGGCCCAAATCCGCGACTGTCTGTTCTACTGCCACGACAGCGGCGGGGCGCTGATTGGCAGTGCCGGTCCCGCGCGCGATGTCGAGCCCATCGACATCGACCTGCGCTATGCCTCGGACGTGGTGATCGGCGGCAGCATCTTCACCGAGCCCTCGAACCCGAGGCGCGTGGCCGTCCGCATCGGCCCCGACAGCGGGTACATCATGCTGCGGGGCAATCAGTTCAACCACCAGGGCACGGCCATCCGCAACGAGTCGCCGCTCCCCAGTTTCGCCAGCGACAACGTCTTCGGCGGCCGCAGGGACTTCTCGCAGGACCTGACCCCCTACGACGACCGGACGGGAACGATGGTGAGGCAGGGGGAACGGCGGGGGAAC
>Ga0334884_1002828_pt1 | contig 21028 bp, 16 predicted proteins | sample GraSluR1_MG_7_FD_207215 | JGI IMG/M metagenome (GOLD analysis project Ga0334884, IMG submission 207215) | Sludge microbial communities from methane-producing bioreactor in Wageningen University, Netherlands - Granular Sludge_12_05 R1 | ecosystem: Engineered > Bioreactor > Anaerobic >...
CTCTCCCGGCTTGGGGCACCGTCGGAAAAGGAGTCCCCGGAACGTTATTTTTACATCCACGAACGGGATGAAATCGATATCATGTTCGACAGGGACCCGGAGGATGGAGGCGGCAGGGTGACGGGCCTCCACTACCGCAGGGTCGTGTATGACTGAGGGGGGAATGATAATGAGGCTTGCCGCGGCAGTTGCTCTTATTCTGTTATTGCTCTGCGGAACAGCATGGTGCGAGGTTCATCCGATCGATGCGGAGATAGAGGAGTGCATGAACAAGGATCCCTCTACCCAGGGAACGATCCAGTGCGCAAACATGGGGAAGAAGAAATGGGACGGTGAGCTCAACAGGGTATACAACGAGCTTATGAAGCTGCTGTCGAAGGAAGGTCAGGGCGGGCTCCGGACAGCTCAGCGGGCCTGGATACCCTGGAGGGAGAGCGAGTTCAAGCTCCTCGGGGCTGTCTATCTCACCATTTACAACAACCTCGACGGAGGCACCATGTGGCTTGTGGCAAACGCTATCGCAGAGATGGAGGTGGTTCGGGGAAGGACCCTCGAACTCCTGGGCTATATCAGTGAACTGAAGAAGGGAAAGCCCTCGTTCAATGGAACCTATCCGGCGGCACAGACGAAAGAGCAGCTTGACGCAGCACTGAAAGTGAAAAGCGAGAACACACGGCTCGGGAAGGCATTCGGGGCAAACGGCGAAGTGATAGCCAAAGAGGCCCTGGACAGCTGGGAGGATTTCCGAAACAGGGAAGCGGCATTTCAGACTGTGTTTTACGGAAAGAAAGGCGACAGGGGGTTTCCACTTCATTCACGGATGCTAATGAATGTTGAACGGGTAAAGAAGCTTCAGGGACTGTACGAGGACCTGCGCACGGGAGGGCTGAAAGAGGACGGGCCGGAGAAGAAGGGGAAGGAAAACGCCGGCGGGAAGGAGCCGTTCAAGGGCGACCGCACCCTGTACCAGCCTTCGGAGGGGACATGCGATTTAGGCGCGTATATCATAGATCCTGACCCGAAGGGGGCGAACGTGCGGGATGCCCCGAACGGGAAACTTGTGCGGACACTGCCATGGCAGCCTGACGATCCGGCTCTCATCATGGTTACGGTCACAGGTTTCAAGGGGAAGTGGCTTTCAGTGGTGCTTCACGACGGAACGAAGGGGTGGATTTACAGCGAACTCGTTGGAATGAGCCTGCGCAACTACGCTCCCGGTGCTGTGGCTGTATTGAGGACCCGGCCGGAAGAAAACGCCCCCGCAGTGGGTGACATCTTCGGCGACGAAGAAGTGACTGTTCTGGGCGGAGAGGGAAAATGGGCGCTTGTGCAGTACAGGCACCCAAGGGGACATGTGCTGACGGGATGGCTGGAGCCTGAAAAACAGTGCGACAACCCCTATACAACCTGCCCGTGAAACGGATCGCCGGAATTACCTGTCTGGCTGCGGGGATCGGTTTGCTGGCGTGGATGGGCTTCGACTATTTTTTTCTCGCCTGGCTATTGGGGACACATGTTTTTCCGGAAGCGGGTATTCTTTCCTGGGTTCGGGGATTTGGTTCCGCTCTTGTGTCCATCCCGGGAGGAATTGCCATTGGGTTGATAACCGCCGGCGTTTTTCTGAAAACGGGCAGATCGGACAAGGAGGCTGATTGATCGATGAAAAACATTGCTGCCGTACTCATTCTTATCGGACTGTTTTTTGCCCTTTCCATCCCAGGTGATGCCGCGGACGTGAAGGAGCTTGTGAGGGAAGCGAACACCCTTTTCCGGAGCGCGGACAAGGACTTCATGTCTGGAAAACTCGAAAACGCCTGGGAGACGGTACAGAAGGCAAAGGAAAAAATTGGGGAGGCGAAAACCGCCGACCCGAACAACAGCCAGGCTCTGTCCCTTGAGAAGCGGATCGATCAGCTGGCCGGGAAAATAGAAAAAAGAAGGGAGGGATCTTCAGGAAGCGGTTCCTCGTCCTCAAAGCCCTCCCAGCCAGCTTCGGGGGAGAAGCCGAAACGTCTGCCCGCTACAGCCGGCCGGTATCTGATGGAAACAGACAGGGCCCTGAAGAAGGCGGAAATGATTCTCGGCCCCGACCGTGAAAAGCAGGATCCGGCCAGGCTGCCTCTCAGGGTGAGGGAGGCAGTGACTCCGGCGGAAGAAAACATGGGGAAGCTCCTGGCAGAGTTTCCCGATTTCGCCGATCATCCTGACGTGACTCCCAAGAGAGCGCGTCTTGAAGCTGCTATGAAGGAACTGGAGGCCCTCGAAGGGGCTGCAGCCGCATCCGCTGCGGAATCTGACGCGGCAAAGGCTGCCAGGGAGGCCGAGAGCGGGAAGTGGCTGAAAATCCTGAGACCCTTCGTGGCCTCGAAAACGAGAATGGAGGACGCCCCCTTCCTTGACCCTGAAAAAGAGATGATTTCCTACGCAGGATTCGACATCGGTGCCGAAGAGCTTGCAAAACGGCACTGTATCCACGCCGAGGCCGCCGCTGCACTTGAAGAATACAGGAAGGCAGGTGTCAAAGAGCCGCTCGAACTGCTCACGGAGACGGAAAAGGAGATCGAACGGCGCCTGAAGAGTTTCTCAGAGAACCTCGAGGGCCTCGGCAGGTACGCACTTGACGATGCGGATTCACAGCTGGATTCCGGAAGAGAGTTTGTTGCGGAGAATCTGCCGAAGGCCGAAAGGGGAGAGGATTTCAACATCCTTACCAGGGATGTTCTTGTAAGGATCCAAAACGCTATTGACCAGGCTGCGGTCTTCCTTCCGGAAGATGACAAGGGCCTTGCGGCTTCCAGGGCGGGGCTCGGGGAACTGGAGAAAGATGCCGCCGTCCTGCGGGAAAAACGGGTGGAGAAAATACGGATGCTTCCGGAGAAATTTTCGGGCCCCGACGGGGATGATATCCGTGCGGCTGCTCTGGCGGCAGTCGGTTCTGAGCATCCCGGAGCGCAGGTTCTCCGTACGGCTATCGTCTCACCGTCCTGGAGAGAGGACTGGAGATTCGAGGAAGGAGCCGACAGGGTGCTCCGCCTGACGGCCTCACGCCAGGTGAACATCCAGGCGGCAGCGAAAAAAGAGGATGGGGTCTTCCTCCTGACCATAGGCGTATACAGCCGGAAAAACCCCGACTGGACATGGGGGCCCATGAAGGGGTACGTGATGTTCTCCGACAGGATGCTTGAGGAAAACGTTGAGAAATGAGACCGAAAACCAGCAAAGGCCGGGGATGTTTTCCCGGTCTTTGCTTTTCTGTTCAGCCTGCCCTGTACCTCCTGAAGAGTTGACTTTTTCCCTTCCATAAGCGATAGTTTTGTCACAAATGCGTGTATAATTTTTCTGTTTAAAATTTTCATTTATTCTGACGATTTAAACGTGGAATCTGTTCATAACCAGTTTTCCCTGAATCCGAACAAAACGCCGGGATGGCCCGTCCGGGCCGTTTCCGGTCTTTCTGGAAACAGAGGGGGAGGTGAGAAAAGGGAACTCCCGTTTCTGGTACATGAAGGTCCGAGCAACACAGGTGTTTCAGGAGCCCCATCGGCGAAATACTGTATCCGGTCATGAAAGGAGAATGTCTGTATGAAGAAAATCGCACTTATTGCGGCAGCAGTTATCCTTGCCTCCCTTGTTCTGGCTTCGGGGGCATTTGCGGAAAAGAAGCCCGAGTTTACACTGAAACTCGGACACCTTGCGAACACAGAACACACGTGGCATAAGGGCTCCCTGAAGTTTGCCGAGCTGGTCGATCAGAAGACCGACGGACGGGTGAAGGTCCAGGTGTTCCCCAACGAGCAGCTCGGAAAAGAAATGGAAGTCATCGGAAATATCCAGTCCGGAATTGTGGACATGCTCATCACCGGCGAATCCATGATGAACTGGGCTCCCCTGTGCGGACTTATAGCTGTTCCCTACATGATCCGCGACTCGGACCACATGGAGAAGATCGTCGAAGGGGAAGTGGGGCAGGCCATAGAGAAGGAAGTCATCGAGAAAGTTCGCCTTCGTCCGGTGGCATGGTTCGAGAGAGGCGCGAGGAATCTTACTTCCAACCGGGAGATCAGGAAGCCTGAGGATCTGAACGGACTCAAGGTACGGGTCCCCAACGTCCCGCTCTTCGTGGCCACATGGGAAGCCCTTGGTGCAAAGCCCACTCCCATGGCATTCTCTGAAGTGTTCACATCCCTTCAGCAGGGGATCATCGACGGCCAGGAGAACCCCTACGACCTTATCAAGAGCGCCAGCTTCTTCGAGGTCCAGAAGTTTGTCAACAAGACCGAGCACGTGAGGGGATGGATCTACCTCGTTCTCGGAGAGGACAAATTCCAGAAGATGGGGCCCGAGCTTCAGAAAGCGGTGCTCGAGGCCGGCAAGGAAGCACAGGCCTACGAGCGGGAGCTTTTCAGGGCCGAGCAGGATCAGCTGATCAAGGATCTTCAGGACAAGGGCATGACATTTGTCGAGGTCGACAAGGCTGCCTTCATGAAGATAGCCGAACCTGCAGTGCTGCAGTTCCTGAGCCCCGAGCTCCAGGAAATGTACAAAAAAATCATCGCGATCCAGTAGTCTGCTGTCTTGTACCGGGGCCTCGCTGCCCCGGTACTCACCCTTGCAGGAGATGAGGAAAACCGTCATGAAAAAAATCTGGTCTCTTTTTGGGCATTTGCTTGAAATCAGCGCCATTCTCTCGTTCCTCGGCCTGGTGGCAGTAGTGCTGCTCCAGGTGTACGCCAGGCTCTTCCTGCCCAAGTCGCCCCACTGGACGGAGGAGGCCTCCCGATTCCTTTTCATTTACACCGTGAGCTTCGCCTCGGGACTTGCAATCCGGGAGCGGGCTTTTGTCAATGTGGATGTATTCACGAATCTGCTGCCGGAATCTGCGCAGCGATGGCTCCAAATCCTGCTGGATCTTCTTGTCGCCGGCTTCATGGCAGTGGTTTTTTACTATTCATTGAAAAACCTCGGGATCGGCAGAATGCAGACGTCTGCATCCCTCCGCGTTCCCATGCACTATATTTTCGCATCCATGTCGGTCATGTCGGGAACCATTGTGCTCTATTCGATGGGAGCTGTCGTAAGAGACGTGCGCCTCGCCGCGGGAGGAGGGAACTGATATGGTCGCCACGCTTTTTATCGTGTTTCTCTTTCTCCTCTTCATAGGTCTCCCTATAGCATTTTGCCTCGGCATATCCTCTCTCGTCTATCTCTGGATGGCAGATATACCACTGATCGTCATTCCCCAGAAAATGTACTCGGGAATTGACGTTTTTGTTCTCCTCTGCATTCCGGGCTTCATCCTCGCAGGAAACCTTATGAACCGGGGCGGGATATCCGACAGGATAATACGGTTCTGCAACGCTCTCGTGGGACATATCCAGGGAGGGCTTGCCCAGGCGAATATCGTGGCATCCATGATCTTTGCGGGGATTTCGGGAACTGCGGTGGCAGATACGGCCAGCCTTGGGGCAATACTGATCCCCGCGATGAAAAAGGAAGGATACGATGCGGATTTCTCATGCGCCGTCACAGCAGCGTCCTCCACAATAGGGCCCATCATTCCTCCGAGCATGCCCATGATCATTGCGGGTACGCTCACCGGGCTTTCGGTGGGAAGGCTTTTTATCGCCGGAGCCATTCCGGGTGTTCTTCTTGGCATCGGACTGATGATCGTTGCCTATTTCATATCGAAGAAGAGAAATTACCCCAAGGGTGAAAAGGTCCCCCGCCGCCTGCTTCTGAAGGAATTTTTCGGTGCGTTTTGGGCGCTCATGCTCACAGTGCTCATCCTCTACGGTATTGTTGGAGGCTTTTTCAGCCCAACCGAAGCTGCCATGGTGGCCTGCGTCTATGCGGTGGTGGTGGGAATGTTCGTTTACAAGGATCTTTCGGTCCGTGACATCCCGGGGCTTATCCTCGAAGCATCCATAACGACGGCCTCCATCATTGTCCTGGTGGGGCTGGCCAACCTCTTCGCGTGGATACTGACGAGCGAGCAGATCCCCCAGATGGTGGCGGACTTCCTTCTCGGGATCACAACGAACAAGGTTCTTATAATTCTTATGATCAACGTGTTGCTGCTCTTCGTGGGAACCTTCATGGAGACCATTGCCGCACTGCTGACTCTCTTCCCGACCCTTCTGGCCGTGGCGCTGCAGGTCGGCATAGACCCGATCCATTTCTCTCTTATAGCCGTCCTGAACCTCATGATCGGGCTTACCACCCCTCCTGTGGGAGTATGTCTGTTCGTGGCATCGAGCATTGGGAAGATCTCCATCAGCAAGATATCGAGGGCGAACATGCCGTTTCTTGCGGTGAGCATATTCGTTCTTCTTCTCGTGTCCTACATTCCTGCTCTTTCAACGTGGCTTCCGAATCTTTTGTTCGGCAGGTAAGTTGGGAATTGAAACGGGCCCGGGAGTTAATCCCGGGCCCGTTTCAATTCAGGACAGGTGTTTGTCGAGCGTTTTTCTCACCGCTCCCGGGCCTTCGATCATCTCGGAAAAATACCCCTCTATTTTTTTGCCCAGCCCCACATCATACAGGTCAAGTGAAAAGACTCCGCTGTTTGAGAGAATAGGCCGCAGGCGACCTTCGCCGGTGGACGGTTCCCCGATGCGTATACCGTCCAGGTGCGGGCAGAGGGATTCAAGCAGCGGGTCCGGGCTCAGGGGCATGGGGTTCCCCCTGTCGTCAAGACCCATGAGATACCTGCACCAGGCTGCGATCACGAGAGGAATGTATTTCAGTCCCGAAGGATCAAGCCCATTTCTGTCGCGGTAGGCCCGTATGGTACCTCCGAAGCGTATTCCCACCTTCTGGGATGTATCCATGGCGATCCTCTGGGGTGAATCCGGAATATTGGGATTTGGCAGGCGCTCCTCGATCACTTCCCTGATGAATTCCCTGGGGCTGATTATGCCGGGATCCTCGACCACGGGCATTCCTTCCTCGAACCCTATTTTTTCCACGAGCTTTTTCAGGGCCGGATCCTTCATTTCGTCCGCGATCAGAGTATACCCCAACAGGCATCCGAAAACGGCGAGGGATGTGTGAAGAGGGTTCAGGCAGGTTCCAACCTTCATCCTTTCCACCCGGTCCACAGTCTCCCGGTCTGTGAAATACGTGCCCGCCAGTTCAAGGGGAGGCCTGCCGTTGGGGAAGGAATCCTCAATAACCAGGTACTCGGCCCGTTCGGCATTCACGAAGGGAGCGATGAACGAATGCTTCTCGGTCTGAAGCGTCTCCCCTGTCCCGAGCCCCAGGCTGTTGAGCGTCTCCCTGACCCTGTCCGAGGGGCGGGGTGTTATCTTGTCGATCATGGTCCAGGGAAACGACACCAGGGACGGGTCTTCGAGGTAGGCAACAAAACCCTTTTCGACGAGTCCGTTTGTCTCCCAGTGGCCGGCGATCTCCACAAGGGACGCTTTCAACCTGTCCCCGTTGTGGGCACAGTTGTCCATGCTCACGAATGCGAAGGGAAGCCTGCCGCTTTTGAACCTGGTATAGGCCAGAGCTGCCGCCTTCGACATGGCATGCTGGGGTTTCCCGGGGCCGTTCTTCATATCCTGGACAATCTCTTCCGCGTACTCTCCCGAGAGAGTCCTGAGGCTGTATCCTTTTTCCGTTATCGTGAAGCTGACCATCTGGAGAGACGGGGCGCTGAAGATCTCATGGAGCCGATTCCAGTGAGTTTCATGGGCCGGGTCTCCCGCAAGGGTAGTGCAGATGCTTCCAACCACCCTCATGTCCAGCCTGCCGCCGGGTTCCATGATGACTACGAGGCTCAGGTTGTCAAAGGGTGCGAACATCTCGTCGATGGTTTTCCAGTCGTATGTTTTTACAGCTATGATCCCTGTTTTCACGATACCCCGTTCCAGGAGCTTCTGCTGCATCACCGCCGGAAAAGCGCGGAAAATGTTTCCGGTTCCGAAATGGACCCACTGCGGATCGCTGTTTGTTTCAGACTCCATCTTTTCGAGATCGAATTCCGGAAGGGCAATCCCTGCCTTCTTCCAGGCATCGACGTCCCTGAGCCCTTCCCTGTTCAGCTTCAGCATGCAAAGCCCTCCGTTCTTTTGGAATTCTTCAGAAAAGAGAATTTTCCTGCTGAACATTATACCTTTTCCGGCTTTGGAAAGTACTGGGACCTTTGCTGTTTCGAACCGAAGCTGTCATAGGAGTTCGGAGGAAAAGCTGCAATGCAGGTGTTTTTTTCTGTGCGGGAGTGCAAAATTTCCCTTTTAGCCGTAGGATATCTGCACAATCGAATGAAACGGGGGAATTGGGATGAAACTGCTCGAAATGAATACCCTTGATTTTCAGGAGTATATGAAGGAAAACGATGCCGTCATTATCCCCAGCGGAGCTTTCGAGATTTGGGGGCCTCATCTTCCTGTGGGAGCCGACACCATTATCGCAGAAGAGATGGCAAACCGCCTTGCAGACAGGATGGGATGGATCGTCGGTCCCACCATTCCTGCAGGTGATTCTCTTTTTTCCTGGGGGCCCGGTGCCGTAACTGTCATGCCGGACAGCTTCCGGAACTACCTGGAGGATGTCTGCATGAGTCTTTTCAGGCACGGTATCCGGCGATTCTGTTTCCTGAATCCCCATGTGGGAAATGTTCCCATGATCGGGCATGTCGCTGCAAAACTCAAAATCGAGCACGGAGCATCCTGCTGCCTTTTCGACTGGTGGAGGTTCATTCAGCCCCTTTGTTCGAAGGAGAAAATACTCGATACAGACGGGATCATGTCCCACGGCCATGCAAGCGAGGCCGGAACGTCCCTGTTTCTGTACCTGCGGCCTGATCTCGTAAGAACTGACAGGCTTGTCAGGACGGAGCCGAAAAAAGTCAATGAGTTTCCCGATGTCCAGGTATTCTGGTCAATTCCCGACATGACCGATACGGCAATGGTAGGTGACGCGACGACAGCGAGCCGCGGGAAGGGAGAGAAAATAGTGGAGAAAGCACTGGAGCGGATGTCGGCTTTCCTGGAGCAATGGGAAAAATGAGCCTGATCCATTCGGGAAGGCTTGAAAAAACCTTCAGGAAGCATGTTCAGCGGCTCTTTTCGCTAAAGGGCTGATGTGATACACTATGCCAAATTTAATCGGGAGGTGTTGTATTATGAAGAAGTACAGTGCTGCAGTGATGACGGTATTGCTCTTTTTTGTGATGGTGTTCCCGGCGTTCGCCCAGACGACCATCAAGATAGGCCATGTGCTGAACCAGGACCATTCCTGGAATGTCTGCCTCGTGGGCTTCGCTGATGAGGTGAAATCCGCCACTGAAGGCAGGGTGCTTATTGAAGTATACCCCGGAAGCCAGCTCGGGAATGAAAAGGACCTGATCGAAGGACTCTCTCTTCAGACGATCGACGGTGGGCTCATTGGAGGCGGTTCCTTCCAGTCCGTGGAGCCGAAGTTCGGCATAGAGGCCCTTCCCTATGCATGGCCGACTCACGAGGCAGCCTATAATGCGCTTGACGGGGAACTGGGCGACCACCTCCTCGTACTGCTCGAAAAGCAGGGTATAGTCGGGCTTTCATGGTGGGAGAACGGTTTCCGCCATCTCACCAACAACATCCGTCCCATCGAAAAACCTGAAGACATGAAGGGGCTCAAGATACGCGTCACCCCTGACAAGATGCGCCTAGACACCTTCAAGGCCCTCGGTGCATCCCCCATGCCCATCAATTTCGGCGAACTCTACACGGCACTCCAACAGGGAGTGGTGGACGGACAGGAGAATCCCTATGCGATCATCTTCTCCAATTCTTTTTTCGAGGTCCAGAAATACCTCTCTCCGACCGGCCATATCTGGGGCTCCGCCCTTCTTTGCGTAAACAGTTCTGTCTGGAACAGGCTTTCGGCCCAGGACAGGGAGATTGTTATGAAGCTCGCTGCAAAATGGCGGGATGAGCAGAGGAAACAGACCATGGATCAGGAAGAGGAGTTCCTCGGGAAGCTCAGGGAAAAGGGAATGGAGATCGCGACGGTCGACAAGGCTGCATTCCAGAAGGCGGTCCAGGGAGTGTGGGCCGCATACGAGGATGTTTTCGGCAAAGACCTTATGGACCTCGTGAGGAAGTACGGGAAATAGCTTTGATGAACGGGGAGAAAAAAAACGTTCTGGGGAAAGGTTTCCGGTTGATCGACCGTTTTCTGGGCTCCATGGTGGTGCTGGTCCTGGCGGAGGTGCTGCTGGAGGTGTTTTTCAGATACCTGCTTCATAAACCGCTTTCATGGGGCGGGGAGCTCTCCCAGACCATTCTCGTGTGGATCACATTTATCGGGGCTGCTGCCGCACTGTTCAGGGGAGAACATATGACCATCGAACTTTTGCTGCACCGGGTGAAATCCGGTGCAGCAAAAAGAGCACTGAGGCTCATCTCTCTTGCCGCGATCGCAGTGTTTCTGATAATCGGGGTCAAAGCCGGCTGGACAGTGGTGGAAAGGACCTGGAAAATGCGCACCACCGCAATGCAGATCCCCGCAGGCATCTTGTATCTCGCTTTTCCAACAGGATGCCTGCTCATGCTGCCGGTAGTTTTCCGTGATGTCCTGGCGGCACTGAAGAAGGAAGACCGCCCATGCTGACGCTGCTTGGAGTGCTCTTCGGCGGAATTTTCCTGGGGATCCCCATTGCGTTTGCCATAGCACTCTCCGGCATGGCATACCTTGTATTCGAATCGGCTGTTCCTCTCCTTGTCGTCGCCCAGAGGATGGTCGTGGGAGTCGATTCCTTCACCCTACTGGCGATCCCCCTGTTTGTTCTCGCCGGTGCCCTTATGGCCGAGGGGGACATAACACCCCGGATCATGAGGTTCGCGTCCAGCATGGTCGGTCATATTCCCGGAGGACTCGCCATGGTCATGGTGGTTTCCTGCATGCTTTTCGGTGCGATCTCCGGCTCAGGTGTGGCCGATGTTGTTGCCATCGGATCAATTCTGCTTCCGGCAATGAGGCAGCAGGGGTACAGAAAACCTTTCAGTGCGGCGCTGCTGGGCTGTGCCGGTTCACTCGGCACGATCATTCCACCGAGCATTGTTATGGTTGTCCTTGGGGTAAGCATGGGGACCTCCATCGGGAAACTCTTCCTCGGAGGGGTCATCCCCGGTATTATCACCGGCCTCGGGCTCATGACGATCTCGTACATGATCTCTTTGAAAGAAGATTATCCACGCCTTGAAAAAGCTCCTTTGAGCGAAGTATTCAGCTCGTTCCGCGCGGCTCTTCTGCCCCTTCTGACTCCGGCCATTATCATTGGAGGCATTCTTAAGGGCATCTTCACGGCGACAGAGGCCGGAGGAGTGGCGGCTTTATACGCCCTTCTGCTGTCCATGTTCGTTTACCGGAAGCTGACTTGGAGGCGGTTCTTTGAAATTTGCCTTGAGACGGCACGGACAAGTGCCGTCGTCCTGTTTCTCATAGCAGCGGCAAGCCTGTTCGGCTGGGTCCTGGCAGCGGAAAACATCCCCCAGATGGTCGCAAAAGCAATGCTCTCCATTTCGACCAACTACTGGGTCGTTCTCATACTCTTCAATATCCTGCTGCTTCTGCTGGGCATGTTCATGGAAACCATAGCCATTATCCTGATCGTGATCCCGATTTTCTTTCCCATTCTGCAGCAGATGGGGGTAGATCCTGTCCATCTGGGAGTGATGGTATGCGTTAATCTCGCAATAGGAGCGAATACGCCTCCCCTCGGAGTTGATCTTCTGGCAGCATGCAAGGTCGCGGATATTTCCTATGAGTCATCGTTCAGGTACCTGGTACCATTTATCGGCTCCATGGTTCTTGCCCTGCTGCTGATCATCGTATTTCCGCCGCTTGTCACTTTTCTGCCGAACCTTTTAATGGGCGGATGAAGGCACAGGAGATCCAACCTCAAAAACAAGTGGAAGGAGCCCATGATCTTCGGGCTCCTTCCACTTGTTTTTGAGGTATGCTGCAAACTACCGGACGATCTCGTTTACCCAGCGGTCCACCAGCCGCATCCGGTGTTCTCCTGACCATTCGATGTCCAGGTCGAGGAGCTTTACGCCGCTCATGTCGAGGGCGGGATTTTTTGTCTTTACATCCGGATGGGTGGGAATGAGATGGATCTTCTTCTCCTCGTACAGTCGCTGCATGGAAGGACCTGATGCCCAGTCGAGAAACTTCCTCCCCAGTTCCGGATTTTTGGCCCCCCTGATCAGGCCCATGGCTTCAACTCCATAGGCGACTCCCTCTCCGGGATAGCTTATGGTCACATCGTATCCCATCTGCTGCATTTCCAGGGCGTCCACAAGAAAGAAAATTCCTCCCGCCGCCTGTGTCCTGGCGATTGGAAGGGCCCCGCCGGCACCGCTCTTGGTATACTGCTGAACGTTTTCGTCGAGCCGCTTCTGGTAGGCGAAGGCTTCGTCCTCGCCCATGGCGAGTACGAGGCTGAAAATTCTTGAGACTGCAGTTCCCGATGTCCTGGCGTCGGCCATGATGAGGCCGTTTTTATAGGCCGGGTCCAGCAGGTCCTGCCATGATTCGGGGGCATTCAATCCGTGGTCCCTCAGGAAGGCGGTGCTGAACATGAAACACAGTGGGTCCACCGCCAATCCCGTCCACCACCCGCCGATATCGCGGAATCTCTCAGGAATAGCTTTCGCTCCCAGGGGAACATAGGGCTCGAAAATACCCTCTTTTTTCCCCGCAACGAACGCGTCGGCGATGCCTCCGAAGAAAACATCCACCTGGGGATTGTTCTTCTCCGCAATAAGCCGTGCCAGCACCTCGCCTGACGGAAAGCGGAGAAAATTGACCTTCACCCCTGTCTCCCGTGTGAAGGCGTCGAAGATTTCCGTTGCGTATCGCTCAGACCATATCGTGTAAGCGTTCAGCGTTCCGGATGCGTATGTCGCACCCGAAAAGCCGCTGATGCACAACACTGAAAAAAGCAGGGTCCCAAAAAGTTTTTTCATCGTTCTCATGTTGCTTCACCCTCCCCTTTTTTCTTTCGCTTAAAATGATATATTGTTTTTCGGGCAGGCTCCATATCCAGATGAGGGGCAATTTCCGGACGATCTGGATTATTTTTTGCTGAACCAGTAAAAAAAAAGGCAGGCTCATGGTAGAATTTTCGTCAGGAGTGAATTTTCCTGCCGGTGTTTTTCAATGAAGAGATGCTGCCCGGTTTTTCTCCATGATGAATGGAGCAATTTCTGAAAAGGAGTCGATGAAAATGGCAAAAACATCTATGTCAGCAACGAAATCAGACGGCGGAGAAGCGCTTGAGTTTGATTATATTCTCTCTCCCTCGATAGCAGGATTCCTGTTTCCGCTTCTTGCCCCGTCACTGGTTTTTCTTCTTCCGTTTATCCTGGTGAGCTTTTTCCCGAATATGCTCACGAGTGTAGGGATCAACGTGAGCAAATGGACGCTCCTTCTGGGAGGGCTTCTTCTGGCGACCATAAATATAGGAATCCAGGAGATACGCCGCAGGAGCAAAAAATTGAAGCTTCACATCGATTACCTCGTATTTTCTCAGGGGATATTCTTCACGTCCATGGAGAAAATTTTTATCCAGGATATAATGACCACTGAGCTTACAAAGAGCATATTCGAGCGGATCTTCAACCTGGGGACCATAAAAATCGCAACAGCAGGAACAGACGGTTACGAAATCGAGCTCAAGGGGTATACCAACCCTGACGAGATCGTAAAGTATATTTCTGTTCACAGGAAAGAAGGAGAATGACGGCGGAATATCCGCGTCTGTCCCCGGTGATGACACGATGACGGTCCTTCTCTTCCTGCTTTTCGCTGCAAACGCACTGGCCTTTTTCGCCATGTGGTGGGATAAGCGGCTCGCGCGCCTGGACCGGAGAAGAATACCCGAAAACACGCTCCTTCTGTTTGCCCTCTGCGGCGGTGGAGTCGGAGGATGGCTGGGGATGAAGCGGTTTCGGCACAAAACGCAGCACTGGCGGTTTTCACTGGGGCTCCCCGTGATCGCACTCCTGCAGATCGGATTGCTTGCTTACTTGATAATATGAATAAAAAAGGCCGGACGGGGCAAACCGTTCCGGCCCTTTCCGGCTGAAGGAGGTGCGCATGCCATGAAATTCCCCCAGCTCTCCCTGTTAAGCGGGTGCTACCGGCGCATTGTTTCTTCTGCACGATCCCGTGTTTTTATTTTTTCAGCTGTCTTTCTCAGTTCCCTGCTCCTCCCGTTTTCCCACCCCTCCCAGTGCCGGGCTGACGGACCTGCATGGCCCCCAATACTGGAAACCGCCAGGGACGCAAACGGCCGACTGTATGTGATCACATCTGAAAAGGGCGGCCTTTTTTCCTCGGACAACGGGGGAAAGAACTGGAAATATCTCGGCGGTACGATTCCCTCGTCTAATCTCTTTTCCCTGAGGGTATCCCCTGGAGGAAAGCTTTTCCTTTCCACCTTCGATGAACTGCTGGTCTCCGCCGATGGAGGAGAGACCTGGAAGACCATGAAGGGCGGAGGGGGCATACGGCTGTTTTCTGAGGGCAGCGGGGGGACGTTCCTCGCCGTTCACTGGGACAGGGGGCTTCTCTGGGCGTCGAAGGAGAACCCGGAGTTTGAAAAAGCCCGGGGCGTGACAGGGGACTATACGGTTCTGGATGTGCTCGACGGGGGAGCGCCTGGAATATGGGCGGCATCCTTCGGCGGGGGCGTCCTTTTTTCCGAAGATGAAGGAAGAACATGGTGTCCCGACAACGATGGATTGACAAATCAGTTCGTTCTCTGCCTTGCATGGGCTCCTGAAACAAAAGCCCTGTTCGCGGGCACCCTCGAAGGAGGCGTCTACCGGAAAGAGGTTGGCGGGAGCTGGACACCTTCCTCAGAGGGCCTTCCTCAGGGTGTTTCCGTTCAGGCCCTGGCCGTCGGTGAAAACGGGGTCATCTGGGCCGGGACCCATACGCACGGACTATTCCTCTCACCGGACGGAGGAGGAAACTGGCGCCCTCTTGGCCGCGAAAACGGAGAGACGGTATCGGTCACATCCATTCTGCCGCTGAGCGGAGGTGCCATGGTCGGGACGTACGGAAGCGGACTTTTTCTCGCGGAGTATGAAAAAGAATCGTTCACGGCTCTTCTTCCGTCAGACCCCGTGGCAGGAATAATCGGAACGGGAGATGGAGTTGTGCGTGCCATTTCGAGTTCCGGACAGTGCTTTTCCTCTTCTGACGGGGGGATCTCCTGGCATCGGTCGGGCAATACGGGGGGCAGGGCTCCGGTTTCCTTTCTTTTTCAGGCACCGGAAGGCCGGCTGTACTCTGGTGTGAAGGGTGGTATCCTTCTCTCTGAAGACAGGGGAAGGACCTGGACCATGCTGTCTTTTCCGGATGAGAGGACCCCTTTTGCCATGGCCGTATCCTCTGACGGCAGCCTGTTTGCGGCAGCGGCTGAGGGAGGGCTGTTCCGTTCTGCGGACGGCCGCTCCTGGCATCGGGTCGACGGTATCGACGGAACCTATATTTATGCCCTCGACTCCCATGACGGTGTTCGAATCGCGGCGGGGACCGACAGGGGATTTTCGGTGTCCGCAGACGGAGGAATGACCTGGGCAAACCATTACGTGATCTACGGGATCCATACGCTGGCCTTCGACAACGGCGGAAGACTGTGGGGATATTCCCGAAACGGGCTCTGGAACTACCCGTTCCCGCCAGGCGAGGTGAGTTCCGCCAAAATCGCGGGTCACGAGTGGTCACCGCTCGGCTCTTTTTCGAAACTCTTTCGTGGCGTTGGAAATTCGCTGTACGCTCTCCTGGGGGGATCCCTGGTAAGGCTTGTGCCCCGGGAAGGGGAGTTCAGCTTCTCCATGGAGCCGGCCGGATTTTCAAACGCCGAGGTTCTGTCGTTTTTACCCGTCTCCCGGGGAGGGATGCTGTTGGGGACGAGAAGAGGTTTTTTCAGGTCTGCTGACGGAACCGGCCCATGGACGGAGATCGAGCTCCCGTGAGCGGGACGGATCGGGAAGAGAGGTGGCTTTCATGAGAGAACTCTACCGGAGGCTGGGAGCCCTTGCGTTTCTTTTTGCCGCCCTTCTGATGTTTTTCGCAGTGCGGAACGGTTTTGTCCGCCTTTACGCCATGGACATGGGAAAAGCGTACCGTTCCGCCTACAGTCCATCCCAGGGATTGTTCGGAGCCCAGGCGGCGGCCGGAACATTCATACGATCGACCACGCCCTTCAGACCTGTGACCGAATTCATCGAGTCGACGACCGCAAACCGGCTGACAGAAGTAGAGGGAGACCCCTGGCCGGAGATATTTACCGGAATCCTGTTCCCGTCCGCCCAGTCATCCATTGCCTGGAGAGAAGCTGGGGATACCTACCGGAAGAGCTTCTACTACCACTTGGGGGAAGAACCGTTTTCTTCACTGGTTCCCGGAATGGCGGAAAAGGAAGAGAGTTTCCGGTACCTGAAGCATGTTTCCCCTTCAGGGCCCGGGTTCGTCGCAATGAGCGTCGAGGGCCCGGGCACTGCCCTGGATAACGGGGTTCCCCCTGCGGTGGCAAGGCCTTTCCGCTCCCTTGCGGTCTGGCCCCTTCTGCTCGGAGCGGCGCTCTACCTGTTTCTTCCGCGGAAGAAGCATCCTGCCGGGACCATTCTATACCCCAGGTGGTCTGCGGTCATTCTTCCCGATATTTTCTCATTTCTCATAGCCGGCTTTTTCCTGGGCCTTCCCATGGTGCTGGCAGTTCATATATTCAACAGTTCCTCCATACTGGATTTCCGCGAGGGCAGCGCCTGGTTTACCCTCGTGTTCTGGTCCATGGGGATGATCTTTGCCTCGATACTGTACTGGTCAGCGAAGTACGCCTCCTTTGCCCTGCAGGTCCTTCCGGGGGAGATACACCTCGAGACCCTGGGAAAGGAACAGTGCGTCGCCTTCTCAGACATTGAGTTGGCCGATTTCGTCGACTACAGGCCTCCCAAGTGGCTCAGGTCCATGATGTTCATTGCCGGCCTGGTGAACTGGCGAATGATGGGACAGGCCCTTCTGTTGTCGGGCCGAACGGACTGGGGGGTAAAACTCATTCTCAGGAACGGGGAAAAACTAAAATTTCTTTGTTCCAATATCCCCGGGGCAGACAAGATTTTCCAGGCTCTTCGTCTTCATAAAATACCGTTTTCTCAGGAACTGGAGCGCATGACGACGGAAGCTGCCGATAATGCGCCGGAAGAAAAAACTGACTCGCAAGGCACAAGGTGGTGAATGAATTATGAAAAGATCCTGCGGTATTGTTTCCGGAAAGTTTTTCGCACGAGCGTGTTGTTTTTTTCTTGTTCCGCTGTTTCTTCTGTCCCCGTGGGGGGCAGGTGCGGCGACTCCCCTTTCCCTCTCGGGATCCCGGCTTCGTGACCGGATCGAAGTGCTCGAAGCCGCCCTTTTGCACCGGAACGAGGGGGCGCGGATGGAAGCGGAAGGAAATATACCGGGCGCGATAGAAGCGTACAGCAAAAGCACCGCTCTCTACCCCGACCCTGTACTTGAGCGGAAAATACGCTCCTTCCGTCCGGATCTCCGGCCCCTGGTGGAACGAATTGCCCACCTCGAGGGGCTCCTTGCGTCGCAGAAGACCGGAGGGGAGAGCGCATCCCTTCCTATGGAAATGCCTGCTGTCACCATTGATACCGCTGAAGGCACCGACAACGCAGACTGGAGGACCTATCCCGACCTCGCGGCCGAGAAAAAGGCCATTGAAGAGTCATTCAACAGTTTCCGGAATGCGCTTAAGGAAGGGGATACAGAAAAGGCAGGCAGATGGGTGGATGAGGACTGTCGCGAAGTTTATACGGCTCTTTTTGAGCAGAAGCCTGAAGCTATGCCCTCCTTTGCCGCCCTGCTTGAACAGGCGGAGATGAGTTTCCTGAGCGCGCCGGAGAACGCCGATCCTGCAGCTTCAAGCACGCAGAGGACCTCGGAGTACGCGGTCAGCGTGGACGGGTTCACCTTCTACGTGCGGTGGATCAAAAGGGACGGCAAATGGGTGCTCTTCGATTTTTGATCTCCGGGGAAGGAGGGACGGAACAATGACTTTCCGGAAATGTACTTTGAAAAACGTACTGCCGATAGTTGCCGCGTTTTTACTGTTTGCGGGGATACAGCCTGCCGAGGGCTGGAGCCAGCCTACCCACAGGCAGATCAATCTGGAGGCGGTGAAGCTGTTCCTCGGCCATGCGATCGGCAGGGAAAAGTTCGCCTGGGGCCCGTTTTCGAAAAAGGGGCTCTCTGAACCATTGAGAGGTGTTGGCGTAACCAGCTCCTCACTGCTGCCGTTGGATTTTGTCTCAGCCGAGGCGAACCTTTCCGCACAATCGTGGATCATCAACGGAGGGGATTGGGCCGACGAGCCCCACCTGTATGCCTCCGTCCGTCATTTCTACGATCCTCTTCGTCTGTCCGGGGTGGCCTACCTGACGGACCAGAGCGAGGCCCATGGCCTGTACGACAGCCCTGCCATCGATGCCCGGACCTGGGGGCTCAACCATCCGGACAATCCATTCAGCTTTTTCTCGGCCCTGGCTGCGTACAAGGCGGCGCTCGAAGTAAGGGACGACCTGCCCCTTCCTTCTGCCATAAGCTCCGTCCATTTCAAGACGTCCCTGAGCCTTGCTCCTGCAGACCATGACGACCAGCGAAAACTGTATCTTTCCAGGGCCTACCGTGCCCTGGGTGAATCCATGCACATGCTCGCCGACATGACCCAGCCGGCACACGTCCGCAACGACTCCCACCCCGCAGATGAACCTATCGAGGCAGCTACGTTCAGCAATCATGTCCGGAGTGCGGCGGCTTCTCCTTTCATCGATTCCAGGATCCGTCCGTTTCTTGCGAGCGCCGGGGGAACGCTGCAGGCTCCGGCAGAGCTTTTCCGCCAGGTGGCGTCCTTCGTGAACATTACGTTCTATACTCTGGATACCATATACGACAAAGACTCAAATGTCCTGCCGAACAACCGGCAGAAGGGATATCCCACCCCCCAGCTGAGAGATCTGGCAGTGGAGAAGAAAAAAATCAGGAGTTTCGTCAGCGATAGAGAGGTCCGAAGGTTTTACGGAGTCTTCGACGGCAAAAAGGCGGCCATGATCCAGGACCGTCTCAGCCTGCACTGGTTTGACCCCGATCAGTCCTTTGTATCTGATCTCGAGGGGGCCAAGGAAAAGGCTGGAAGAGCGACTGCGGCAGTACTGAGAAGGCTGGGACCTTTCCAGATCCCCCATGCCTTTGCAGCGGAGCAGGGAACGGTTCTCCTTCCCGTGGCCATTCACGCATGTGCCGACCTCATGGACCTTTTCTACCCGACCCTCGAGCTGAAGGCGGAATACGAGGAGATGGAGTCGGAGATGGAAGGGGTCGATCCCCAGGCCACGCCCATACGGATCATCGAAGTGACGGCCTCCATGAAACACCATTCAGAAAAAGATCCTGCGTGGAAGGCGAACAACCTTGTCATCAATTATTCCGGGCCGGCCATGCTCGTGGTGAAAGAAAAAGAAAAAACCGTCTACACCAGGAAGGTCCTGTTCGTCAAAGGAGCCATGGAAAAGATCGAGAACAGGGAAGGTGAGATGGAAGAGGCGCCCCTCAGGCTCTTCGCGGCGGGATCTGCAGGGCCTCTCAGCGAGGAGGAGCTCTTCTACGAGATAAAACCGGGCCAGGAGGCTTTTTTGAAGATAGAGGCGGGAAGCCGTGTCTTCGAAAGTGAAGCCTGGAAAGAGGATGAGAAAGTCGAAGTATCCATTCTTCCGCCCCGGATACTGGTCCTGGAGCTGCTCGATGACGCCTCGGAAGCGGAGCACGAGTTTGAGGCCTCGGCAACCCCGAAGAAAAACCATGTATTCGAGTGGGATTTCAGTGACGGAACCCCTGTTGTGAAAGACCAAAAAGGTCCCGGGGAAAACTCCGTCCAGGTCCACCGCTACACAGGCCTGAAGCCCGGGGATTCCTTCAGCCCATCCGTTAGGGTCATCGATGAAAAGGACAGGACACTCGCGGAAGATTCCATTTCCATAACGGTGCTCAAGGGAGAGAAGCGTCATTTCTTCGAGAACAGAACTTTCTGGATGACCGGCTCCCCTCTCTCGAACGATCCGAACGCGAACCTTCCCACTGTTCCTCTCGTCCTTTCACCATCGATCTCTGGTGTAGACGGAGAAATAGATCCGGCCAGTCCTGAAGGGAAACGCCTGGCGCAGCTCACAGAGGGTGTGGCGAAAGCGGGGGACTCTGTGAAGGAGCAGATGGTGAAGGAAATGGCGAAAATGGGGATCAGCCTGAGTGACGCCCAGATGGCGGAAGCTTTGAAGCAGGCTCTTTCAATGGCCGGGCTTGACGATTCTGCCGGTCCCGTTCAGAGGCGCCCTGTTCTTGGGAGCGGATGGCAGAAGGAAGGCCGTCAGGTGACCCTCTCCCTCTCTGTCTCCCTGGGTGCTATTCCCCCCATCGGGTTGCACATGAGGGGGGCACGGGAACAGATGGAATCGGTAGAGGCCCGTATGCATGTCAAGCAGTGGTTTTTCACCACCGGGACAATGTCCAGTCCCTACGTCCAGGGAAACGGGGGAACCGCTTCCGTTTCGTGGACCCCGGAGAAAGGAAAGACTCCCGAGTCCTTTGCAGTAGACCTGGTCATGTTCTATACACTTGAGTTCTTCAGACAAGACGGAAGGCAGTGGGAAGACGGATGGGTCCCCCTCGGAGGAGTTCCTCTCAGGTATGACAATATGTCCGTTTCCTTCCCGGTAGGGGTCTACTTCTGCCCTGTCCGGTAACAGGAACCGGTTGCCGGTGATGAGAAAAAGGAGGTAGTACTGATGAACCCTTCGTTTTTGAACATTTTTGACTCATTCAGGAGAGAAAGGACAGGCACGATGCCGCTGCGGCGGTATTTCCCGTTTTTTCTCGTCCTTCTGCTGCTTCTGGCGGCCGGATTTCCGGCAGCGGGGGCAGTCCCTTCACCTGATGATGTCCCTCCGGGAACGAGCCTTCGCTGGGT
>Ga0334884_1002838_pt1 | contig 20994 bp, 40 predicted proteins | sample GraSluR1_MG_7_FD_207215 | JGI IMG/M metagenome (GOLD analysis project Ga0334884, IMG submission 207215) | Sludge microbial communities from methane-producing bioreactor in Wageningen University, Netherlands - Granular Sludge_12_05 R1 | ecosystem: Engineered > Bioreactor > Anaerobic >...
CTGGAAGGAAGCAGCACTAAGTAGGATCCGGCATGTGTCTGATATAAACCGCGTAACAGCAAGCCTGAGAGCTTGCTTTTTTATTTGTCAAAAACCAAAAGGGGCAGAAAAGGGGCAAAACTCATTTACCTTTAGCATTAAGCTTTTCAACAATACTAGCCTTTGTTTTCTTGGTTACATGAGTGTAGATTTTCATTGTTGTCTCCATGTCTGCATGACCTACGCGTTCCATGATTGCTTTTACTGGTATGTTCAATTCAGCAAGTAGGGAGATGTGAGAGTGTCTAAAAATATGGCTAGACATTTTCTTTTTGATAGCATCTTTACCAAGCTTGTCATTCATAGTCTTTAGCGAGTTGTTGAATGAGTTGATTTGAATCGGTTTGCCTGTCTTACCAACAAAGAGATAAGAGGTTTTACCCTTGAACTTTAACTTATTCTCTAAAATCAATTCGTCAATTATTTCTATTGCTCGATTTGATAGATCAATTTCACGATATGATGCTAATGTCTTTGGCATCTCTTTTTTTGCATTCTTGTAGCCGTCTGAATAATCTAGAGTACCAATCACTTTTATAGTTTTGCTATTCGGATCGTAATCATCGATTGTGAGGCTTATAGCTTCGCCTGCACGCAGTCCAGTCAAATACATGAACTCAGCGAGCCTTCCGTGATGGACGCTCTGAAACGTGCTGTAATAGACGTTTAACAACTTAGTTATTTCTTCTTCTTCTAAATATTTATCCTCGACTTTTTCATAAGTCTCTTTTGTTAAAGATGGCTTTGGAACTTTCGTCCTACTAATAGGATTAAGATTGATCATTTCCATGTCGACTGCATAATCAAGAGCCATTTTTAGGACACTTCGAAACTTTTTTTTGTATTCATAAGATTGGGTTAACTCGTTTAGGAAATCTTGATAAAACTTTGTATCTGTATTACGTACCACTGCTTCAGTGTTAATGTTCTTTCGTATGTATTTTAAAAGCTTTTCATAATTAACTCGCGATGACTGACGAATAGAAACTTTGTGCTGATTCCACCATATATCCAATAATTCTCCAAGCGTGATCTTGATTTGATTTTTCTCTTCGATCTTCTTATCGATTTTATCTTGAAGTTCACTGATTGCTTGTTTTTTTGCTTGATTAGATTTGCTGTTAAGAGTGACTGAAACTTTTCTGTTCTTTTCTGTATATGGGTCAGTGTATCGTTCGGAATATTTGAATTTACCGTTCGGTAATTCTTCAATCCACATGTTTATTCAACTCCTATTTTTTGGTATAATAGGCACAGTAAAATAAGCCTATGCCTATAGGTGATTTATTTTTCACATCCACTCGATCTTTGGTCGGGGAGAGCGGGTGTGTTTTTTTATTAGTAATATGTGTCTATTGTTCCCAAGTAGCATCTCCATATGAAACCGAGTAAGGACCTGTTCCTTTAGCAGCGAAATGCATAACTACAGTTGCTTTTTTTTCGGCAGCTATAGTATGTGGCACATTGTTACTGTACGTGCTGGCATCAAACCGTCCCATTTGTGAATCTCCGTCATATAAAGAAAAGGACTGTGCATTAAAGTCGATAGGTGAAGAGTCAGTATTTTCTACTTCTGCAGTTACTACAACGGCATGCTCTCCTTCATTGGTTTCGTGAAGCTCAATTGAAGGGTTATCCTCAATTGATACTACGGTAATTTTTTCTCCGCTTTGAAATGTTCCTGGCTGATTTAAACTCATTTGATTGCTACTTGAAGAATTCGATTCAGTTGTTTCATCTGAATCAGTAGTCCCTACGAGGCTTTCTAATAAACTTTTACTAGCTTTCACTTGTTTTTTCAGTTTTGTATTTTCTTTTTTTAAATTAACATTTTCTTCCCTTAAACTAGAAGTTGTTTCATCGGAACTGGATGAACACCCTGTGAATGTAAAAAAAGATATTGATAATAATAGAGCCAAAACAATTTTTTTCATTTCCTAACCTCTTTTCTTTGTTATAATAAACTTATATCGGATCTCGAAAAGAGGTCATTTCTTAGTCCGTGTTCGCAGCATGGGCTATTTATATATATAATTCCATTTCCAATGGTATCGCATAATAGTTTAGTATTTCTTGTTTCGTTGGTTGGTATAGTTCGGACTCATGACTACCATCAATTAGTAGGCATGTTGCTCCACAATTAGCTTGAGCTTCAATTTTTGAAGTAGAGTTCAAATTGATTCGTGATAATTGTGGGGTGTTCTCATTCGGATGAAACACAGCATGGATTAATTCGTGAGCGCATACAAAACGCATTTCATCTTCAGTCAAACGACTATTAAGATGAATAAATTTAATTCTACTGACTTTATTATAAAATCCGAAAACGTCGTCACCAAAATCGTTTGTTAAAATCTGAATGTCTAAGTCATTAGCAATCTTAAATGGATCGTGGGAATTGTGTAATTTTGATAGTTTCGCTACAGCACTCGGAACCTCTCTCAACAACATAAAAATAGTCCCCCTTATTGACCATTTCGATATTTGTTTGGTGTGAATTTCTTCTTCGCCAATGTTTTTCCAATCCGTAGCGATTCCTCTAATGAAGCTAGAACTGCAGCCTTTGCTTCAGGTGATAACTCTTCCGAATCTTTTGAGAATGCAATTGAGTCGGCTTTCGACATATCTTCAACGATTTTCTCTAACTGTTTTTGTATATCTTTTTGATCTTTTTCGGTCAGATCATAGTAGTTCCTCTTATCTGTCCTTCCAAGAAGGTAGTCTGTTGACACATCGAAGTAATCGGCAGCTTTTTGAAGCCGTTCGCTTGAGGGGGATTGCTTATTCCATTTACTTATACTTCCTTGACCGAAATTTAGTTTTCGCTCTAACTCAGCAATAGTCATATTCCGTTCGTTAGCTAATTCCTTAACTCTGTTTAATAGCATAATATCAACCTTTCCGCTACTAAACACAGATTTTTATTTGATAATTGTCAAAAATACCGTTGACAAATGGACAATCGTCAAATATACTATGTTTGTAAGCAAGTTATTTACGGCATACAAAAAGCAAAAGTAATAACAAATAGTCCGCCAAGACGCTCAGCATTACTCGATTTGTTGTGTGCTGTATTTCCTATGCTTACATTATGGACGATTGTCAATTTTATGTCAATAGATTTGACAAAAATAATTGATTATTGTCTGGAAATGGAGGTGAAAGAAATGTCACGAAAAAATCAAGTGAAAATTGCGCTTATTCCAAAAGGTTGGAGCCAACGTGAGCTTGCTAGGCAAATGGGAATTACAGTCAGTTACTTACAAGACTTACTCAACGGTAACCGTAATTCTGAGGAACGATTGAAGCAGATTGAGGAGCTTTTAGAAATTAAGTTCGAAGAGAAGGAAAAGATTGGATAAGGAGGATAAATAATGACAGAAAAAATCGCCTTGGCAGAAACCATCAAATTGCCTCAATTATCAATGCCAAAGGATGAAGCGATAAAATATTTCGGATTTGAAGGACATGAATCTACATTTCAAAGATTGTTAGCAGAATTCAAAGTACATCCTGATTACAAACGTGGTTATCGAGCACCGACATACAAAATTGTGCTGATAAACATCAATCTGTTTGATCAATTTTTGGATTGGAAAGATAAGAATAAATTTAGGTAGAGGAGGCGACAGCATGAAAAAAGTCTATTGGCTTCGTAGAACAGGAGCAATGTTGTTTGCGTTTGGAATTGGGGCTGCAATTACAGGAAATGTACCGGATTGGTTAAAGGTAGCATATGTTAGTGCAGTATTTGGCTTAGTACTCATCTACGATGTGACAGAGTACAACATAAAAAAGCCAGCCGAGGGGGCTGACTATGATCAATAAGGACATATTAACGCTACTAGCTATATTTTTCGGTTTAGGATCAATAATCATAAATTTCTATTTGATTCTCAAAGATAAGTTTTTTAGCTAAAAAGAGTCTTTCAATTTAAGCCCATATTTCTTTGAATAATTCGCAGTTTGCATGTGAAAAACCAATTTATCATTCGGTGTAATAGATTCGATTTTTAAGATTTCTTGAAAAGCTATTGCTGATCCACCGGGAAGAGCTTTTGCGAATTCAATAGGGTGAAGTCTTGAGCTTCTATGAAATGATCCCATATCAAAACCTCCATCATGATACCGAGAAGTTTCAATTCTATTGCCATTTAAATAAAAAGAGGACATGACAATAGAGTTAGGAGTTTTAGAAGGGTTGGACAGAATACCTGTCATGATAAGTCTTTTACTTTTTTGATCTGCTAAGAGTGTGTAGGAAAGAGTTAATCGTTTTCGATCATTAAAAAAATTATATAGCGAAAGCGAGAATCCTGAAATGGAAATTAAAAAAAGTATCAGTTCTTTGTTTTTTAGGATAAATGAAAGCATTATACACCATCCAGTTTTTAAATCATTATAACAAATAGAAAGGAGAAAATTTATGAATGATTTAGTAATCATGAAAAATAAAGCTGCTGTAACTACTAGTTTACAGATTGCAGATAGCTTTAATAAGAAACATCAGCATGTGCTAAGAGACATTGATCAGTTGAAAGAAGATGTGTCCAATTTTGGACAGATGTTCTTAGAGGGAACTGAGTCCGATTCTTATGGACGGCCAAGGCGGATTTATTTCATTAGTCGAGACGGATTCTTTTTACTAGCAATGGGATTTACTGGAAAGAAAGCAATCTATTTTAAACAAAAGTATATTGAAGCATTTAATGAAATGGAAGAAGTGATTCGAAAGAATACTGTTCCACAGTCCATCGAAGATATGATGATTTATCAACTTCAGGATATGAAAGAAGTAAAAAAGGACGTTTCAATGCTAAAAGATACCATGCGAATTACAGGACAGCAAGAGTTTGAAATTAAGAAAAATGCTAATACAAAAGTGCTTGAGGTGTTGGGTGGAAAAGACTCATATGCATACCAAGAATATAGCAAGAAAGTATTTGCGCGGTTTTGGTCGGAGTTCAAGCGTACATTTTCAATCCCCCGATATGGAGAGCTACCACGTAAAAGATTCGATGAAGCAATCAACTTTATTGAAATGTGGATGCCGGAAACGAGTATTCGAATTTTAATAGATCAATTAAATCGTCAGCAACGATTATTTGGAGATGATAACTAATGACTAGAGTAGAAGCGCTGCAGATTGGGAAAATCATTGCTGATCGTTGGTGGCATCATAACGAGTCAACGATTCTAGCAAAACAGAATATTGAACGCAGAAAAGCTTGGGAACAAAAAAAGCTCACTTCGCCGGCAAGCAATTAGTGAGCACGTAAAATTTATTTTCAAGGAGAATATACCATGTTTGATTATGATAAAGCAATATCAGATTCTGATAATCATGTTTTTACGAATGTTAATCAGACTCTAAATAAAATTGATAATCCTGAGTATGGATATATGTACGATGATTTCGGCACGCAAGTTTTGCCAGACGACTTAGTCATGAAAGTAGTGTTCAAAAAGAGAAAGATTAGCAAGGACTGTTTAACCACAATCACTTTCGCTAAATATGTGACGATCGATAATTATGTTGAATTAATTGACGATATCGGTATTGAGTATCAGGATTACAGCTTTGCTATCGAAGGCAAAGAGTATCTTCAAAAGAAAATAGAAGGGACGTTAGCTCGTGAATAGAAAATGCCCAAGATGTAGAAACGAACGTATCAAAGACGATCATAAGTTTTGTTCGATTTGCGGACTGAAATTGGAGGGTAAGGATGATGAACACCTTAGAAAAATATGAATTAGAAGATTTGGAGCAAACTTCGGTAGAAGGATGGACCATCGATGATATCGGTGGCGCAGATTGGGCACTAAGAAAAATTTCAGCTCTTCAAAGTCAAAATGATGAAATTAAGAAGTTCGCTGATTTGGAACGAGAAAGAATCGCGAGTTGGGAGATAAAAGAAACCGAAAGTAATAACGAGAGAATCAGTTTTTTCGAAAAGAAGCTAAGTGAATACTTAAATAAATTACGGAAAGATGATCCTAAAGCTCGAATCAAAACGCCACATGGAACAGTTGGGACAAGAAAAGTTCCCGATAAATGGGAATACTCTTCAGAGGCTGTTGCAGAGTTGAAAAAATTAGGTATGACTGAATACGTGAGGATTAAAGAAGAAGTTGATAAAGCAGCATTTAAGAAATCGGTATCGGTTCTTGAAGGTGGACGAATTGTAAATAGTGATGGTGAAGTAATTGAAGCGGTTAAGGTTATTCCGCAAGGCGAAAAATTATCCGTAAAGGTGGAAAAATAGCATGGAAGTTAAAAAGGCGAAGCGGGAAAAGCTAAAAGTTCCCATTATGATCACTGGAGCAAGCGGCAGCGGAAAAACAGTATCAGCTCTTTTAATTGCAAAAGGGATCGTTGAAAAAATGTATCCCGATTTATCAGACGAGGAACAGTGGTTGAAAATCGGGGTTATTGATACGGAACATAAGAGAGCACTTTTATATGCAGAGTCCACTGTGGCTGGTGTATATATCGGAGAATTCTTACACCTAGACTTTGAACCTCCATACACAGTGAACAATTATATCCAGGCATTTCGATTAATGAAAGATGAGGGCATCGAAGTAGTAATAATTGATTCGATTTCTCATGCATGGAGCGGTGAAGGCGGAATTTTGGAACAAGTAGAAAGTTTTACCAAAGGGAACTCAATTAAAAATATGCAGGCTTGGGCAAAAGTAAAACCACTTGAAAAAGAATTTCTTAAACTAGTGACTGGCAACTCAGTTTATGTGATTGCTACATCTCGAAGCAAACAAGCCTATGATTTCGATAAGGATGAAAAAGGTAAAACGAAGATAGTAAAAATTGGGCTCAAGCCAGACCAAAAAGATGCCCTTGAATATGAATTCGCTATTGCATTGAGGATGGATCAAGACCATATTGCCGAAGCAACGAAAGATAACTCTAATATGTTTGATCTTCCGTTTAACGTGTCATTGGAAACTGGACGGAAAATTTATGATTGGTCTGATCAGGGAATCGATCTAGAAAAACAGAGACGGGAATTAGTGATGGATATCATAGGCATGTCTGAAGAATCATCAGCGAGAAAGGCTGTCTTCGATGAAATGATGGGGAAAGCTAACGGAAGAAGAATTGACGATTTACCAATAAAGAGTTTGAAAAATTTAAAAGGGATTCTTGAAAGAACGGAAGAACCTAAAGCTGACGATCCTAAAGAGGATGAAGAAGTAAAACAAGAAGAATTGTTCGATAAGGACAAACCACCTGTAAGAGAGTGATGAAATGTTGAACATAAGAATCGTAGGCAGGCAGTCTAACGGCGACTTTGTTGTTCGACCGATTGATGACAGTAAAGAAGAGTTAGAACTGCTCGTCAAACGACGTAAAACGTTGCTGACGGCTCAATCGTTCAACCCGAATAAAGTAACTCGTCCACAGCAGAAAATCGCTCATGCGTTGATTAGAGACATCGACAGTTATACGGACAATGAATGGTTCATTCAGAATACCGAAGATGATCTAAAGATTAAGTTTTGTATTGATCGAGGACTACCTTATGAACAACTATTCTCATTATCGAATTGCAGCAAAGATTTAGCAACACAATTTATCTCATGGTTAGTTGAATACTGTTTTCATTATGACATTCCATTTGATGGAAAGGATTTATATCTAGTTCACGATATGAATAGAAAAATGTTCTTGTCGACGCTTCACAACCGTTGTTTCGTCACTCAAGCACGCCGACAAGATGCGGTTCTACACATACACCACGTAAACGCCGTCGGGATGGGAAAACGTTCTAAGGTTGATCATCGTGGGCGCTATTACATGATACTTAGAGCCGAATTACACGATGAGATTCATCAACTTGGATATGACGAGTTTTGTCAAAAATGGCATGTAGGAGCAATCAAACTCTCTGATCAACAAATTCTAGACTTCGGACTGATGAGCGAGAAGCAAATGAAACAATTGGATGACAACCCAGATTATGAAATAAAAGATTGGCAGTTGCCGGATAAGGAGGGGAACAGTGGAACATAAAGGTTATTTCGCAGTAATACCGGCGATTGTTAGGTACGATTCAGAGTTGCCAGGTAATGCTAAGTTGTTGTACGGAGAACTGACGGCTCTCTCCAATGAGATGGGTTACTGCTGGGCCACGAATCAGTATTTCGCTGAACTCTATAAAGTTAGTAAGCGGACCATTAGTAATTGGATCGCAAAACTGGAAGAGAGGAAATACATCACTATTGATCTTCAATATAAAGAAAATTCTTTTGAAGTAGCAAGACGGTGCATATATATTTCTCCATTTCCGACAAGCGGTGATTTCTATGGGGGTAGAAATAAATTTCATGAGGGTATAGAAGAAAATTTCCAGCCCCCCATGAAAAAAACTTCTAATAGAATAATACAATCTAATAATACAAAGAATAATAAATATATATATAGTGTCGATTTCGATGGGTATTGGAAAATGTACCCAAAAAAGACTCAAAAAAAGAAAGCGTTAGAACAATTTAAAAAGAAAGTGAAATCGGACGCTGACCTATCTGAATTTGATAAAGGGTACCTTAATTACTTGAAATATATTGAACTAAATGATTGGTATCATCCTCAAGAATTATTTAGGTGGATTCGTGATGAACGGTATAAGGATGAATACGATCTGGCACCGAAAGTTAGTAAAAGTAACTACAAAAACAATAAACACCGAGTTGAAGAGGTGCCAAGTCACATTAACACCCAGCCGAATAAAAAAGAATCTGACATTGACTGGGTAGCAGAGGCAGAACGTTCTCTCGCCGAAAGAGGTGCGGAGAGTGAATGACTTTGAGTTGTTAAAAACACTACACAATAAGTTGCCTCAGGATTACAAAGAGATACAGGTACCTTATTTAACAAGGTATAGCCAACATATCGTAAAAGGTGGAAATGTCTCTGACGATCGAGCAAAACAATTGTTTAAACAATACTGGGTAGGCTATTTCATCTATCATTACCAACAAAAAAATAAGGAATATGATTTTTGGGTTCTAAATGGTCAATCATATGAAACACAACTTGATTTTGCGAAAAAGATGTACGAAAAAGTGTTTGGACATGTACCCAAAATGAAGGAGAGAAAATGACTAGGTATACATTACATTTAGAACCAAAGCCACAATCTCGGCCACGTTTTGGGCGAAACGGAACCTATGAAGATAAGGGCATGAAACAGTGGAAGCGTAATTGCGAGAGTCAACTTAGATTAATGAATCCTAGAATTATCGAGAAGGGTGCTATATCCGCCGCTATGACGTTTTACATCTATCCGCCTAAACGGATAGCCGAGGTGAAAAAGAAACGCTTAGAACTCGAATCAGAGATAATTTATGTTGATAAGCGACCAGACATAGACAATTACATCAAAGCAGTTCTGGACTGTAGCAATGAAATACTCTTTAAAGATGATGGACAGGTAGCTGCACTATCGTCGCAAAAACTTTATTCGTTAAATCCGCGTATAGAAATTGAAATTACAAGCTTGGAGGAAAACAAATGATAAACAATGTGGTTTTAGTCGGGAGATTAACAAAAGATCCTGACTTACGATACACAGCGAGTGGCACTGGAGTAGCAACATTCACTCTAGCAGTGAATAGAAACTTTACCAATCAAGACGGAAACAGAGAGGCGGACTTTATTAACTGCGTAATTTGGCGTAAGTCTGCTGAGACGTTAGCCAATTATGCTAAAAAGGGAACGCTGCTAGGTGTGACTGGCCGCATTCAAACAAGAAGCTATGAAAATCAACAAGGACAACGTGTCTATGTAACAGAAGTAGTCGCTGAGAACTTCCAATTGCTTGAATCACGTAGTGCGAGTGATCAGCGTCAGAGTAATAATGCCAGTGCTAACTCAAGTGGCAACTATGATCAATCAAATAAAAATAGTGTGCCTGATTTTGGTAGAGATAACGATCCTTTTAGTGGTTCATCGATTGACATCGGCGACGATGACCTGCCGTTTTAGGAGGGGTTAAATGAGTAGACGTAAAAGCACTGAGCAACAGGAAGCATGGAGCGAATTGTTGTTGCTAATAAATGATCCAGAATGGTATCTGGATAAGCAAAAAAGTAAGAGACATAAACAGTTAATGCTGATCATTGAGAACGAAGAGGATTTAACAGTATCAGAAAAAAACGACATACGGTATCAAAGGTATTTAGATGCTCGACCAGGTATGGAAGAAGACATTGTTGAATTGTTAAAACAAGAGATGCCTGTTAGCAAATTAAGAGAGAAATATAGGATTGATCCTCGTGTTTTTGTATATCTTCGCAGGAAACACAAGATCAAGAAGTATCAGCGCCTGCAGGTGCCATTAAAGGAAGAACTTGAAGAGACTTATAGAGAAGGCGGATGGAAAGCGGCAGCTGAAAAATACAAGGCTTCGCAACCCACAGTCTATTACTGGATGAAAAAATATGGCATAGAAAGAAACCACATGAGAAGCTGACCTTTTTTGAAAGGGTGAAAGAAACATGGAAATGAAAGAGCAATTTATTAATGCTGTTGTCAGGAACATGGAGCCCGAACTTGAAGCAAAGCAACTTAGAAAACTGAAAATTGTTTTAACGATTAACCTTGAAAAAATTCGTGTTGAAGAAGAATGCAGAGATGTAATCATCTACGATGAAACATCTGACATTGCCGCATACAAGCAATATTTCGTTTCAATGAAGCTCCGCGGCCTTTCGCCTGGAACAATTAATCTGGCGATGCGAACGATCGACAAGTTTAACAGGTGGGTGCGCGTAGCCTTCAACGATGTCACTACTAACGATATTCGTCTGTACATTGCTCATCGAGAGATGAATGACCATCTATCATCAGCAACTTTAGATAGAGAACGCGGTGCAATCTGTCGCTTCTTCAAATGGTTGTTCGAGGAAGAGTATATTGCACGCGATCCAGGGCGACGTGTTGAAAAAATCAAAGTTGAGAAGAGACTGAAAAAGGCGTTTACTCCAGTGGAAGTTGAACTGATGAGAAATGCATGCAGAAAACCAAAAGAGAAAGCAACATACGAACTATTACTCAGCACAGGCTGCCGAGTGACAGAACTAACAATGTTAGCGATGGAAAACTACGATCAGTCAAGAGGAACTATTACCGTTGTTGGGAAAGGAAACAAAGAAAGAGTGGTCTTCGTCAATGCTCGGGCCAAAGTGGCTATTGATAATTATCTTGTGATAAAGCCACATTCAGAAGGCCCTATCCTATGTGGATTACACGGAGTGGGAACAGCTATGACTAGCAACGGTATTCAGAAGATGGTTAAAGAGATTGGAAAACGTGCTGGCGTTGCGCATGTTCATCCGCACAAATTTAGGAGAACTGCTGCGACCTTAGCGCTAAAAAGAGGTATGAGCCTGAACGATGTACGGCGATTTCTTGGACATACGGATGTTGACACGACGCTCCAATATATCGACACGAGCGGCTCAGACCTGAAATTAGAACATGAGAAATATGTCGCATAAGACAAATCAAATGGCTTTTGGAAAGGTAGCAAGGTTTGCTGCTTGAACGATTGCAGGGAACCTTGTATTTTTTCGGGCAAAATAGCAGATGAACTTGAAATACTAATTGATGAACTGAGAAAGAAGGATGAGTAAAATGCCTAATCATATTACTAATAAGCTTCATTTTGAAGGAGAAGTACAAGATATTTTAGAGGTCCGAAACTATATCAAAGGTGACAGAGATGGTCAATATATCGATTTCATGAAGATCGCAACTCCTCCAAACTATATTTTTATGGGATCAGTGGATCATACATTACAGGAGATTTTCCAATCAGATAAAACTTCAATGTCATTTATGGCTGAAACTGATACTTGGTCTAGCTGGTGTCCACGTTACTGGGGAACAAAATGGAATGCATATGATTTAGAGGAATTTGATGGTAAAAACTCAGAAAATACACTTTTCTTTAGAACAGCTTGGAGTGGAGTTCCTCGGTTGATCGCATTACTAGGAGATAAGTTTCCTAAGGTAAATTTCTTTTACGAATTTGCCGATGAAGATTTTGGTTATAACTGTGGATTCATGAAAATCACAGGTGGTAACGATCACGGTTGGAGAAACTACGAATACAAAAAGCTTGATGGTGGTAGTAAAGAAGCATTCGATCTAGCCTCCCAGTTGTTAGAAGTTGAATCGGAATATGGCAAATACTACTGGGATGATGACAATCAGTCGATTAAGTATGAGGAATACGACTATTAACTGGAGCATTAGCTAACTTAAGTAAGCTACTTTAAAAGTGAATAGAAAGGTCTGAGAGCAATGTTAGATGTAGAACGTATAAAACAACGGTTAAGCGAAAAACAACTGACAGAGTACCGCCTAGCTAAAAATATCGGCACATCAACAGCGCACATGTCACGACTAATGACTGGAGACATAAAAGACCCGAGATTTGAACTTGTCTGCAAAATAGCAGATGCACTTGATATCACAGTAGATGATTTGAGAAAGAAGGATGAGTAAAATGCCGAATTGGGCTGAGGGAACATTGAAGGTAAGAGGTAAGAAAGAAAATATTATCAAATTTCTGAGAGAAGGCCTACTTGGGTATCCAGAACGTGGTTATGACGGTGTAGATGAACATGGTTTACCAAAGATTGTTTATTCTCATCGAGAAGTAGATATCACGCATGATGAAGACTGGGAGACAGATATTCATTGTAAAGGCGGATTCTATATTGATAAAACTCGAAGAGCATTTATTGAAGAAGAGTGTATTCAGTTTTATCACGATTACGAAGCAGATATTTATAAATTGGAAATTCTTGGATTTAAACAAGCATGGGCAGCTAGTCCAGAAAATTTCATTGAACTATCAAAACAGTATGAACTTGATATAAAGATTTTTACCTTTGAAATGGGAATGGAATTCACACAAGAAATCGAGATCATCAATGGTGAACTGACAAAAAATAAAGAACAAGAGAAGTTTGATGATTATTTTTGGGAAGTCCCGTTTGCGACAATTGGCGGATAACTGGAGCTATCACAGAGGAAATGGAGGGAAAACTTTGCTTCAAATATTAGAGCTTTTTGGAGGGATAGGAAGCCCTCGAATCGCTCTCAGAAATATGGGAATACCAACAAAATCAATTGATTATGTTGAAATCGATCAAAAAGCAGTCGATAGTTACAATGCTATTTTTGCTAATGATCTTGAAAATAGAATCCAATCAGTAATTAATTGGAATTTGAAGCCAGACATCCTCATACATGGTAGTCCTTGCCAGGATATTTCAATTGCTGGACACCAAAAGGGAGCTGACGAGGGTTCTGAGACTAGATCGAGTTTAATGTGGGAGACGTTGCGAATTATAAAAGATATGGGAACTTGGCGGCCGCGAGTAGTTATCTGGGAAAATGTTAAGGCAGTGACCGGGAAAAGAATGAGGAAGAATTTCAATCGCTATTTAGATGAAATGGAGAAACTAGGATATTCCAACTCCTTTGAACTACTGGATGCAAGAGATTTCGGAATACCTCAAGCAAGGCAAAGAGTCTTTACTATTTCTATACTGAATCAACCACAGTTCAATTTTAGAATTTTAAAACAGACACCGATGCGAGATATTCGAGAGTTCCTTTTGAACAATGACGGGGTTGAAAGAGTTTACGATGTCACACAGCCTAGTGTCTTATCGGTGATCGGGAAAACTGGAATAAAGCGAGCGACAGTGATCAAAGATTTTGCATACACTATCACAACACGACAAGATCGGACACCAGCACAAATAATTGATTGTGGGGCTGGGCGCTTTCGGTATCTAACGGAACAAGAGTGTTGGAGACTTCAAGGTTATTCGGATGACGACTATTCTGCAGCAGCTTCAACAGTCGAAAGAAACGGACGCTTTAGAATGCCAATGTACAAACAAGCTGGTAACAGCATACCAGTAAATATTTTTGAGAGTATTTTTGAAATACTACTCTAACGGAGAATATGAAGGAGATTATTGAATGAATCTATATCAAGTTTGGTACACAAAAACTGATAATAAATCATATACAAAGGCTGAGAAAGCAGATAACGAGGAACGTGCAAAGATTCAGGTTTTTGAGAAAGTTGACAATGTGGTTGAAATTGTCGAGATCAAGAAATTAGGATCGATTGTAGGTTAGTTCCACAATCGACAACTATCAAGGAGGCTTTTGGATGCAGCTGCTTACAGATGAAGAGTTGGCACTATTAGCGATTTTGGCTCGTGAGGGGAAAGCTATATTAGATTATGACAACCGATATGACGAATTTTGGTTCTCAAAGTCTGAAGTAGCAGATTTAGTGGAAAAACTAAACAAAATAGATGATGAAGCCAGAGGCAGAATGGAGGACAGCGAATGATCGAGAAAACACCTTTATATATCAACGGCAAGCTAATCGGTGACTGTCTGACCGTCAAGCTGTCACAAGATCAAAATGGATTCGATACGAGATACGCCTATCATGTTGAAGAATTCGACAAAAAAATACTAGAACTAAATGAGCGGCAACAACTTTTTCTGAAAGATTTGGAGTGGATGTGGTCAGAACGAGATCAGTATGACCTATCGTGTAAAACTTCGGCAGTCTTTGAAGTTCTAGACTCCGATTTTGATTACAAAGTTTATGGTACTGAAATTGATGAAGTGGTGGAAGTTTTCATGAGCGAGAAGCTACAGTAACCACACCTATATAAGAGAAAAAAAGGCATATTGTTATATATCTTAAACAATATGCCAAATTATTAAATACTACATGCCAATTATTGTTGTTATTGATTGTGTAGTTAAAATGAGCGGTTCATTTTTTTCAGTGATTTCATTTCTAAAAGCATAAGAGTGTTCACGATACTCTAGTCTATCTTTTGTATCGTGTCTATCCACAATTATGAACTTGTACTCAGCTAAAGAGTTGAGAATTTCAGGATAGGACCTTTGCCAAGTGTACCCACTATTAGTTATATCTTTTGAAGTAGCATCATTCGAAAAAGAAATATTATCGAATCCATCGATAAGAATTTCAGAACCGTCATTAATGCAAATGGCTTGTGTTATTTCCATTACACTGACCTCCTTTACTTAATATTTCAGTGATTATTAACTGATAAGACAATTCTAGCATATTGATATGCCCTCAGACGGCTCTATTTATTTTTGAAAAAAAAAGTTGGTGAATATGAAACGAATATTAAATTATCCCGGTAGTAAATGGACAATGGCCGAGAAAGTAGTTGTTCGGATAGAAGGAGTGAAGATATGACTGCTTCACATTATCTTGAAAAAGTATATCTGGAAAAGGGATTTGTTCCCACATTGCTTTTTCTTCACGGAAAGAATGGTGCTCCAAATCGAATTATTCCACTGAAGCTTGATAAAAATGTTGCAATAACTTTTTACCAGTCGAGCGAACTCGGTACTTGTTGGCTGAGAGCAGTTAGAGAACACAAACACTATTGCAAAATCGATGGATGTACCAAGTACGGTGAGATTGTGCGTGCAGCAATGGAGATCAATACAACGTTTTGAAAAGGTTAAGTAACTCAGCCTATCAAGTAAGAAAAGAGGGATGAAATGGAGAAACAGGATATTTTAAATCAGATTGAATGGCATTTAGAAGAAACTGAGGGCGAGAATGCTTCAGGTACGTTCGACCAGGGCTACAAAGAAGGCTGTTATCATTGCGAAGCCTTGATTGAGCAGCTAGACGAACCGCAGAAAGTCAAAGCTAGGTTGGCAAAACATTGGGATGAATATTTAGGAGATTGCTTGTGGTGGGATTTCCCAGTAGAAGAGCCGCCATATTGTGGCACACCACTAGATGACGATTTTCCAAAGTATAAGACACATTTTACTGAACTTCATATTCCAGACGAGGTCGAGGAAGAACCGAAGTGGGTGGTTAAAGTTGGTAATTTATATTTTTGTGGTTGGGAAGATACCACTGCTCAATTTGTGATGAACACGGTGCTTGGTGAAGATGAGTCGATTATCAAATATAAAAATGAGGGAACAGCTTCTTCGGTGGCTAAAAATCTCGGCGGCACAGTCGAGAAAGTGTAGGTGGCGGAATGAATACTAGAGACAAAATACACTCAGCAATAAATGAACATATTGATATTGAGGATACTTATGCATATTTCTTAACTAGGGAAAAAAGTTCATTTTCAGTTGGAACAGTAACATTAGATGACTTCGAGGAATGGACTGATAGTGATGTTGCTGATTTAACTGATTCGATAATGGAAAAGATAAACCCCGAACTCAACGAAAACCAGCAGGTCGTGTTGGAGTGGTTAGAAGCTTATGCAGATAAGGATAGTGGTGATTGGCCTATGCAAACTATTTTTTATATGTGGGATTGTATTAGAAGCGATAGGTTGGGCGGAGAGGAATTGTCAGCTCTCAGAAAATTGACTAGGATCGAACAATTTGAAGTCCTAGCAGCCTTCGCGGAATGGGGAAAGAAAGAGGTGGCGGAATGAAAGTAGACTGCTACGGAATCATGATATGCGCAGGAGTAGGCAAGCCATGGAAACTATTTCCTGAAACTTTTACTACGGGAAAAGAAGCAAGTGCGTTTTACGTAGATCATTTATCTAGTGAAGGAAACTTGTTCAGGATAATTGAAATTAACATAGTCAGCCAAAATATGCTGTATCACTAAAGATCCGGTAACCGAAGCAATAAAGGAGGAAAAATATGATTAAAGTAATTCTGTGTTCAATGATCGTATCAGGATTAGTGTCGTTCAGCATAATGAAGTTCCATATGAGAATGCTTGAAAAATGGATGGATAAATTTTTTGAAGAGGAAACCAAGTATATAAAAAGCTACCTGTCTAAAGACAAGTAGCACAAAAGTTTTTTCCAAACGAAGTGATCGAAACTAACCCCATGCCTATTTCAGGGCCAGATACAAATGGATATTTTTCACTTGAAAGCTCATTATTATTTATCCGTAGATTTTGCAAATCAATCGATTTTTTTACATCGTTATACTCTTTGGTCAGCTTAAATTGATCGTAAATATTATCAATTTTGCGGTACCTAGTATAGTCCAAAGTAACTAAACCTAATCGATTTAAATTGTCTAACGAAGCACTAAGTAAAATTTGATCAGTACAATTCTCATTTGCCAAAAAAAGATTTGTTCTAGCAATTTTGTACCCTTCGTCGTCAAAATTAACAATGAGTCTACAAATAAGCTCTTCACCTTTATTCTGGTTTATTAATTTCAGATTTTCACCGTCTAGAGGGGTTAGTTGTTTTATTATTTCGACATATGATGTATGGGTGATAGTCTCTTTAGTCTTGTCCATAGAGGAAGCAATAAGCTCAGCAAACATTTCTCTAAGTTCTTCCTCTTCAATGTAGTACTTTGAGGCTTCCACTGCTGGTCCTACAATAGATAACGGGGGCTCTTTGATATTTTCCTCTGGTATAGCAACAATTTTTTGTGCAATTGAGTCTTTGTAGAGTTGCATATTAAGCTCTCTTTTGGCTCGTTTTCTATCAGCTACTTCATGAAGTCTATCGAATCCAACAAGAGTCATAACATCATCTAAGGCTTGACCTGGACCTGTAGCTTTGGAGAAAGCAGCAGTAGCAAATCCAGCTCCAAAAGTCATTAAGTAGTTAGTAATAATTGGCTCCAAACATAAGCACATCCTTTTTTAATAATCATAACAAAAATCCGAATCAGAAACTATAAGAGATACAAACCGTCTATTACAAAACGAAACAATTGCATAGAAACGAGGTGCTATGTTGCAAGCAATCTTTACATTGCGTAGAAAAGGCTTTAACAAAAAAATCAAAGTTGGAGAAATATTTAACTATAAAGATGAAAAATATGTTTTGACACACATTGTTGAAATTAAACATTTTTATAGTAGTTCCGCTCGGATGGAAGTGGAAGGAGTAGCCCAGCTAGTTGGTGGTAAATCCGATTTTAGCCAATATGAAAGAACAAGTGAATTTGTAAGAAAATACCCCAAAGGTGAGTTCACAGAAGAAAATCCACTCTACAGGGTTGGAGACATTTTTGTATTTGATGGAATTTGCGGTGAAATAACGAATCTTGAATCAATTGAGTTTGAGTTCGTTGACTTAGTAGTTACCTATCATTCAAGATTGTTCCGGCCGTGGAGTGATGAGGAAATGAGTCAAGCGGTCAAAGAGGATCGGCTATCAAAATTTAAAGTAGTCGGTTAACGAGGCCATAGAGGAGGTTTTATGAATGAAAGATAAAGAATGTAAATTTTGTAAGCATGGAGAACCGTTAAACGATACAGCAAATTCTAATTTTGCTATATCAATAGGCAAAGACGAAGACGGTGGGTGTATAGAAGTCGAATACGATGATTCATGTGAATCGGATTGGACAGCTCCATCTATCAATTATTGCCCTATGTGTGGACGGAAATTGGAGGCGGAAGGCAATGATACCGAAGTTTAAAGCTTGGGATAAATACCACGAGATGATGGTTAGTATCATATCCTTTGATTTTGAAAATAAGATAGCATACGTCGAGCAGGAAAACGGTGATCGCTATGACATTCATTTCGATAACCTAATATTCCTTCAATCAACAGGCCTGAAAGACAAAAACGGCGTTGAGATATTTGAGGGGGATATTGTGAAGATTATTGGAGACGTATTGGACGACGATATGTCAGTAATCAGATTCACAGAAGGCGGTTTTTATCTTGATTATAAAAATCTAGATACTGAATTTGAATTATTATATAGCATTGATTTACCGATTGAAATCATAGGCAACATCTACGAAAATCCAGAGTTGTTGGAGGTGGAAGGATGAAAAGTATTCTTAAACATTTAGAGCAGTGTATACCATTTTTACTCCTACTTTGGTTAATTTGTTGTTTGATTTTGGATAGTTACCAAGAAGCGGCATATGTAGTTTTGACGTTAGGTGTAATACTTGTTTCCAAACAGTTAAGCATTATTAATGACAATCTTTCTAGGATATCGGAAAACACTGATTTAACAACTAAAAATATTGTTGTTAAGCAACAATACACATCGATTCAATGTGATGAAGAATCAGAATAGATCCGGCAACGTCGCCTATCGCGTAGCTTCGGTTGTGAAAAATAGAAAAAGACTCTATATCAATGTTTATGAGTCATTGCAACCAAATTACAAGAATAGAGTAAATCTTGCAACAAAAAAAGCACCAAGCTTTCGCTCAGCGCTATAGGTTATCTAGACAATAACATTATAGCACAATATATTGTGGGCGAAAATGAGTTCCCACGATATATTGTGGATAAACCTGTTAATATGTGTATAACAAAAAAACGTTGATATTTGGAGGTCGAATTATTGAAATTCTATAGGGTCAGTGAAGAAGCAAGGAATTACGCAAGAAAAGTATTGCGGTGTCATAACTATGAAGCAAAGCAAATTAAATCCATTGAAGAGAGTCTAAGACATCCTTATCGAGAAGCAGACGAAAATATCGGTGGTTCCCACGTATCCTCTAATATCGCGCCACAAGAGGCAGAAGCGGAAAGAGTATGGACCAATGAAGAATTCTTATCAACTGTAAGACATGTTGAGATTGTCAAAAATCTTATTGAGGATTTAAGTGATGATGCAGTTGAACTGCTGCAAGCAAGATATCTTAGTGACGATGGTAGTAAATGTAGGCGGCCAAAAGATTTACCTAATTGGGTAAAGGTTAGCAATCAGATTCACCTTTCAGAAGATGCGTGTAAGAAAAAAGACACGATGATTGTAACAACTCTAGCCAGAAGACTTAAATTAAAGTGACCGTAAAATCGGCACACAACGGGGTAAAAAGACTACACACAACACGTATATTTCCGTAATAAAATGATAGAGTAGAGAATCCACCAAGCAGACGACTCAAACTAACTTTATTGGCATGAAGTTTCTCCTTATACCTCTTAACATATATACGTCTAGCTTGGTGGGTTATTCTCTTTTTGACTACACTGCCACTTTGCGGAAACAGAGTAGGCAAACAATTGGCGGCATGAAATAATGATTTCTACATTGAGTGTGCCGTCTTTATGTCACTGTGGCGGAATTTATATTTGGAATTGAGCATCTGTAAAATCAGATGCTTTTTTTGCGTAGTCTAAGGTAGCTCCTGAATGAAGTTTCCCGCTTCTGACTGCGCTTTTCTTTTGGGAATATTACTTGGGAGGTAATGAAAATGGTTGGAACTAGTCGCGAGATGATAAATCACATTCAGAAAAATAAGGATAAAGTGGTTTACGACATCGAAAAAGGTGTTGTTACGACAGAAAAAGGGACTCATGGCTTTATATGCTCATCAACTGGATACATAAGGTTTAAATTGTCAGGCAGGGTCGTACAGGCTCATACTTTTTTTGGTGTTTTGATATTCGGATCGGATTTGGAAGGTATGACTATAAACCATAAAAATGGCAATAAACTAGATAACCGCAAAGAAAATCTGGAAATAATGACATTAGAAGATAATGTCAGGCATGAGTGGCAAACTGGATTATGCATTGCGAAGAAACCTGTTAATCAAAAAAGAGTAATTCAAAAGGACTTTCAAGGAAGAGTAATAAGAGAATTTGAGAGTATCTCGGAAGCGGGTAGATTTCACAATGTGAATCCACAAAGAATTAGATATGTTTGTATAGGAAGAACTGTTGAAGTCAACGGCTCTTATTTTTGTTTTGCTTAAATATTTTGTTAACGTGTAGCATCATTGGTGATGCGTCTGACTTTTAATCAGGAGGTCGCCAGTTCGATCCCGGTCACGTCAATAGGAAAAAACAAATCATTGTTTGTAGGACTAGCGAGCTTTAGTGGCGTTGGTCCGATTTTTATTAGATCACTCATTGAGTGGTCTTTTTATTTTGGCCGAAAACCTACATTTT
>Ga0334884_1002841_pt1 | contig 20976 bp, 13 predicted proteins | sample GraSluR1_MG_7_FD_207215 | JGI IMG/M metagenome (GOLD analysis project Ga0334884, IMG submission 207215) | Sludge microbial communities from methane-producing bioreactor in Wageningen University, Netherlands - Granular Sludge_12_05 R1 | ecosystem: Engineered > Bioreactor > Anaerobic >...
GAACCGGCAGCTTGGGCATATCGCGGACTTCCCCACCGAGAGCCAGATGTACTTCGGCACGGCCAATGAGCCGTATGTGCGGGCCGGAGGCGGCCTGTGGGCGCTGCGGGACGGGGAGTGGGAGCGCACCGACCTGGGCGCCGCCGTGACGAGCCGCCCGCCATCGCCGGCCGAGGCGGCGTTCTCCCAGGTGACCACCAAGATCGCCTTCGACGGCGACGGCGACATCTACCTGCTCTCGGGCGCGGGGGGGACCGGCGTCCTGCTGCACTCCGCCGACGGCGGGAGGACCTTCTCCGCCTACGAGGTGCCGGGACGTTCGGGGGCCTGGGATATCGAGCAGTTCTCAGGGCACAATGTCCCCGACGGACCGCCGGCGATTGTGCGCTTCACGCGCACCGCCAGGGACCCCAAGCTGATCTGGCGGGCTCTGCACGATCTGGAGCTTGTCGTGCCGCGCAAGGTTGACGGCCGCCTGGAGATGGGCGAGCCGGTCACGATCTCGGACAAGTCCATCGGCTTTTCCGGACACTCGGGAATGCCGTCCTCGGTGGTCTCCCGCGGTAGCAAGGTCCATGTGACCTGGGGCGAGGCCACCGATCCGGAGGAGAAGGTTCCGGGTGTGCCCACCTATGTGGTGACGTATGATCGGGAGACCGGGCAACTCGGGGAGCCCGCCCTGGTGGGGTACGGGCCTCCGGCCAATGATGTGCACAACACGCCCAGCATCACCATGGACGGCGAGGGGTACCTGCACGTGCTGGTCGGCACGCACGGCCGTCCGTTCCAGTACGCGAAGTCACTGGCCGCCAATGACGCCGGGGGAGGCTGGACGGAGCCGGTCTCGGCGGGCGAGGGGCTCAGCCAGACGTACATCGGCTACGTCTGTGGCAGCGACGGGACGCTCCACACCGTATTTCGCCTCTGGCGCAGCGGCGAGCCCTACCCCCATTCAAGCCACGCGACCTTGGCCTATCAGCGAAAGCGGCCGGGCCAGGCGTGGGAGGAGCCGCGGATCCTGATCGTTGCTCCGTTCTCGGAGTACAGCGTGTTTTACCACCGCCTGACCATCGACCGTGCGGGCCGTCTATTCCTGTCCTACGACTACTGGTCAACCCACTGGTTCTACCGCAACGATCACTATGGCTCGCGCAGGAACGTGATGATGTCGCCGGATGGCGGGGAATCGTGGAAGCTCCTGCTGACGGCGGATCTGTAGCGAGGACGCTGCGCTCCCGTCACGAGGCCGTCCGGGGGCGGATCACGGTAGCTTCCCGGTGGTTGCCGTGATCCGCCGCTATCCTGTCCATCCTGTTCGCCGTTGCCGTCATCCGCCGTTGTCCTGTCCATCCAGTTCGCCGTTGCCGTCGCCGTCATCCGCTGTTATCCGCCGTTATCCTGTCCATCCAGTTCGCCGTTGCCGTCGCCTTTGCCAGCCGTTGTCCTGTCCATCCAGTTCGCCGTTGCCGTCGCCTTTGCCAGCCGTTGTCCTGTCCATCCAGTTCGCCGTTGCCGTCGCCTTTGCCAGCCGTTGTCCTGTCCATCCAGTTCGCCGTTGCCGTCGCCGTCATCCGCTGTTATCCGCCGTTATCCTGTCCATCCTGTCTGCCGTGCCCGTCGCCTTTGTCAGCCGTTGTCCTGTCCATCCTGTTCGCCGCGGTCTGCCGCGGGCAAGTTGACTTGCCCGACACCGCTGTGATAGGCTTTGCGGGTTCGCGGCCGAGCGGGGCACGACCGCGCTGCACAGGCCCAATCCGGAGGGAGAAGATACACCGTGAAGAACCTGTCTTTGGCTCTGCTCACACTGGCAGTCCTCATCGCCATCCCCCCAGTCGCCGCTCAGGCCCCCACGATTGATGCCGCGATGGCGGGCAATACGTACTTGGCCGCCCCCGACGCGGCCGGCGCCTGGTACTACAATCCCGCGGCTCTGGCCTCGATCGCAGGCCTGGAGGCGGGCCTGTTCACCATGGAGAACTGGAAGCACAATGCGTCGGCGGCCTTTGAGGTCAGCGGCGAGAGCGATACCTTCGCCCTCAACTGGGGCGGGTATCAGATGAGTCAGGAGTTCGGTCTCGGCGCAGGCTATGTGGACGCGTGGGGCGCGAACACCGTGGGAGTGGGGTTCGGCAAGTCCTGGCGGGGCGGTGACATGGCCTGGGGCGTGAACTGGCGTCACGTGGACCCCGTCGTCGGCACCGCCAACAACATCTTCGACGTCGGTCTGGTGGGCAGTCTCGGCACGCTGGGGGTCAAGAGTCTGGAGGGCGTCAGGTGGGGCCTGTGTGTCAGAGACCTCACCGGGGACGTGAAGCGCACCTGGGACCTCGGCCTGGCCTTCGCGGCTCCGGCCGGGCTCACGGTGGCGGCCGACCTGGCGGACGTGACGAATGAGGTGGAGAGCCGCTTCCGTCTCGGCGTCACCAAGCTCTTCGCCGGTGGACGGGTCAAGGCCGGTATCGGGCTGGATGACGGCGACCTCACCTTCGGCGCCACGCTGGCCGGGGGCTCGCTGTCGTCGGGGAACATCAGCTTCGGCTTCGCCTGGCAGGAGCGGGAGAACTCTGACAACAGCCTGCTGATCGGCGCCTCGGCCCAGTGGGGTGGATAGGGCGGCCGGACTGACCTCAGGCAGATCACAGGATGTGGCACTCTCCGAACCTGGATAGTGCCACATTTGTCTATATGCACGTAGGCACTCGGCCGATGTGGGGCGAAGGGCCTGTCCTGCGCCGGGCTCACGGGAGGTGGTTCTCTGGCCGCGCGCACGGCCGTAGCGTTCCCCCGCCACCTATCAGCGGCACTACTTCTGTGCCTGGCCGCCGCCTGCCTGCACCTGTCCGGCTGCGCCTCCACCTCGGAGGATTCCCGGCAGCGGTCGGTCATCCGCAGCGGGAGTGCCTGGAGCAGGCAGATCGCCCTGACCTTCGATGATGGACCGCACCCGGGCTCCACACCCGAGCTCCTGCGCGTGCTGGAAGACGCCGGTGTGCGGGCGACGTTCTTCTACTGCGGCTCCCAGGCCGAGGCCCACCCCGAGCTTGTCGGTGAGACTCTGGCCGCCGGCCATAGCGTGGGGAACCACACCTACAGCCATCCGCTGCTGGACGAGATCCCCATCGACCGGGCGCGCGAGGAGATCTCTCGGGGCGCCGACGCGATCCAGGCCGCCTGCGGCGTGCGTCCGCGGCTCATGCGCCCTCCGGGGGGGCACTACAACCGGCGCATCATCGCCGCCGCCAATGAGCTGGGGAACACTGTGGTGCTGTGGACCGTCCACTCTCATGACTGCGATCCCCAGGACCGGCGGTTCATCCGCAACCGATTGCTCAGTCGCGCCCATAACGGTGCGGTAATGCTCCTGCACAGTGGGTACGATGAGACCGTCTCCGCTCTGCCCGGGGCCATCGCCGAGCTGCGGGGTCGCGGCTATAGCTTCGTCACAGTGGACGAGTTGCTTGCCCGGAAGTAGCGCGGTAGCGCGCACGCCGATCCCTCGCCTCAGAGGTGGTTCGTCAATGGAAGCCATAGATGCCGGCACTCGGGCCCTGCGATACTGGGGCCTGCTGACCTGCGGGGCACTGCTCGTCCTCGCCCTGGGCTGCGGCGGCGGCGATGACGGTGGCGGCAACGAGCCGGCCCGTCTGGCCCAGATCGTGGTCTCCCCCGGAACGGTGACCATCGCCGCCGGCGGCACGCAGACCTTCACCGCCTCCGGGCGGGACCAGTACGGCGCCGCCTTCCCCCTCAGTGGCACCGTGTCGTGGACGGTGACGGCCACGGTGGGGACGATCACCTCCACCGGTGCCACCACCGCGCGTCTGCAGGCCTCGACGCCGGCCGCCAACACCACCGGTAATGTGGCCGCCACTCTCGGCGGCCTGACCGGAGGCGCGTCGGTCGTGGTGGCCACCGGCGGCGGGGGCGGCGGTGGGATCACGGCGCTGAGCCGGCTGGCGACGGCCGCCGACATCACCGTGGCCGGTACCGGGGGCGTCTCCGGCACCATCAGCTCCGGCGGCTCGCCGGCGGCGGTGACCCAGGTGAGCCTGCAGTCCGTGTCGGCGGGTTCCAGCGCCCAGGTCCGCTCCGAGCAGACCGTGGCTCCCAACGCCTCGGGCCAGTACGGCTTCGCCAATGTCCCCGCGGGCCGCTACCGGGTGACGGCCACCGGCGGCGTCACCAGCAGCAGCGAGCACCAGGTTGCTCCCGGAGCGATTGCCGACGGGTCACAGGTCATTACGCCCTCTCCCACGGGCACCACTCCCGCCGAGGCCCTGGCCTATCTCAACAACATCCGGCGCACGGCGGGGGTCGCCCCGGTGGTCCTCGATGCGGGGCTGCAGGACAGCGTCAACAACCATGCCCACTATCTGATCCTCAACATGCCCCTGAGCCACAGCCCCCACACGGAGCTGCCCGGCAGCCCCGGCTACACGACGGACGGTCTGGCGGCGGCCGAAAACAGCAACATCGCCATCGTATGGGGCGGTACACGCACCGTCCTGGAGCAGACGGCCAGCCTCGTGAACGTCCCCTTCCACCGCGTCGGCCACCTCAGCCCCAACTGGCAGGGAACCGCCATCGGCTACGAGAGCGACGACACACTCAAGCGCTCCGCGACGGTCATCGACGTGGGGCGCAACATGAGGAATACCTGGCGCCGCGGAGACGAGCCCGTGCTCTATCCCGCGCCGAACCAGGTGCTGGTTCCCACCACCTACGCCGGCTTCGAGAGCCCCGATCCGCTCAACGGTGTGGTGGATTCCAGCGTCGGCTTTCCGATCACCTGCCAGTTCCCTACCGGGTCGGACGTGAGGAACGCCTCGCTGTTCATCACGCCGCTGGAGGGGCTTCCGCTCCCCACGTACATCACTACCCCCGAGTTCCCGGCCATCGAGGAGCCGGCCGTCTCCTACGCCAACTTCTACACCATCGTGGCCCTGCCCCAGGACCCGCTGGCGGTGAACACCACCTATCAGGTGCGCATCAACGCGACGTACGAGGGCGCCGCCTTCAGCCGGACCTACTACTTCAGCACGGCCGCCACCGCGGACACCGCGGCGGCGAAGGCAGGCACTCAGAGGTTCGAGTAGCGGCGGCCATGCTCGCTGGCCCGGCTTGTCTCCGGGGCGTGCGAGACGGCACCAGGGAGCCCAGCTTCGTCCCCGGACAGACCAGATGATCTCCGACGCCCCGGCACCCTCGCCGGGGCGTCGCGATTCTGGCAGGTCGCGGGGCGAAATGCGGGGAATAGGGGCTGAGCCTGTCTGTCTGCCTGGAGGAGCCTGTGAGCCTGACGCGTCGAATCATCCCCCATCCCGTTTCCGTCGACCGGCAAAGCGCCCTCGTGCGTGAGGAGCCGCGGGAGACCCCCGTGCGGGCCGCTACCGATGTGCTGGTGGTCGGAGGCGGCCCCGCCGGCGTGGGAGCCGCCCTGGCGGCGGCGAGCGAGGGTGCCCGCACCATGCTCGTCGAGCGCCACGGCATGTTGGGCGGCATGTGGACCGCAGGCCTGGTGAACCCCTTCTTCGAGGCTAATCGCGGTGGCTGGCTTGTGCCCCGGCTCATCTCGGCGCTAGAGCAGGAGGGGGCCTGGACGCCCTGGAGGTACGCCTTCACCTTCGAGGCCGAGGCGATGCGGCGAGTGCTGGAGCGGCTCTTTCGCGATGCGGGGGTGGAGTTTCTGTACCACACCCTCTGCGTCGAGACCCTCGTCGAGGACGGCTGCGTCCGTGGTGTGATCATCGAGAGCAAAGCCGGTCGCGAGGCGGTACTGGCCGATGTGGTCATCGACTGTACCGGCGATGGCGACGCGGCCGCCCGGGGGGGCGCGCCCTTCGAGCTGGGGCGCGATCGGGACGGCCTGATGCAGCCGATGACCCTGATGTTCGAGCTTGAGGGTACCGGGCAGTTCGGCCACGAGAGCGCCCCCGAGCTGTTCGACCGGATGGCGGAGGCGCTGGCCGCAAGTGGACTGGACTACGAGCTACCCTTCGGGCGGGTGGGGTACGTTCCGTGGGTCATCGCCCTGCCGCGCCCGGGGGCCGCTGCCGTGCAGCTCACGCATGTCTATCGGCTCAATGCCCTGAAGCCGGAGGACGTCACCCGGGGGACGGTCGAGGCCCGGCGACAGATAGCGGAGGCCTTCGAGATCCTCCGCCGCATCCCGGGCCTCGAAGGCATCCGCCTGGCCCAGAGCGCGGCGCACATCGGCGTCCGCGAGTCGCGGCGCGTCCTGGGGCACTATCAGCTCTGTCTCGACGACCTGGCACGGGGGGCGCGGTTCGAGGATGCCGTGGCCACCTGCGGCTTCGGGGTGGACATCCACGAGCCGGCACCGGGCGCCGGAGTACCCTCGGGCCATGGGGCGGCGATGCAGCCGTATGAGATCCCGTACCGCTGCCTGGTCCCGCGGGATGTGACGGGTCTGCTGGTGGCCGGACGGTGCATCTCGGGCACTCACGAGGCCCACGCGTCGTACCGTGTGACGGGCACCTGCATGGCCACGGGGCAGGCCGCGGGCCTTGCGGCCGCGCGCGCCGTGGCCGCGGGCACGAGCCCGGACAGGGTCTCGGGCAGCGCGCTGAGACAGGCGCTTGCCCAGCGCGGGGTCCAGTTCCTGGAGGGGTAGGGGAGAGGCGGGGCGCCCCGTACGCCGAACCGCACACGCCGGCCATCCCCGCGGTCGCTGCGTTCCCTCGCGAGCGAGTTGGTCGTTCCCTCTGCCCGATAGCGTGGTCGGGTGCCATCCGGCGCCGAGTTGTCATCAGAAGCTGGTGAGCGAATGAGCCTATCTGCATACGTCGCCGAACTCGAGGCCAAGCCGGACCTGGGGGAGATTGAGCTCTACGGCCCCCTCGACGCCGAGATCATGCGTGGGGTGCTGGGGTACCCCAAGGGCAGGGTACGCACCCACCAGCGAAGAGAGGATGGGATCCCGGACCTCACCTTGTACAGCGATCAGGATGAGGCGTGGGTGGTCTGTGAGGTCAAGGGGGATGACGACGAGATCCGGCGGGAGGACAGACGCAGGCGACTGTGGGAGGAGCAGGCACGGCGCTACATCGAGCCCGAGACGCTGTATGTGTGTCTGATCGGGCCGCGGACGCTGTATGTGTGCGATCTCGCCGGCAAGGTTCTGGAGGGCGTGCACATCGAGGAGTTGGGCCTCGCGGATGCTCTGGGCGGCGACGCGCGGCCGCTGTCGGACGATGCGCTGGGCCATGCTCTCGCGTATCACTTACGAGGAGGCCTGCAGTCAGCGCAAGTATGAGACCTTCCGTTCCGGGCACGCGGCGCCGGCACGCCTGCCGGTAGACGAGTAGAACCTGCGGCGCTTCGAGACGGTGGTACGCTACGCCCTGTCCCAACTGGAGCCGGTGCTGCGCATGGCCTGGGCGGACCTGCAGACGGTGTATGCCGAGTACCGGGAGAAGGCGGAACCCATTGAGGAGCGCATCGCCGACGCCGGCGACGACCACAAGGCCAAGGCAGACGCGATCCACGAGCTGCATGAGGTCACACTACCGGTACGCGACATCGTCAGCATCATCCAGGACGATTGGCTCGCCTTCCTACACAGTCAGGCGTATGCCGGTACCGTCGGCGAGAAGCACTTCCTGGGCATCTACATCACCGACACCGCCTACATCATCCTCTCCCGCCTCCTGTTTGTGCGCATCTGCGAGGACCTGGGGATGGTCTCGCCCAAGGTGTCCCACCGTGGCGTGGCCATCTGGCACGAGTTCATGGGCAATATGCCCGCCGTCTACCGCGATCTCATCGACGCCGCCTTCAAGTCCACCCGTCAGGTGTACTCCGGGCTGTTTGAGCGCACGGTTTTCGACTGGTGGGCCCATACGAACGGGGCCCTCTCGGCCGCCCTGGAGCGCATCTTGTACCGTCTGAGTGCCTTCGAGTTCTCGGGCCTGGGCAGGGACGTGCTGGGCGACGTCTACCAGAGCTTCCTGCCTGCCGAGAAGCGCAAGCAGCTCGGGGAGTTCTACACCGATATCGAGGTCGTGGACTACATCCTGTGGCGTACGGGGATCACCACGGACCCGCACCTGGCGGAGAAACGGGTACTGGACCCGGCGTGCGGCTCGTTCACCTTCGGTGTGCGGACGGCTCAGCACATCCTGCGCACCGGCGAGGAAGCGGGGCTTCCGGCCGCGGACCTCATCGACCGCGTCGCCAGCGTTGTCGTCGGTTTCGATGTGAACCCCTTTGCGGTGTTCATCGCCCAGATGAACCTGATCTTCGCGGTGCTGCCCCTGTACCAACAGGCCAAGGCGGAGGATCCCGAGTACCGGCTCCCGGGTTTCCAGGTGCACTGGGTGAACTCGCTGCTGTACTTCGACCAGCGAACCACGGACGCCGAGTGGGTCGCTCGGCACCAACCCCAGGGCCTGGCTGCGGCCTATGACTACGTGGTCGGTAACCCTCCGTACGTGCGGAACGAACGGGTCCCGCCGGAGGATCGCGGCGCGATGGACGCGGCCTTCTCCTCGATCAAGTACAAGAACACCGACTTGTCGGCGTACTTCATCCACCGTGCGGTGAGCCGCTGGCTGAAGCCCAACGGAGTGCTGGGTTTCGTGGTCTCCCTGGGGCTTGCCAACAGCGACGCCACCTCCAGGCTCAGAGCATACCTGGCGGACAGGACGCTGCTGGAGGTCTCCTCACTGGAGTGGATTGCCACTGAGCTGTTCAAGGGCACCGACATCGTCCCGATGCTGCTGTTTGTGGGGCCAGGCGCGCCGCCGGATGGCCACCAGGTGGAACTCCTGCAGGGCCTCGCCTCCCTGGATGAGTTTGGCGAGTTGGTGGGTGATGAACAGAAGAGGGCGGCCACGCTGACCCGCCTGCCACAGGCCGAATGGCTCAAGGTGAGCCCCTTTGGCGATTGGTGTCCGGAGGTTGCCGGAGACGACTTGGCTGTACTGGCGACGCTGCGCGCACGGCCGACGCTGGAGAAGGCGGGCTGGCTGCGCACGTCCTACGGCATGAAGGCGGGCTCGGGGGCGCAATGGGTGCACGAGGGCGCGCCGCCCGATGGCGGGCCTACGGCGATGCCCTATCTCAAGGGCGACAGCATCGCCTCATGGGGTCACTCGCCCGCGGACGCCCATGTCCTCACCGACCACTTAGCAGATATGGCAGATGCTTCCATCTGGGGTTGCCGGCGGGTGTCATCAGAGCAGGGCTCGCTAATGCCGGCCGACGGGCCGGGGCACGACTTCGTGGCGCTGGTTCCGAAGATTCACCCCACCGTCAATGCCGTGGTCGCGAACGCCATGTCTGTGTGCGCAAACGATAGCACGTTGGTCATCAGCCCGCGTAGTGTCTCGGCGCACACGGGATGCGCCGTCATCAACTCGAGTTCATCCCGATATGTGGCTCTCTTGGCGCTGCGGGCCGGCATACTGCTCCGTCGCCGCTCCACACTGTACCCCCGCACCATCAACTCGCTCCCCTGCCCCTCGTTGACCCAGGCGCAGGTGGCCCGGCTGGATGCCCTCTCGCGGCGCGCGCACGAGGTCTCGGCCCTCATCGCCCGCGACGCTCCGGACCTGTGGGCGGAACTCGGCTCCCAGCAGACGGATACCATCCGCGCCGCGCAGTTGCTGAACTGGACCGGGTGGGGCGAGGCCGAGGTGGAGGCCGGAGGTATCGAGGCCGCCGAGCTCACGGAGGATGGTCTGCGGCTCAAGCCCCAGGCCGTTGTGGCCGGTGATGCCGCCACACTCAAGCTGCTGTGGTGGCACCTGCTGGCCTTCGCCGAGCCTCCGCTGGGCCGGGCCGCCCCGATGGACATCCCTCTGCCCCGGGAGCTTGCGACGCGAGAGGCTCTGGTCGCGCAGATCCAGGACGCCTGCGCACGGCGCGAGGACCTGCTGTCCGAGCTGCACGAGCAAATCGAGCCCGAGATAGACGACATCGTGATGGATGGCCTGGGCCTGTCATCTGAACAGAAGGCGACGATTCGCAAGCGCTGCCGGGAGTTCCCGCTCTCGGAGACGGTCATGCGCCCGCGCTATCTATGGAGCGAGGACCGGAAGCGACAGGCGCTGCGCAGGTACGAGAAGGGGAAGCGGTACCTGCAGGGCGCGGCGGCCCGCGTCTCGGCCGCCGTCTGCTCGCGGCGCAACGCCACACCTACCCTTGTGCCCTTACCATGACCCAACCCACGCCGGGCCTCCAGCGCGGGCTCACCGCCCGCTGTGTCATCGTCTTCATCGCCATCTTGTGTTTCACCATGTTCTGGGTGCTGAAGACGGAGCTTCTGACCGGCAGCTATGCCACCGGCGGGACGCCTCCGGCCGTGGCTGTGGGGTGGTTGCTCCTGTTGGTGGCCGTGGGGGCCACGGCCGGGCGGGGCTGGGGGCTGCTGCGGCTGTCGCGGGCCGAGATGCTGGTGGTCTACGCGGCCATGGCCCTGGCCGTCCCCATGGCCAGCTACGGCGTGATGCGGGCCTTCTTGCCCCATCTGACGGTGCTGAGCTACTTTTCCACACCCGCCAACGGCTTCGAGCAGTGGTGGCAGATGCTTCCCGACTGGCAGGTGGTGCGGGATGAGGAGATCATCCGTCAGTGCTTCGAGGCCGCGCCCAATGAGAGGGTGCCCTGGGGCCACTGGATCCCCGTCCTGTCCCGCTGGTTTCTGCTCTTCTCGGCCCTGTTCGTCTGCATCATGGGAATGGTCTCCCTGTTCCGTCAGCGCTGGGTGGATGGAGACAGGTTGCAGTTTCCCATCCTCTATCTGCCCACCGAGATCGTTCCCGCCGCCGGAAGAGGCCTGAGCCTGTTTCGCAACCCGGTGTTCTACGTCGGCTTCGTGGCGGCGCTGCTGTTCAACCTGACCAACGTCCTGCGGGCCTTCAATCCGGGCTTCCCGGCGATGGGAACGGTCACGGAATTGGGCGACCTGCTCACCGAGAGCCCGTGGGACGCGGCGCGGCCCCTGCGCTGGCACCATTTCCCGCAGGTCGTCGGGCTGGGGTATCTTGTGAACCTCGAGGTCAGTTTCTCGGTCTGGTTCTTCTTCCTGGCCAACAAGACGCTGGCCGTCGTTGCCCGCTCGTTCGGTCACGACAATAGCGCAATGCCGTACATGATGGAGCAGTGCTCCGGCGGCTATCCGGCGATGGCGCTGGTGCTGGTGTTCCTCACTCGCAGGGAGATCGCCGGCATCTTCGCCGGGGCCCTGGGGTTTGCACGTGGCGGGGATGACACCAATGAGCCGCTGTCGCATCGGGGCGCGGTCTTGGCCTTCCTGGGCGGGCTGGTGTTCATCCTGGGCTGGTGTGCGGTTTCGGGCATGAGTGTGGTGCTGGCCGGGCTGTTCATCGGGACGGTCCTGTGCTACGCTCTGGTGTATGCCAGGATCCGGGCCGAAGCGGGCATTCCGTATTCGCAGATCTTCCCCACGGACTTCCCGCTCAAGAACCTGCCCATCTTCCTGGGCTCTCGGGGGATGATGGCGTTCGGGGGCGAGCGTAGTCTGGTCGTGTTGGGGAGTCTGGGGTGGCTATCGTATCACTACTACGCGCACCTGATGGCCGCGTACCAGATCGACGGCCTCCGCCTGGCCGATGAGGCCCGCGTGCGCCGGCGCGAGATGGCCCTGGCACTGTTCCTGGCCATGGCATTGGGTTTCGCAGGCGCGGCCTGGGCTCATCTGACCGCGTACTACCAGTACGGCCAGAACATCGTGGACGGCGGCACGGGTCTGGGCGACCACCGCTCGAAGGTCGCCACCTCGACCTTCGAGAGCCTGCAGGCGCTGACCACCGGCGCGACGGTCCCGGACAGGACCAGTGCCGGCTTTGCCCTGGGCGGAGCGGCGGTGACCATCGCCCTGGCGTCGCTACGGTTCGTCTTCCTGCGTTTCCCGCTCCACCCGGTGGGCTACCTGATCGCCACGGCCTACTGGAATGAGTGCCCGATCTGGGGCGACCTGTTTCTGATCTGGTTGCTCAAGACCCTGATCCTGCGCATCGGCGGGGTGCGGCTGTACCGGCAGCTCATCCCGTGCTTCGTGGGTCTTGCCATCGGCCAGTTCTTCTGGGGCGGCATCGTCTGGGGCAATATGACGCCCTTCATCCCGCTGGAGATTGCCAAGAGGTACTGGCTGCCGAGGGTCTAGAGGTCCGGCCGAAAAGTCCGGCTAGTCTGCTTCATGTCATTCTGGAGCGTCGGCGTCGCAGTCGCCGCCCGGTCCTTGGGGTCTGACGGCGAACGGCGGACGGCGCCGCTCCCTGCGGGTCTGTCGACCCGCTTTCCCTCTCCTTCGCGATACGGCCGCTCAGGAGAGGGCTACGGCCAACGGCCAACGGCTCGGCACCGGCGCTCTGTAGGGCGCGGGCCTGTACCGCGCCGAGGGGCCCTCCAGTGCCGACGAAGAACGGCGGCGGCGCACAGGTCGCCGCCCTACAACGGCCTGTTTCCGTCGTCGGTCCGGTGGACTTTCCCCTCACCCGCGCCGATACGACTGGCGCGACCTCTCCCGGGCGCCCCTGCGGGGCTGGGAGAGGTGAAACGGCCAACGGCTGGACGCCGGCGCTCTGTAGGGCGCGGGCCTGTACCGCGCCAAGGGGTCCTCCAACACCGACGACGAACGGCGGCGGCGCACAGGTCGCCGCCCTACAACGGCCTGTTTCCGTCGTCGGTCCGGTGGACTTTCCCCTCACCCGCGCCGATACGACTGGCGCGACCTCTCCCGGGCGCCCCTGCGGGGCTGGGAGAGGTGAAACGGCCAACGGTTGGACGCCGGCGCTCTGTAGGGCGCGGGCCTGTACCGCGCCGAGGGGGCCCTCCAGTGCCGACGAAGAACGACGGCGGCGCACAGGTCGCCGCCCTACAACGGCCAACGGCCAACGGCGGACGGCGAACGGAAACAACCGGTGACCGTCCGAAACAGACTGCAAGGGAGCCAAGACCCATGTCAGACACCACCGCACAGAGCGAGCTCGCCTTCGTCGGGACGTACACTCAGCGCGGAAGCGAGGGGATCTATGTCTACTCGGTAGACGCACTCAGCGGCCGTCTCCTGCCCCTGAGCCATGTGGGCGGGATCCAGAACCCGTCCTTCTTGGCCGCACACCCCACGCGCCCGCTGGTGTACGCCGTGCACGAGACCGGGGCGGACGCCGCCGTCATGGGCTTCGCGCTGGACACGGCGAGCAACTCGCTGCGGCCCCTGAACCGCCAACCGGCCCACGGCTCCTCCCCCTGCCACCTGTCCGTGGACCAGACGGGGAAGGTCGTGGTTGTCGCCAACTACAGCAGCGGCACGGTGAGCGTCTACCCGGTGGAGGAGGACGGGCGCCTGGGGGAGGCCTCGCAGGTGATCCAGCACGAGGGCAAGAGCGTGAACCTCAAACGCCAGGAGGGTCCCCACGCCCACTCGGCCACCATCGATCCTACGAATCGCTTCGTGTTCGTGGCCGACCTGGGCCTGGACCGACTCATGGCCTACGCCCTGGACCCTGAGAGGGCCGCGCTGACGCCGCTTCCGGAGCTCACGGTGAGTGTGGCCCCCGGCGCCGGTCCGAGGCACTTCGCGTTCCACCCCACCGGGCCCTTTGCGTACCTCATCAACGAGCTTGGCAACACCATCGTGGCCTACTCCTACGATGGCGGCGCAGGGCGGCTCGAGGAGTTGCAGACGATGTCCACGCTGCCGGAGGGCTTCGCGGGGACGAGCCACTGCGCCGACATCCACGTGTCGCCTTCGGGCCGCTTCGTCTACGGCTCCAATCGGGGGCATGACAGTCTCGCCATCTACGCGGTGGATCAGGGTACGGGGCTGCTGAGCTTCGTGGCCCACACCCCCACCGGCGGCGGCAACCCGAGGGGGTTCTGCATCCATCCGTCCGGACGCTGGATCTGGGTGGGGAACCAGGATACCGACACCATCGTAACGTTCGCGGTGGATGAGGCGTCGGGCACCCTGACGGCCACCGGAGACGTGGCGGAGGTGTCGATGCCGGTGTGCATCCGCCTGACGGCAGGGGGCTGTTGACCCGCGGGGCGCACTCGGTGTAACCTTAGCGGGTATCGACACACTTCCAGGTGAGGGGTCGGCCGTTCCCGGGCCCGCCTTCGCGCCTGCCGATAGTTCCCGTGCCTTCCCGCCCCTGCTCCGCAGCCCGCACGCGAACGTTCATCTCTCAGCGCCGCTCGCCGGCGTCCGCCACCGTGCGGGGCCGGCGGTTCTGCGTTGCCCCAACAGGATGGCTGGTTTGGTGATGGTCCCGAGGCGTCACTCAGTGCCGCGACCTGTGCGCCCCGCCCGTGGGCAAGCATTCGCGCTGCCTGTCTTCGCCGTCTTGCTGTGGCTGCCGGTGTGTGGCGCAGGCCAGGACGCGCCGGGCGTCCGGCCGCTGGGGCCTAGCGTGCAGCCGGTCGCTCCGGCGCCGACGCCCCCTGTAGCCGCTGTGCCCCTGCAGGCGGCAATCACCCCCGAGCTCGCCGCCGCCATCGCCCGGAACAACGGCCTGGACGTGGCGTTGGCGCGGGTGACGGTGTGGCGGACGCGTGCGGCCCTGCTGGAGATAGACGGCCTGGAGGACATTCGCGCTTCCGCCTCGGTCTCGTACAGTGTGAGCGGCAGCTTCGGCGACGAACCCTCCGGTGACAGCCGAAGCGGGAGCGTCTCCTTGAACCGGTCGTTGTTCCGCACGCCGCGGATCATCGCCACAGGCGACGTGGCCCAGGCCGATGTGGCCCGGGCCCTGACGGACGAGCCCGTCACCGTCCGCGAGCTGGAGCTGGCTGCGCGGCTGGCGGTCTATGACATCCTGCGCCAGGAGCAACTGGTCCGCGCGGCCTCCGAGCAGACCCGGATGCGGGAGGCTCACCTGGACCTGACCCGCATGTTGCGCCAGGCCGAGACCGTGGCCGACTTCGACGTCGTGCAGGCCGAGACCGCAACCTCCGCGGCCATCGGCGACGAGGTGGCCGCCCGCTCCACGCTGGAGCAGCTTCTGGCCGCTCTCAAACGCCTGCTCACCTTGGCTCAGGACACCGTGTTGGCTGTAGACCCCGGCACGCCGCCGACGGTGCCCGGAGGCACGGCACAGGAGCGTCTGGAGCTGGCGTGCCAACTGCGCCCCGAGATCGCGCGGGCTCTGGCCTCGATCGGGCAGTCCGAGGCCTCCGTCCGCCTGGCCGCCACCACCTCGGACTGGACCACCGGCCTGTCCGGGTCCTTGTCCCAAAGCCCACTGCTGGACGGCAGTGCGAAACTCCGGTGGCGGGTGGGCGCCAGCGGCAGCAAGGCCCTGCTGGACGGCGACGCACAGGTTACCGCCGAGGCCCAGGCGGCCGCCCGGCTGCAGGCCACTGAGCTGGAGCTGGAGGCCCTGCGACACGACATCGCCCTCGAGCTGGCACAGGCGGACCTGGCGCTCCAGGACGCCTGGGAGCGTCTCAATGTGGCGGAGGCCGGCATCCGGGAGGCTCGGGAGACCCTGGCCATCGCCCAGGTGCGCTACGAGGTTCAGTACGGCACGGGCATCGAGGTCCTCGATGCCCAGACCGCACTGACGGTGCTGGAGATCGAGGCCATCAACGCTCAGTTTGATATCTACTCGGCCATCACCCGGTTACGCTACGCCCTGGGGCTGGACGGGCGGCCCGAGTAGACGTGCTCCGCGCCGCGTTCCGCATCGCCGGCGCTGTGGCGCCGGCAAGCACCGCGACAGCGCGTGACGCATCATTTCACCGACGCTTCCGAGGGGAACCGTATGCGGCGTTTTCTACCTTACGTGTGGATCGTCCTGGGCATCGCAGTCGTCGCGGGTCTGGCCCTGTTCTTCCACAGGCGGAAGACGGCCCAGGTCGGCACGAAGACCGAGACGATCAAGGTAGAGCGGCAGGATCTCGTCGTGTCGGTGACCGCGGTGGGTGTGCTGGAACCGCTGACGACGGTGGATGTGAAGGCGAACGTGGCCGGTGAGATCGTGGAGCTGGCGGTGGATCGCGGGGACCGTGTCATGCGCGGCGATCTGATCGCACGGATCGACCCCACCGAGACGCAGGCGGCCTACGATCAGGCGGTCGCCGATGTGACTTCCGCCCAGGCACGGATCCGGGAGGCGCAGGCGGAGCTGGATCGCCAGAGCCGGCTGCAGCCGGCTCAGGTCACGGCCGCCGGGGAGGGTGTCAAGACGGCCCGCGCCCGGGTGAACCAGGCCGCGGCCTCCCTGGATCACCAGGCGGTGGTGACTCAGACCACCATCAAGCAGCGCCAAGAGGCCATCAAGACGGCGGAGGCCAGGGTCCGGCAGGCCGAGGCGAAGGCAAACTCCCAGCCCACCATCTCCGAGACCACCGTGCGCCAGGCTCAGGCCCAGATGGACGCGGCCCAGCAGGGGCTGGGCAAGCTCAGGAGGGCCTCGCATCCCCAGGAGCGGGCCTCGGCACAGTCCAATATCCAGGCCTCCAAGGTCAACCTCGACAACCAGACGAAGGCTCTCCAGCGACTGCGCACCCTCAACACCAGAGGCGGCGTCTCGTTGCAGGAGGTGGAGAACGCCGAGCGGACCACCGCGGACGCTCAGGACCGCTACACCCAGGCCCAGGCCGCTTTGGATAGTCTCAGCGAGCGGCAGGCCGCCGAGATCAGCGAGGCCCAGGCGGTCATCGAGCAGGCCCAGGCGGCGCTGGACAAGGCCAATGCAGGCCGCAGCGATGTGGTTGTCGCCAGGGAGGAACTGGCCGCCGCCAGGGCGTCGCTGAAAGAGGCGGAGGCCGCACTGGAGGCGGCCGTGGCCGGGAAGGCCCAGGACGCGATGAAGGTCGAGGACCTCAGGGCCGCCGAGGCCGGTGTGGGCGAGGCCCGGGCCCAGACGCAGGTCGCCCGCGCCAACGCGGCCCAGATCCGCGCCAGCGCTCAGCAGGTTGCACAGGCGCGGGCCGCCGCCAGGAAGAGCGAAGCGGCGCTGGACAACGCCCGCAAGAACCTGGCCTACACCACCGTCGTCGCTCCGCGCGACGGCGTGGTCATCGACAGGTTCGTGGAGGAGGGCACCGTCGTCACCTCCGGCCGCTCCTCCGTTGCTCAGGGCATCAACATCGTCACCCTCGCCGACGAGAGCCGGATGTTCGTGCTCGCCGAGGTGGACGAGGCCGATATCGGCCAGGTCAAGGTCGGTCAGGACGCGGAGATCGAGATCGAGACCTTCCGTGACCGCAAGTTCAAGGGCCGTGTGATGGAGGTCTACCCCAAGGGCGAGGAGATCGACAACGTCACCATCTTCCGCGTCCGGGTCGAAGTCCTCCAACAGGACCCCGCCCTGCGTACCGGGATGACGGCGGAGGTCAATATCATCATCGCCCGCAAGGACGGGGTCCTCGTGGTGCCGACCGACGCGATCTTCGAGCAGGATGGGCAGACCGTGGTCGAGGTGCCCAAGGGCGAGGGTACCGAGCAGATCAGGGTCGACAAGGGCCTGTCGAACTTCGAGTGGACCGAAGTCGGGCCTCCGCTGAAGGAGGGCGACGAGATCGTGCCCGGAACCGGCGGCGGAGGGTCTCCCTTCGGTGGCAAGAACGACTCCAAGCGGACCATGCAGAAGATGATGAAGATGGGGGGCGGAAAGCGCTAACCCATGGCGGTCATCGAGCTGGAGGACATCGTCAAGGTCTATACCACCGGCGATATAGAGTACACGGCACTCAAGGGCATCAGCCTGAGCGTGGAAGAGGGCGAGTACGTCAGCATCATGGGGCCATCGGGGTCCGGCAAGTCGACGCTGATGCACAGTCTGGGCTGCCTGGACCGTCCCACTTCCGGGAAGTACATCCTCGATGGGGTGGATGTGTCGCAGCTCTCGGACGGCCAACTGGCCACCGTGCGCAACCAGAAGCTGGGCTTCGTTTTTCAGGCCTATAACCTCTTGCGCCGGACGTCCGCGCTTGCCAATGTCGAGCTGCCCATGCTGTACTCCCGGAACGGGCACGACCGCCACCGCAGGGCGCTGGAGGCCCTCAAGACCGTGGGTCTGGAGCACCGTGCCCATAACATGCCCAACCAGATGTCCGGCGGTGAGCAGCAGCGGGTGGCCATCGCCCGCGCGCTGGTGAACAACCCCCGCATCATCATGGCGGATGAGCCCACGGGCAACCTGGACACCAGGACCGGCATCGGGATCCTCAAGCTGCTGCAGGACCTCAACGACAGCGGGGTGACGATCGTGATGGTCACGCACGGGGAGGAAGTGGCCATGCACACGCGACGCATCGTGTTCCTGCGGGACGGGATCGTCGAGAGCGATCGGCCCGTGACAGACCGCCTCACCATCGGTGAGCCGGAGGCCGGCCAATGAGCGTGTTTGAGTCCATCATCGTCGCGCTGGTCGCCATCAGGGCCAACAAGATGCGCTCCGTGCTGACGATGCTCGGCGTCATCATCGGCGTCGGCTCGGTCATCGCGATGATCGCCATGGGGCGGGGGGCCAGTGCGGATGTGGAGGAGCGCATCAAGTCGATGGGGACGGACCTGCTCACCGTCTGGCCCGGAGAGGCCAGGGCGGGCAGGATGTTCGGCGGCGTGGGCAGCCGCGACGCGCTGAAGCTCCCGGACGCCTACGCGATCCTCGACAAGTGCGAGGACGTGCTCGCGGTCGCTCCCCAGGTCAGTGGCACGGCCCAGGCCAAGTGGTCCAATCGCAGTGGTGATCCCCAGGTTGTGGGCACTACCGCCAGCTATCCGACGGTGAACAACCATGCCGTGGAGAGCGGCCGGTTCTTCTCGGAGCGCGAGGCCCGCGGCTCGGCGGCGGTGTGCCTGCTGGGAACCACTACCCGTGACAACCTCCTGGGACGCAATGACCCCATCGGCCAGAGAGTCCGCGTCAAGAACATCCCCTTTGATGTCATCGGGGTCCTGCAGTCCAAGGGCGACGGCAGTGGCTTCCGCGATCCGGACGACATCATCGTCATCCCCATCGGCGTCGCGATGCGACGCGTCTTCGGGCAGACCTATGTCGACCGCATCTTCGTGCAGGGCAAGAACGGCAGGCTCGATGAGGCCACCAGACAGATCGAGAAACTGCTGAGAACCAGGCACAGAATCCGCCCCGGCAAGCCGGACGACTTCAATGTCAGGGCGCAGACTGAGATCCTCAGCACCTTCAGCGAGACTTCGGCCACCTTCACCAAGCTCCTGGCCAGCATCGCCGCCATGTCGCTCCTGGTGGGCGGGATCGGTGTGATGAACATCATGCTGGTCTCGGTCACCGAGCGCACCCGGGAGATCGGGATCAGGAAGGCCGTCGGAGCGACCCGGCGGGACATCCTGATGCAGTTCGTCATCGAGTCGCTGACCCTTTGCCTCGTCGGAGGCCTCCTTGGGACCGCCATGGGGATTGGGGCGGCGGTGGTGATCTCCAAGCTCGCGGGCTGGCGCACCATGGTCACCGGTGGCTCTATCCTTTTGGCCTTCGCCTTCTCCGCGGCGGTGGGCATCGGCTTCGGGATCTACCCGGCCCAGAAGGCGGCGCTCCTGCACCCCATCGAGGCTCTGAGGTACGAATAGAGCCCTGACCCACAACCGTGAGTCCGGGCACCCCCCGCCGGTGCTCCGCCGCCCCGGTTACTCGCCGCAGGTGAACGCCTGATGACCGCTCCCGCGCGCCTCCTGGCCGCACTCTCCGGCGACACGGTGATCCCCCCGCCCGCGGCGCCGATCTACCTGCAGCTCTACCTGGAGCCACGCCGGCGCCGCCATCTGGCCCGGATCTACTCAGAGATGGCCGCGGGCGAGACCGAGCTGCGGCCGACCTTCGAGCAGGAGATCGAGGCACGCCTGGAGGCGCTGGACAGGTCGCTGTCGGTCTTTCATCATCCCCCGGCCTGGCTGCCCATCGAGCTGGGTCCCGGCCGTGCCGCCGTCGACGGCTGCAGGGCGCGGCCGGGACCGCACCAATGCCTGTGGTACCCTCCCGACGGTGGCGAACCCACCGACCTCCTGGCCCCCTTCGACAACCGTCACGGCGACCTGTGGGAGTGCGAAGGGGAGCCGCCCGACCCCGGGCTTTCGCCGGCCGCTGAGCCACCTCCCTCGGTGGCCGCCATCGCCGACAGCGGCGCCCTGGAGTACACCACCCGGGCCATGTCGCGCTTCGCCGACCGCTTCCTGCTGTACGGCTCCACGGGCGCACCCTTCTGGCACTGCTACTCGCGTCTGGGGTTCGTCGGCCTCATGACGGGGCTGCGCGAGCGCCCCGACCTCGTGGATGCCTGGGCGCAGGCCGACCTGCAGCGTCTGCTGGCCGTCGCCGCTGCGCTCCGCCACGCGGGAGTATCCTGCATGTTCGTCGAGGAATGCCTCTCCGGGGCGGACCTGATCTCGGTCCCCCACTACCGTCGACACGCCCTGCCTCCAACCCGCGACCTGCTGGCGGGCCTCAAGGGCATGGGCTTCCGGGTGGTCTACTACTACTGCGGGAGCGTCGAGGGACGGCTCGAGTACCTGGCCCAACTGCCCGCGGACGCCCTGGCCTTCGAGGAATCAAAGAAGGGCTTCACCATCGATCTGGGGCAGATCCGCGAGACCCTCGGGCCCGACAGACTGCTGTTTGGGAACACCGACGCGGTCCTGCTGCGCGACGGCTCCGAGGCGCAGATTGCCGCCGACGTGGCCCGTCAGTACGCCGCCGCCGGGCCGCGCTTCGTGGTCAGCCAGGGCAGCCCGGCCACGCTGGATACGGCACCTGAGAAGCTGGACGTGCTGGGGAGAGTCGGCGAGTCTGCGGGTCGCGAGTCGCGAGTCAGCGGCTGACGGCGTCAACGGCCAACGGCGCCTCACCCCCCGACCCCCTCTCCCTTACCGCGCCAGACGGCGGCGCGGACGGGAGGAGGGGGAGTACGGCGGACACGCCACCTGAGAAGCCGGATGTGCCGGGGAGAGTCTGCGGGTCTGCGAGTCAAGGGCCAACGGCGCCTCACCCCCCGACCCCCTCT
>Ga0334884_1002842_pt1 | contig 20972 bp, 17 predicted proteins | sample GraSluR1_MG_7_FD_207215 | JGI IMG/M metagenome (GOLD analysis project Ga0334884, IMG submission 207215) | Sludge microbial communities from methane-producing bioreactor in Wageningen University, Netherlands - Granular Sludge_12_05 R1 | ecosystem: Engineered > Bioreactor > Anaerobic >...
CCGCCGTCACCCCCGCCGTCACCCCCGCCGTCACCCCCGCCGTCACCCCCGCCGTTGCCACCGTCGTTCCCACCGTCGTTACCCGTCGTCCGCGGCGTAGTCGCTCTCTTTGAGGACCGCGCGCAGGCCGCCCTGCATCGTGGTGATCCACAGTTCCCCCGGCGCACGCTCGAAGACGTAGATGTAGGAGAGTCTGTTGCCCTTGTTCGTGGCGACGAGCTGGGGAGCCGTCCAGGACTCACCTTCGTCCTCTGAGAGGATCAGGCACAGCTCCTCCCGGGTCCTGTATCCCTCGCTGGGGATGGGGTTCCAGAAGAGAGCCAACCGGCCGCTATCCAGGCGCTTGATCTTGCCGGGGGCCGAGGTGGACTCGATCGCGGAGGGTGCCTGGTCGCTCCAGGTCAGCCCCTGGTCGGAGGAATACGACTCGTAGAAGTGCCCGTGGGCGCTGCGCATGAGCAGCCACAGGCGGCCATCCTTCAGCTCGACGACGGTGCCCTCGATGGCCCCGGCATGGTCGCCCTGGCCGCCGATGTCCAGATAGCGCGTGCGCTGCCAGGAACTGCCCTCATCGGTGGAGACATAGGGCATGGTGACATGCCGCCCCTCCTCGTAGAGAAGCTCCTGGCCGGGGATCACGAGATTGCCGTTGCTGGTCTGGATAATGGACTGCAGGCAGCCGCACCAGCCGTCGGTGAGGAGAGTAAGGTCCGTCCAGGTCTGGCCCTCGTCCACGCTGCGGATGGCGTACGAGGGCAGGCGCATGTCGGGCAGCGGCAGGTTCCTTTCCCTGTCCCAGGAGTACCGATAGTCGGCCTGGTTGATGAAGGCGAGGATGATGGTGCCGCTTCGGGTGCGGAGCAGGGCCCGTTCGGGACGGATGCGGAGCTTCTGCTCCTCGGTGAAGATCGGGCGCCGTTCCCAGGTCTGGCCCTCATCGCGCGAGATCAGCGCATCGCGATCGTCCACGCCCATGATGGCGCCGTCTGCCAGGCGCACAAAGGGCCCCAGGGGCAAGGAGGGCATCTCTTCGACTCGCGGGTCCAGCTCGATGTTGCTGACCTCGGGCCTGGGGACGGTGGGCGCCTTGTACGGCTCGAGATTGCCCGTGGCGCTGAGCTCGTAAAGCCGCATGGTGGCCCGGTACGGAACGAAGCCGAAGGCTCCCACAGCCTCCGAGCCCACCTGATGCTCGTACACGGGCCTGCCGTCGATGGAGATGCTCAGCATGTCACCGCTGCGCGCCACGCGAAAGTCGAACGGCTCGCCATCTGTCATGAAGTCGGTGGGCTCACCGACCGGTGTGCCCTGCGCGTCGCCGTACAGGGGGCCGGTGATGAACATCTTCCCATGGCCGCCGGCGAAGCCGAAGTAGCCGTTATCGCCGATGACAAAGGCCGCCGCGCTGTGGGCGAGGCCGAGGAGGGCCAGTCGGGCGGTGATGGTGAAGTCGCCCGCCCCGAGGCTGCAATCGCCCAGCAGGCGCTGGGCCAGGCTGGAGGCGCCTTTGCCCTCGAGGTAGCCCTCCCCCTGTTCCCAGGCCCCGTCGATGGTCTGGATCGCGGTGGGCAGGCCGTCCTGGACGAACGCCCTGCTCTGTGGAGCGGGGCCGGTGTCCTGCGCAACCACGGCCGCGCTGAGCGTCGCGAGCAGGGCCGTCGTGAGCCACAGGGCCCATCTGCATCTTGCCATCGAGAGTTCCTCCGTACTGCCCGCACCGTCCGCGGGGGCGGGCGGGCTTCGCGGTGTCTTGCGTACAGAAGTGTATTCCTCGCGTGGGGGTCTGAGGCCTCCAGGCGGGTACTTGCGGGTTGCCGGGTCGGGAGGTCGAGGGGAGACGACCTGTGGGAAAGGGGCAGCGCCTCCAGGCCCGTGGTGTCGGGGGACCACGTCGGGCTGTGAGGCCGTCTCAACCCGGGCGGCAACAGAGGGGGGGACGCGGAGCGGGCGTGGTCGCGAGCACTCTCACAGCATGCCCCGGCGAATGGGCTGCTCACCCCTCGGCCTGCGCCCCCGGTACGGCGCGTCGGCGGCCGTGGTGCTCCTGCCACCAGCGCAGGAAGCCGGCGGCCATCTCGCGGGCCTCGGCCTCGATGGGCATGTCCCAGCCGCCATAGCGACGCTGCTCTCTGACCCAGCGCAGGACCCAGGGCAGTCCGCCGCCGCTGCTGCGAAACTGGTGCACGTGCCACAGCTCGTGGGCCAGGGTGTCCAGGGACTCCGGGTCCGGGAGGCCGTCCTCGGCATAGGCCAGGGCCCCGGGCATGAGGTATACCGTGCTGCACCAGGTGGCGGCCAGCACTCGCCCGTACAGGCGGGACAGTAGGTCGCCCGCCCGTGGGCTGAGCTGCACCACGCGCGCACCGCCGAAGTCCGCGGCATAGTGCTGCTCGATGACCGGTATCACCGCCGCCACCGCCCGGTCTCTCACCTCGTGCGACCCCAGCAGGACCAGGGCGATCCCGCGGATGAGCACGTCGGCCAGCAGGTTGGGCACGAGGCTCAGGACGCGGTTCGCGTGGAGCCCAAGGCCCGTGGCGCCCGCCGTGCGCGCGGCCACTATCCGCGCCCCGCTTCATGCCGCAGGACGGCGGTTCTCCCCGGCGCCACGCGGAGAGTGCAGCGCAGGGCTCCGTCTTCGGTGCGGGCCTGCACGGTGGTGCCGGTCAGCAGCTCGCGCCAGTCCATGGTGCCCGCCGCGCCCGCCTCCCAGCCGTCGGCACTGAAGGTCAACGTCACCTCGGCGGCGTCGTCACCGGGGTTGTGCACGGCCAGCAGCGTCTCCGGGCCGCTGCCGTAGCGCTCTACCAGTACGCGGGTATCATCCGGCGCGACGCCGGTCACCGGCTCCCAGCCCGCCTCGTTGAGGGCATCGAAGATGGGGAGGTAGCGGCGGAACAGCTCGCGGTCGCGTTCCAGTAGCTCCGGGTCCTGAAAGTAGCGGTGCATGTGGGCGTAACCCGGCTCGGTGCCGCCGCCGGCGGTGCTGATGCCGGGCCAGAAACCATACAGGAGTTGGTTGGCGAAATACCTCTCCATCTGCTCGGGCGTCATGGCGGGCACACGCTTGAGGACGGCCCACTGCCACTGCAGCAGGTTGGAGACCGGCCTGCGCGCGGCGAACACCCGCTGCTGCAGGGCGGAGCTATCATCCTGCAGCCCGGCCAGCTCGCAGCCGGTGACGTCGCCGAGGAACCCGAAAAGCCGGGTGGCCGGGGAAAACAGGTTCAGCATCATCAGCTTGCCGTCGGCGTGTAGCCGTTGTCTGAGATCGCGCATGAACTCAAGCTGTGCCATGCCGCTGAGGACCACGGGGCGGCCGGTCTGCAGAGAGAAGCTCAGCGGCAGGTCGGCCGCCTCGAGATGGCCGGGGGCGTAGTCCTCGAAGCACGAGAGCTCTCTGGTGACGCTGTCGAGGTAGATGCCGTCGGCCCACAGGAGAGCAGGCCCTACCTCATCGCGCAGGGTCAGGGAGGCGATGCTGGGCTCGGGAAGGTCCGGATCGGTGTTGAGCTGCCACCACTGGGCCCAAGTGCTGTACAGGTCCACTAGGTGGGGGCCGATGCCGTCCTTGTCGATCAGGAGGCTGCTCAGGACCGCCCGGGCCATCTCCCGGCGCGGACTGGCCCCCCACTTGGCCTCGTTGCCCTCCTCGGCCGCCCACTGCGTCAGTTGCGCCAACCTCTGCTCATAGGGCGGCATGTCCGCTCTGGTCTTGGCCTGAGGGAAGCTCTGGCGCCGGCCCCAGGGCTCGATGTACACCACAGTCCGGATACCGTGGGCCCTGCAGTAGTCACGGGCGGCCTGCGGGATCGTGCGGCACTCGTAGAAAGCGAGCCCGAAGTCCTCGGGGCGTGCGAGGCTCTCGGCCGGCAGGCTGAGCGTCCAGGTCCCGCCGCGCTGCGCCAGGCCCTGGAAGGCCGTGGGGAACAGGGCATAGTAGCGCTCCAAAGCGGCCCGAAAGCCCCACTCCGGCGCGTGGCGGTACAGGCAGAAGGTCACGGTGGCTCGGGCCCGCGGGGCGGTGGGGACGACGGCCATCTCCGCCACCGAGACGACGCCCTCGACATCGACCCGGAAGGTCTGCAGGGCGGGACGGTCCGGGTCTGCGGCGATGGCCAGCCCGGTGCGGTCGTCGGCAATGGACACCAGCGGGTAGCGGCCGAGCGGGTGCCCGGCGAAGTCCACGCTGTCCTCATAGGTCCGGTCCGGCACGACCGTTTCCTGCCCTCGGGGGCCGGCCGACCAGCGCCGGCCCTCGAGAACGACGGGCAGACGCCAGAGCAGGCGCAGGCAGCGGCCGGTATCCCGCGCCTCGGTGCAAGAGACCTCGCAGGTGGCCTGGAGCCGGTCGCCGACGGAAGCGTATTGCGTGGAGAAACGCAGGCCCGCATCCTGGAGCACGGTCTCCTGCACCAGGCCCTGGGGGGTCTGGGACAGCGGGCCCCGCACCGCCATCGGCTCGGTCCAGACGCCTCCGGGGCGGGCCGTGACGCGGATGTCATCCACATCGGCCCGGAGGTCGCCGTCCCGGTAGACACGGAGCGACAGCCCGATGGATGCGGCGCCCTCGGGAGTGATGTAGGGCACCGCCAGCCGCTCCCATGTGGCGGGCTGCGCGTGGCAGCGGTCGCTGCGATAGTGGGCCGCGGAGTAGGGGCTGTAGGTCCACCCCTGCGGGGCCGGCGAGTGCCGGGTGATGTCCTGACCCGCGGCGTCGAACACCCGGACGCAGATGATGTACGTCAGGGCCACATCGCTGGTGCGCCCGAGCCAGGAGATGGTGCACTCGCTGCCCGCGTCGATGGGCATCTGCTGAGTTGCGGCCATGCCCACACCGGGGCTCTCCCCGTCGCCCAGCTCAAGGTACGCCTCGCCCCGGGGCGCGTCGCCGACCCTGCGCCGCACGTAGTCGCCGGGAGCCTTCCAGTCTGCAAAGGACGCCGCCGCGAAGGAGCCGTCCTCGCTCTCGGCGTCGATGTGCAGGACCGTTCGCTCAGGCGCCGAGGCGTCCCGCGAGAACTCCTGGTAGTACAGGCCACCGGGGCCGGACAGACCGAGGTCGCGGCCGTCCACGGTAACGCCGGACACGCCGCCGTCGGTGTCCGAGAGCACGATGGAGAGCCCGTCCGCGGTCTGCCAGGTAGCCGCCGAGGAGGTCGCCACGGCCGCTCCGATCAGCAGGAAGCCCTGCCAGGCAAGTCGCATGGTCATCATTCCTCTGCAGGCGCGCACGTCGTTGCTCGTTCGCAGCGTCCCGGACGAACGCTACGGGCTCACCCTCCACACATGGACCAGGCTCTTGTCGCCATCGGCGCGGGGCTCGAAGACGTATAGATACCCACGCTCGCGGTCGAAGCCCATCGCGGCCACTCGGTGCTTGTCCTGCGCACCGCCGACGGCGAAGAGCCGGTCACTAAGGTCCAGTGAGGCATACGGCTGGGGTTCCCAGGGCTGTCTGGCGCCACTCGCCACGGCGGCGAGGTCGGCCGGGTCGTAGAAGATCATCCGCGCCGAGAAGCCCGTGCTCCACCAGCCCCGCAGGCCCTCCGGGTCGTCGGGGAATGGACCTTCATCCGGCCAGCGGGTGCCGTCGGGCAGGCCGTACCAGCAGTCGCCGGTGCCCTTGGTGCCCACGAAGACCACCGCCGCCTTGTCCCCGGCCGTCAGCCACGCGCCACCTGTCCACTCGTCGGCATGGTGGTAGTCGTCCATCACGTGGTAGGGCTCCTGGTCGGTGGCGGTGCTGGAGTACAAGAGCAGGGGCACCGCGTCCAGCACCGTGTCCGGAGGCGGCGGGTTGCCGTGGTTCCACGGCCCGATGGCAAACAGGCAGGGTCCCTGGCCGCCCCAGCCGCCGTCGCGGAAGCGCCCGGTGGCCAGACGCTTGCCGGGGGTGTTGGCCGCCGCCCAGCCCGCCGGGATGGCGAAGAGGTAGTCATTCACGCTGTAGGGCGAGTAGGCGCCGACGCGCCAAGCCCCACGGGAAGAAGTCAGGTCCGGCTCGCACCACATGTGCGAGGCGACGCGCTCGGCCTCCTCCTGGTAATGGGCGCCCCAACATAGATACAGCTTGCCCGCGGTCTGGGCCCCCTGGGCCGGCAGGTACTCCATGCCCACCCGCGGCATTTCCTGCAGCAGGTGCAGTTGCCCCACACCGGCCCGAACGTCTGTGAAGGGACGTAGCGTCTGGGCGATGTTCAGGTCGTCCAGGCGCCTGCCCGCCGATACCACGGGTAGCGGGATGCAGACCTCGGATACCTGCTTGTCCCAGTCGTGGCCGATGCCATAGAGCGATCCGGGGAAGCCGTCGTCCGGGCCGTCCGCATCGCCCTCGGGGCAGTAGGCCAGAGCGTCGCCGGACCATTCCCAGCTCGACCCGCCGGAGGCCTCCGGAAGACGGAAGGCTCCGGCGTACCGCAGGTCAGAAGGCATCAGTCTGGTGGTTCCAACGGCGGGCGCATCCGGGGCCTCAGTGCCCGGCGCCCCGCCCTGCTGGGCGCAGCCGCTCGCGGCGCACAGGGCCACACCGATCATCGCTGTCGGCCAACGCATCGCTTCTCCTCCTCAATCCACCCTTACCCATGTGTTCGGCGCGGCGGGCACATGTCCCTTTGGTCTTGGCCCACCCGGCAGTGCCCGCGCCTCCCGGGCCCGCCGGAAGCTCTCTTCAGCGCCGCTTTGGCCGTCGGCGACGCCCGGTAGACGGGCTGTCCTCGGGCCCCGGATCGATCTCGCTCACCCTCAGGGCGCAGTGGCGGGCACGGGCATCTCCGTCCAGCGGCACCCCCTCACGTCTGCACCACGCGACGAGGTCGCGAACGTCGATGTCGATGCGGTGTATCTTGTGACCGCCGCTCTCCAGTTCCGCGAGCTTGCAGCGAAGCCAGGCCTCCCACTCCTCATAGCTCTCTTCGGTTTCCGCTCCGTCCTCTGAGAGCATCCGCAGCAGGTCCCACTGGTCTTCGCGGTACAACGCAACGCCTATGGCGATACGGGCCTGCTTCTCACGGTCGTTCGGCACCTGCACGACCCCTTTGCGGGCTGCGGAGGATGTCGCCCCATGGCCTACGCGCAGCAGGAGCCCATGGCTCGGCCAGCGAACATGAGGTCCGTCCTGCGTTTGCGCGCTGCACGGCAAACACTCTTCCCCCACTGAGGACGGAGGGCCTCCTGATGCTGACACGCTTCGCTGCCGCGCTGGCGCTGTTGGTGCTGCCGACGGCCACGTTGGCTCAGGCCGAGACGGACGATGAGGACGCGTACAAGGAGGCGATGTCGCGCTGCCAGGCGGCCAAGGAACAGGGGGATATGCCGCAGATGGCCGCCGCCATCCGCGCGGCCCTCAAGTACGGCCCCGGCGACGAGTACGCCTGGCGCAGCCTGGCCTGGGCTCTGGCCGGTAGCGGGCAATGGGAGGACTCGCTGGCCGTGGCGCGGCAGAACGTGGCCCGCAACGGGGTCTGTGGGTGGTCGCTGGAGCAGCTTTGCGAGTCCCAGATGGCGGCGGGCGATTTCGCCGCCGCGCGCGAGACGCTGGCCCGGATCGACGAACTGCCGCAGGACACTCTGGGCAGCTCCGAGGGAGCCATTGAGGGTGCGCGGCGGCGCTTGCTGGACCTCACCGGCCGGCGCCGCTACAGGCTGCACTGGCAGGTGGACCTGGGACAAGGCGGCCCCGAAAAGGAGCCCAAGCGCCTGCTGATGCCGCGCTTCTCCGACCCGCGGCAAACCTTCGATTTCACGGTAACCAATGCGGTGTCCTGCGAGCGCATCAGCGAAGGCCCGCGAGACTTCATCGACGTGGTGCAGGAGCCCGGGAAGCCCTTCGACATCCACGCCACGGTGACCATCCGCGGCTTCGCACTGGGCCCGCGGGCTCTGGCCGAGGCGCGAACCTTCACAGTTCCCGACGCCCTCTCCGGCTGCCTGAAGCCCTTCTGCCATGGCGAGACCTTCGACCCGGCCTCACCGCTGTGCGCCAGGGTGGCGGCGTTCTCAAAGAGCATCACCATGGCCCGGACCGTGCAGAACCTGCTGGACTGGATGCATCAGAACATGAAGTACGCCGACACGCAGAACGGCACGCTGGACACGATCCTGGCCGGCGGGGAGGGGGTCTGCCACCACCAATGCGCCGCCTTCACGGCCCTGTGTCGGGCCGCCGGCATCCCCTCCCGCGTGGCGCACGGCGTGGTGCTGGATGGGGAGGGGCAGTTTGAGGACAACCACGGCAGCCACGGCTGGGCGTCGGTGTACATCGACACCCTGGGCTGGGTGCCGGTGGAGCCGCTGGACCACGGATCGCTGGTGCTGTTCGGCCGCTCGAACTACCTGCTCACCGACTACGCCAACGAGACTCCTGAGGACAACCACTTCTCCTATACGTCGATCCAGGGCTTCGCCTGCGACGGGGAGGTGCAGGCTCTGGAGCCGCAGCAGTAGGGGAGGGGCCGGGCGCGTGTTCTGCGACGGCATCCCCCGCAGCCGTGGACAAAGCACACTGGGAGTGATCTCTGAACATGTCGCCTGCCACCGTCCTGTCACTGACGGGACTTCTCGTTTGTTCGCTGCCGGGGCTGCCCGCCTCTTTCAACGACATCTTCGCCTCGGATCCCGGCGAGCCCACCCGCAAGCCGTTCATGTGGTGGATCCCGGCCGCCGATCCGGATGGCCCGGCCTCCTGGGAGCTTGTGGATGGGGCGCTGCAGTACCGCTGCGCGGGTGCGGTGCTGGCCCCGGCCACGGTAGAGCACTTCGACGCCGGGGTGCAGATGCGCGACGATTCAGCCTGGACGCTGGAGACCGCCTTTCGGCACATCTCCGGGACGCCGCCGATCTCCCAGTACGAGACGGTCATCTACGTGCGCTGGGCCGCCGACACGCCGGACCACATCGGCCTGCTGTGCCTGTGCTACGACGCCGGGCGCAAGCAGCTTGACTTCCTCAACGGAGACGGTAAGCACGAGAAGATCGCGGCGGACCTCACCGGCGAGTTCCACCGCGTGCGCCTGGCGGTGCGCGACCGCCAGGTGACGGTCTACCTGGACGGGCAGCCCGCGGCGGGGCCGTACGCCCTGCGATGGCTCAAGTACGAGGGGCCGGCGCAGTTCATCCTCGGACCGATCACGGCAACCCAGCCGCATGACCTCGTCTGCCAATGGGACTACCTGGCCTACACCGATCGGGGCGCCCTGGCCCCCGGCGAGGGCGGGTGGGACCCGTCAGCGGATACGGAGCCGGTGAGCATCCCCCGCGACCTGGGTGGCCCGGCGCCCGAGGACCCTGAGGCCTTCACCAAGCACCCTCCGTACGACAAGATCCGCGTCCTGTCCAGGGAGCGCGGCACCGAGGCCTACGACCGGGCGCTGCCCGAGCACGTGCGCCTGTGGCAGGTTGCGGCGGCCGCGCGGCCTGCGCAGATGACCCCGGACTGCTACACCTACCCCGACACCGGCGGACCGGTCCTGCAGAACTTCTACCGCGGGACCTTCCCCTCAAGGTCCGACGACGGCCGCTGTGTGGCGATCTTCCACATCACCCGCGGCATCGGGGACACCATCTTCGGCTTCAGCGACTACAAGGTCTGGTACTGCGTGTCGACCGATGGGGGCAAGACGTGGGGCGAAGAGAAGCCGCTGGTGCAGGAGGGTGCCGAATACTCGCCCCAACACCCGAACCGCTACGTGCGAGTGGGCAAGAACGGCTTTGTCTTCGCGACCCTGCAGCCCTTCATCTACCCGCTGAGCAACGGCAAGCTGCTCTTGCCGTGCTACTACGGCCCGCTGGATGACGATGGCGAGTACTACAATCCGCTGAGTACCTCCACCTACAGCCAGGTGTTCTGCCTCATCGGCACGTGGAACGAGACCGGCGATGATCTCACCTGGGAGGCCACCGAACCCATCACCATCGGTACCGACAAGTCTACGAGCGGGCTGAGCGAGTGCGCGATCATCGAGCTTGCGGGTAAGCCGGGGCACGTTCTGATGGTGATCCGGGCCGGGAACGAGGGGGACAGGACCGGTCAGGTGCCCTCCTGGAAGTGGAAGACGTTGTCCACGGACCACGGCAGGACGTGGTCGGAGCTTACGCCCTTCACGTTCAGCGACGGCAGCCGTTTCTGGTCGCCCACGGCCCAGAGCAACCTGATCCGCAGCTCGCGCACGGGTAATGTGTACTGGATCGGCAACATCAGCCGCGTGCGGCCCCGTTCAGGCTGGCCGCGGTACCCTCTTGCGATCGCCGAGCTGGACGAGGAGACCCTCGGCCTGCGCCGGGAGACGACGACGATCATCGATGACCGCCGCCCGCAGGATGGCTCGAACATGCAGCTTTCGAACTTCGACTTCCTGGAGGATGCCGCATCGGGGCACATCATTGTGCGCCTCAACCGGCTCAGCGGTGGGCCCGGGGCGGATGGGCTGCATACGTATGTGATCCAGGTCAAGTGACGGTGTACGACCACACCGGAGGCGTGAGCTTCGCGGCCCGTGGACATACTGCTATCGAAGCTTCGCCTCGGACCGTCGAGCACGGCGCGGAGGTTCGCGTCCTGTCGGTGGCACGGCCAGGCGGCGATCCCGTAAGGGCGGGCTCGCCGAGTCGGGCTGGAAACTCATACTATGCAGGTTCCGACCGGGCGGCCGCCCGGAACCTGCATAGCCTGAGTGGGAAGCCCGATCCCATCCTGCGGGAGGGTGGCCAACGGCTTGGCTGCGGCCCCGGAGCCTGCCTCAAACGTCAGGAAATGCGCCCACATAGGCGTCTCGTATGCGTCGAGATCAGGAACCGACGGGCGCTGCTGCCCAATGGAGGCCAGATGATGTCACGCAAACCGATCGTTGCCGAAGAGACAAGCAGAGCCCTGACCGCCGACCGCCGTGCCTTCCTCCGCGGTCTTGCCGCCTTCGGTGCCGGGACCCTGGGGGCCGCGTCGGCTCACGCGGCGCCTGCGCTTTCGCGGAGGGTGGGCGCGGACAAGCTCATGCGGGCGCCGGTAGCCAACCTGAAGCTCACCACACCTGTGAAACGCCTGCAGGTGCTCAAGCCCGGGACCATCCCGGCCGAGCTCAAGCCGCTCGCGGTGCCCAAGCAGGTCGTCATCCCGGTGCCTTCGACTCGTCTGCGGCTCCTCAAGGCCGTGAACGGTAGCCCCGGCGGCGCGGACATCATTCGCGATAGCGGGCTGGAGCCTGCGGCCATCGAGAAGCTCGGATCGTCCCCGGCGCTGCAGGTGATGTCGCACAACGCCCTGGCCTCCGCCTACGCCGCGGGGGTCGTGCTCACACCCACCGGCTGCGAGTACGGCGAGGGCGTGGCGCCCTTGCCCAAGCCTCCCATCTTCTACCAGAGCTGGAGCGGCAGTCTGAGTGTGGAGACGGTCGGCGCGGGCCAATGCTACGTGCACGGCATACACCAGATCTCCGCCGAGGGGGCGCTGTGGTTCTGCTTCATCACCACTCCCGGTGCGGCGACGGACAAGCTCACCTATCTCCTGGAGCTGAGTATCGATTCGGTGTTCAGTAACTACCTGGACAGGCTGAAGTTCAGCCTCAACTTCTCGGAGCTGACGATGGGTTCGACCTCCGACCGCACGTTGGTGGCCGCCGTGGAGTTGTGCGGTACCGAGCAAAGCAACTCCGCGCACTGGTTTGCCGTCCACAACAAGCTGTATGAGCTGGGCAGTTTCGGCTTCAACTGGCTGAATGTGATGGCGCTGTAGCCCGTAGGAGGCCGGCGCCGCTCGGCGCACGCAGCCGTCGTCTGTCTGCATCCCGCGGCGTTCCGAAGGCAGGTCGACACAGGGCTACTCCTGTTGCGTGACCCCGCCCTGCGCCGCCCTCAAAGACCCCGCCTCCCCGTGCACGGCCATCGGCTTCGGCGGTCGCCCGCCGTGGGGATAGGTGTAGCGGCCTGTCTGCGCGGCAGGGCGCCGCCCCTCGCCGTCTGCCGCGCGGGCGGGGCCGCGGACGGGCCGCGTGAGGAGGTCCCCAACATCGTGAACGGTGGTTAGGCTTCGGGCCGGCGGGCCGGTCGGCCGTGGTCGGGCCCGCGCGGGTCCGGCAGGAATACGGCGTGAGACGCCGAACTATGCCTCTTCGGCGACGCCAAAGCGGGCGCAGCGCCCGTCACCGGTGTCGCATACGCACCACGGAGGGCCGTCTGATGGAAGCACGCCTGCAGGATGTTTTGCGGCAACACACCGACGAGATCGCGACCGAATGGGCCCTGCGGGCCCATGGCAGCAGCGACCGGTACGCCAAGATGCCGCTGTCGGAGGTTGAGCAGGGAGCCAGGCGCATGGTGGGCGCTCTGATCACAGCGGTGTCGGTGGAGGACTTCCACGAGCTGTACGAGGTCCTTCAGGGGGTCGCGGAAGAGCGGGCGGCGCTGGGCTTCGTGCCGTCCGACGTGGGGCGCGGCCTGCTCATCGGCTGCGAGGTGGTACTGCCCGTTCTGCAGAAGAGCTTCGCCGACGACGCCCAGCAGCTTGTATGGTCGGTGGCCCGTATCGAGCGGATCATGCACCGTAGCATCACCATGCTGGACCAGGTCTTCAAGGACACGGAGGCGGCGCGCGAGATGGCCTGCCTGAGGGCTGCGGCGGGGCGCCTGAACGCGGTGCTTGGCACGCTGGGTTACCAGTGCGTCGCGATGGATGGTGATCTTGTGGTACTGTGGCAGGGGCCGTTGGAAGGGGCCTGTGGCGACGTGGTGACCGGCAAGCCGTACCCGGCGGAGGGGCGGCGCATGGCGAGCCGGGCGGCACTGGAGCAGGTGGCAAGGACAGGGGAGGCGTATCTGGCCGACGAGCCGCTGGCCGATGGCCTCTTACGGGCCACGGCGAGGAGAGACGAGGACGGGCGACTGGCGGAGGTCGTGGCGCTGTACGCCATCGGTCAGGCCTAGACAAGATCGGCGGTCCCGGACGCGACCCGGCGCGCCCGGGACCGGTGCACGGCTGTGCTCAGAACTCCTGACATGCGGTGCCGGGGGCGGCACGAAGCCCGGGCACAAGTGGCTTCCCCTGGCCGGGAGAGATGAACGCTCGCCGCCGGCCGTCGGCCGATAGAGAGATCGCCTCGCCTCCGCATTTCGGGAGTTCTGATGCCGAGGCCGCCGGGGAGTCGACGACGTCGTCAGAAGCCAATGTCCTTGAATGTTGTGAGCATGCTGATGGCGCCCGGGCCGAGGATGACGACGAACATCCCCGGGAAGATGAAGAAGATCAGCGGGAAGAGCATCTTCACCGGCAGTACGGCGGCCATCTCACGGATAGCCAGACTGCGCCTCATGCGGATGGCATCGCTTTGGCCGCGCAGGACCCCCGCGACACTGGCCCCCAACTCCTCTGCCTGCACCAGAGCGGCGACGAAGACCTTCAACTCCAGTACGTCCAGGCGGGCCGCCATCTCCTGCCAGGCCTGACGGCGGGACTTGCCCACGCGGATCTCGGCGAGAACCCTGGCGAGCTCGTCCAGCAACGGCCCCTCGCGACGGTCGATGACCTCCTGCACGGCGGCATCCAGGCCCAGACCGGCTTCGACGCTGACGACCAGGAGGTCGATGAGGTCGGGGAGCGTCCTGCGGACCACGGCCTGGCGAGCCTTGCACTTCTTGTCCAGCATGGCGCTGGGGCCGATGATGGCGGCCGCCGCGGGGATCATGGCCACACAGAGCTTGAGCATCCCGTCCAGAGGCACCAGCTTCATCGCGAACAGGCTGAGCATGACGCCGCCGAAGGCGCAGCCCATGCGCACCAGGGCCCAGAGCTGAGGAGTCATCCCCCAGGGACGCCCGGCACGCTCCAATTGCATCGCCACGGCCTTGGCCGACCCGGCCGGCGTCAGCCGCTCGGCCACTTCGTTGAGGCGCTGCAGAATCGGGTCGAGGATGCGTTCCTTCAGCGAGCCCTTGAGCGACTCGGGGTACTCGTCATCGATCACCTTGGATGCCACGTGCGTGAAGCGCGTGGACATGGTCTTGGACTGGGCTTCCATGACGAAGCCGAGGGCTGCGAATGCTACTCCGATAAAGACGCAGGCTGCGATCGCGATCAGTATCATGGTCCATCAGCGCTCCATCGGGCCGACGCGTGCCCGTAGCCGACCGCACTACAGGTTCTGTTGTGTGCAATGCTCCCGGCACAATAGGGGTCGGGCCGGGCGTTGCCGAGGCCTGTGAGCCCCGGCGGGCGTGACCCCGCTAGATATCCACCTCAAGGAGCTTCTTGATGACCAGGAGCCCCATCAGTGTTGACAGCACGGCTCCCGCCACCATGATGAGACCCGCCTTGGTCTGGAACATCGGGTCCATGTAGCCGGGGCTGATACGGCTCACAATCACCCCGAGCAACCCCGGCATGGCGGTGAGGATACCGGCGGACAGACGCCCCTCGGCGGTGAGGGCATTGATCTCGCCCTGGAGCCTCACTCGCTCGCGGATCATCTCCGCGGTGGTGTCGAGGACCTCGGCCAGGTTGCCACCGACATTGGCCTGAATCTGACAGGCGGTGACCACCAGCTCAACGTCACCGTTTGGGCAGCGGTCCATGAGGTGCTTGAGGGCGCGCTCGTGGCTGACACCTACGTTCAGCTCATCCAGGACGCGGCCGAACTCCTCGGCGATGGGTGGGTCCATCTCGTCGCGGACGACCTGCATCGCGCGCATGAAGGAATAGCCGGAGCGCAGGGAGGACGCCATCATCGCCAGCGCCTCGGCAAGCTGGTTGACCAGTGCCTTGGACCGACGGCCCTTGCGCAGATTGACGTAGGTGAAGGGCAAGATCAGGCCCACCCCGAACAGGGCGAGACCCACCACGAGCTTGTGCAGCAGCAGGCCGATGATGAACCCGACGGCCGCCAGTCCGCCCGCGAGGGCCACCAGCTCGGAGGGCCGTACGAGCAGACCGGCCTGCAGCAGCCCCCACTGGAGCTTCTTGCTCATCCCCGAGCGATCCAGCAGTGTGGTGATCAGAGGGGCGGGGTCGCCCTGCTCCGGCTCCCGGGGCGCCTGTGTGCCTGAGCGTTCGGGGCGTAGAAGCCCACTCTTGGCGCCCTCGTCGTTCTTGCCGCTGAGTAGCAGCACGGCCACTACTCCGCCGGCGACCAGCAGCACTGCACCGATGATCAGGACTATGCCCGGCATCTTGCCCCGCCTCCTGTCCAAGCCTGGAACAACTCAGATGGCAAACGCACACCCTCGGCGATCAGGTGCTCGGCGAACAGCGGGCGCAGGCCTGTGGCCTCGTGCTGGCCGATGACACGGCCGGTCCCATCGACGCCCTCCTGCTTGAACCGATAGAGGTCCTGCAGGACGATCTGGTCGCCCTCCATGCCCTGGACCTCGGTGATGTGGGTCAGGCGCCTGGTTCCGTCGCGGAGCCGCGCCTGCTGCACGATGAGGTGGATGGCGGACGCGATCTGCTCGCGGATGGCCCGGGACGGTAGCTCGGTGCCGGCCATCAGGGTCATCGTCTCCAGACGGGCCAGCATGTCCCGGGGGGTGTTGGCGTGTGCGGTGGTCAGTGAGCCGTCATGGCCGGTGTTCATTGCCTGGAGCATGTCCAGGGCCTCGCCGCCGCGGCACTCACCAACGGCGATGCGGTCGGGGCGCATGCGCAGGGCGTTGCGGACCAGGTCGCGGATCGTGATGGCTCCACGGCCCTCAAGGTTCGGCGGACGGGCTTCGAGAGTGATGACATGGCGCTGCTGGAGCCGCAGCTCCGCGGCGTCCTCGATGGTCACGATGCGCTCGCCCGAGGGGATCATGGATGACAGCACATTGAGTGTGGTGGTCTTCCCGCTGCCCGTACCGCCGGAGACGATGATGTTCAGCCTCGCCTCGACGCAGGCGCGGAGGAACTCCTTCATCGCCTCGGTCATGGTGCCGAACCGGACCAGGTCCTCGCAGGTGAAAGGCTCCTTGGAGAACTTTCGGATGGTGATGCACGGCCCGGTCACCGCCACCGGTGGGATGATGGCATTGACGCGTGACCCGTCGGGAAGGCGGGCGTCCACCATGGGCATGGACTCATCCAGTCGCCGCCCCAGCGGCGCGATGACCTTGTCGATGATCCGCATGACATGGGCGTCGTTGAGAAAGTGCTTGTTGGCCTCGTCGAGCTTTCCCTTGCGCTCGACGAACACTACCTTGGGGCCGTTGACCATGACTTCGGTGACGTCCTCGTCATCGAGGAGAGTCTGCAGGGGGCCGAACCCGCGGACCTCGTTGAACACCTCGGACAGCACCTGCTGCCGCATGCGCGCGGTCAGCGTCTGGCGCGAGGCGGTGATGACCTGATTGGCCACATTGCCGATGCGCTCCAGCAGCTCGGAGCGGGTCATCTTCTGCAGTTCCTGCAGGTCGGTATCCGTCACGAGCTTCTCGTGGATATCGGCCTGTAGTCGCAGCAAGCGCTCCGACTCGCCATCCTGGGCTGTTGCCAGGTACTGCTTGTCCCAACTGGGGGCAGCCTCTGCTACCATTGGATCTCTGACCTCCTGCGATGGCTCCCTATGCGGCCTGGGCGACCGGGCCGCCGAGGCCGGCGACCTTGTCGGCCAGTGCCATGACCGCCTTGGAGAACGCCAGCGTTGGCTTGGCGGTCACGAGCGGCTCGCCCTCGTTGGCGGCGGCGAAGACGTTCTGGGAGTCGTTGGGTATCTGATGCCAGGTTTCTTGCCCCGTGGCCTTGCGCAGGTCGTCCTGACTGAACCAGTCGCTGTTTGACAGGCGGTTGGCGACGATCCTGAGACGTTCCGCAGGCACATAGTCGGGAACGAGAGCGTCCATCAGGGAGGCGGTCTCACGGACCGCCGTGACGTCGAAGAGACTCGTGACAAGCAAGCACTGTTGGGCACGGCTGACGGCGTAGAGGCTTCCGGGCCACACCAGAGTGGGAATGTCACACAGGATGAAGCGATACTTGGTGCGCAGGAGCCCGAGCAAGGAGGCCACGAAGCCCACCGACAGGGCGTCGGTCCAGGCGGGATCGGGCTTGGCGCCGCCGGCGAGCACGCGGAGGCCGGATGGGTGCCTCTCCATGAAGGTATCGACAAGCTCGATGTCCATGTCTCCGGCAAACCCGGCCAGGTCAATGATGGTGTGCTCGGGGCGCAGGTTCAGCAGCAGTGCGGCGCTGCCAAACTGGCCACAGAGGTCGACGAGGGCGATCTGATTGGGGTGGCGCTGGGCCAGGACGGTGCCGAGATTGGTGATCAAGGTCGACTTGCCCACGCCATCGCGTGCCGAGACGAAAGCGATGGTCTGAGGCATGGTGCTGGGGTCGGTGACGAGTGCGTACTCTCTTTGGCCCTTGGCCTTGCCGACGCGGTTGAGGTCGCGCAAAGTGGCGCCCAGTTCGGCCGCAGTGGTGGTCGGCGTGACAACGGCGCGGACTCCGGAGCGCATGGCGCGCTTGAGGGTCTCGACGTCCTCACGGTCAGACAAGAGCATACAGGCCACCTCAGGCGCCGCCAGCGAGGTCAACTCGCATGCCTGGAGCCCGGAGATGCCCGGTAGGTGCTCGTGCACCAGCATGATGTCGGGCTGAGTGGCCACAGCCATCTGCGCGGCCTCAAGCCCGTCTCGGGGGTACCCGACCACTTCGATCTCGTCGTGGGTCGAGAGCACCGCCCGGATGCCCTCGGCGGCGCCGGGGGCAACTTCCGTCAGTAGCACACGGATCATTGAGCTCGACTCCCAGTCGAGAGCCTTGCCCGACGTCTGATGGGGCGGTCACTCGCGGCGCATGATCCTGGCAGCGGATATCTCCACGGTCGATCCCCCCGGCTCGTCGGCCAAGATAGAGAACAGCCTCCCGGTAACCAGCGGATGGTCGTACGTCAGTCTGATGCGCACCTGATCTCCGCGCATCGCGTCGTTCGCAGCGCCGGCATCCCCGAGCGTCTGCCAGCCGGACCAACCGCCACCCGTGCGGTACCTGCAGTCCTTCTGGACCTGCAGGCTCTGCAGATTCAAGGAGGCGGCTTTGGTCTGGATCACCGTGTCGATCTGCGCCGTCGGTGCCCCGACGATGCCGGCCCGGACACCCTCGCGGGCCGCGTTGACCAAGACCAGGAGGTCGCCAAAGAGCGCCCCTATCTCCAGACAGCCGAACAACAGCAACGCCAGTATCGGCAGCACAATCGCGAGCTCAACCACGACTGCGCCGTCGCCCTCACGTCTGGTTCTCCGGCGCCTACTCCACGCCCGGCCTCCGCACAGGAGCCCGCTTCCGGGCCGCGGGGCGCGACACGGCTGCGGCCACCCGGGAGCCCATGCCCATAGGGCCCGCCGGCCATCGTGGCCAGAGCGGGCACGTCGCGACTCGCCTCTGCAAAGCGCCGTGTTCACTGTTGCACCCCACCTGTCGGGAGGTCCCTGCCTTGCGCGGCGAGGGCCGTCCCTATCGCGCGACCCGCCGTCGGCCCGCGAGACTCTTGCCAAGAAGAAGCGCTCCTCGGCCCTCCCGTATGCTTGTCACCTGCGATCCCCTGCGACCCCGAACGCGTACTCGGCATCGCGGTCGGTGGTGGGCCCCTGAGGCCCCGTTGTGTGAACGGGCCCTGGAGAGCCTCCCGAGCACAGATGCCGGCATGTGGCGTCGAATGTACCGGGCTCCCGTGCATGGCCTGCGCGTGCACGGCTGCCGAGAGACCGGTGCTGGAGCCCCCGCGGGCCGCTAGTGGACCAGCGCATCTCCCGCCTGCCCGGCCTTGGTGGCCACGATCCCACCCAGCGACTGATAGGCTGCAAAGCTGACAATGCTCATCAGTACCAGGACAAGAGCGGTCTCCACCGAGACGCCGCCATGCTCATCTTCCCAAAGGCCTATCAGCGCTTTCACGGTCGCCACTCCCTGCTGGTAGACTGGCACGGGGGCCTGGCTTACAGGCCCCCGCGCCCTGGTCAGCTTGTGCGTCTGCGAACCGAGCAGCGCCGCGGCGGCTAGCCGCCAATCGTGGTGTTGACCTCGCCGACCTTGTTGCTCACGTTGTTGCCCAGCGTGGTCCAGGCGGTAACGCCGACGATCACAATCAGGACGAGGAGCAGCGCGTACTCTACAGTGCTAAGTCCGTCTTCATCGTTCCAAAGTCTCTTGAGGGCGTCGAACATGGAGCCCACCTCCTGCTCAGGTTCCGGCTTGCTTGTGTGATTGGCCGGGCAGCAACAGCGAGTCTGCTATCGGCTCAGCCTGGGCAGGCCTTTAGTGTGGGCGGGGCCAACGGCGGGAAACGTACTGTAACGGAGATGAGCCGGGCGGGGGATGGGTGGGGAGAGGAGGGCGCGAAAGGCGGGCAGATGGGGCGGCGGCCGGTCCGGGCTCAGTGACGGCGCGGGACCGGCCACCGGGACGCATTCTCAGTCAGAGAGCACGGCGATTGGGCAGACAGGGCTCACACCCATTCCACCGGCTCGGGAGTGTTGGTGTGCCACAGCCTGCAGTCGGCCCGCACCGCATAGAGCCTGGCGTCGTGGAGGCGAAGCTCCAGGCGCACGCGGCGCCCGGCCAGCCCGCGCAGGTCCGGGTGCTTGCTCCAGCGCAGTGGGGCCCCGGTCTTGTCGCCGCTCACCGGAAGGCAGTCGGCATAGTCGTAGCCCGAGATCGGTGCGTAGCCGCTGTGGGTCTCATACTCCACCACTCGGCCGGTGATGTAGCCGCCGCGCTCGGCGTGCAGGTTGAGTGTGACACGCCCGGACCTCTGCGGGCAGACGGCCCGCAGGTGGACTTCGCCGAGGTCGCCCACCGGCTCGAGGTAGCAAAACCCGTGGCGGCGCAGCTCGTACTCGCAAAGCGGTGTCTCCCCTTCGGGGGCGCCGTGGTGCTGCGAAAAGCCCAGGGCCATGATGATGATGCGGTCCTTCTCGGTGCGGAACTGGATGGGGTACAAAGACCCTTTGGGTCCCGGCGTCCCCGGCTCGCTGCGGGCGATGAAAGGCCCGCGATGGGGGCGGGTCCACAGTTGGCCGTCGTAGGAGTAGGCCAGTTGTGCGTCGACCTTGCCACTCATCTTGGCCCAGCGCGGCTCGGCCTCGTCGATCTGTGGGACGCGGTACCTCTGCACGGCGCCGATCAGGTAGCCCTCGTAGGCCATGGCAGGCATGCCGTAGAACTGCACGCATTGGCCGTCCATCGCATCGGGGTGCAGGATGATGCGGGGATCTGTCCAGTCCTGAAGATCCTCCGATTCGCACACGGCGATGCGCCGGTCGCAGTTGTAGCGCCTGCAGTACGCCTGCCACCGCCCTCGGCCGGGGTCGTAGATGAGGTTGTTCAGTGTGTCCGAGCCATTGGGGACCGAGAACCATACATGCCGGGAGTCGGCGGTCCATTCCATGCCGTCTGCCGAGCAGGCCACAATCCCGGGGCCGCCCTCGATACCCCTCGCACCCGTGGCCCGGTCGGTGAAGGGAAACACGAGACGCTTGTAGCGGCGGCTCGGATCGGGATCCCAGTTGTCGGCCAGCATCGGACTACAGACATCGAACCCACCGAAGGGGGCGAGGATCACACGAGGGTCGAAGCAGAGGCCCGCCGGTTCAGGGCCCTCTAGCCGCAGGACCGGCGCGGGGCCCCTATGCCAGGTCTCGCCATCCTCGCTGTGGTGGACGCGCGGCCTGTCGCCGTGGTAGCCGAGGGTGGTCTCGTAGCAGGAGATGGCCGGGTTCCAGGTGACCCTGGCGGGATGGACGGGGTCCTTGGGCGCCGGTATCTCCCTCACATACCGGGCGCGGCAGAAGTGTCTGTCCACATCGATGCGCGCATCGAGCAGCCAGTCATCGAGGAACATCAGAGTCTTCACCGGTGGCCTCCCGCTCGGGTGTTGCGCCGGCTGTCTGCCGGTGCCCGACCGGGCAGATTCGTCGGGAGCCGGAGCATCACCTGCCATGGCCACGCTGCGCTTGCGTCGTGGCCGGGCCACCGCTGATGCAGGGCGCGGCAGCCGAGGGGACGAAGGAGCATG
>Ga0334884_1002848_pt1 | contig 20937 bp, 14 predicted proteins | sample GraSluR1_MG_7_FD_207215 | JGI IMG/M metagenome (GOLD analysis project Ga0334884, IMG submission 207215) | Sludge microbial communities from methane-producing bioreactor in Wageningen University, Netherlands - Granular Sludge_12_05 R1 | ecosystem: Engineered > Bioreactor > Anaerobic >...
CATTTACAATCGATTATTGATGATGTTGTCAACGCGCACTTCGAGCAGTTGTGTATTGTAGTTTCTAACATGTATGTAGTAAATGCTCACATCGAAGAAGTGAGACAGTTTATTAATTCTGAAGAAAATATTGAAATTCTACTGATGGACACGAGTGAACTGCTCAGCTATTTCAATGATATTAAGTAAACTATTGTTCGTAACAGAATAAACTGAATTGAGCATGAGATATTTCTCCTGAATAATTTATACGTTCATACTTACTGCCGCTGAATCCTTTTAGTACTCTTTCAGGGGTATTTCGAAATATTAATGTCCGGCCATGAAGATGATTTCTTAAATAAGAAGGTGCAATTCAATTCATATAAGTGTACAGTATTGGATATATTCTAAAATCAGGTTGCCACAACAAACTACTACATGATCAGGAATTGTCCATATGACTACACACGTTGTTACCGGGGCATTTGGATATTCGGGAAAATATATAACAACCCGATTGCTTGCGCAAGGCCATACCGTTCGTACCCTGACAAATTCACCAAAGCGGAAGAATCCATTTCAAGACCAGATCGAAGTCTATCCATTAGCCTTTGATGCGCCAGAGAAACTGGTTGCTGCGCTGGAAGGCGCCGATGTTCTGCACAACACCTACTGGGTGCGTTTCAACCACCGTGACTTCAAGCATACCGAAGCAGTGGACAACACCCTACGTCTGTTTGAAGCAGCTCAGCAGGCAGGGATACGTCGTGTGGTACATGTCAGCATCACAAATCCATCTATCGAGAGCACACTTGAATATTTCAGCGGCAAGGCACGACTGGAAGAAGCGTTAATGTCTTCTGGCCTTTCTTATGCCATATTACGTCCCACGGTGTTGTTCGGTAAGGAGGACATTCTAGTCAACAACATCGCCTGGGCGCATCGTCGGCTCCCTGTTGTTGGCGTATTTGGTGATGGTGAATACCGATTGCAGCCAATCTATGTGGATGATCTGGCTGAGTTGGCTGTGACACAGGCTGCCGATGACGAGAATAGAATCATTGATGCTATTGGGCCAGAAACATTTACATTCCGGGGACTGGTGGAGAAGGTGGGGGAGATAATTGGTAAGCCGCGTCGGATCATATCTGTATCCCCAGGTATAGGCTATGTAGTCGCAACAATCATCGGACGTATAATGGGCGACACCTTTTTGACACGAGAAGAGATAGAAGGACTGATGCAGGGATTGTTGTACACTGAGTCGCCACCTGCCGGAACGACACGTCTTACAGATTGGGCAACTGCGCATGCGGACACCTTGGGACACCGCTATTCCAGTGAGCTGGCACGGCGGCGAAACCGTACAGATGAGTATGCAAATATTTGATTTGGGTTATAACAATTGTATGCGACAGTTACTGATATTGCTGGTAATCCTATTTACTCCCTGCTGTGTAACGGAGGTTTGAAAAAAAATAAGTTCCTCCAAATTTACCAGATTGTATAAAAACGGTACCCCGTAATCTGTTATCTGATTGCCACTAAGCCAAAGTCTTTCCAGTTGGTGCATGTCTTTGATATGTTCAAGACCCACATCACTGAGTGGTGTATCACGGAACAGAAGTGCTTTGAGACGTGGTATGTCCTTCAAAACTAACAGGCTTGCTTCCGTGATTTTCGTGTTGCCTATGACAATTTCTTCCAGTGCAGGCATGTTGGCCAGATAGGTGATGCCTTTACTGGTAACAGCCGTATCCAGTAGATTTATATGACGTAGTTGTCGTGAATCCGTGCCAATGAATTTTAGGGTTTCGTCTGTGATGGCTGTCTTGTGCAAAGATAAACTGACAACACCGGGAATGTCACGCAATCGTTGCATTCCCACATCGGTGACCTTGCATTCACTGAGATTCAGATACTGGATCGCACCGGGCGGCAGATCAGAAAGTGCATCCATGTCTGTGTCGTCAAATTCTGATGTTGCACGGAATTGTACATTCAAATCTTTTTCTACGGATACAGTTCCCGATGCTTCAGCCAGCCGCCGATAACCCCGATTGCTTCCCCAACTCTGGACACTGATTTCTCCCAATACCTTACCATCAGGAAACCGCAGTCTGCGAGGGTTTGTAATCGTGTCCGTTATGTTCCTGGCAAAAGCATACAGACGTATGGCATCAACCAGGGCAGCGCGCTCATTTTCTTCGTTATCTGGGGATGCTGCCTGCTCCGCAATTTGGTGTGCTTCATCCCCTGCAAGTACATATTCCAGGGCATATTTTTTTTCTGTACTACCAATGGTGTTGCGGACTTGTTTTAAGTTACTTACTATATCCGGGGTTGCCAAGCGTTGATCCTGTGCATCAGGTATATGTACTTCATTTGAGTTACATCCAGTTACCACGATACAGAGGATCGATATAGCATGAAAAAGAAATGTAGACTTGTATGGTCGTGACATGAATTAATAACTCCAATACGTGACTTCAACATAGGATTGCTGCTTGATACGGATGCTACAGGTGCGATTGTTAATGGCTGCCTTCAGGATAAGATACAACGAATGACGGGTACAGGTTCCCAAAAAATTCTAAATCTGGAATGCGTATCTGAAACCTTTCTTGTGAAACCAGTTCCGGAACGATACCCTGAAAAATACAACTTCTGCCTAGTCTTGAACCGATGGAAACGTCTTCTACTGCGGGTAATGTTATGTCAACCCAAGCACGCGCATTATGAGGCTTAATCTGTAAGGGTAGGTCTATCAAGTCTAAAAAGTAATAATTTTCACCCTGATCATCCAATACATGTACCGTTAATTCGCCCGATTCTGGGTCATGTAAAAGCTCAAGATGTGCTTTGTGCATACCAACACAAACGAGAACACCCCCGTGGTGTGAGGTGTGCAGGTGTCCATGTTTTTCTCGGAACGATTCAATATTGTTACCGGTTCCGATCAAGTAAAGGCAAAACAACCCAATCAAAATAATTGTTACGATTTCCAATGGAAAACGGCGAACTTTTTTTGGGTTTTGCGTTTTTGAGCTGATTGTCGAATCTGAATTAGAATTTTTCATATGCTTCGGCTGCAACTTCATATTTCATGGCTTCAAATGTTCTGTATGCTTCTACTTTATGATCAGGTAGCACGATGCTGGCAGAATCCTGTTGTACCCACAGGTCGTCTTCGTAATTATAAAAAAACTCCAGGCCAACAAAAGATTGCATCGATGAATCGTCTTTTTCTCGAACGTAAATACGAATCACACCCCATATATTGCCCATCAGAACCAACGTTTTTTCTGCTATAACTTCAGATATCACATCATAATCATCTGGGTTTTGGTCCGCCAACATGCTTGCCACATGCCCTTCTACATTTTTTTCGAGCGCCTGCTTTTTTGAATAGGTATCCTTATTGGCAATAAAGACCCAAACCACAAGCGTCACCAAGACCACGACCAACAGGACAAATTGCCATCGCTTATCAGTACCCTGCATTTTACTGAGCTCCTTTCATCAGATATGTGAACCACGTCATTATCTTATTGAAAATAAGATATCAAAATCAAATAGCGTTTGCTATGCTTCATTTTGCCGTGTGGAAAAATTCCGTCCATTGAACTGAGCCAAGATATGAATTGCACAATTGAGGAGGACTGAATACGAGGGGAGATATGTTTATTGGGTTCGCAGGCGCGATTTCCTTTAAAAAACACTTCTGGCTTATGGAGTGGGGTAGGGGGAATAATACATTACCTGTTCCAGGGAGAAAATCAACTAAAGTTACCATTAGGAAGTTTTCGAAAGGTACCTGAAACAGGTGTAATTTTACGATATTATGCAGTTGGTTCAGATAAAACCAGGAGAAAAAAAAGCGCCGGATCATGTGCTTGACCGGCGACTGGTAATCTAAATTTGTATTAATATAGTTGCAGTAGAAACAAAACGTGTATATCAGCTTTCCGGGTTTTGTGGTTCCTTGTTCTGCACGAAAGGTATGAGTATCTGAAAGAGGTTGACTGCAAATTGCAATTTAACTTCTATCGGCCAGCTTTGTGCTTGTACCGGTTTCTTGGATATTAACTTTATGCGTGACATAGTACTCCTTGTCTTGACTGAATTCAATCGTATAAACAATATGCTGTGTGAACCGGATTCGTGTGCATCCGGTTGTTACTTGTCTGCCTTCATATCCAATACGGGCAATGCAAATAAGGTCAAGTATTCAAGTGCAAAACACAATTTGGCCTGAAAATCACTCGAAATATCGTTGCAAATACTTTGCGCTTTACTCGGTACTTTAGATATAGGCTTAAAATGATTCATAATATCGACTCCACTTAATACTGTTAACTTATCGTGATAATGGCTACCCAGTTGGTGTACGCGAACCTTCGTACAATATCGGATAAATTAATTTGGTTTGTATATTTTTTGTCAGTCAGCTACTACTGGATTCTTTGGCCAATAGTGCTGTACCTATTACGCTAAGCAGATTGGCTACCAAAGAGATAATCTGCCCAAAGGTTGCATTCTGTGCCCGAAGTGGACGTTGTGAAATGGTGCTAAAGTGTTTCAATGTATGATCTCCATCATGATAAAACAGGAAAAACATAGTATGTAAAATTAATTTTGGCTTGGTTAAGGGCTGGAGTATACCACAGGCCCATTGTTATCTTACAATTCTACCGTTACCAATGCCATTCATTACAATTGGCAAAGAAAAGATAGATTTTCAGTTCCGCCACGCTACCCCATGTTGCCTTAATCTCAACTAAAGCGAACTTGTAAAAGTGAACTTACACACATCATTGATATTTAATCACTTAAATTCCTTAAAAGTTCCTTTTTTTCTATGAAGGCATTGTATTTTTTCATGCGTAGCCAATTTTCAGGTGCTCGAAGGTAAAATACTTGACAACAACTCACGAAGCCGTATGATTGAATAGGGTTTTTGCAAGATACCAGCCACCCCTTTTCCAGCAAATCTCGCTGCGACATCTTCGACTACATTTCCACTTGCAATAATGACCTTAGCATCTGGATTTAACTTACGCATTTCTGTATAGGCTTGTGCACCGTCCATGTGGGGCATGGTTAAATCCATTAACACGGCATCAATCCGGTCTTTGTCTGCTCGATAAATATCCAAGGCCTTCCGGCCATCTGCTGCCGTAATGACATTCAAACCAAGATGTTCCAAAATTCTGGCGCCCAGTGCCCGTAAAGTTTCTTCATCATCTACGAATAGAACTGTGCCCTTGCCAGACCACAACTCAATCTGTTCATGCTCAGAATCTTCTTTATTGATGAACAAGGCACTGTCTATAGCTGGAAGTAGAATTTTAAATGTCGTGCCTTTACCTGGTTCACTATAAACTTTAATTGCGCCATTATGTGTTCTTACAATCCCCATGACAGAAGCCAATCCCAGTCCGCGGCCAGAAAATTTTGTGGTGAAAAAGGGTTCAAAAATTCGAGATTGCGTTGTTATATCCATTCCGATTCCGGTATCCGATACTTCAAAGTAGACATACAGGCCAGGTGCTATTTCGCTGTACAAATCCGTCTGCATCAGATATTCTTCATCGCAGCGAGTGGCACCTGTAGTTATGGAGATAACACCACTTTTGTCTCCGATTGCATCAGAAGCGTTTATAATCAAGTTCATAACGATCTGGCGAATTTGACTTGGATCGGCCAGGATTGAAGGCAAGTCTTCGGCAATATGTAAATTAAAAATAGCTTTTTTACTGATGGAAGTTTTTAGCAGGTGAAGCATCTCCTCAAAGAGTGTTTTCAGATTGACAAGTTCAGGGCTATGCGATGTTTTTCCAGCATAGGTCATCATTTGCCGACATAATTCTGAGGCGCGTTTTGCTGCGGTGGCAATATCATTAATACTCTGGCGAGCAGGAGCCACCGGTGATAATTCTTCAAGTGCCAGCTCGGAGTGTCCCATTATCGCCATGAGAATATTGTTGAAGTCATGCGCTATACCACCGGCAAGAACCCCCAAACTTTCCAGTTTTTGTGTTTGAAGCATATGGCGTTCAAGATTTAATCGGTTCTCTTCTGCTTTTTTGCGCTCTGTTATGTCCCGTAAGTACACCATGGCGCCGTTTTTACCTTCATATACTATCGGCACGGCAGAAGCTTCTATTGGGACGTGACTACCATCAATTCTGAGAAAAATCTCCTCAAGCATTTCTACGCTTTTGTTATCTTGATTTAATTGCTGAATACGCTTTTTTACAACATCATGATAGTCAGGATGTATCCAGTCAATGATTTTTGTGTCAAGCAATTGAGATTCAGAAGTGGCACCAAAAATTTTCAATGCGGCCTTATTCAGGTAGGCAAACCGCTGATCGGTCTGAACAAAGATGCCATCTGGACAACCTTCAACAAAAGTCCTGAAATAGCGCTCACGTTCTAGTTTAGTTCTTTCCGCTTCAACCCGCTCGGTAATATCAGTAGAAATAGCGCCGATTAACTTGCTGTTGGAAGGATTCCCAGGGTAAACGATAGGAAACAAACTGGTCTCAAAGTATTTTACTGTGTTTTCGGCAGTCAGGATATCAATTTTTAACAATGGTTCGTTTGTGTCAAGCACTTTGTTAATATCTTTATGGAATACTTGGGTAATATCAGGTGGTAACAATTCTTCAATTGTCTTTCCTTGTATCTCATTCACTGATTTTTGCAGATATGTAGCGTGTGCTTGTGATACAAGGATGTATTTTCCCTCGGAATCCATTATAGATATCATGCTTGGGCTATTATTGAGCAGTACATCCAGCAAAACGAAAGTCTGGCGCTTTTCAATTTCTTCTTGCCTTCTTTTGGTTATTATTTCGGTATACAAAATAATGCCAGATATTTCTCCGTTGTTGTCTCGCCAGGGTCTACATTCCCAACGTGAATAATCAATCAAACCATCTGCATGTTGGTATACTTCTTCATCTGAAGATAAAACTTCTCCCTGTAAGACTCGTTTGTGAACATCACGAATTCTTTCCGGGATTGCGGGAAACACCTCGTAATGATGCTTTCCAATTATATTTTTTCCCTTCATATTATAATCATTCAGGAATCGATCGCTGACGTAAACATGATTTAAGTTGTTGTCAAGAACTGCAATAGCATTAGGATTGTACTTGATAATATAATGCATCAAGTCATGCCAAGAGCGCAGTTTCTTTTGTGCTTCATATTGTTCGGTAACGTCTCGAAACACCATGACTACACCAAGCGTATCACCATATTCTGTTTGAATTGGAGCTGCACTGTCTGCTATTTGGTATTCCGAACCGTCTTTGGCTATAAGTATGGTGCTGTTTGCCAAACCCACAATATTGCCGGATTTCATTACTTCGTCAACAGGATTTATTACCTCTTCACGCGTTTCATCATTGATTAGACGGAGAATTTTCTTAAGGGGCTTGCCTATTGCTTCGTCATGATTCCAACCACTCAATTGCTCAGCAACAGGGTTTAATTTTGTTACTATTCCGTGCGTGTCGGTACAGATTACGGCATCACCAATAGAATTTAATGTCGTTGATAGGATTTGTTCGCGTTCTTGAATCGTCAACGTCATTCGACGATGCATCATATATACAGTGGTTAGCAAAGCAATAATAATGAGCAGCCCTAATATTGCCAATGCCAACGCGAAAAGATATCGGTTATAGCGGCGTTGATATGCTTCTTCAGCAGTTACCTGAGCTGTAATATCTTCAATGACACCAAAGACAATATTTTGTTCGGGAATGTATTCTGCTACGGAATAAATTGCCAGAATTTGGCCATCAGTTGGTCGTTTAATTTTAAATATGACTTCATAGGGCGTATTGTTCTGGATGAGACCTTTTAATGCATTGTCCAGTATGTCTCGGTATTCCGGTAAAGGTATCTTTTGAACATCCGGTATGTTCCAATAGTTACCTTCGAGTCCATACAGGATTTGGGCACCTTCGGACGCAAGCACCGTATTGGTATTCAGATTAAATTCCCAATGGCCAAACCTGGCTATACGTTCCGCCCGTTCCAGACGGCTGATCGAATCCAGTACCAACCCGGAAGAAACAGTAGAAGGCGTTTCATTCGCATCATTAACATCGCTATAAGCTGGCCATTGAGAGGAATAAATGGCGCCCAGAATAAAAATAAAAATAAGCCCAGTGATAATATAGCTTGAGTTTGACGGGCAAATTTTGCATATTTCTGGTAGTGTACTAAAGCGATGATGCGGTACTGTAAAGTGCATGGCACAATTCCCCCTACATGTCTGTACATTGTGGCACAGGGGCATAATAGCATAATTGTCAACTTGAACTTAAATTTTCGTTGGCAATGGATACGAGCTATTAATCAGTTGTCTGCCTTTGCTAACCCAATCGTTATCGCCCTGTAAACCGACGATATCCAAGTCAATGGGCTCAAATCCGATCAACGATATAGCCGGGGAATCCTCTTTTAGTTCTAGATAAGGGGTGTCTATGCGTATAAACTCGGGATCGACGATGTGAGAATGCTGATCTTGACCTTCTTCTTGCCAAGCATCAAAACTCCGACCAGCAAAATCAATAGGTGTTTCGTGTATATCCCAGTAGATATTGTTGTCCAATTGGAAATTCTTATTATTCCAATTCCAACCCAACAATTGGCCATTGTCAAAAAGAACAATATTGCCTTCGATGAAAAAGGATACGTGGTCTTCCTCGAGTGAACGTATTATCTGGGGGCCTTCTGAAAAAGCAAAGATATTATTCTTTACTCTGTTTTCTTTACCATAATGCTGGTGGAAGCCACCTGTTCGGGTGTAGAAGACAACATTGTCCCGGATTAGCATGTCTGTTGTGCCTTCATCGGGATAGATGCCCCACCCACCTATACCATGTTCGTTACAGATCACATGATGAATGAGATTATTTCTGAGTTCTGTGCCAGGTGACAGCCCCAGCGTGTAGATGCCTCCCATGTCATTGAGTTGCCCTTTGCCAATGTCATGAATGTGGTTATAGGCGATGATATTGTGGTGTGCCGAGCTGGGTGCGTATCCCCAGGACCAGCCAACTGAGATACCGGTGTAGCGCATATGACCGATCTGATTGTTAAGCACCTCATTATAGGATGCACGGCCAATCCAAACACCAACTGCACTGCGAAATATGCGACCACCATCCTGAATCAGGTTGTTAACAATGCGATTGTGATCAGCAGCCTCCGGGGGAGAAGATGGGCTGGCAATTTCACCTACTCGAATACCCCCAGCGCCTAAGTCGTGTAGATAGGTTTGTTCTATGCTGTTGTTCTGCGAACCACGTCGCCACCAGACACCATAAGTGCCAACATGCCCGACCTCACATTGCAAAATATGGCAATTCCTGGCTCCAATGGCTTCAATGGCTGCGCCTACAGAATACGCAGCCTGGGCATCACTGTGACCTTCTGGCGCTATTGCAAACTCAGAATATTTGAATTGCAGGTTTTTAAAAATCAAATTAGATACAAAAGCTTCTTCTTCCGGAATCCCTTCCAGAAGTATAAATTGAGATACTATTGGCGCGACAATTTCTACAGCGTCCAGTTGTTCTCCTGGCATTGGCCAGTAATACAGTTTTCCGGTTTTCGTATTGAGATACCATTCACCAGGGCTGTCCAGTGCTTCAAAGAGGTTTTCAATGTAATAACGTTGGTGTGGTCCCCAAGGCCACCTTCTGAATGGCCAGCTTGCCGGGCCGGTAAAGTGAAAAATACTATTCTCCCAGTCAATTTCTGCAATACGATGGGCTGAAGTTTCCCAGGAATGGTATACGACAACCAACGCATCATCAATTGATTCCCAAGGTTGTATATCCTCCGGGTTAAACCGAATTGCTGTACGTGATGCCTGTTCTTCTCCGGTTTCCGGATGTGTTTCCATCACTTGGCTTGTTATCCCGAAGCAATCGCTTTCAACCGGGTAATCACCTAGATCATTGGCTGGATTGGGAATGCGCGCAAGTGTTCTCCGCTCACCATTCACCCACAAGGCACTAAAATTCCATGCGCCATTTCTGACTTCCGGGATGTCGGCTACCCAGAGGTGCCCATCCTGCTCCCAGGATTCTATAACCTTGCCACCGTGAAACAATACGTCGTCTTCCAGTGTACCAGCGTACGAAATGGTGTATCCTTCTGGCGCCGTGTCTTCTGGTGAGAAGACGGTTGGCTCTGTAACTTCGTAGGTACCTGGGGCGAAGAGTACATGGATGTCACTGGTAATCGTTTCTGATTGAATTAAGTTTCTGACCGCATCACGTGCACCTGCCAGACTGGCTAAAGGCCCATTGCCAGATTCATCAGGACTTGCGGTACGCCCTGTCCAGGTATTATTACCTTCTGGAGAAACATGGATAGTAATCACATCGTTCTTTTCGATGGAGTCTTCACTCGCGTAGGTATGCATTGTCAGTAGGGAGGAAGCGAGTACTATAGCAATGAGAAGACAAAGGTTTTTTTGATTGTCACAGAATAACATAATACACCCCTTTTCAATTCAGTATTGGTATCAAGGAAGTAATGGCCAGGCAGCGCGTATCATATTGTCCGGTATGTGCAGTTACCGATTTAACGCTCTCCCCATTTCTTCTATTATTGTGGCAATTTCGTGACGTTTTTGCAAGAGAATATCTGGGCTGCGCGGAAAATTTACCAGATCGGGAACCAGTTCATTCAAATTGTAAGCAGATGCAGCCCGGTTTAACAATGCATCATGACCACCACGCTCCAAGAGCTGTGTTCTTCTATCCATAAAGATAGTCAGGTAGTCATAATCTTCCAGACCATCGCGAATGATTTCCCAGCGTATGGAATTAATCGGACCATGTGCTCCTGGATATACCAGCAACCCGTCACCATTTACCGGGGTTATATCGAGAGTGTTTGTCCAGGGGTCTTGATTTGCATCGGTATAATTAATGCTCCAATAGTACATGCCGCGGACACCAAGTGCCCAGGCATGCCAGAAAAGAATACGATGTTCCATGGCTGCAAAATCGAGGAAAAAATTGCCATACGGACGCGGTGGCATGTGGTTTACATACCACCAAACCTCACGGCCACTGGAGATTTCCGTAAGCAGTTCTCTGTTGTGGAGTGTGTCAAATACCTGGGCATGCACAGCCCAGCGGTCCAGTACTGACGGGATGAATGGAGATAGCCCAAAGGTGGTAACCATGATGGGAATATCCGGCGCATGGTCTTTCCAGCGTTGCATGGTTTCAAGCAATCGAGGCCAGGAGGGTTCCAGCGGTTCATGTGCCAGGTGTACAAAAGCACGTTCCTGAATTCCACGTTGCACCACCCAGTCATTTGCCAGCCGTAATTGTTCGGGTACATCCAATAATGAAGCTGGTACGGAGAAGGTTGTTGCACCTCCACGGATTAAGGTGTCAAAATGCCGATCATAAGCATTGAGTGTAGATCGGTAGTTGGCGCTTTCCGAGGGTAGCTGGGTCAACTCTCGTAATGTTACGCGGTGTTCAAGCGCATTGAGAAGATATGCTTCTTGTAAATCGTCCAATCGTGGGTTAGCACCGCGGGCCTGTGCACCTTCCATAGCAGCTTCTGACCAGAATCCGAAATCCGTCTTCATAATTGGTGACACCGGCAAGGTGAAATCATACACTTGTACTTCAAGCCAGACCTCGCGTGTATCCATGCCTCGTCCGCTGATTTCTATGGGACCACGGTAGAATCCGGCAGGTAAATCAGGTGCCGCGTATACTGTTATCCAAACCGGGGCCGTATGGCCTCCCTGTACATGAAATGCGGTATGTGGTGGAAGTGCGTCTGGCCAGGAGCCAGTTGGTCCTTCATAATGGCTTGGTACGGGGACATCGTGAAACATTACATTGTAGACTTGGATATCCGAAGCAGATATGCGTGAACCACTCTCACGGTTGATTAAATCACCAGGGCGTATTTGCACATCATGGATGTCCGTGTTTTCACCTGGTCGCAACACGACTTGAAATGATTCCCGCTCTCGGCGGGCCAGCCGAAGCCGGTAAGCCGGATTTACTGACGCTCCGGATGCGACACGGTCTTCAGGAAACACTTTATGAACCGAAGATTCAAACCAGATTTGAGGATTGCCTGCGACTGCCAGTTCACGTTGTAGGGTGCGGCTCCCGCGATCAAGCGCAAATGGTGCATTAGTCCAGGCTTCCATTGCCTGTGATGTCGGATTGCCCACAACGAATTGGGTGTCAATCCCACCATGTGGTGAGGCAGTATCTTTACCGAGCGGTACCGATGAACCATTGTCGTGGCGTATTTGTGCCAGAAATTCGTAAACACCTGTACCGGGAGCTTCCCATTCATAGGTGCAACGTGCCAGACGATTGGGGTCTATGTTGAAACGTTTGGCATCCAGCCGCCATACCCGGCCATTGGGAGCAATAATTCTTGCATGAACTTGCAGATTCTCCATAGATTTTGCACCGGAAAGCAACATCGTCAAGGTGCCATCACGGTAATCCAATTGTGCAGCCAATTCATCGGTTGCGAAGTCAACATGTTGAAGACCACGAACCGCATTGAGGCGGTATACCGTTTCCCATTGTTCGCCCGGCTCCAGAATACGTGGCACGAATGCTGCTTTGAAACCTCGATCTATCTCTGGCTCATCCCATAAACCGAGAAAGGCATGGGTCTGGTCAGCATCAAACACGGCATACATGGTTTCTTGTTCGATGGGGTCGGTAACAGCTATCCAATTACGTGCCGCGGGATGATAGGCCGACTGCCTGATGTTTTTTATCCCGGATATTGAAGGTAAATCGATGCGGTCCTGTGGCCCGGCACTTCCACCTGGTGCAACATGGCTTCGCACCCAGGGCGCCACCCATTGGCGTTCTTTACCACGATTTTCCAATCGCCAGGTAATTCGCACAGACGATTCATTTGGCAAAGGTTCCATGATGCGGACAACATGGAGGTCTTGAATATTGGGACCTTCGCAATCATAACTGAAGCGAATAACTGGACGGTCGGTAATGCCTTCAACGATTTCCAGCCGTTCATTCAGTCTGCGATTAGGTACATAATAACTACCCACGCCAAAGCCTTCTTCCAGAAGACTTTCTGTTCCTGCCAGGTTGGTAACAGTTGCTCGCAGGCTGAAATGGGGAATACCTCCGCCGTCTTCCGGTGAAACGGTAACGTCAAGGTAGTGTCCTTCAATCTCCAGGTCTTCATCAACGACTACAGCGGAAAGAGGCAGCATAATGAAAGTCGTCGCGATTAAAATACAACTTGTCAGGGCATGGTGTAATCGATTATGCATTATTTCTCCTTGGTTGGGAAATATTGATTTTGCTGTTCTGAGATATTCTGGTCAGGAAATTTTTCAGGATAAAGGCTTGATTGCCATTTTGAATATTAGATGAGTACATTACATCTCAAGAAGGTTCCAGGTTATTCCAGTTCATTTGCTGTGAGGATGTCTGAGATAATTTCCCACATTGGCTGAACACCTTCACCGGTTACGGATGAAAAAGGCAAAACATATTCATCGGCTTCCAGTCCCAGGTTGGACTTGATAATTTGTAATTGCTTTACGCATTGATTGCGGCTTAATTTGTCGATTTTGGTTGCCACGAGTAATGTCGTGACTTCAGCTTCAGCCAGCATGTCGATCATTTCTGCATCGTTTGCTGTTGGCGTGTGGCGGGCATCTAATAAAACAGCAGCCATCTTTAAGGGTTCTCGATTAAAAAGATAATCGCGCATATAACGGTTCCAGGCATCTTTCGTTGCCTTGGGAACTTTGGCATATCCGTATCCTGGTAAATCGACAAAGTAAAATTGTTTGTTGATTTCAAAAAAATTGATGGTCTGTGTCTTGCCCGGGGTGCTGCTGGTTTTTGCAAGCCCTTTGCGGCGTAACAGTGTGTTAAGCAGACTGGATTTACCTACATTGGAACGCCCGACAAAGGCCAATTCTGGTCGGTTGTCTTTCGGTAAATCATCTTGTTTCAAAACACTTTTTAGATATTCGGCAGACGTTATTCTCATCACGATATTTGTGGGCTTTCCATTATTATTAAATCAGGCACCAAGCATGTTGTTGGTTAAGCTGGGGCCTTGACTTCCTCAAAAACCATCAGCAGTGCTGTTTCTATATTATCAATAAAAACAAACTCCAGCGCCGATTTTACTTCTTCCGGTATATCAATTAAATCTTTTTCATTTTCTGCAGGCAATATAACGGTGCTTATGCCATCGCGAAAAGCTGCCAATGTTTTCTCTTTGATGCCACCGACCGGTAATACCCGTCCCCGAAGGGTGATTTCACCAGTCATTGCAATTGCGGGCCGTGGTGCTTCATTTTTCAGCGCTGACAACATAGAAACCAATATGGCAACGCCAGCAGAAGGGCCATCTTTCGGTGTGGCACCTTCCGGTACGTGGACATGTAAATCCAGCTCTTTGTGAAATTGTTCGGGTAGTTCCAATTGCGCTTCATGGGCGCGCAAATAGGTGTATCCAGCTTCAGCGGATTCCTTCATCACGTCACCCAGCTGCCCGGTGAGTATGAGTTTACCCTTTCCTTTCATGGTACTGGTCTCGATGGTGAGGGTGTCACCACCAACAGAAGTATAGGCCAAACCTATGGCAGTGCCTACATTGGCTTGTACATGCTTTTTGTTGTCGGTATAACTTGGAGGTCCCAGTAATTCCAGGGTACTTTGTGTGTTAATCAGAATGGGTGTTTTGACTTTATCATCCGATAACACTTTCCGGGCAACTTTCCTGCATATAGTGGCAATTTGACGTTCGAGTTCTCGTACCCCTGCCTCATGGGTGTAGCGTCGTATCAGGGTTTCAATACCAGTTTCTTCAAAGCTTAATTTCTCTGAACTCAGACCGGTCTCTTCAATCTGGCGGGGAATTAAAAACTGGCGTGCTATTTCCCGTTTCTCCATAGGCGTATAACTGGATAAACGAACGACCTCCATGCGGTCATGCAATGCGTAAGGTATGTTGGCTTCTGTGTTTGCCGTAGCGATAAAGAAAACTTCTGAGAGGTCAAAATCAACTTCCAGGAAATGATCACTGAAAGCTTTGTTTTGTGCCGGGTCCAGGACTTCGAGCAGTGCGGAAGCGGGATCGCCACGGAAATCAGCCATCATTTTGTCAATTTCATCCAGCATGAATACTGGATTACGAACACCAACTTTTTTCATGCTTTGGATTATACGTCCAGGCATCGAACCGATATAGGTGCGTCGGTGGCCACGAATTTCTGCTTCATCGCGCACTCCACCCAGAGAAACACGGACAAATTTCCGATTCATGGAACGGGCGATAGATTGCCCCAGTGATGTTTTTCCGACACCTGGCGGGCCAACCAGGCACAAGATTGGGCCTTTGGCACGGGGCCGTAACTTGCGCACGGCCAAGAACTCGAGTATGCGTTCTTTTACTTTGACCAGTCCGTAATGGTCTTCGTCCAATACACTCTGCGCACGCACCAGGTCCAGTGTGTCTTTAGTACGCTTGCTCCAGGGTACATCGCTCAACCACTCAATGTAATTACGGATAATGGCGCTTTCCGGGCTTAGAAATGGCATGCGTTCATAGCGCACAACTTCACGCTCTGCCTTTTCTCGAACTTCCTTGGGCATTTTGGCTTTTTCCACCATCTCCCGCAATTCGCTGTATTCATCCATACCTTCTTCACGGTTGCCCAATTCCTGGTGGATTACTTTGAGCTGTTCTTGTAGAAAATGCTCACGTTGGCCACGTTCCATTTGTTCGCGAACACGATTCCGAACGGAATGTTCGATTTTTGTCATTTCATTTTCGCGCATCAGTATCGTTATGACTTCTTCAAGACGCATTTTTATGCAGAGCGTTTCTAAAAGTACTTGCCGTTCTTCAACAGGTATTGGTAAATATCCACAGATAATATCTGTCAGCATTTCCGGTTCACGATATGCTTGAATCGTCATAACAATTTCGGGTGCAATCCGTTGACTGAGGCGAACATATTCTTCAAATAAATTCTTGCAAAGTCTTAATTGACCTTCGATTTCTGCTTCCTTGACCGGTATTGGTTCTATTGGGGTGACCTGCGCATCGTAGCAATATCCGGTAAATTCCAGAACGGCCCATTCGGCTCTTTGGATGCCTTCCACAACGACCTTCATCGTGCCATCTGGCATTCGTAAAGTTTGTAAGAGGTTGGCCATGACCCCAATTTTATTCATATTATCTGCTACAGGTTCTTCGATTGTAGGGTCATTCTGTGTGCATAAAAAAATCGGAGTTTCCAGACTGACAGCGCATTCCACAGCTTCAACAGAAGCGGAACGCCCAACCAGTAATGGTACTACCATGTTGGGAAATACGACAGCATCTTTTAGCGGTAGCAAAGGCAGTGAGAGTAACTTTTTTCTTTGTGAGCGTTTACGGGGCATTTATTTTCAACCTTTTGATGCAATAAAGAATCTGCACAACAATTGGGTGTTAACGTATACAATAAGGGATAGTGGTCATGTAAAAACAGCCGGACGGTAATGTTTTCCGTCCGGCCGAATATCAGATAGGTTATATATAACACAAAATTCAAATGTGATGGAAACACAACACTATCAGGCATTGTCACTTCATAAAACCGTCCGGTGTCATCATCTTCATTGTGTTAAGCAGAGACGGAATTTTTTCCAGTGTTCCTGTCTTTATCCTCTACTTCATGCCGGTATACAAGTAGGGGTTCTTCGGATTTTAAAATGACACCTGGTGTAATGATACACTCCCGTACATCTTCATGGGAGGGTATTTCATACATTACATTCAACATGGCTTCTTCCAGTATACTGCGAAGACCCCGAGCACCTGTATTGCGCTCAATTGCCGCTTCTGCTATTGCGGCAACGGATTCATCCGGGAAACGTAATTTCACATTTTCCAGTTCAAACAATTTTTCATATTGTTTGATAATCGCGTTTTTCGGTTCAATCAAGACACGAATCATTTCATCTCGTACAAGGGAGTTCAAAGTGGAGAGCACAGGTAAACGCCCAGAAAATTCAGGAATCATACCGAATTTTATCAGGTCTTCGGGTTTGACTTGAGCCAGAATATCTTCTTCGTCTTTTTTGGTCTTTATGTCTGAGTTGAAACCAATTACTTTTTTGCCGATACGACGTTGGACAATCTGGTCCAGGCCAGCAAAGGAACCACCACATATGAACAGAATGTTATGGGTGTCTACCTGAATGCATTCTTGTTGCGGATGTTTGCGACCGCCCTGTGGTGGCACATTGGCAATGGTGCCTTCCAACAATTTTAACAGTGCTTGTTGCACACCTTCACCAGAAACGTCGCGTGTGATAGATGGACTGTCACCTTTGCGTGCAATCTTGTCAATTTCGTCCACATATACAATGCCGGTTTCGGCACGTACCGGATCAAAATCGGCATTTTGTAACAGTTTGAGAATAACATTCTCGACATCATCACCCACATATCCGGCTTCAGTCAAAGTGGTTGCGTCTACAACAGCAAACGGCACATCCAGCATGCGCGCAAGTGTTTCGGCAAGCAAGGTCTTACCACACCCGGAAGGACCTATTAATAAGACATTGGACTTTTGCAACTCAACACCGTCAATTTCACCACCAGCAGAAATCCGTTTGTAATGATTGTGAACAGCAACAGCAAGAACGCGTTTTGCCCGATCCTGACCTATGACATATTGGTCAAGAAATTCTTTGATAGACTTTGGTGCGGGAACTTTGAGAGTGCGTTCCACACCTTTCCGGGCGCGTTCTTCCGCGACTATTTCGCTGCATAAATTGACACATTCATCGCAGATATTTACGTCAGGTCCTGCAATAAGCTTATTCACTTCATCGTGACGCTTACCACAGAAAGAGCAGGTTGGGATATCACTACGCGTTCGTTGCGGCGCCATAAAAACCTCCGAGACTGTCCGGGTTTATGAGAATTGCTATAAATATAGCATTTTGAGGGCTATTCTGTCAAGAATTTAATGCCAGATATAACCCTGTATTTCCAAATAACATTGTGCCCGCTTTTCAGGGCAAAGGTCAAGTCAGATATCATTCTGGCTGGGTAAATTCTGATTATTTCATTCAAAATATCTAATGCCCAGATAGGTAATATTGTTTCATTTTTCTATCAAATGTACTACAGAATGTGATGAGATGCCGAAATGATTCAAATTGTTCGACTATATCATTTTCATTCACATCTTATAGTATAAGAAACTGGCTCTGAATAATTTTAAAAGTTGCCTATTGGGCTGGGCAGATTCAATTGTATATGGCATTCTTTATGCATGTTATCATAATACCAGGAGTACGCAATAGTATGCTTACTTTGTCAGGTAATACTATTTTTTGGAATAACCTATTCGACGTGAAGGAAATCCCCTTTCCAATTAACGATTGGTATCTTTGGAAAGGGGATGGATACAACAATTAATAATGCTTACTTGTGGCTTCGTTCGAGTATTTCATCAATAAGGCCGTATTCCTTGGCTTCTTTGGCCCCCATGAAAAAATCGCGATCACTGTCTCTGTGAATAATGTCAACTGACTGACCGGTATGTTTTACCAATATTTCATCCAACATTTCGCTGATGCGTACGATTTCTTTGGCCTGGATTTCAATGTCGGAAGCTTGACCTTGTACCCCGCCGGCAACCTGATGCAGTAAAAACCGGGAGTAGGGTAAAGCAAACCGTTTTCCAGGCGTACCTGCTGCCATGAGCACAGCACCCATACTGGCTGCTTGCCCGAGACAAATTGTTGTGATTTCCGGCTTTATGAATTGCATGGTGTCATATATTGCCAAGCCTGCAGTAACGCTGCCTCCTGGCGAATTGATGTACAAGTTAATGTCTTTGTCCGGGTCTTCAGCCTCCAGAAACAGTAACTGTGCAATTACATAGCTGGAAACATAATCATCTATTGGCATACCCATGAATATGATACGGTCTGCCAATAATCTTGAGTAGATATCATACATCCGCTCACCACGGCTGGTTTGCTCATAAATGGTAATCATTTTTGGGTCAACCAGTGGTCGCAGTCGATCATCTGGAGCTGATGCTGATGAATGGACGTAATTATTCAACATCGTCGAGTTCTTCACTTTGTTTGTTCAGCTCCTCGCGTGAAACTACTTTGTCTACCAACTTGGCGTTTTCCAGAATCAGGGCCATGGCCTTTTCTCTGAATATACGACTCTGGTAGGTTTCACGCTGTTCACTTTGCTGTAAAAATCGTTGTACGATGGCCATTTCCATGCCGGTACGTTGTCGGATATTCTCAGCTTCGCGCTCGAAATCCGCTTCACCAACAGTTATGGTTTCTGCTACACCTACCTGGTTCAACGCGACGAAACGCTTGATCTCACGGAGCGCATTTTCATTGGCTTCTTCAGCGATTTTCTCTTCTTGTTCAGAAATCTGGGAAGCAGGCATATGTGTTGCCACCAGACGACGAATTTCTTGCTCTTTATATTCCTTTGCAGAAGATTCTATCAACGACTTGGGAATTTCAAAGGTGCTTTTTTCTACAATCTGGTCCAGGGCATTCTGCTCTGCAATTCGACGTGAATGGTCGGCATAATTTTCTCTTATACGATTACTGACATCTTCACGCAATTCTTCAATAGACTCTTTACCAGCAATCTTGGCAAATTCATCGTTCATTTCTGGTAATTTTTTGCGCTTAATTTCATGCACTTTGATGGAGAAAAGCGCAGTTTTTCCTACCAAGTCATTGTTGGAATAGTCATCCGGGAACTGGACTTCGCAAGTGACATCCTGCTCTGCTTTGACACCAATGAGTGCTTTCTCAAAACTTTCGAAAAAGCGTTTTGAGCCGATGATATAGGGGTAATTTTCAGCACTGTTTCCAGGGAATTCTTCGCCATCAATTTTACCATTGAAGTCGATAATAACCTGATCCCCTTCAATGGATGCTTCATCTTCGATGGATTCAAATGTAGCCAGACGCTCACGCATGCCTTCAAGGGCCTGATCAATGTCTTCATCCGTTACTTCAAGTACAGGACGTTCAATTTCAAGACCTTTATACGCGCCCAATTCACAGCGTGGAGCAACTTCAAATTTGAGGGTAAACTCCAACGGGGCGTTCTGATCGCGTTCCAACACATTTTCCAACCCCTCAATGTCTGGGCGGGAAATTGGCCGTAAATCTTGTTCTGTGATCAGTTTTTCGAAAGAAGCGGAAACAATTTTGTCCACACTTTCAGCACGAACATGTTTGCCCATCTTGTTTTCCAAAAGCTTACGAGGCGCTTTTCCCTTGCGGAATCCGGGCATCTCTACTTCAGACTGGAGTTCATCAAAAAGTTTGTCGACTTGTTTAACTTCGTTGATCGCCGGAACGACCACACCAACTTCGTACAGGCATTCCCCTTTATATTCCAGATTGAAGGTGGGGTCTTCCTCAAACTTGAAATCGTCTTCATGATCATGATCATGGTTGTGATCATGTTCGTGATCGTGATGATGATGATCGTGATGATGTTCAAGTTCTACCGATGTAGAAGAAGCCGTTTCGACCTGGGAATCGTTTTCAACAGACTCTGTTTCAGGTTCTGCTGCTGTTCCGGTTTCAGGGGTTTCTTTGATTTCCTTTTCGCTCATGTTCTATTCCGTCTGCTTCCCGGGTTGTGGTGGGCGAGGCGGGAGTTGAACCCGCACACCTTGCGGTACTGGATCCTAAGTCCAGCGCGTCTGCCAATTCCGCCACTCGCCCATAACTGTTTTTCACTTCAATATGTTTCGTTCGTTTCAATTTCGCAAATGCTGTCCAATATTATGACGGACAATGCCACATTCAGACAAAAAAATTCGGGTCGAAAATACAATTTGTTTGATTCGTCCCG
>Ga0334884_1002850_pt1 | contig 20924 bp, 12 predicted proteins | sample GraSluR1_MG_7_FD_207215 | JGI IMG/M metagenome (GOLD analysis project Ga0334884, IMG submission 207215) | Sludge microbial communities from methane-producing bioreactor in Wageningen University, Netherlands - Granular Sludge_12_05 R1 | ecosystem: Engineered > Bioreactor > Anaerobic >...
CTATTTTCTATGTGGCATGATGATACCGGCGCAACTGCTTCTAGTCCCCTTGTTCTTTCAATTCAGTTGGATGTCAGATTTCGGATCGTACATATTGGCTCCCTTCGGATTTGAACTACAACTTCACGATACTCACACGGGACTAATTACCATTTACATTGCATTGAGTTTGTCTTTTACCATACTTGTACTGACCGGTTTTTTTAAGTCCTTACCGGAAGAACTCAGGGAAGCGGGCATTATTGATGGGTGTGGAGAATACCGAGTTTTCTGGCATGTCATGTTGCCACTGGCACGTCCCGGTCTGGTAACCGCTGCAATTTTTAATTTTCTAGGACTCTGGAATGAATATTTGTTTGCATTGGTATTCCTGAACTCAGCGGAGAAAAAAACACTACCCCTGGGACTTGCCGCTGTCAGTATGCAAGCACAATACAAAACGGATTTTGGACTCATGTTTGCAGGATTGGTTATAGTTATTGTGCCTACCTTATTTGTCTATATCATGCTGCAACGTCAATTAACGCAAGGTATAACATTAGGTGCTTTGAAAGGCTGACGTTTTCACACAGGCAACACACTTATATTCATTTGGAATATTAGAAAACAATCCTAAGTTGTCAATCCTGTGATGTCTATAGATTTTTGTTCAGGCAAAATCCAATTAAAACTGATGGGGCCGTCGTTCTCTGCCTCTTTTTTATCTTTAGCAGAAAAACGTTCGACTATTTTTTTATATCGATCTGGTAAACCACAAAGATATTGTTGCGCCTTTTCTGCCGCAGGAGAAAGTCCTGTCAAGTGCGCTATACCCCATCGTTTAAGTATATGAGCCATAATTTGAACATAATGGTGTGGGGTGTAGATCTCATACCGGGTTGCCAACACTTCAAATTTTTTAAAAGCATCGCCAACTTCTGAACCACTTTCCCGCATATACATGGCAGGCATGATAATCTTTTTCTTCAACATGTCGTGTATGGCCAAGACTGCTTCACTCGCATCCACTTCTATTATCTTGGATATGAAAAACATGTATGCTTCCGCATGGCGTTGTTCATCACCAGCAATTTTGCGTGACAAAGCATACAGGTTGTCGGCGCCAGCACTTAAAGCACGTTTGCCAACACTGTGGTGAGATATTCTTGTCGCAATTTCCTGAAAGCTGGTATACACAAAAGTCCGATAGGGATCATTTTCAGTTTCAATGTTCCCGCCATCTTTTATCAGGTGATGAATGGACAATTCTACCTTTTTCATGTCAATACGTCCCGTCAGATACAGATATTTATTGAGTAAGTCACCATGCCGGTTTTCCTCGGCACACCAATTCCTGTTCCATTCACCCCAAGCTGTACTCGGTTCGCCCTGTGTGTTAACCCCATCCAATGTTGCTATCCAAGTTGCATAACTGGGTAAAGCTTCTTCAGTAATCATGTCACCGACTAAAACCGCCAGAATTTCATCGGGCAGGCGTGCTGATTCTTCACGTAGAATACGCAATTTATCAAAACCATCTTCTGAGCTGAGGTTTGGCAAAAAATCTGCTGGTTGCCAGTGTAATTCAGGGGCTTTTAAAAACCTGGATAAATGTTCTGCAATAGTTTTTTCCAGATGAAGCATAACTTCTAAACGGTCGCCGCGCATAAAACTCCTTTTAATGTTGCAATTATTGAATTAATTGGCATAAATCGTTGTTTAACATGAATGCGTAATGATATTTATGATTAACATAATCGTTGCTGACATTAATCTGTCATGTATAACAAATTCTAATATTAAAACATTTCGACTAATATTTATGGTAGAATTGTTCTTTATGTAAAATATTTCGGAAAGAATATAGTATTCGTCCTTTACAGGATTTACTGCCTATTCAGGATTGACAAAATATTGTTCAGTTTGAGGGAAAAATTGACTCTATTTGACAACTTCATGTCTAAAACTGTTTAATATACTTGCAGGTCGCTACTATATTGAAGTACAAACTGTCTGTATTGGGTTAATAATTGTTTGCTTTGAGATGGGAGTCAAATAATGATAAACAGAGTTTTTACAACGGGAGAAGCAGCAGATATTTGTGGTGTGTCTGCTGACACAGTATCCCGTTGGTTCGATCTTGGACAAATCGAAGGGTACAGACTTGGACCTGGTGGCGACAGACGTATCCCTTATGATGGTTTACGGAAGTTTATGTTGAGTCATGGTATTCCGCTTGAAAGATTGGAAGCGGGTGAACGCCGTGTTCTTGTGGTCGATGATGACCCATTTTACCTGGATATTATCCCTGAAGTTCTATCAAATGACCCGGGGAATGTAATTTTTACGGCTTCTACCGGGTTCGATGCCGGTGCGATGGTTGTAGAACACAACCCTCAACTTATCATCCTTGATATTCATTTATCAGATATGGACGGTCGCATGATCTGTGAACGGGTCAAAGCACGTACAGAAACGCAAGCGACACGTATACTGGGTATTTCCGGGTTCATTGATGAGCAGGAAGAACAGGAATTACCCAAATTCGGTTTTGATGATTTTTTGAAGAAGCCTTTCAAAATTGATGACCTGCTGGAAAAAACGGGAAAATTACTACGTATCACAACTCCCAGAAAGCGCAAAATGCGAAAACCAACCAAATAAACTAGGTAAATCTAGATGATTACTCCTCATGATTCTTAGAGACATATAGGCGCAAGTAAATAGGTTATTAATGATCGGCTTCTGGTCGAGCACCACGCTGCATGAGAATATCAATTGCATCTGATGGAATCGTAGATTCGTATAGCACACCGTATGTGATTTCAGTGATTGGCATTTCTACTTTATTTTTACGTGCCAAATAGGTAGCTGATCTCGCAGTACGTACCCCTTCTGCGACCATGGGGCCATCGGACAGAATGACATCAAGAGGTTCTCCTGAAGACAATCGTTCACCAACACGGCGATTGCGTGAGTGCTGACTGGTACACGTAACAATCAAATCACCCATTCCACTCAGGCCAGCAAATGTCAAGGGATCAGCACCTTCTGAAACTCCCAAACGAGATATTTCTGCCAGTCCGCGTGTCATCAACGCGGCTTTGGCATTGTCACCCAGTCCCATACCATCGCTGGCACCGGCAGCAATAGCTATCACATTCTTTAACGCTCCCCCAAACTCCACACCGATAATGTCGGGACTGGTGTAAACGCGAAAACTATCGGCCATAAAGACTTCTTGAATGCATTTACACGCATCTTCGTTTTCTCCTGCTGCTACGAGTGAAGCCGGTAGCCCTGCCGCGACTTCTTCCGCGTGACTCGGACCAGATAACGCTACGACTGGACCTTCCGGTGATACTGAATGAATGACCTGACTCATTCGCATCAGGGTTTCATTTTCGATACCTTTTGCGACACTCACCCGGATGGTGTTAGGCGAGAAGACAAAATTGGAAGCGACATGCCGCATGACATGCGACGGAACAGCCAGTACCGCGATCTCTGCATTGTAGTTAATTTCTTCCGTATCAATAATAATGGAGTCTGGTAACGTTATCCCTTGAAGATAAAAGGGGCTGCGCCTTTCATTACGAAGCATGTCCGGATGATCGGCATCACGACACCATAGTCGGACATCATGCCCGTTATTCGCCAACAGTCGCGCAAGCGCCAACCCCCAACTTCCAGCGCCAAGCACTTGAATTTGCATCTATATTATCGTCCTTTTTATTCCGTACTATACTTTTTCCAGTATAGGTAACAATCCAACAAAATCAGGCGTAGGTATTAACGCGGAACACTTTCGAGAATATCCACACCGGCACTGGTGCCAATCCGTGTAGCTCCAGCTTTAATCATTTTCATCACATCGCCATAGGATCTGATACCACCTGCTGCCTTGATACCAAGATAATCTCCAACGACCTGTTTCATCAATGAAACATCTTCTACTGTAGCACCACTGTGGCCATACCCGGTGCATGTTTTCACATAAGCGGCACCGCCCCGCATACTCATGCGACATACGGCAATTTTTTCATTCTCGTTTAAATAGCAAGTTTCAAGTATTACCTTTACTGGAATACCTTTTACAGCCTTTACAACGGCACCGATTTCACGTTCTACGAACGCGGGATACCCTGATTTCATAGCGCCGATATTAATTACCATGTCAATTTCTGTAGCACCATTTCGTACAGCTTCCCGCGCTTCTTCCACTTTAATGGTCGCGGTGCTTGCACCAAGTGGAAAACCGATACAGGCATTGATTGCAATATCTGCTCCTGCCAAACGCTTAACACAGTAAGAAACCCAAATCGGATTTATGGTAACAGCAGCAAAGCCATGTCGCATTGCTTCATCACAAAGCTCTCGGATATCCAGCTCTGTAGCGTAGGCATGCAATTCTGTATGGTCTATGATTCGGGCAATTTGATTACGGGTAACCAATGAGAAACAGACCTCCTAATGGCGAACTTGTATCAATGTATAATGATGGGATGAGACGTATATCGTATCATGAGACCTATGTTTGGATAAATATTTACATTTGTTTGAATTGCAGCATGTTAATCAGCAAACACTTTCATATCAGGTAGTTGCAGATCATCCTTTGCGATGTTACACTGTAGCCACCAACTCAAACTACTTTATTCAGAGGGGAAATGCATTAAATGGATGATGAACAGTCCTTACTGGTAGTGCTTAAAAACAAGTCGGTAGCCAAAAAAGTCTGGGGATATTTCCGGTTGACAGGCCCTGGGTATATGCAAAGTGCCATGACTTTGGGAAGTGGTTCAATTGCATCATGTGTATTAATGGGTTCTTTGTTAGGGTATGAATTGATGTGGGTACCCGTTCTTGCGATTGTTTTGGGGTATGCGCTTCTTGCTTCGATCGCAAAACAAACCTGCTACACAAACGAAAAACCGTATCAGGTTTTTTGGAAGCGTCTCCATCCAGCGTTGGCGGTACTTTGGGGTGTGAGCGCATTTGTAGCGACCATTATTTGGCATATTCCGCAGTACTCACTTGCCGCCAATGGCGTACTCGAATTGGCATCAGGAGCAAACTTGGACTTGTCCGGAATGTTGTCACGTCTGGTGGTTGGAATTGTCATACTGGGTTGCGCGGCCAGCGTGGTCTACATGTACAACACCGGAGTCAGTGGGCTGAAATTGTATGAAAAAACGGTGAAAATACTGGTCTGGTCCATTGTTGTAGCTTTTGCCTGGGTTGCGATTTCAACCGGGATAGACTGGTCACGACTTTTTTATGGCGTTACGGGTATTGCTTTTATACGTGAAGCCATTTGGGGACATGGCATCCCCCAGGAAATCATCATCCCTGTAATCGGTGGTATTGCTGCTGCTGTGGGTATTAACATGGTTTTCCTGTATCCATACTCATTGTTGAACAAGAAGTGGACTAAGGAGTATACGGAGCTTGCCTATTTTGATCTACTCAGCGGCATGGTATTACCGTTTATAATCGCTACCGGATTCATGATGATCGCTGTTGCCAATACGATTGGACCAGAGAGTGGAACGGTGGGAACAGCTGTACGGGACATTCGCGAGATTCTACCAGTTCTGAACGATACACTTGGAGCCACTCTTGCACTGATTCTAATTGGTTTCGGCATGTTGGCTATTGGGTTTTCAACCATTATTACGCACATGCTTGCATGTGGCTTCATTGGATGTGAGTTGTTCAATGTCGATCACAACAGTAAAGCCAAGTTCTACTTTTCTCTCACACCTGCAATTGGCATTGTCGGCGTATTTATTTCAATGCCCTGGTGGGCGGCAGTTACCGCATCTAGCCTGGCAGCTCCATTAATGCCGGTTGCCGTGTTGTGTTTTCTGATCTTGTTGAACATGCCATCTTATATGGGTGAGGCGATGCCCCGAGGTGGCAAACGCATCTTGTGGAATTCTTTGTTGATCACCTCCATCATTGTACTTTGTGTTTCCAGTTATTTTTCGATACAACAAAATTTCAGTACGGCCAAAACAAGGTTAAATTCGTTTTTTTCTGTTCAACAAATTGAGGTCATACCAACAGATGAAAATGAAGTTTCAACAACACCATCAACAGATGAGAACGAAACTCAAGCGTCGTTCAGGCGATATGAAGCACGACATGGCGCAATGGGTACGGTTTTCGAAATAGTTGCTTATGAACAATTTGACGTACTGGATGGAGCCGCATTTTCTGCATTAACACAAGACATTTTTAATGAGATTGATTTGTTGGAGCGTCGAATAAGCAACTGGCGTGAAGACAGTGACTTATCAAAATTGAACCGTGCTGCCGGATTGCAACCTGTATCAGTTCATTGGGATGTCCTGGAACTTTTAAGGATGTCCGGGGATATGTATAGGAATACAGAGGGTGCTTTTGACGTAACGGTAGGTCCTTTTTTAGAATTATGGGGATTTTATCGTCGGGAGGGGCATCTACCAGAGCCGGAGGTGTTGGAAGAAGCTCGAAAACAGGTCGGGTTTACCGCAGTTACCTGGGATACAGTTGAAAGAACTGCTTTTCTAGAAAAGCCAGGCATGAAAATTGACTTTGGCGGTATCGGAAAAGGCATGGCCGTCGATCGAGCAGTGAACTTGCTACAGGCCCATGGGGTCAGACGGGCATCCGTCAGCAGCGGCACAAGCAGTGTCCGATTTCTGGAACCACCACCAGGAAGAAATGGCTGGACAGTGAACATACGACACCCATATAATGATGTAGAAGAACCGATTGACACAATAGAACTTTCCAACGCCTCTATATCTACATCTGCCGGTTATGAAAACTGGGTGGAACTCGACGGAATTAAATATAGTCATATTTTTGACCCGCGTACCGGACTTCCAATAGAAGGTGTATTGAGTACGAGTGCAATAACAGATACGGGGGTAGAAAGTGATGCACTCAGTACAGCTTTCTATGTGATGGGGTTGGAAAAAACCAAAGAATTTTGTACAACGCATACCGATATGCGTGCTATAATTGTTATAGAAATAAATGGAGAGGCAACCCCTGTCCGAATAAATTTACCACAGACTTTTCCATTGACAGAGGAGCAATCATGAGCGAAGTATCACGTAGAGACTTTATCAAGACAGCAAGCTTGGGTGCGGGTGTGGCGGTTGCCGCTGGTTATTCGCCATTCAGCTATGCGCAGAATGAAAAAATCCGTATTGGTCTGATTGGGACTGGCGGACAAGGTACCTTCCATATTCGTGACGGTATATCAGGTGCCAAAGACTTGGAAATCGTAGCGGTTTGTGATGTATTCAAGCCGAACCAGGAATGGGCAGCACGCTATGGCCAGCTTTCCAATGCAGGTATAGCCATGCCTGCCGGTGAACAGCCAACACGGGAGAATATTCAACAAGCCCGTGATTTTCGCATGCCCACTACCTATTATGACTACCATGAAATGCTTGACAATGAAGAGCTTGATGCCGTAGTCATTGCGACGCCTTTAAACAGTCACTTTCCGATTACCATGGATTGCCTTGACGCCGGGAAATGGGTGTTTTGTGAAAAGACACTGGTTCGCAATGTTGAAGAAGGCCGCAAGATGATCGAAAAGTGCCATGAGACTGGCAAATTCATTCAGGTAGGTCACCAACGGCGTTACAATCCCAAGTACAATCTTGCCATGAAACTGGCATTTGAAGAAGAGCAGATTGGCCGTATCAATCATATCACCGCCCAGTGGCATCGTAACCATTACTGGCGCCGTCAGATTCCTTCAGATTACGAGATGAATGAGCAAGAGAAGAAGTATATTGTTGATCTTGAACGGCACCTGAACTGGCGGATGTATAGTGACATGTCCGGTGGTCTGTATACTGAGTTAGCCACACATCAGACGGATATTGCCAACTGGTTTATGAAAGCTGTACCAGCACGTGTTCATACTTTCGGTGGTATTGATTACTGGCGTGACGGTCGTACTGTAGATGACAACATTGTATTGACTTTTGAGTATGACATGAATCCACGTGATGATGGATTTATGCCGATTGATGCACGCAGTATCTTGCAAGATATGCGCCAGATTAATCAAAGCTATCAAACGCGATTTGTGTATACCAGCATATTGGCCAACGCCAATCGTGGCGCATCGGAATTGCTTCAGGGTGATTACGGCACGTTGCGACTTTCGGAACAGGACTGCTGGATATATGGCGAGCCGGATGCAGTTGCGTCGCGCCCTGCCGATGAGACAATATCTGCGGAAGATTACGCGGAAGGTACCACTTCAGGTGCAACACTTCAGGTCAGTACAGAAGAATTGTTAAAAGGCAAAGAATTGCTTGGTGATCTCACACTGGAGACAGCAGACGTTTATCAGTTCAGGGCATTTGCCCATCACATCAAGAATGGTGGCGTTCCAAGAAACAACCAGATGGTTGGCTTCACAACATCGCTTACTTCCATTGCAGCCATCCAGTCACGCGAAGAAGGCCGCACAGTAGAGATTGACCCGGCTTGGTATACCTTTGATTTTGAAGTCCCTAGTTTTTATGATTATGCATTCGAATGGGACGACGAAGTACAGGATGCCTGATGCCCATAGTTTCAATGTACGCTTCCGGTTTCAAATCAGTACGCCGGAAGCGTTTTTTTAGACAATTTATTTTATTCATAGACACCCCACAATAATGGTTATTGGGGGAATTGGAGATCATCCCATGTATTATTATCGATTAATGTCAGCCGTCTTTATGATGGTCATCCTCCTTGCGCTTGGCGTGTCTTTTGTCGGGTGCGACAACAAGCCACCAGAAACAGCACACAGGGTTATCATGGACGATGATGACGGTGTTGACACTCCCACAGAAACAGAACAGGTTCTGACCGATGTTGTTGTAGCACCAGATACAGATATCGAACCGGCAGAATCTGGAACTGAGACTGATGAAACCACACCAGAGGCAATTGCTGGTGAAGCAAAGGTATACTCAATCGAACCCAATCCAGAATCCTATATTTCGTTCAAAGGATATCAGGCTCTGAAGGCCCAGGAAGGCTTTTTCAATGTGTTTGAGGGGGAGATAACCATAGAAGCAGATGATTTTACGACTGCTCAGGTAGAGTTATCCATTGATATGGACTCTTTGTCTACCCGCACACGTATGCTCACCAATGTATTAAAAGACGAAGATTTCTTTTTCATCACGGAATATCCATCATCGACCTTTGTATCCAGCCGATTTGAAAAAGCTGATGGCGAGGATGAATATATCATGCATGGTGCCTTAACCATGCGGGGCGTCGAGCGACGGCTGGGAATTCCTGTCAAAATGCACCTGGACGATGCGGGACTACATATGAGTTCAGAATTGGTGATAGACCGTTATAACTGGGGTATAGAAAAAGATGGTTATCTTGATGAAGCCATTAACAAAGAAGTGTTTATCGAATTCGGAATTCTCGCAGAGCCGAAGTCGTAAAAATAATGCTAATTGAGTAGTCGCTTCAGTATTTGATACATTTCCATAATAAATAAAAATCAGGCCAATTTCACGAGCATTACAGCAATACATAGTGAAACTGGCCTGATATTTGTTTTGGTACTTGTGTCTATCATTAGAGTAATACACCATCAAAGATCAATTTAGTCAAGTATGATTTCACCACATTAATTGCTTCACATTGACTATAAAAGTTGATTATGAATCCACGTCAACTTGCTCATTTTGTGTAATATGTTCTTCTGAATCATGTTCTGTTTGACTCTCCTCCTCCTCCCCTGTCTCCTTAATGATACGGACTTTTTGAAAGCCAACCAAGTGTTGCAGGTGGCGTAATAACCCCGAAGTCACAACAGCACCTTCTCGGGCAAGAAAACGGCCATGATTGTCATAGACATTTTCTGCCAACACGGCACCAGGCATCAGTTCTCGAATAGATTCAGACACAGTTTTATCGACATGCGCCTCGGCATATTCAAATGGTAATGCCGCTATCATGTGCGATACTAATTTCGGATCGTAATAGCCACCCTTGTTTTGCATGAGATGTACACGAACAAACTCTTTCGGTTGTACTTCACCTGCATGCATTAATGCTGTGTCAGTACCATCTGCAAGCCGTAGAATTCGTGCACCCAATGGAATATCATCCCCCCGAAGATTAGCAGGAAACCCGCTTCCATCATAATTTTCAGCATGGCCTTCAATTATATCAACAATCTTATCTGAGCCGCGTATCTCACTGAGCAGTGTGGAACCAATTACGGGATAGCTCTCATATGCTGTTTTTTCTTCTCCAACAAGCATCCAGGGGGGCTTTGAACGTATGGAATCCGGCATACCGAATTGACCTATATCATGCAACAATGCAGCAATTTTTAAATTATGAATCGATTTTCTATCCAGTCTTAAGCGTTTCGCCAAAGTCATAGCGATCTTTTCCACACGGACCGCATGGCTTCCTTTGAAGCTGCCCAATTGTTCCATCAGACCTGTGAGTACACGTACCGAGTCCAGGTACCCTGCCTCTAATTCATCACGGCGTTTTTCCAGAGAACTTATAGTGCTTGCAAAGCTGTCTTGGATATCTTCGAGCTGACGCTTCAAGGAGGATGCAGTGTCTTCCAAATTTTTTGACACTTCATCATGGGTTTGGGCCATATGATGTTCAGAGAGTTGCTGCCGCTTTCGAAGGATGGATTTTGTTTTCAAAGCGACAAAATCGAGTTGGAATGGTTTAAGCAAGATATCATCGACACCACGTTCAAACAAATCAGCAAAAATTTTGGGATCATTCAACCCAGTAATGCAAAATATGTAGGGACGTTTTGAAAGCCGCAGTAATTCGACAATTATTTTATGACCATTCTTTTTTGGAATCCGAAGGTCAATAAATGCAACCTCATAATCATTTTTGTCCAGTAAATGCTGTGCCTCTTCGCCATCACGCGCCAAGTCACAGCTCATTTTTCGACGGGCCAAAGCCCGCTGGAGCAATTGTAATATCTCCAGATTGTCATCAACCAAAAGGATTTTATTTAACAAATAAGCATTACCCATTCAGCCATCCCCTGCCATGTATTCAGCACAATTGTCAAGCACATATCATATTGGATTTTGACGAACAATACAAGAAATGGCAATTTTATAACAAGACATTTCTTTCTGAAAGTTAATGTCTTTGATATAGTATCAAAAAGAATTATTAAACCAATTTATCATAGACATATATTGCATAAAAAATACAGATTTATGTTATTGATCCAGTATATCGCGAATACGAGTAACTAAATTCGATATTGTATATGGTTTATCAATTATATGATAATCAACAGGTATTTTTTTGTCTTGCTTTAGATAACTATTGTCACCAGAAACCAATACCCGTTTTACATCGGGATACAATTTGGCTACTTCTTGAATTAAATCTATACCACTCATGCCAGGCATATGCACATCGGTAAAAATCATATGGATTGTGCCTTCATGCGTGTCCATAACATCCAACGCTTCTTCTGCTGAAGCAGCTTCCAGAATTGTATATCCATCTTTTTCTAATGTACTCCTGGCGATTGTGCGCATGGCAACATTGTCATCTACAACCAGAATTGTTTCAAAGTTTATCGCCATCTCCTTTTCATGACTAACAAGTACCGTGTTTTTCTGTCTTTCTCCATCAGACAGTTTAGAGTTTATTATACTCTTATCAAGATTATAGTCCTGAACTGCGTTTTCGGTAGTGCCGTCTGGTTCACTTTTGTTGAGTACCTCACTCAATACTTTTAAAAGTGCTTCTGCCGTATAGGGTTTATGTACAAAATGGTTAACACCCGACTGCATCACTTTCAGCATATATCCATTCGTAGCCAATCCACTGGAGGCTATAATATTCACTTCAGGATTAATGGATTTTAATGCAACAATCAATGCAGGTCCATCCATGACAGGCATACTCATATCTGTAAGAACTACGTCTATTTCATCTCGGTGCAATGCAAATATAGAAATAGCTTCCGCGCCATGCTGTGCGAGCATTACCTTGTAACCGTAGTGCTCCAGTGATTTTTTAGAAATATCACGGATACTTTCTTCATCATCAACCAAGAGTATTAATTCGCCATTACCCAATGGTAATTTACTTGTAATATTTTTAGCTGAGTCAGCAATTATATTGGTATCTGTATTGGCTGGAAAGTATAGTTTAAAGCGCGTACCATTACCCGGTTCACTATAAACGTTTATAAACCCCCCATGGTCACGTACTATTGAGAATGTTGTGGACAATCCCAGCCCAGTACCTTTGCCAATTTCTTTTGTAGTAAAAAATGGCTCAAATATTTTCTCGCGCACCTCATTAGGCATGCCGTAACCATTGTCATCTACCTTAATCAGAACATATGGACCTGGGTGTGCATGTACATTCATTTTAGTAAATACTTCATCAAGAACTACATTTTCGATTGATATGGACAATTTTCCACCATCCGGCATGGCATCGCGAGCGTTAACACACATATTCATAATCACCTGATGGAACTGGGTAGGGTCAGCAACAATAGTCCAGAGGTCGGGAGTTATATTTAATTCAAACAAGATATTTTTCGGAAATGTTTCTCTGATAACTTTTTGGATATCATGGCATATGTTGGTAATGTTAATCAGCAAGCGCTCTCCCCCTACACCACGCGCAAAACCAAGTACTTGTTTGATCAGCTCAGCACCACGTTCTGCACTGATTTTCAGCGTATTAAGAACATTTTTCCCATCAACACTTTCAATCTCATAGTCCAGAATATCTAACGACATAATGATCGGTGCCAATACATTGTTCAGATCATGAGCTATACCACCAGCAAGAACCCCAATACTCTCTAATCTTTGTGCCCGCATAAACTGTTCTTCGACTTTTTTTCTTTCTGTAATATCGGTGTTAATCGCCAATATTGATTTTGGTAAGCCCTCTTCATCGTACAATAAATTCCAACGACAAAGCATTGTTCTCATTTGTCCGCTTTTTGTTTTATGCGTTAACTCACCTGACCATTTACCTTTGTTGATTACTTCATCTGTAGCTCTATCCAACAACTCAGAATTCAGGTAAAGAATGTCTTTAATAGGTTTTTCCAGCACCTCCTCTGATTGCCACCCATATATCTTCTCTGCACGACGATTCCAAAAAACAATTTTGTTTTTCAGGTCACGCACAATAATTGCATCGCTTGCCTGATCAATCAGTGCGGCTTGCTGGGTTAACCGTTCTTCTATCAATTTCCTCTCAGTGATATCCACATGAATGATTACTATACCGGACATATACGCACCCACAAGCTTTGTTGCCATAAAACGAAACCAACGCTTGTGAACTGGTGAATGGCATGGGTATTCAAATGCGGAAAATTCATTCTCTTCATTCAACAGTGATCGAATAGCATCTAAAGCCATAAAGGCATCTGTTTTCGAATCTCCACTGGCATTTTCGCAAATATTCAAATAATTTTGACCAACACCAAAATTGTCGGTTTGTAGCAAATTTTCAGATGCAAAACATCGCCAGGCTTGATTTACCATAACAATACATCCGGTAGAATCCAGAATGGCTATGTGTCCTGGCAATGCATCCAGGATTGATGCAAAAATATCTGAAATATTTAGTTTTTCACTATCATGATTCATAATATTATTTTGTGCATCGTTTTACATTTATGCTATGTAAATTTCATACTACTTGTACAGCACTTCTCCAATCATCCAACAATCTGCCATACTTTAAACCATTTGTAGTATTTATACTTGAATATGCTTCACATATATCAGAAATACTATAGTAAAAATATCACGTCACAAAATGCTTTATAAGCTAATCATAATTACAAAGTAATTGTAACACGAAAATGGTTTTTTAGCTATGGCGTCAGGAATTTGTTCAGACGTTATTTCGATAGCATAATTCGTATATTTTCGATATCTTCCAGTTGTTTTTTACTTACTTCCGGATAATGTAAGGAAAGTGACTTCAGAGTAGATACAATCACATTTGATATGAGCAGGCGGGCGTTGCGTTTGTCATCTGCTGGAATGACATACCAGGGTGCTTCTGTTGTACTGGTTTTCCGCAAACATTTTTGGTAGGCAGTTTGATATTTATCCCACAGCTTCCGTTCTTCGATATCTCCCATGCTGAGCTTCCAGTTTTTGTGAGACTCATCAATTCGTGATAAAAAGCGCTTTCGCTGTTCTTTCTTTGACAAATGCAGAAAAAATTTCAGGATGCGTGTTCCATTTCGATGCAGATACTTCTCGTGGTTAACGATATCTGCATAACGGTGCTTCCAGAATTTTTTCTCGTTCAAAAATTCCTCAGGAATGTTCTGATTTTCCAAGATATTGGGATGTACCCGAACGATGAGTACTTCTTCATAATAGGATCGATTGAAGATGCCAATACGTCCACGTTCTGGTGCACGTTTATGGGTGCGCCAGAGAAAATCATGGTCCAACTCCTCAGAACTGGGTTGTTTGAAGCTGAAAACTTGGCACCCTTGCGGGTTTACTCCTGACATCACATGCTTTATCGCGCCGTCTTTACCCGCAGCATCCATGGCCTGAAAGATTAGAAGCAACGCATATCGGTTATGGGCATATAAGACATTCTGGAGCTCTTGTAGCTTTTCGGTGTAATCGTCAAGTTGTTCGCGGTATTTTTTCTTGGACTCGTACAGCGGTTCTATCTTGGTTGGTACATTACTAAGTTTAATCTTTGACTTTTCAGGTACAGCCAATTTTTCCAGATCGGGCATTTTCATAGCGAATATCCTTCATTTCAATAGGTTCGATTACTCAGCACCAATACCCAGTACGCGCATCAGCCATTTCTCCACTTCTACCAGTATAAAAACCAATATTCCGAACATCAGCATATATGCCCAGTAATAAAAAGGCAATGGGGAAGTATTGAACAACTCGTTGGCAATTGGCAAATACGTAAATACCGCCTGTGCAAAGAGGATCAGCAAGGCAGCTCCCAAGGCATATGGGTTTGAGAACAAAGCACCTGGATGCCAGGCCGCTTTTTTCATGATGCGGCAGTTGAACAGATAAAATACCTGCCCCATGATAAGTGTATTGACAGCCAGGGTGCGACTGACATCCAGTACATCTGCATTACCGCCATAATGCCATAAGAACAAACCCAGGGAACCCACCATCAGCAGTATTGAAACAAACATTATGCGCCAAAGAAAAAAAGGAGGCAGTAGGCTTGCAGCAGGATCACGTGGCGGACGCTTCATGACCCCTTCTTCAGTAGGTTCAAAGGCCAGGGCAAGAGCGAGGGTCACCGCGGTAATCATGTTGACCCAGAGAATCTGTACTGGTGTAATCGGTAAGGTCAGGCCGAACAGGATGGATGCAATGATGATCAAGGACTGTCCACCATTGGTGGGTAGAATGAACAACAACGATTTTTTCAGGTTGTCGTAGACGGTACGCCCTTCTTCGATTGCCCGCGCAATTGAGGCGAAATTGTCATCGGTAAGCACCATTTTTGAGGCTTCCTTGGCCGCTTCGGTGCCTTTGATTCCCATGGCAATACCGATGTCCGCCTTTTTCAAGGCAGGCGCGTCATTCACACCATCGCCTGTCATCGCTACAATATGGCCGTTGCTTTGAAGTGCCTCCACCAGTTTCAACTTGTGTTCGGGCGTTACCCTGGCAAAGACATCGGAATGCATCGCTGCTTCCTTCAACGCGACAGCATCCATGTTATTGAGATCACGCCCCGACATCACTTTCTTCTCTATACCAATACCCAGCTGTGCTGCTATGGTCTTTGCTGTCATGGCATGATCGCCGGTGATCATTTTGACTATGATTCCAGCAGCATGACAAGCAGCAACAGCATCTTTAGCTTCATCACGTGGTGGGTCCATTAAACCTATGAGACCTAGGAAATCCAGTTTCCCTTCTAACTGGTCTTCTTCAATAGTATGTTGATCTTCAGGTACCAGCATTTTGGCAACAGCCAGCGTACGCAGGCCTTCACTTGCAAGTTTCCCTACCACACTTTCCCAAAATTCCCTGTCAAGATCGTGCCGTCCATCCGGGGAACACTCTGTATTGCACATATCAAGTAATTGTTCTGGTGCGCCTTTAACATAAAGTAGATTTTCATCTTCGCCACGATGTAAGGTCATCATGTACTTGTGATCAGACGAAAAAGGCACAATATCCAAGCGCTCATTGTTTGCAATGACCTCATAACCCCAATCACCTTTTTGTGCAAGTGCCAACAAAGCGCCTTCCATGGGGTCACCTTCAACAACCCAAGCTCCCTCACGTTGAATCAGTCGCGAATCATTGCACAGCACCACGCCTTTCAGTAAAGATTTGAGCAATGTACTTTCATCGGGAGTGATTTCTTCACCATCTTCACCAATAAGTTTTCCTTCCGGCGCATACCCGGTACCTTCTGCATAGACATCACCTTCTCTGGTCACGACATGGGTCACGGTCATTTCATTACGGGTCAGGGTACCGGTCTTGTCTGAGCAAATCACCGTTACTGAACCCAGAGTCTCCACAGCAGGTAATTTGCGGATGATCGCATTGCGTTTTGCCATCTGCTGGACACCAATCGCCAGAGTGATAGTTAAAATTGCCGGAAGCCCTTCCGGTATAGCCGCTACGGCCAGGCCAACAACTGCCAGAAAAACTTCGCCCCAGGCCAGTTCTGTCGCCAAAGTTCCATATATCAGTACAAGCGATGCTGCCAATAGAATAACTATGGTTAAACGGCGGCCAAACTGGTCGACTTGCCGTAGCAACGGGGTAGTAAGTGTCTGTACCTCCGATACCATTGTGTTTATCTTGCCGATTTCAGTGTCAGAACCCGTTGCGACCACGACACCCATAGCACTGCCACGGGTCAACATCGTGCCGGAATATACCATACAGCCCCGATCCCCCAGGTCCGCGTCTTCTTCCAGTGGCTGAGCATCTTTCATTGCAGGCTCAGACTCTCCGGTAAGTGTTGCTTCATCGACTTGCAGGTCTTTCACATCAATCAGGCGTATGTCAGCAGGAACCTTGTCCCCAGCATCCAGGTATACAATGTCTCCCGGCACCAGGTATTCGGAAGAAATATCTCCCCGTTCCCCATCACGCAACGCACCTGCCTCCAACGAGAGCATCTTGCGTATAGCGTCCAGTGCTGCTTCGGCCTTGCCCTCCTGTATAAAACCAATCGTGCCATTCAGCACAACGACTACTAAAATGACTGCCATATCCAGCCAGTGTCCCAGAACGCCAGTCAAAACTGCCGCCGCCAACAACACATAGATCAGTACATTGTGGAAATGGCCCAGAAAGCGAATCAGGGGATGCTGGCGTTCGGCCTCTTTTAATTTATTCCGTCCATATTTTTCCAGACGCTTCTCTGCTTCACTGCTGGTTAATCCGTTCTTGTCAACCTCCAAAGCATCCAACACGGCATCCACTTCCATGGCATGCCAAGGCAGATTCGATTTTTTATCTGAATGAGAACTCATATAATCTCCATGATTAATTACAATCAAGTGTGCTTTCCAGCAATAAGTCCTAGAAAGCTTGAATTTTTCGATAAGATATCCAGAAAAGTGACTGATCACATACAAAGTTTGTTTCACGATATCCACATTTAGCAATTTATACATATCGTTTATTTTGCAATTATATAAGTTTAGCTTGAAACATTTCTGCAACGTTGCTAAAGTTGTTGGTTTATGCTGAGTTTATTAATGATTAATATGAAATCGAAGTCAGTCAGATACAATGATGTATCAAAAAGGGGTTACAATCAATGGACTTTAAAAGGGCAATAACGCAACTGGCACTGACCATTTTCATGGCAGGAGGATTATGGATGCATGCAGCAACTGGGGAGGAAATCGGGACACGGGATACCATGCCGGATACGTGGGTTGCTACGGATCATCTGGGGCGTACATTACCCTCACATGAGGATGTCGGTACACTTAGGGATGATCGGGCTGTCGCCATTTTTTATCACACGTGGCACGGGGTACACTCGACTTCCGGCCCTCATGACACAACAAAAATTCTTGAGCAATACCCAAACGCGTTGTCCGATTCGGACCACCCTGCCTGGGGGCCCGCGAACCATTTCCATCATTGGGGCGAGCCGATCCTGGATTATTATGTTTCCACCGATGAATGGGTGTACAAGAAACACGCACAAATGCTGAGTGATGTTGGTGTAGATGTGGTCGTATTCGATGCCACCAATCAACATGCCTATGAAGAGCAAACAATGGCACTTTGCCGCGCTTTTGATACGGTGCGCAAGAATGGGGGGAACACACCACAGATTGCATTCATGACACCATTCTTCAGTTCCAACAAAGTGGTGAATGACATCTACAATTATCTGTATGGTCCAGGGTTGTATAAAGACCTGTGGTTTATGCTTGACGGCAAACCGCTGGTACTGGCTAACCCGGACAGTGTGGATTCCGAAGAACTACTTGATTTCTTCACGTTCCGGCGTACGCAACCCAGTTATTTTGCTGGCCCGACCTGGTCAAATTATGAGGGCGAAGTGAAGGACATGTGGTGCTGGCTGGAAGTCTTTCCGCAACACATATACTACAACAGTGCTGGCGAAAAAGAAATGATGGGTGTCGGAATCGCGCAAAATGCTGCAGGTAACCGTCTCTGCGCTTTCAGTGAACCGGGGGTAAGAGGTAGAAGCTGGCACGGCGGCCAAAAAGACATGAGCGAAAACGCAGTAGCCTATGGCCTTAATGTACAGGAACAATGGGACCGTGCGCTGGAAGAAGATCCGAAGATGATATATGTAAGTGGATGGAATGAATGGACCGCAATGCGCATGAATTCCTTCAACAATGTGAATCTGCCTGTTATGTTTGTAGACATGTTTTCACAGGAATACAGCCGGGACGCGGAACCAATGGTCGGTGGGCATGGCGATGCGTATTATCTGCAACTCGCGGACAACATCCGTCGATTCAAAGGCATACGGTCAAAACCAGAAGCCACACCAATGAATTCTATTGATGTGGAGGGGGATTTTTCACAGTGGGATACCATACCAGCCCACTATCTGGACGATATCGGTGATGTTTACCATCGCGACCATCATGGCCTGGGTGAAACACATTACACCAACTTTACTGGCCGCAATGATTTCGTGGAAATGAAGGTGACTCATGATGAGCAAAACGTCTATTTTTATGCACAAACAGCAACGGACATCACGACGCATACAGATCAGCATTGGATGATGTTGTTTTTGAACACAGACGGTGCAGCAGACACGGGGTGGCATGGTTATAACTATGTCGTGAATCGTGTCGTACGTGATGCCAACACCGGTCTGTTGGAATCGTTCGGAGATTTGCCAGGAACAAAATACCACGACTGGGTGTGGAAGCCAGCCGCTTCGGTGAAAATGAAGGTTGAAGGCAACCAGATGATGGTAGTGTTGCCCAAGTGGGCACTTCGTTTAAGTGATAATGACGCTTTCACCATCGACTTCAAGTGGGTGGACAACTTCATGGCGCAACCTTATGCTGAAGCGGAGGCATTAGGTCGTGACCAAGTTGAAGTCGAGCCTGACATCCTGGATTTCTATGTCAGTGGAGACGCGGCACCGAATGGCCGGTTTAATTACCGATTCCAGGTGAAATAGTCCTTACCCAGAACCAATATGCTTTAATGGAAAGCCTCCCGTCGATGATCGGCAGGAGGCTTTTTACATTACAATTTCAAACTATCGGATTACCGCAACAGGAGAATCCAGTCCTCAGAAGTGGGTGCCTGGTAATATCTCCCGTCCATTATCACCGCTTCGCGTTCTTCAGCCGTGTGTGGGTTATACCAGTACGATTTACGGCCTGGCTGAAGGTGTGAGTAATTGACTTCCAACAGTATGCCTTGGGGTACAAAGATAGCAGCACGATCACGTTCCAGGGAACGGGCAGCAACTACAGGCACTTCCAGTGGGGTATACGTTTGCAGCGCTGGAATCCCATTTCCCGAGGTGGCCGTTGTTCGAAGGCGCATCTGGTAAGCATTGTCCAGTTGGCCCAGGGTAAAGTTTCTGCTGGATTGATTCGAAGAGAGTGTCACTATACGGGCTGGACCACTCTGCATGTTTGAGGCAGGCGTAATCCATGCTTCCAGTGTAAGCGCGTTACTCTCCTGAAATGCTGAAGTCAGGCGAGTTGCCGCCTGTGTTGTTGCGACTACAGAATTTGCTTCAATCTGAAGTCCTTCTTCCGACCAGACAATCGCATTGGTATCAGCAACATGCAAATCCAACGATGGTTCCAGGCCTGATGCATCGTGGATTAATGTGCCTTCCCCTTCATTGAATCGAAAATGTGCCTGTATGCCCGTGAGGTGTATGGAGGTACCTGATTGAAAGTGCTCAATTACTTCAGATGTATCCAGAGCGCGGTTATACAATGCCAGTTCGTGGTAAGTACCACGCCAGTTCCTGTCACCTGTCAATTCTGCGCCGAGCGCCAGACGCATCGAGGCATCCCAGCCGGAGAAGTCACCACCAATTACCTGTTCAACAATTACTTCACCATCAATATACAATCGGGCCAATCCATCAGAATCGCGGGTGTACACCAAATGAGTTTTTTCTGTACGCACTGTAACCATTTCATCTGATGCTGCTACTGCAACATCCAGATCAGGAACCACATTGGGCCAGTCCAATTCATTCATGATGTAGCGTGCGCTTCTGATTTGCGCTTGTGCCAAGGGACTCAGGCCAAGCCCAACTGTACTGTGTTTTTCATGATCGTCCTTGCCTTCAAGTGGGTGCGGACGGTGGAACCGGGCAGATGCGCAGCCACCCAGAATATTGCGCCACCACCTGTGTATGGCTACATTGTAGTCTGCGTTAAAGGTATATATCTT
>Ga0334884_1002859_pt1 | contig 20878 bp, 19 predicted proteins | sample GraSluR1_MG_7_FD_207215 | JGI IMG/M metagenome (GOLD analysis project Ga0334884, IMG submission 207215) | Sludge microbial communities from methane-producing bioreactor in Wageningen University, Netherlands - Granular Sludge_12_05 R1 | ecosystem: Engineered > Bioreactor > Anaerobic >...
CCAGCAGGTCGCCGTGGTACCCTTCGAGGGTCTTCATGGCCTGGCGCGCCAGGGTCAGCGCGCTGATCGTTTCGCCGGCCCGGCCCGAGTGTCCCGGCTTGCCTTCGCAAACCAGCCGAAACCACACCGCCCCGCGCACGCTCGAAAAGATCCGGTTCGTCGTCGGCTCCATCACGATGCAGGCGTCGGCCTGCTCGCCGGCGCGGGCCATGGCCAGGGTCCCGTTGCCGCCGTTCTCTTCCTCGACCACCAGGTGCACGAGCAGGTCGCCGGCCGGCTCGAAACCCAGCTTCTTCAGGGCGGCCAGCACCAGCCAGATCGTGGCCACCTGTCCCTTGGCGTCGCAGGCGCCCCGCCCTCGGAGCACGCCGCCGGTCTCGATCGCCTCGAAGGGTTTCTCCTGCCCCTGCGACGGAGGCACCACGTCGGTGTGCGTGTTGAGCACCAAACGCCTGCCGCCGCCGGCGCCCGGCAGGCGGAGACGGAGATTGAAGCGGCCCTCGTACACAATGCCGGGGATCGGGCTGGAATAGTCCTCGTCGTGCTTGATCGCGTCGGAAAGGGGCACGCGCTCGACTTCGACGCCGAGATCGTGGAAGGCCCCCTCGGCCCAGCACATCAATTCGTGCTCCTTGCCCGACGTCGAGGGAAAGGAGATCAGCTTGCCCAGAAACGCCTTGGCCGAGGGCATGAGCCCGTCGACGGCCTCGCGGATCGTCGTTCGATCGAGGGTCATGGCGACTCCAGTGACAGCAGCACTTTTTCCATCACGTCACAGCTCTCGTGGACCTCGGCCTCGGTGATGACCAGGGGCGGGGCCACGCGAATCACGTTGCCGAAGATCCCCACCGATCCCACGAGCAGGCCGTTCTCGGCGCAGCGGTTGATGATCTGGGGGATGAGCGTGGGGGCGGGCTCCTTGGTCTTCTTATCCTTGACGAACTCGAGGCCCATGACCAGCCCCCGGCCACGGACGTCGCCCAGGTAGGGGCATTTTTCCTGCGTCTGCCGAAGCCGCTCGAAGAGGATGGGGCCCATGCGGGCGGCGTTTTCCGAAAGCCGCTCTCTCTGCATGATGTCGAGGATCGCGATCACGGCCGCGCTGCTCACCGGGTTGCCGCCGACCGTGCTGCTCATCTCGCCCTTCGCGAGGCAGGCGAACACTTCGCCGCGCCCGGCGATGGCCGCGACGGGGATGCCGCAGCCGATCCCCTTGCCGATGCACATCAAGTCGGGCGTTAGGCCCTCCTGGGCGTGTCCCCACTGCGAGCCGGTCCGCCCGTAGCTCGACTGCACCTCGTCGACCGCGAACAGCATGCCCTTGTCGCGGGCCCATGCCTCGAGCCGCTTGAGGTATCCGCGGGGCGGGAAGATGAATCCGGCCGCGCCCTGGTAGGGCTCGACGAGCACCCCGGCCAGGCTGTTGCACGAGTTGGCCCGCACGGCATCGTCGAGGGCTTCGAGGTGCTTGTCGGCGCACTCCTGCTCGGTCTTCGAGCCGAACGGGCAACGGTAGAAGTAGGGGAAGGGCGCGCGGATCACGCCGGGCATGGCCGGGCCGTAGCCTCGCTTGGGACCGGCGAGTCCGCCGATCGAGGCCGCCGCGTAGGTCCGGCCGTGGAACCCGCCGTAAAACCCGATCACCTCGAAGTGGCCCGTCTTGCGCTTCATCAGCCGGATGGCCGCCTCGACCGCCTCGCTTCCCGTGGTCAGGAAGAAGCACTTGTCCATGTGGTCGGGCTGGGCCGCCACGAGCCGCTCGGCCGCCACGACGCGATACTCGCTGGCGCACTCGTAGTTGTTGATAAGCTCGGCCGTGGCCTTCTGCACCGCCTCGACCAGGTGGGGATGACAGTGCCCCACGTTCGCGACCAGCACGCCGCTCGTCCAGTCGAGAAACGTATTGCCGTCGACGTCGGTCACCACGCAACCGCGGCCCCGGTGCCAGACCACGGGAGCCTGGTATCCCGTCGAGTCGGCCTCGACCTCGAGCCAGCGCGCAAGCAGCTCCTTGGAGCGCGGGCCGGGAATCGGAGTCGTCACGCAGGCAATGCCCATGACAATCCTTTCGCATGATTCATCGTGATCCACGTGCCGCGGACCGCTCCCGGCGCCGCGCCGGCTTTGCCGCCCGACGGGAATTCGGCTCGCCGGCCGGTCGAGCGCCTGCTCCGAAACCTCGAATCGCCCGGGCTCGCCTAACCCAGCTTCCACGGCGCTCGGTAGTCGTAGTGCAGCATCGAGTTCGCCTCCTCGCTGTTGGTGATCTGCTCTTTTTCGGGATCCCATTCGAGGCGCAGGCGGGTCAGCCAGGAGATCTTGGCCAGAAGGCTCATCGCGGTCGAGCGGTGGCCTTCCTCGACATCGCAGTTGGGCTTTTCGCGCGAGCGGATGCAGTCGAGGAAGTTGCGCGCGTGCTGGGCCGTGTGGTCGCGGTCGTCGCTCGGGCGGAGCACTTCGATCGGCTCCATGCGCGGCTTGCGGTCCTGGAACTGGCCGCCCCGCTCGGGCACAACCTCGAACTTCGGGTCCCAACAGTAGAGCGTGCCTTGCGTGCCGCGGAGCTCGAAATAGCCCTCGCGCGGCAGGGTGCGGTTGCCGTGGGTCTCGAACATACCGAACACGAACAGGCGCCCGGCGGGCATCTCGAAGGTCACGCGCAGCGTGTCGGGGATGGTGCGGTCGTCGTCGATCGCGTACTTGCCGCCGATCGCGCAGAGCGACGTGGGGCCCAAGTCGCCGGTCATCCACCGCATCGAGTCGATGAAGTGGACGCCGTTGTTCGCCGTCTGCGACGAGTAGAGATGCCACCAGCGGAACTTGTAGGGGGCGATCGTGGCTTGGTACGGGCGCGCCGGGCGCGGGCCGAGCCACATGTCCCAGTCGAGGTCGGGCGGAGCGTCGGAAGGCTCGGCGCGCCCGATGCCCAAGGGGAACATGTTGCTGCGGTGGTAGGCCCGGCAGACGGTCACCTTGCCCAGCCCGTCGTTGCGCACCAGCTCGGCCGCCTGGCCGTACATCTTCGACGAGCGCCGGTGCAGGCCCACGGTCACCACGGCCTTGTTGCGCCGGGCGGCCTCGACCATGCGCCGGCCCTCGTGCACGGTGATCGACAGGGGCTTCTCGACGTACACGTCCTTGCCCGCGTCGCAGGCGTCGATCGTCTGGATGGCGTGCCAGTGGTCGGGCGTGGCGATGACCACGGCGTCGATATCCTTGCGCTCGAGCATCTTGCGGAAGTCGCCGTAGGTGTCGGCCTTGCCGTCGAGGCGGGCGTTCGCCTTGTCGACGGTCGACTTCGACACGTCGCACAGCGCGGCGATCTCCATGTCCTCGTGCTTCAGGAAGGCGGTCATCAACTGTCCGCCCCGATTGGCCACGCCGATGAATCCCAGGCGGACGCGGTCGTTGGCTCCGATGATTCTGCTCATGATGGTCCTCGCGTATGGCAGAGCATGGGGTGAAACGGTCTTGTCGCGGGCGAAGCGCTCACCCCAGCTTCCACGGCTTGCGGTACTCGTAGTGCAGCAGGTCGTTCGCCTCTTCGTTGTTCGTGAAACGCTCCTTTTCCGCGTCCCAATCGAGGCGCGAGCGGGTCCACAGCGAGATGTTCGACATGAGGCTGAACGAGGTCGAGCGGTGGCCGATCTCGACGTCGGCGTTGGGCTTCTCGCGCGATTTGATGCAATCGAGAAAGTTGCGAGTGTGCCGGGCCGTCAGGTCGCGGTTCGAGCCGACGTCTTCGACCTTCATGGGCTCCATGCGGGGCTCGCGGTCCTGGAACTGGCCGCCCCGCTCGGGCACGATCTCGAAGCTGCGCCCGCCGATGTAGGCCGTCCCCTGGGTGCCGCGCAGCTCGATCTCGCCGCTGGGGAAAGCCGGGTTGCCGCTGGCCTCGTACTGGCCGAAGACCGCCAGCCGGCCCGAGGCGAACTCGAACACGGCCTCGAGGGTGTCGGGAACCGTGCGATCGTCGTCGACCGCGTAGCGCCCGCCCATCGTGCACACCGACGACGGGGCCAGCTCGCCGGTCAGCCAGCGGATCGCGTCGAGGTAGTGAACGCCCCAGTTGCCCATCTGCGACGAGTAGAGGTGCCACCAGCGGAATTTGTACGGGGCGATGTTCTCCTGGTAGGGCCGCGCGGGCCGGGGGCCCAGCCACATGTCCCAATCGAGATCGTCGGGCGGGGCCGTGGGCTGGGCCCGGCCGATCCCGTCGGGATACATGTTGCTCAGGCGGTAGGCCCGGCTCACGGTGACCTTTCCCAGCTTGTCGGCCTGCACCATCTCGGCCAGCTTGGCGTACAAGGGCGACGAGCGCCGATGGGTGCCCACCTGCACGACGCGCCGGTTGCGCCGGGCGGCCTCGACCATGCGCCGGCCCTCGTGGATCGTGATCGACAGGGGCTTCTCGACGTACACGTCCTTGCCCGCGTTGCAGGCGTCGACCGTCTGGATGGCGTGCCAGTGGTCGGGCGTGGCGATGACCACGGCGTCGATATCCTTGCGTTCGAGCATCTTGCGGAAGTCGCGGTAGGTCTGGGCCTTGCCGTCGACCTTCTCGTTGGCCTTGCCCAGGGTGGGCTCGTGGACGTCGCAGAGGGCGACGATCTGGGCGTCTTCGTGGGTGAGAAAGGCGTCCATGAGCTGGCCGCCGCGGTTGGCCACCCCGATGAACCCGAGCCGCACCCGATCGCCGGCCCCCAGTGCCCGCACGGCCGGCGCGGCGATCGCCCCCACCGCCGCCGCCCCCAAGGCCGATCGGGCCCCGGCCTTGGCAAACTCGCGCCGACTGATTCTCTCGCTCATCGCGTATCCTCCAGGAGGTTGAAGACGGGGTCGTCAGGTTCTCAGGGTACGTGGGGCCCGAGGCCAAGTCAACGGGCGGGCAGCCTCGACGGCCGGAAACCCGTGGATGGGGGCTCGCCCCGCGCTTCAAAACACGCGGGCCATCACGCCGCCGTCGACGACGAGGCAGGTGCCGGTCACGTAGCTGCCGGCGTCGCTGGCCAGCAGCAGGGCCGGGCCGGCCAGTTCGTCGGGACGGCCCCAGCGGCCCAGGGCGGCCCGGGCGCCCAGGGCGTGTTGCTGCTCTTGGCTGAGGATCGACATGGGCATCTCGGTGGCGATCGGGCCGGGGGCGATGCAGTTGACCGTGATGCCGAAGGGGCCCAGGTCGAGGGCCGTCGCCCGGGCCATGCCGATCAGGGCGGCCTTGGTCGCCGAGTAGGCGTTTCGCGCGGGCGTGCTGCCCAGGGCCATGATCGAGGAGATGTGGATCACCCGGCCCCACCGGCGCTGTTTCATCTGGGGCACGATCGCGCGGGTCAGGGCCATCACGCCGTTGAGGTTCAGCTCGACCAGGTAGTTCCAGTCGTCGTCGCGGATCTCGTCGATGGCCTGGGGGACGTTCCAGCCGGCGTTGTTCACCAGCACGTCGACCTTGCCCATGCGCGCAAGGGCCGTCTCGGCCAGCCGGTCGACGTCGTGGCGTTTCGAAACGTCGGCGGCGAGATGCTCGACGCGGGCGCCGGTCCGTTGCCGGATCTCCTCGGCGGCGGCCGCCAGCGCCTCTTCGTTGCGCGCGCAGAGGAACAATTCGGCCCCGGCCCCGGCCAGTCCGCCGGCAATGGCCCGGCCGATGCCCTTGCTTCCGCCGGTGACCAGGGCGACGCGCCCGGTGAGGTCGAAGGGGTTGTGGGGCATCTTTTTTTTCCCTTTCATCTCATGGAGCAAAACGAGCTTGCCGATGCCGGAAGACAATCTCACTTGAACAGGATCGTTGAGGGGCAGTGGGAAGGAGAACCTGGTGGGAGCATTTCCCACGCGGCGCATGCTCCGACGGTCGGAATCGAACCCGCCGCCGGGCGGTCATGGTTTCTTGGGCATTCTTCAGATAGAATGACGCGTACGAGAGTACAATCCTGCCATGGAAACTGCATCGCCTTATGCCAACTGTGCTTCGGGACGGACTGTACTGCTTCGTATTTTTCAGCTCCGACGGCGGCGAGCCTCCGCACGTCCACGTGCGCAGGGAGCGGCACGTCGCGAAATTCCGGCTTGAGCCGGTGACGCTCCTGGTTAATCGGGGTTTTCGAGATCACGAGGTGCGTCAGATCCTACGGCCGGTTGGGCAACATCAGGCAACGCTTCTTGAGGCGTGGCATGACTACTTTGGTGCTTGAGACCGAACCCTTGGCAGTGCACGTGACGGTCACCGACACGAAGCTCATCGTCGATCTGGCCGACGGTCGCAGTCTGGCGGTCCCGCTCGAGTGGTATCCGCGCCTTGGGCACGGCTCCTCCGCCGAACGGCAGAATTGGCAGTTGCTTGGCGACGGCTATGCGATCGAGTGGCCCGACCTCGACGAGCATCTCGGTGTCGAAGGCTTGTTGGCAGGCCGCCGAAGTGCGGAAAGCCCACAGTCGCTGGCACGTTGGCTGGCCGCTCGGTGTGGAATTTGAACGCGCGTCCACGAACCGGGAACGCCGCGGTTTCGGCGGCACCATGCGGCAAGATGCCCGCGCTGCGGCGTGCCGCACCATCCTACCAGCTCGCTACGCGTCGAGGTGCTCGCACACCAGGTCGCCGACCTCCTGGGTGCTGTATCCCATCTTGCCGGCCGACTGGCTTTTCATCTTCGTGCCGGTGACGATCTGGATCGCCTTGGTGACGCGGTCGGCGGCCGCGTCGTAGCCGGCCTGCTCGAGCAGCATGGCCGTCGCGGCGATCGTGGCGATGGGGTTGATCATGCTCTTGCCCGTGTACTTCGGGGCGCTGCCGCCCATGGGCTCGAACATGCTCGTGCCGCCCGGCTCGGGGTTGATGTTGCCGCCGGCGGCCACGCCCATGCCGCCCTGGAGGATGCCCGCCAGGTCGGTGATGATGTCGCCGAACATGTTCGTCGTGACGATGACGTCGTAGAACTCGGGGTTCTTGATCATCCACATGCAGCAGGCGTCGACGTGGTTGTAGTCGGTCTGGACGTCGGGGTACTCGCGGGCGACTTCCTGGAAGGTCCGCCACCAGAGGTCGTGGCCGTAGGTGAGCACGTTCGTCTTGGCCACCAGGGTGAGGTGTTTGCGGCGGTTTCGCTTGCGCGTGTACTCGAAGGCCCAGCGGATGCACCGCTCGCAGCCCTTGCGGGTGTAGACGGCCGTCTGCATGGCGACCTCGTCGGGGGTGCCCTTCTTGAGGAACCCGCCCATGCCGCAATACAGGTCTTCGGTGTTCTCGCGCACCACGACGAAGTCGATGTCGTCGGGTCCTTTGCCGGCCAGCGGGGTCTCGACGCCGGGGTAGAGCTTGACGGGCCGCAGGTTGATGTACTGGTCGAAGCGGAATCGCAACTCCAAGAGCAGCCCCCGCTCGAGGATGCCCGGCGCCACGTCGGGATGCCCGATGGCCCCCAGCAGGATGGCGTCGAACTGGCGGAGTTCTTCGCAGGCGCCCTCGGGCAGCACTTCGCCCGTCCGAAGGTAGCGGTCGCCGCCGTAGTCGAAATCCTGAAGCTCGTAGCGAATGCCTTCGAGGGCGGCGACCGCCTTGAGGACTTTGACGCCCTCGGCGGCGACTTCCGGCCCGGTCCCGTCGCCGCCGACGACGGCGACCTTGAGAGTCTCGCGGTTGGTCACGGCATGTTTCCCGTCCAGCGTAATCCGACGTTGCGTAAACGGGAGATTCTACCACTCGGCGCGAGCGGTCACAAGCTGCCCGCGACCGGCTCGAGAGACCAGATGCCGCGGCCGGCGGCCCTGGCCTCGTCTTCGGCGCGGCGAAAGCGCCGCTTCATCGCCTCGGAGTAACGGTACTGGGTCGCGGCCGTGGCCAGCCCCGCGCGGACCAGCTCCTCGTTGAGCATGCGGTCACCCGCCCACACGTAGGCGAGAAAGCGATCGTAGCGGTCGACCCGCTCGCGATCGAATTCGAGGCGCACGCTCCCGCCGGCGTCGGCGACGAAACGCCGGGTGAACTCGGCGGCCTCGGGCCCGAAGGGCTCGACCGGGAGATCGGGATGCTTGGTTTCGGGCGTATCGACCCCGATCAGCCGGACGCGGGCCTGGTTCGCCAGAACGAGCGTGTCGCCGTCGACGACGCGCTGGACGGCGTAGGTCCCTTCGGAGAGCGACTCCGGGGGAGTCGGGGAGAAAGAAAGGTCGCCGTAGCGGAGGAGAATCAGGGCCGCCACGAGGACGAGCAGCCAGAAGGGAGGGCGCCGGGTCAGCCGGATCGACCGGGCCTTGAAGCGGGATCGGCGTCGGCTCATGGTCTCCGCGCCGAATCGCGGCGCCGTGTTGCAGCGTGGAATTCAATTCTCGCTGAAGTTAAGTATCTTGGCGTTTTCACGCCCAAGCGGGTTTTCGAGAAAACGCCTTCGACACTCGGGGCAGAGGTCGAAGCGCAACTGCTGGTACACGTCGTCGCCGACTTCATCGCTGTCGGCATCTTCGAGCCGCTCGAGGATGTCCTGGATTTCCTGAAGGTGGTCGCGGTCGTCTTCGTCGATTTCGAGGGGATCGAAGGCCGCATGGATTTCCACCTTGACCACGTAGCGGAGCTGTTCGCTGGGGTCGATTTCGCGTTTGCACATGTCACATGAGTACTTGATCATCCACCCGCTCCCCGTGTACCGTCGGCAATCGCCGAGGGTGAGTCGTATGAGAATCTACCGAACGATTTCATCCTACTGACAAATCGCGAACCGTGGCAAGCCGTCCTTGGCCATTTTTTTGTCCGTCACGGAGGCGGGCTCGATGCTCGCCCCGGCTGCTGGGCGGGAAAGGGTTGCCGGGGAAAAAACGGGCTCTGGCGTCGGCCGAAGGCATGGATTAAAATAGGTCGACGTCCGGGGGAACGTCGCGACCGACCGATGGTGACGGGAGCGTCGATGACCACAGCCACGGGACGCATGCTTCCGGTGGACTGGAGGGCCCGCCCCCTCAGAATAGGGGGCGACGGTCGGCGTGTGGCGTTCCGGGAGAGGGTCCCATGCTCATGCCCACCGCGAGCAGGTCCGAGCCGTTGGCGGCCAGCGTGCTGGTGCTCAACCGCGTGTACATGGCCGTCCACGTGGTGGGGGTCCGCCGCGCGCTGGGGCTGCTTTACCGCGAAATCGCCGAGGTCATCCATCTCGAAGAGGGCCAATTCGCCAATTACGATTTCGCCGCGTGGCGCGAAATCAGCGAGCTGCGAGCCGAATGGAAGGAGCCCCACGACGACTGGATCCGCGCGGTCAACTTCGAGATCCAGGTGCCCCGGGTCATCCGTCTGCTGTCGTACGAGCGGCTGCCCCGGCGGTCGTTGCGCCTGAACCGCCAGACGATCCTTGCCCGGGACGGGCATCGCTGCCAGTATTGCGGGCGCCGATATCCTACGAACCAGTTGAGCCTCGACCACGTGATTCCGCGCAGTCGCGGCGGCGAAACCACTTGGGACAACGTGGTTTGCGCCTGCCTGGCCTGCAACGTGCAGAAGGGCGGGCGCACTCCGCGCGAGGCCCGCATGCACCTGATTACTCGACCCACCCGCCCGAAACGAAGCCCCCTATTGGCCCTCAAGCTCGACAACCCCAAGTACCACAGTTGGAAGACGTGGCTGGAGGCAGCGTGCTGGGAAGTCGGCGTTTAGCCTACGGCTCTTCGCAAAGGGGCGCCTTCTTCTCGGTGATTACTTCGCACTGGGTCGACATCTCCGCGTTCAGCGCGATGTACTCGTGCCACTCTTCGGGAACGTTTTCGTCGAGATAGATGGCCTCGACCGGGCACTCCGGCACGCATGCTTCGCAGTCGATGCACTCATCCGGATGGATGTAGAGCATCTTCTCGCCCTCGTAGAAGCACTCGACCGGACACACCACGACGCAATCGGTGTACTTGCATTCGTAACACGGTTGGCACACGACGTGGGTCATCGACAGGGGCCTCCTTTGGCTAGTGCCGCTTGTGCAGTCTTTATACCTCTGTAGTTGGGTTGCGTCCGACCAGATGTCCGCCCACGGGCCTCCCCACGCCGCGTCACGCGGCCATCGAACCGCGTCGGCGCGAATGGGCACGGACTCGGCACGAGGGCATTCAACTCAAGTCGTTGCCGCAAAAAGACTTCGGTCCTAAGACCTCGCCACGGTTTCGGGGATCCCGCGACGACGCGTCGGGCCCGTCCACCCCCGCAGAATACGCGGGCGAAACGATTCGGTCAATGCTCACCTTGCTCGATTTGAAGTTCCTGTTTACAATCGAAACGGCAAGGGAGTTGCAGGGTTCCATAGGGTATCGGGCTGTTGTTCGACCCGGTCTCGGTGATGGATCGCCCCCGTCGGCCTCTGCCGAAGGCTAGGGGATTTTGCCGTGGCACTCTCCGAAATCGATCGCAGTTTGCTCGAACGCTGCCTCGAACGAAAACCGAGGGCCTGGGAAGATTTTGTCGACCGATTCATGGGATTGGTCGTCCATGTCATCCAACACACGGCTCTCGCTCGCAGCATACGGCTGACTCCCGACGATCGCGACGATCTGTGTGCCGAGGTGTTTCTGGCCATCATCAAGGACGATTTCGCCATCCTGCGGCACTTCCGCGGGCAGAGCAGCCTCGCCACCTATCTGACGGTTATCACGCGGCGGATCGTCGTCCGCAGCCTGATGCGCCGCCGCTCCGTAGCCCCCCTGAGTGAGGGTGTGGCGCAGCGCGTCCACCGCGACTCGGGCGGGTTCGAGCAGCGGATCAGCGACCGCGAAGAGGTCGAACGCCTGCTCGAGGGCCTCGCCGATGGCGAATCGCAGGTGGTGCGGATGTACCACCTCGAGGGAATGAGCTACCACGAAATCAGCGAGGCGGTGGGCGTATCCGAAAACAGCATCGGCCCCATTCTCAGCCGCGCCCGCAGCAAGATGCGACGCGCGGGCGTCAACCAGCCCAGCAGTTGACTCATTCGCCCGGGCCTTTCTCTTCCAGCGACCCGACGATCGGCTTGCCCTGTTTCCACGCGATGGGCACCATCGAAAGATACCAGGTGCGGCCTCGATCGTTGTTCCCTTGGTAGAAGAGATAGTCGCGCCCGTCGTCGTCCTGGAACAGATACGGATGGCCCGACTCGCTCGAGTTCCACGAGCCGGGCGGTCCGTTCGGGAGGAACGGCTCGTCGAACAACCGTGTGAACCGGACGCCGTCGTCGCTGACGGCCACCCCGATCTGTTGGGGCTCGACGTTGTAGCTGCCCGCATAGAACATGTACAACCGCCCGCCGTGCCGGGCCATGGCCGCGGCCTCGATGCAGCGGCCTTCCCAAGGCAGTTCGGGCTTGAGGATCGGGCCGTCGAGGTTCAACTGCGTCCACGCGTCGCGCCCGAAGTCGCTCTCCAGCGGCGCGGCGGCCACGCCCTGCATCTGGACCTTGAACGCCGGGTCGCGCGTCGACCAGTACAGCAGAAGCCGGCCCTCGTGCTCGATCGCGTCGGCGTCGATCGCCCGCCCGCAGTTCCAGTCGCCCGTGGGCCGAAAGATCGGGTTGGTCGGATTGCGCGTGAAGTGCAGCCCGTCTTCCGACCAGGCATGGCAGATGGCATCGCGCCGGTCGTTTCCGTACGTCTGGTAGAACAGGTGCACCTTGCCGCCGAGCACGATGGCTCCCGGCGCGCAGAAGCCGTTCCGCTCGGCCTCGCCCGTGTTTCGAAGCTCACCGATCTTCCTCCAATCGAGCAGATTCTCACTCACGGCCACGCCGATACTCCAACCCCGCGTCGGCTTGCCCTCGTAGGGTGGCAGCGAGTAGTAGAGCCAGTATCGATCCTGGAATCGCACCACGGCCGGGTCTTTCGAAAAGGGTCGGCCCGAAACCGTGTCGGCAAAGTGCATTCGAGACCGCGCCGGGGCATCGGCCGCCAACGCGACGCCGGCCCGTGTCGCAACCAGGGCGGCCGCCGCCAGAAGAACGCCGATTCCCGCGCGTCCTGACGCTGCGACCGACTTTCTCACGCTTCGCAACCGTCCGCTCTCGATCCTGCGACCGCCGGCCACGTACGCCCCAGGCGGATGGCCGTCCGGGTTATCGTCCCGCACTCCGTCAGTCGTGACCTCCAACAGACGAAGCCCGATCACGCCCTTACCCGGTCGCATCATGGCGAATCCCTCCGGTTCACTTGGCTCCTGGCCCCCGTTACGTCATGGTACGAAATGCGATTCTAGGCATCGCCGGGCGACCGCTCAAGTCTCCCAGGCAACGGCGTCGACGTAGCCTGAGGCCGACGAGCCGCGGCCGGGTGGAGTTCTTCCCAAGGTCGATCGCGGCACGAGCAAAGAAGCTTGACGGGGCAAGCGTTCCTGTTAGGCTGGTGGGCGTGCCGGCCGTCGGCCCTCCGTACCCGTGGTTCGGGCTGGTGCGTCTTGATCGCACCTAGGAAGAGAGGACAACCATGACGAAACCATCGCGCGGGATGACGTATTGTGTGGCGGCGCTTTGCCTGGCGGTGATGGCGGCGGGAACCTCCGCCCGGGGCGCGGCGCCGGAGAAGGGGGTCGAGTTCGACGGCGTGGCCACCTTGGCGGTCGTCGACGACGGGGCCGTTTTCGATCTCGACGCCTTGACCGTCTCCGCCTGGGTGAAGTTGTGCCACGCGTCGGGCTCCCAGGTGTTCGTCAACCGGGGGGCGGCCGGCGGGTTGTTTACCCTCTACCTGCACGAAGGTCGCATCCGGATGCTCGTCGAGCACGCCGACGGGCGGTACACGCACGCCAACGCCCCCGCGCCGCCCGCGGACACCTGGACCCATTACCTGGGAACTTACGACGGCGAAACCATCCGCTTGTTTGCCGATGGCGAAGTCGTCGGCACCACGGGCGCCCCGGGCCGCATGCCCCGAAGCGACGCGCCGCTCTATCTCGGCGCGCTGGCGCCCGATGCCCGCGTGCTCGACGGCGAGTTGGAGGACGTGCGCATCTGGAACCGCGCGCTCTCCGCGGCCGAGGCGGGTGAGGTCGCCGACGGCGCCGCCGGCGGTTCGCTGCATGAGGGGCTCGTCGCGCATTGGCGGCGCGACGGGCTCGACGGGCAGACCTGGGCCGGCGCCTTCGCCGGCGCTCCCGCGGCCGTCTACCATCGAGAAGGCGCCGTGGTCATCGCCGATCAGAAGTACCCCGGCTACCAGGGAATCTGGTTCACGCTCGGCCAGTTTCGCGAATACGGCGACAAGTATTCGGGCGGGCTGGGAACCTACACGGCCAACCACGTGCCGATCGCCATCTATGCCCCCGAGGTCGAGAAGACCTTTTTCGTCTACGGCGGCAGCCGCGGCGGGGATCGCTACCTGCTGGCGATGGCCTCCTACTACGACCATCGCAAGAAAGTCGTCCCGCAACCCACGATCGTCCACGACAAGCAGGGCGTCGACGACCCGCACGACAATCCCAGCCTGGCCATCGACGAGCACGGCCACCTGTGGGTGTTTATCAGCGGCCGGGGCCGCAGCCGGCCGGGGTTCGTCTACCGCGCCCTCGAGCCGTACAGCACCGACGCGTTCGAGCGGGTCTACCGCGGAGAATTCACCTACCCGCAGCCCTGGTGGATCGAGGGAAAGGGCTTCTTCCACCTCAACACGAAGTACACGCGCGGCCGGGAACTGTACTTCGAGTCGAGCGCGGACGGGCGCACCTGGAGCGAACCGGTCAAGCTGGCCGGCATGCGCGGCCACTACCAGGTGAGCAACCGGTTCGGCGAGCGGATCATCACGGCCTTCATGCGGCATCCCGACGGGAGCGTCGACCGGCGGACCGATCTCTACTACGCCGAGACCCGCGACATGGGCCGCACCTGGCAGACCGTCGACGGCAAGCCCCTGGAGTTGCCGCTCGAAGACCCGCAGACCCCCGCGCTGGTGCGCAACTACGAGGCCGAGGGCCGCCTGGTGTACATCAACGACACGCAACTCGACGTGGAGGGCAACCCGGTGATCTTCTACGTCACCGCGGCGAAGTACGAGCCGGGCCCGCCGGGAGAACCCCGCTACCAGACGGTCGCCCGCTGGGACGGCCGGGCGTGGCAATTCAGCGAGGTCACGCCGACCACGCACAATTACGACGTGGGTTCGATCCACGTCGAGGGCGACGTCTGGCGCGTGTTCGCGCCCGCCGAGCCGGGTCCGCAACGTTGGGGCACCGGCGGCGAGGTGGCCATCTGGCGGAGCGAAGACCGCGGGGCCACCTGGATGAAACAGCGCGATGTCACGCGCAACAGCGCGACGAATCACCACTACGTGCGCCGCCCAGTCCGTGCCCACGACGATTTCTACGCCTATTGGGCCGACGGCAATCCGGACGAGTTCTCGCCGTCGTATCTGTACTTCGCCAACAAGCAAGGCGACCGCGTGTGGCGTCTGCCCTACACGATGGACGCCGAGTTCGCCCGGCCCGAGCCGGTCGGCCATTGACTCGAACGGGTCTTCGGCGGCCGGTTTCCTCTTCTGGAGATGCGTGCCATGAGCATTTCTCGCCGTCAATTCCTGCGGCAGGGGGCCCAATCGGCCCTGGCCGCCGGCTCGTTGGGCCTGTCGGCGGCCGGCCGGGCCGCCGAGCCCGGGTCCGCGCCGCTCCCCATCGTCGACACGCACCAGCACCTCTGGGACTTGAGCAAGGTGCGGCTGTCGTGGCTGAAGTCGGCGGGCCACCTGAACCGGAGCTACGTGACCGCCGACTACCTCGAGGCGACCCGCGGCCTGAACGTGGTCAAGGCGGTCTACATGGAAGTGGCCGTCGACGACGACTGCCTGGTCGACGAAGCGGAATACGTGATCGAGCTGTGCCGCCGGGGCGACGCGCCGACCGTGGCCGCGGTGATCGGCGGGCGCCCGGCCTCCGAGGGATTTCGCGATTACATTACCCGGTTCAAGGACAGCCCTTACGTGAAGGGCGTGCGCCACATCCTGCCGGGCGCCGCGCCCGAGTTGTGGTCGGAAAAGTCGTTCCTCGACGGCATCCGCTTGTTGGGCGAGCTGGGCATGCGATTCGACCTGTGCATGCCGCCGGCACGGCTTCCCGACGCGATGCGCGTGGTCGACGCGTGTCGCGGCACGCGGTTCGTTCTCGACCACTGCGGCAACGCCGATCCCGCCGCGTTCATGTCGCCGGCGCGGCGCGAGGCGGCGGGCGTCGATCGGCCGCCGCAGCACGATCCCGACCAGTGGCGGCGCGACCTGGCCAGGCTGGCCGAGCGCGATCGCGTCGTCTGCAAAATTTCGGGCATCGTCGCCCGGGCACCCAACGAAACGTGGATCGCCGACGACCTGGCCCCGATCGTCCACCACTGCCTCGGGGCGTTCGGCCCCGATCGGGTGATCTTCGCCAGCGACTGGCCGGTGTGCACCCGCGTGGCCAGCCTGCGCGCGTGGGTCGGGGCGCTCGAACAGATCGTCGCCGACCGGCCCGAGAGCGAGCAAAGAAAGCTCTTCCACGACAACGCGGTGCGGTTCTACGAGCTGGCGTAAGCGGCGGGCCGCGAACCGCGGCGGGGTTCACCCGGTTTCGCCCAGACTCGAGTGCACCCCGGTCACGACGATCAGCTTGTCGCCTTGCCGAATCGTCCGGGAGTTGGGCGGATTGACCACGCGGTCGGGCTTGCCGTCGTCGCCGTTGCGGTCGAGCCCCAGCACGATGGCGTCGAACTGCCGCTTGAAGTGCTCGAACACGTCGATGAACTCGCGCCCGACGAATTCGCCGGGCACGTCGATCTTTCTCAGGCACGTCCCCACCTTGTGCGTGAGCAAGTCGCTCACGACCGAGGTAATGCCGCGATTGACCAGCGTCGAGGTGAACAGTCCGGCCGTGATCGTCGTGCGCGAGACGATCTCCTCGACGCCGGCGATGTGGAGGTGGGTCGCGTTCACCTCGTCGAGAAGCTCAGCGCAAGTGAAGATTCGCGGATTGATCTTTTCGAGCGTCAGCGCGGCCAGCACGGTTCGCGCGTCGCGATCCTGGTCTCTGAGATTCTGCCCCTTGTCGGCCAGGACGATCGCGGCCTGGGCGTACCGCGCGCCGACGCTTTCGAGGACGCTCACTTTCGTGAAGTCGTCCTTGACGTGGAAGAGGCGGCGCGGATTGGCGACCCCGCTCGCGGCGACGACGTCGGTTTCCGTTTCGGAGATTACGACCACCCCTTGCCTCCAAACGTGGGCGACCGACTCCAACTCGGAGAGGATCAGGCCGCCCATGCGGTCCCACCCGCAAATGAGCGTGTGGTTCCGCAATTCGTCGATCGAGAGATCCCGGTCTTCCATTTTCGTTCTCAAGTACGTCGACATGGATGCGCTAAAGGCACCGACCATGACCGCGAACACGACCAGCCCCGCCACGCTGATCGTGATCGCCACGAGGTGCCCGGTGACCGTGCCGGGGATCGTGCCGACCGGCTCGCCCGACACGAACAGAAACGTCGCCAGCCACAGGTTTTCGAAAAAGTCCCCCAGGGCTTCTCCCGACGAGGCGGCCGGATCGGTCTCCGAGAGCATGGCCAGGGCGCCGCACAGGATGAGCATGGTTGTGGCGATCAGCAGAATCCCCACGTGCCCCAGAAAGCGTTCGAGACGCACCGACAACCAGCCCGAGCGGCGCAACAGGATCGTGGCGGCGCGCGCCAATCGGAGCATCCTCAGTAGCCGGATGAGACGAAGCGTGCGGAACACCCGCAGAACCGGCAAGACGGCAAGGATGTCGATCCAGTAGTTCGAGAAGAAGGTCTTCTTGCTGGGAGCGGCCGTGAAACGCAGCGTCAGCTCGACCACGAAGATCCAGGTCACCAGGTCGCCCGCGAAAACGACCCGCTCCAATTCGTCGCCGGGCGGCAGCAGGAACTCGGTGAACAAAAGCGCGATGCTGACGAGAATCAGCACGGCGATCGCCACGTTGAACGCCGCGCCGTTGACGATCCGGCCCAGCGCCGCGAGTCGTCGTTCGACCGAGTTGCGTTCCGCGTGCGTCACTGGGGTCGCCCTCCGCAATCGTCCAACAGCCCGCGCAGGTTGAGCCCCAGGATCTTCTCCTTTTGCGCCTCGCCGATCCTGGCGTAGGCGATTCTACCCAGTGGGGCGGCCGGGTCGAGCAGGGGCACATCGGAGCCAAACAGCACGCGGTCGGCGCCCACCTCGCGCACGAACCGCTCGATCATGCCGACGTGAAAGTGCGACGTCGCCGTGTCGAGGTACAGGCCGCCGTGCTTCTTGACGACGTCGATCGCCTGCCGGCATCCCCGCTGGGTGCCGCCGGCGTGGGCCAGGATGACGCGCGCCCGCGGATACCGCGCGGCGATCGTGGCGAACAGCTCGGGGCTGCACGTTTTGTCCGAGTCCCAGGTGTGGCTGAGAACGACCGTTCCCGTTTGATCGGCGTACTCCCAGAGCGGACGGTACCCGTCGCCGTCGACCGGATAGTCGTGGCAGAACGGGTGGATCTTGAGCATCCGCACCCCGTAGAGCCGCCGGCACCGCTCGATCTCGGGAACGATCTCGTCCGGGTAGTGCGGGTTCACGGTGATCTGGCCGATGAGCCGGTCGGAATAACGGGCGACCGCCGCTCCCAGGGCATCGTTGCCCCGGACGAAATCGCAGAAGCAGCCCCAGAAAGGGCTCAGGCAGAGCCGGTCGATGCCCAGCCGGTCCAAGGTCGCGATCGTCGCTTCGATCGTGTGCCCGGGCATGTGGGTCAAAGGCCAACGGCCCAGGTGCCCGTGGCAGTCGAACACGGGGATGCCCTCGATGGGCAACGCCGACTTGACTCGATCGACGATCATCGCTTCACCACGCCTTCGAGCAGCCGTCGCAGGTTGTCGCCGGCGATGCGCTTGCGGTCGCCGTCGCCGATCGCGGCGTAGCTGAGCATCGCCACGGCCGAGCCGGGGGTGAAGTAGGGTAGCCTCGTGCCGAACAGCAGCCGATCGGCCCCGAATCGCTCGACGGCCGCTTCAATCTGCCGGTGGCCGCAGTAGCTCGAAATCTCGACGTGAAGGTTCGCGAACTTCTCCCACAGCGCATAGAGATACCGGTCGACACGGTAGTTCACGTTGGTCAAAACCACCGGCAGGGCGGGATGCCCCGCGCACAGCTCGTGGACCGTATCCCAGTCGAGTTGCTCCTGGTCGACGAACAGGGGCACGCGCCGGCGTTCGAGCCACGCGAGCAACTCGCCCGAGCACCACGCGCGAAGCGAGAAGTTGTGAAGGTCGGGATGAGGAAACACTCTCGCCGCCCTGACCCCGCGGGCGAGCATCTCGTCGACGAGCCCCGGCCCGCCGGGAAACTCGCCCGTGTGCGAAGGCATCACGACCCACATGGCGTGAAGGCGCCGGCACGAGGCGATTTCCTCCAGCAGCAACCGGTTCCCGTCGGCCGGATGGAACTCCTTGCTCGAGGCGTGGTAGACCAGGGCCTCGCCGATCTCGAAGTCGTCCATCGTCGCGACCAGGGCGTCGACCGAAAGGGGGAACTCGGGCTTCGGCGCGATTATCCTGCCCAGCATGCAGTTGGCGTCGAAAAGCTCGAGTTTCGCGATTCGGCTCGTCATGGGTCATTGAAGCCGGAGGCGGCTTCCACGGCGATTTTACTTGGCGACTTCGACGGATGCCCACTGCGAGCGAATATACCGGAAACGCGGCGGACAGGCCAACCCGTTCCGCCGGGGGAGGGCCGACCCGGCGCAACGTCGCGCCGGAATCGTCGCGTCGGGCGGCGCCGAGCGAACTCGCGCCGCGCGCCAATCCCGCCACCGCTTGACAGGGCACGGGAACCCGATTACCGATAGGGCCAGACCCGTCCACGGTTCCATCCGCACGAAAGAGGTGAGACGATGAGGCGACATCCACGCGTCACGCGCCGGGGGTTCCTCGGCGCGACGGCGGCCACCGCCGGGGGCCTGCTGCTGCCCGGGGCCCGCGGGCTCGACGCGAGTCCGATCGCTGCGGCCTCCGACTTCCCGTCGACCGACCACTTCTGGTATCGCCTGCAGCCCGAAGGCCCCTACGTCGACTCGCAGCGCGACAACAAGGCGTTCGGCTATTCCGACGGGGCGATCTTCCTTTCCGAAGACAACGGCCGCACCTGGCCGCACCGCGCCGCGTTTCCCGACGCCGATCACATTACGTTCAGTTGCATCCTGAAGAATGGAAACGTTCTGTTCGCCACCCGCACGAAGCTCTACCTGAGCACCGACAACCTGAAGACCTGCGAGCCCGTCGCGGTGAAAGACGCCCACGGCAACGACTACGTTCCCCACGCGCCGCAGAACCCCGACCAGCCCGGCTGGTACTTCTTCAGCCTTGCGGGCGTCAACGCGTGGGACGTGAACGGCACGGAGATGGTCGTGTGGGGCAATTACTGCAACGTGCTCGGCGGCGCGGCTCCGGTCAACGTCTACTACTCGGCCGACGGGGGCCGCACCGTCAAGATCGCGTACGCCTTCGGCCGGAATCCCCATTACCGCGACAACGGCGCGCCGGGCGGCGGCGGGACCGGCACCCTGCTGGGCGATCCCGACAACCCGGTCATCTGCCGCCACATTCACTGCGTGGCCTACAACCCGGCCGAGACCGCCTTCTACGCCTGCACGGGCGACCGCGAGCGGCCCGAGGGGCACGAATGCCACTGGCTCAAGGGCACCTACGACGCCGGCAACGACGCATGGCAGTGGAGGGTGCTCGTGTCCGACGCCTCGAACTCGCGCTACAAGTCCGGCGGCATCAACTTCGTCGACGGCAAGCTCTACTGGGTCGCCGACGCGAACGGGCCCCTGCCGCACGACCGCGGCATCTTCCGCTGCGACCCGGCCGACCTGGCCGACCGCGACGCGCACACGAGGCTCTTCAACCCGGAATACGAATCGGCCAACATGATCATCGAAGACGGCATGATCCTGGCGTCGCATTACGCCACCGCGTCGCCGTACACCGCGGGCTTTATCGTCTCGCCCGACCTGGGCAAGACCTGGGCCCAGTACGATCTCAAGGAATTGGGCAAACGATCGCCGCTCCGCTTCCACCGGAAGAACCGCGACGGATGGTTCCGCGTCGACTTGCGATCGGGATGGATCCAGCGCGCCGAGGTGCTGTTCATCAAGCCGAAGAGAGGTTAGAGCCGAGGAGTCCCCAGCCGTCCCGAGTGCACGGGGGTGGCCGGGGTCGAGCGCAGCGCGCCCGGCGCGGGGGCGCCCTTGTTCCCAAGCTCCGACTTCCTCGCGTTCCCAAGCCGAAGCTTAGGCACCAGTCTGGACGTGACGGTCGACCCGCCGGCCGCGCTCGAAGTCGAGTGGACCTCGCCGCGCGACGGCAACCGAACACCCGGCAAGGACATCCAAGGCGGACGAAGCCGCAAGCTCACCGCCGCGGCCGGCAGCGACGCGGTGCCGCGGCTTCGACGATCGGCGGCGACGCGGTAGACGGATCTCTTCGCCTCCATGAGGCTCAGCAGCGAAGCCCTCGCCCTGCCGGTTCTCCCAGTAGCCCGGTTCGCGGCTGGTGTGTGCAACCGCAACGACAAGCACTACGAGATGCCCCACAACCAAGGCGGGAAGCACGTAGTCGCAGCCGATCCACATCATTCGAGCTGCTTCGCCTTCAAGACCGAACCCAGGGAAGCGTTGTTGTCGGTAAATACAGCCCATATTTGGATTATCCTGTGTACGTCCTGCGTAGGTCAAGCCGGCCGTCCTGGCTGCGCGTCACAACACGCCCCGAATCCACCGAAATCATCTTCAACCCCGGCGCGGGCTGGCATCGCAAGCGCCGGCCGAACGTTGTCGGCTCCACGATCCTGGAGAACCGTTCGCGCCGGATCGCGTCCGCGCCCGAGATACCGAACATGATTCACGTCGCCCACGTGACTTGCTGCAACGGCGCCGTTCCGATACGCTGCT
>Ga0334884_1002863_pt1 | contig 20867 bp, 9 predicted proteins | sample GraSluR1_MG_7_FD_207215 | JGI IMG/M metagenome (GOLD analysis project Ga0334884, IMG submission 207215) | Sludge microbial communities from methane-producing bioreactor in Wageningen University, Netherlands - Granular Sludge_12_05 R1 | ecosystem: Engineered > Bioreactor > Anaerobic > Unclassified...
GGGAATATAAAATTTAATTATCCACCATTGTGCGACGAAAACTGATTGTCATTTCTCTGTTAACCCTTCTGTTTATAGTAGTTGGGACAACACTTTATCTCTGGTTTTTTGGTGATCGTAAAACAACCTCCGAAGCTCTATATGCAATACCCATCGATGCTGCAATAGTGGTTAAGATTGACCCATTCGCACAGCTTCACAAACAACTTCAGTCCGAAAATGAGTTTTGGTCTGGCATCAGAGGTTTCAAAATGGTGGATGATGCTGCTTTTTTCTTTTCCTTATCTGATTCTTTGAAAAATCGATCATCAATATTTAATCAGCTACTGTTCGACAATCAGGTTTTTATGTCGGCTCACGCCGTGGGAAACGGTAGAGGTGAACTATTTTTTACGGCCAATTTACCCGAAAGGGTAAAACCCTCCGATGTTTGGAGTTTGCTCTCTGATATATACGGTACCACTCGAACGGTTACCGAAAAGGAGTATAATGGTGTAACTATTTTCACTTTTTCGAAGGATGCAAAACAAATTGAGAATAACCTTTCAATTGCTGTAAATAGGGGAGTTGTATTGGCAAGTAAATCATTTCTCCTTGTTGAATCGGCAATTGGACAGATGGAGAGCAATGTTTCATTGCTTAATGATCAATCGTTTAACGAGATACTGAAAACAGCAGGGACGCGAGTTGTTGCAAATGTTTTTATAAATCACACAAAGTTGCCTTTGTTTTTGGAACAGCAGATTCACCCAAACAGGCAGAGGAACTTTAAAAATCTATCCAGAGTTGGACGATGGAGTGAGCTGGACTTAACCATTAGGAACGATTTTTTCTTTTTGAATGGATTTGGACAGGTTAACGATACGCTTAACACCTTTTATAGGGTTTTAGAAAAGCAAAAGCCTGTATCCATGACAGTATCCGATGTATTACCAGCGCAAACCGCAGCCTTTGTTTTTCTTGGGATATCGGATTTAAACACATACTTGTCATCTTACCACAGGTACCTTGATGGATACGGCTTAATACATTCATACAAACATGCATTGGATAAAGAGTCAAAGCAGGTGGGGGTAGATTTGACAACACTTTACAAATCAATATTTGGAAAGGAATTAGCCTTGGCGTTTATTCCTTTCGAGGGTTTAAAGTTTTCCGATTGCTGGTTTGTTGTATCAAATACCAAGGGACAAAGTCTTGCAAGGCAAGAGATGGTAAATGCCATTGAAACTTTTGCTAAGCGAAGCGGACAAAAGGTATCGTCATTTCAAAAGATTTTTGCGATTGATAGAGATAAGTCTGTGAATATTTATCAGTTTCCCATAAGTGGCATGCATAAAGCCCTTTTCGGCAATCTTTTTGCCGATGTTAGTGATCAGTATTTCACTTTTATCGATTCGTATGTTGTATTTGGGTCATCTGTTGAGTCGCTCTCACGTTTTATCCTTACTAACATTCACAATAAGCAACTTTCAAGCGAGTTAGGCTTCAATAAGTTTTCGGAGGGATTAACCCAAGAGTCCAACTTTACCGCATACATCAACCCCGGTAAATCCGAAATGCTTTATGGACAATTGCTTGCCCCAAATTCTGCTGCACGTCTTTTATCGCGAATTGAAGTGGCAAGAAAAATTCAGGGGATAGGAATTCAGCTCACAGGAGGGCGTGGAATGATCTTTAACAACATTTATGCTCGCTACTCTCCGTTTTCGGTTGATGCTCCACAAACTGTGTGGGAAACAAAGCTCGATACCAGTTTTTCCATGAAACCGCAGCTGGTTATTAACCATAATACTCAGCAACGCGAGATATTTGTTCAGGACAGGAAGAACAACATATACCTGATAAACAACGTTGGACGTGTGCTTTGGAGAAGGCCGCTACAAGAAGATATTATGGGAGAGGTAAACCAGGTTGATATTTTTCGAAACGGGAAGCTGCAATTCCTTTTCAACTCGAAGAACTACCTTTACCTTATTGATAGAAATGGTAATAATGTGGAAGGTTTCCCTGTTAAACTTCGTGTATCGGCCACCAACCCAGTGGCAGTTTTTGATTACGATGGGAATCGCGATTATCGTTTTTTTATTGCAGGAGAGGATAGAAAGATATACGTATACGATCGTAATGGAAATATCGTAACTGGTTGGGATTTTGACAGGACTGAAAAGATCGTAAAAAAGCCACTTCAACACTTCAGGGTTGGAGGACGGGATTACATCCTGTTTGCCGATGAGAATAGACCCTATATTCTCGATCGACGGGGAAATGAAAGGATTAAACCAAATCGTTTCTTTGCTCAGGCTACACATAACACATTTATTTTGGATGAAAATTCGCCGGGTACTTCTCCAAGGTTTGTAACCACCGATAGCATTGGAGTTGTTCGTTTTATTTACCTTAACGGTAAGGTTGAGGAGTTGGGGTTAAAGAAAGTTAAGGCTTCGCATGTCTTCGATTTTCAAGATATTAATGGCGATGGACTAAGAGATTTTATTTTTCTCGATGGCAATCAACTATTTGTTTATCGGAATAACGGAAAAGAGTATTTTTCCCTTAAGTTCCCTGGCAACCCAATCCCACAAATTGTATATTTCCATTTTGGAGCAAGAGACCGAAAATTGGGTATTACCTGCGCAGAAACATCACAAATTTTTCTGATAAACGGAGATGGTAAGCTGTACAATGGGTTTCCTCTTAAAGGAATAACTCCATTTAGCATTGGTCAGTTCCCCAACACTCAAACTACCTTTAACCTAATTGTTGGCTCTTCATCGGGGTTTGTTTTAAACTATGCAGTGCAGTAATTTTTTATATTTATTTAGCTCACAGATTTATAAGTGGTTTGGTTGGTTCTGTTAAATTTGTGATTTCTTATTCAATTTAGCTGAGAATATTTAATCGAAATCTGATTTTTCTTTAATAATACACTTGAAATGTTATATCTATTGAGGTTTATTCTTATTTTTATTTTAGTTGTTTTTCTGCTAAGTTTTATTTTTAGGCTTGTTATCAACTACTTTTTTAAGCGGTTGGGTAAAAAATATGGAGAGCAAGGGAATAATGAGGAGAGAAGACCCGAAGGTGAAGTTCATGTTAGCCGTAGCCCCAAAAAGGATAAGGTAGTTGACAAGAGCGTTGGGGAGTACATAGATTACGAAGAAGTTAAGGGAGATGATTAGATAACCTACATTTATTCAAAATTGGTTTTCTAATTTCGTATTGATACTCTAAATCACACAACAAAATAATTTTAATTATGTCCATCGAGGTAAAGCACGTAACCAAAAAATTCGGAGAACAAAAGGCGCTAAACGACGTGACTTTTACAATCCCTTCGGGACAGGTGGTGGGTTTTCTTGGCCCTAATGGCGCAGGGAAATCGACCATGATGAAGGTTATTACAGGCTTCATTAAGCCCACTTCCGGGGAAGTGATGGTTAATGGAGTTTCAACGCATAATCCTCGAATCGATTTTCGAAAACACATTGGATATCTCCCCGAAAACAATCCACTCTATACTGAAATGTTCGTAAAGGAGTACTTGAGTTTTGTAGCCAAAGTTTACGGACTGGGAGAAATTGGGTCAAAAAGAGTAAAGGAACTGATTGAGTTAACTGGAATTAACCACGAGCAGAACAAAAAGATTGGGCAGCTATCAAGAGGTTATAGGCAGAGGGTTGGACTAGCTCAAGCGCTTTTAAACAGACCATCAGTGCTAATCTTGGATGAGCCCACAAGCGGGCTGGATCCAAATCAAATAGTGGAGATTCGACAGCTTATTGCCGATGTAGGCAAAGAGAAAACGGTTATGCTTTCAACTCATATCATGCAAGAGGTTGAAGCAATCTGTAGCCGTGTAATTATTATCAATAATGGGATTATTGTAGCCGACGATAGCACCTCGAAGGTAATGCTTCATAATAAGGGATGCGTACAGGATATCTTGATTGAATTGGTGGATGAAGTCAATGAGGATGATTTTAAACTTATTCCAAATGTTTTAAATATTACCCGAGTCGAAGGAAAAACTTGGCTTTTAAGCTCTAATAGCGAAGAAGATATTCGTCCTGCCATTTTCCGTTATTGTGTGGAAAAGGGCTACACCATCCTTACTTTAAAGCAGAAATCGAGGCAAATGGAAGAGGTGTTTCAAACCTTAACACAGATTAATTCGTAGTTCACACCCATCTTTTTAAATCACCTTTTCTCGGTTACTTTCTTTATAGTACCTTCGTAAATTTTTTTAATTTAGCATAAAATCAAATAAAAAATTTGCCATCTTTGAACCTAAATGTAAATATTTTAGGGTTTTAAAGTTAATCCAAACTGGATGAATGCAATTGTGGCAGGCATAGATATGGGTGGTACAAACACCGTAGTGGGACTTGTTACATCCCATGGAGAATGTCTTTGCGAGAAAACTTTCCGAACACAGGAGAGTCCAGATTTTTCCGGTTTTATTGATAAAGTTATCGCAGTTATTGGAGATCTTAAAAAAGGACTTGATGGTAAGTACACCCTTGTGGGTGTTGGAGTTGGCGCCCCAAACGGATCGTATATTACCGGTGAAATTATCGATGCTCCAAATTTACGCTGGAAAGGGGTGTTGCCATTGAGTTCGGAGTTATCATCAAAACTTGGAGTTCCAGTTTTCATTACAAACGATGCCAATGCTGCTACCCTGGGTGAGATGCACTTTGGAGCAGCCCGTGGGATGAAGAATTTTGTTTACATCACTCTGGGAACTGGTCTTGGGAGCGGTTTCGTTGTTGATGGGAATCTGTTGCTAGGCAGCGAGGGATTTGCAGGAGAACTTGGTCATACATCTGTTAAGCCATCGGGCAGGAAATGCGGTTGTGGTAAAAAGGGATGTTTGGAGACTTACGTTTCGGCTCCTGGGCTTCGACGAACAGCATTCAAACTGCTATCCGATTCAATACTTCCCAGTGCATTGAGGTCTCGTACCTATGAGAATATTTCTGCCAGAGTTATAGCAGAGTTTGCATTGCAAGGTGATAAAGTTGCCCAGGAAGCTTTTGAATATACAGGGGAAATACTGGGAATTGCTTTGGCCAATGTGGTGGCAATGCTGAACCCTGAGGCTATTTTTCTATTTGGCGGGTTAAGCAATGCGGGAAACCTCATTTTTGAACCCACTAAGCGCCACATGGAAAAAAACCTTTCCCCCATTTTTAAGAACAAGGTTAAACTTTTACCATCGGGGTTAGGCAATAAAAATGCTGCTGTACTTGGTGCTTCTGCCTTGATATGGGAGGGAATAGCAAAGAAAAATCAATAGTATATCCATTTTGGGTTGCTACTCCAGTGTTCTTTGCCTTCTATCGCTTGTTTTATATATCTCATATCTCCATGCCAAACAATCAATTAATTCATTGTTGGCATTGAAAACATTCTGCATTCTAATCCGATTATCCTTACGGTAAAAATATTCGTTTCGAATAAGCTGTTTGCCTTTTTCGTCCCTCAACAACAATTCTATTAGATTCCCATTTTCGTCGTAAGCATAAGACTTTTTCTGAGTAGTTCTTCCAGTTTTAAGTTTTTCTAAAACAAGATTTTCTTCAAAAATTCTTCCTAAAGAGTCGTAGGTAACAGAACGTTTAAGATATAGAATAGAATCAGGGGGAGTGGATCGCGTGCCTTTCACCTTTCTCTCGATTTCTGTGCCAAAGGCATCGTAGGTGTATTTTGCCCTGAAACCTCTACGGCCTTTTTCGTTGAATCCAGTTGCCTGAATGACCTTGCCTTCGGGATTGTAGCTGTAGTTCACTCTTACCTGAAAATCTATGATGTCATCTTTTACCGATTTAACGATCAATTTGCTTAATAGGGAGTCTTTTATGTAGGTGTACTCTTCAATTCGGGCAAGTTTTTCATTTTCGAAGTATTCGGTTTTGTATTTGGTTTGCCCATCGAAATAGTGCCAACGGTAATTGTTTGGATAGCGAGTTTCCCAATCGTAAAAAACTTCAGTATGTAACCTGTTCAACGAATCTCTTATCTGCTGCGCTAGGGCAAAATACTGGTTAGTCCTTTTACCATTTTCAAGTATATATCTTGATTTAACCATAACCCTATACACATTCTGAGGCTCTCTGGGTTGTGCAGATAGAATCGAGGGTGCAAAGGTTATTAGGATGATAATAACGATGGCTATACTATAAAAAAATCTTTTCATATTCAACTATTTAGTAAATGTAGAAGAATCCATCATTGATGTATAGATATAAATTATAAATTTTACTGTTTTTTAAAAAGCATATATTCTTGTTTATAGCTATTTTCTTTTTTGTCCAAAAAAATGATGGCTATCTTTAAATTTCTTAAAGAGGGTATCTTTTTGATTATTTGTTTGGCTTGGTAGATGAGAAAATGGTAACGGGTAATAGGTAATTGAAATGTTTTTCACCTCTGCATGCTTTTTCCATTCCCCCCTCTTTTCTTGATGGTACATTAAGGAACCCATTAAATGAGTGGTAAGGGTATCAACTATGGCTAAGGTAAGAGAAACATTTCTGGTTTCACCGTCCTTAGAATAGTACTCAAATTTTTCGCCAGTCCTATAACCTTCTGTTGTCCTATCATCGTAATAAAACCAAGCAGCCATGGCAGGAAACATAGATTCATCTTTCTGATAAACCGTTACATCAGCGTTGATGATATACTCACCATAACCTTTTAGTTCAATTTTAAAATCTATGCTTCCTTGCTTGCCATCGTTGGGTAATCTCCAGGTTTTTTTACCTTTCCAAAGATTTTTTAAATCATCATCTGACTTTTTTTGCTTTAGACCGGTCAACTCTGTGTTTAATTTTGTTTCTATTTGCGACAATTCATTGATGACTTTATCCAGCAAATGGTCAAGCATTTCCGGGTTTTTAATGTAATGGTTTATGGTTTTTTCAAATTGATAGGTTGAGTAACCCATTGGTTCGTAAATGCTTTGGTAATATTCTATGCTATCCTTTTTTTGGAAAAGACCACCAATTTGAGGAGTACCTACTGTAGCATCGGTTAGAAAAACACGAACCATAATAGTAACCATATCCTTTTCGGGGATTAATTTATCCTTACAACCCCCAAAAAATACTGCCATAAAAATCGTAAGGATCTGAAGAATTTTTGTTTTTTTCATTAAAATCATAAACAGTAGAAAAAAGCAAGCAGAATTTGCTTGCTTGTTAAACATTTTAGATCAATTCAACACAAAATTTTGTTGTGCATTTATCATCATTTCAACTTATCAAACAGTACGCCAATCATAATTTCATGAGATCCTGCGTTATGCTTTCGTACCTCTGTGAGTGAAAAATCAAAGGAATACCCAAAAATGTATTTTTGATCGTAATTATAACCCATTAAAATAGAAATACCATCCTGCCAGCGAAGCGATAAGCCACCCCAGAACTGCTTCCTATAGGTAACTTTGGCATTTAAATCAATCTGAACGGGGGCGTTTATCATGTACTTCAAGAGTACTGATGGTTCCAGTTCATAGTCTCTGTTCAGCATAAGCATGACACCTCCACTTAGCATGTAGTGTTGCTTTAGCTTATTTAACCCATATATTGTATCCTGAAATTCCTCTCTGGGCAGTAAGGTTCTGTAAAGTCTTTGTCCAAAAAGTTGATGAACCGAGGCTCCAAAGAAGTAAAGAGAAGTATAGCAGAGGACTCCTATGGAGGCATCGGGGGTAAACTTGGATTTTGTCCCTCTAAAAAGCGCTTCATCGTTATGATCGAAATTCTCACCAAATTCAAACTTTGAGGCATCGGCCCTAAACATCAAGCCACCCAGCGATATACCACCCGACATTCTCAGTCCGCTTTCATGGATTTGCATGTTGTACGCATAGGTGAAGAGAGCACCCATACGACTAGTCGGTCCAGTAATATCACTGTAAAGGTAGCCACCAAATCCCATGTCCTTTGAAGCATGTGGACCGTATGCACTTAAAGTATTTGTAAGTGGTGCATCGGGAACCCCAACCCACTGGTAGCGGTTGTTCATCCGAATTTGATAATAGTTATGTGTTCCAGCTACAGCAGGGTTTATCATGTAGTTGTTAAACATGTACTGGGTGAATTGGGGCAATTGCTGACCAAATAATTCGAAATGACCCATGCATAGCATGGCGAATGCAAGGGTTGATATGATTACCTTTTTCATGGCTTAAAGGTTTTTATTTCGTGCTTTATTGTTAATAGCTTCATTATTAAAAATCATATGGCAAATGTTATGCTATCTCACTATAGTAATCGATCCAGATACTGGTTTCCATTTGCTGGTTCCTTCTACGTTGAAATTGATAACGTAGTAGTACGTTCCCACAGGCAAATCCTTGCCATTCTTATTCTTACCATCCCAGCCCCTGGCTGCCTCTGAGCCTTTTGCTGACCATACAATTGCTCCCCAACGATTGAATACTTTTATCTCAAGATTTTCGAACAGGTCTGCGTAGGGCAATACCCATCTGTCATTAACCCCATCATCATTAGGTGTGAACACATTAGAGGTTGCAATCTTATTAAGGATTCTTGCCTTCAACTCAATATCCTCTCTACAGCCATATTCCGATTGAACCATACCGGTTATGGGAATATACTTCTCATCCTTGTTTGTAATGGGGTTGGGTATTGTTGGCCCATTTTGTAGGATTGACTCGTAAACACCTGTTGCGAAAATCATTGTGGGAGTACTAGAGTTAGATGGCTCAAAGAAAATAGCAGGATCCCACGAATAGGTAAGTCCAATACCAGAACTTATCGTAAACACTTCAACAGGATAGTCGGTATCAGCAAGAACCGAAATCACAGTCGTATCACCGAAGGTGACAAGGTCAGCATCGGAGAAGAATGAGTGTAGTGAACGCGGTAAGTACGGTCCAATCTGTGGATATGTATTTAAGGTATCCCTGCGGTTTTCTCTACACCCAATGGTGCTCAATACAACCAAATCAATAACCTTATCTTCATCAAGAGGATAGGTAATGTAAGTGTCAGTTGTGCTGACAATGGTATTGGGATCGTCGGTTACATTATACCATCTGTAGATTGGGTTATTCCCAATATTTCCTTCAATTACATCAGCACTTAGGTGTGCACTTTCGCCCCAGCAGAAAATATCCTTTTCCTTTTCAATCCTTAAAGTGAAATTGTTTGCCTCATCAAATGGAACGTGGAATAACGTGGTATCCCAACACGAAACACTTGGATTGCTGTACGTTGGGTATGAAATACGAGCGATGTAATTTCCTGATTTCAGATCATTAATTGTCCAGTGTCCATTTAAGTTGGGTAAGGGTTCAGCATAGTTTTGGTAGTACCACCTAACATCGTAACTGGAGCTAAAAATTCCGTTGCCTCCAATCACATCGTATATCTGAATGGCTCCCACATCACCTCCTGGCGCTACCCTACAATTTGCAATGGTAATGTTTGTTAAATACTCTGGCTCACGAGGACCAGGTATATCAACTAAAAGTGATTCAACACAACCATTTGCATCCGTAACTGTAATCGTATACTCGTTTGGAGTTGCATTGATCAGATTCAGGGTTTGCTGCCCATTGTCCCAAAGGTATGTGTAGTTTGGCGTCCCTCCTTGCACCTGAAGAACAACTTCGGGTACGGTAAAGTAATGACATTCAAGCGCTTCGATAGGCTGTAATGTGCTAATAATAATTGGATCAGGCTCGTTAATAACAACCCTATTACCTTCGGGGAAAGTGAAGTTACAACCAAGGGCATCAGTAATAAAGAGGTCGTAAAATCCTGCCGAAAGGTTTGTAAATATCCCATTGTTATTCGTTAAAACAAGACCATCAGGACCATAGATGGTGTAGTTTATGGGCTCAGTTCCGCCCTCTACCCACATTGATATTTCACCTTTGCCATCATTGTGGCATAACAGGTCGTAAACAAAAAGGGAAGTTAAGTTCATGCCCACTGGGTCAACTATGGTTACCCCTTCTTCCATTATGTAAATGCAGCCATTTGCATCGGTAATTGTAAAGATATGTGTGCCAGCACCCACGTTAAACAGGGTGTCAACTACAGCAACTCCGCTAGGATTTTCGGCCCAACTTATCCAGTAGTAAGGGTCATCACCATCCATGAATGGGGTACCACCACCCAAATCGAAAACAACATACCCCGAATCATCACCATAACATTGTGGGTTGGTTACACTGATTACGTCAACGCTTATCTGGTCAGGCTGTGTTATAATTACTGTCTGCATTATGGAGTTTCCATCACTTTCAATAACAGTAACCTCGTAGGTGCCCGCTTTTAGGTTTGCAAAGTCTTCGTGGATTCCCCAGCCTTCCTCAATGTGCTCATCACCTTCTAGCCAGTAGATATCGATATCGTAAGGTATATTTCCGCCATAGAACATCAGAGATATATATCCTGTTGTGTCACCATAGCAGGGGACAGAATGGGGAACAAATTTCCTGAATCGCATGGTCTCAATATCGCAGGCATTCTGATCGGTGATATGAACATAGTAGTACCAGTTGGCTCCAAGCTCATCCAGATTTGTAAATACGCCAGTTGAGCTATTTTCAACAAATTGAACATCTCCTCCATTCTCAATGTAAAGATCATAGCTAAATGTAGAGCTGACCGGTAGAGTTATTACTTCAATCTCATTAACCGTGGAGTATGAATAGTTTAAATTGTAACTAATGGCTTCGGGATTATCGAGAATGAATTCATCCGTATATTGGCAGCCATTACTATCCTCAATCAGCAGACTGTATATTCCCTCTCCTAATCCTTCGTAAAGCCCAGGACCAGATTCGGGAACATCAATACCATAAAGTGTGAGAGAAATGGCATAGGGTGGAGTACCACCTTGAGGTTCAACAAAGATAATCCCATCGGTACCGTTATGGCAGTTTGGTGCATTAATGAATGAACTAGCCGAAATGGTTAGTAGTTCAGGTTGAGTTATTTCAATAAATGCAGTTGCCTCGTTATCATCAATATCAGTCGCAAAAGCAACGTAAAAACCAGCACAAAGATTTATATAAATATCATTTATTGCATCGTAATGAACGTTCAACATTTCATCAGTATAGTCAACGCCATCAAGTGTCCATGTTATCGAGGCAATGGCACCGCCAAATGTGTTTACTGTTATTGTTCCATCGCAACTCTCAAAGCAAAGGAGGTTTGTTCCGGTTAAGCTAATGTTAAACTTGGAAAGTATAACCTCTTCCATGGCAGAGCAACCATTGGCATCGGTAACGATAATTCTGTATTGACCCACACCAAGATTGGTGAATGTATGCTCAGTCAACGCAGTATCATCCTCATTTCCAATAAGAACCCAGTCACCTAGATCACTGTCCCAAATGAATAGTTCGTACCAGAAATTTGGTGTTCCTCCAGAAACATTTACTGTAATGGAGCCATCAGTATCTGCTGCTGTTGAGGGTGGAATATTGGTTATCAGTAGTTCAAGCAGATCGGGCTGATTTATGGTGACCTCTTGGGTTATTATGCAATTATTGTCGTCCTTAGCCCTAACGGTGTATATCCCGGCAGTTAAACTAGTGAATAAGTTACTTGTTTGCCATTCTTCATAACCTGGTATAAGTGAGAACAATGGGGTACCAAGTGCATTGGTCACCGTTACCTCAACTTCGCCTGTATTATCTCCGTAACAGCCAACATGAGTTAAATTGAATGAAACGAATTCAATATCTGTTGGGTTGTCAAGTGTGATTATACCTGAAGTTGTGGGGCCACAATTATTCGTATCGTATACTTCTATGTAGTATTCACCTGAGGAAAGACCAGTGAATAATCCAGTTGAATTCTCAGTTAAATAAATCCCATTCCGGAAAAGCATATAGTTGAATGAACCAGTGCCTCCTATAGCTTCAATAACTATTAACCCTGGCGATGAGTTTCCATCGGGATCGCAGGATGGGCTCTCGAAGTAGATATCGCTTATTACAATTGGATCGGGATCCTCAAGAATAACAGTGTTTGAAGCAGTACATCCACTTCCATCCAGAACTGTAACGGTGTAAGGTCCAGCTATTAACCCTTCAAAGGTTCCTGTAGTGATCCATGGTCCTGCTCCGTTGAGTTGGTATAGATATGGAAGTATACCTCCCGAAGCAGAAGCGAAGATGATGCCGCTGTTGTCCCCAACACAGAGAGGTTGTTGTAAAATCGTTAAGTTTAGAATAAGCTCGTTGGGTATATCAATGGTTTCAATATGTGTAGTTTCACAGGAACTATTATCCCTAACAATTATAGTAATATCAACGCTAACTCCCCCTTCAGTTGGAATGAAAGTGTAAACATTGTTCCCCGTGAAGGGACCTCCATCAAAAGAATACTCGTAGCCACCTGTGCCTCCAGCTACATTGGTAACGGTAACGGTAATCTCATCGCCAAAGCAGGTAAGCCCGCTAACCTCAACATCGAACTCAATGGCATCGGGTTCGGTTAGGTCGAATGGACCAGCTGTAGGACCAGGACAAAGGTTGCCATCGGTTATGGTAACTGTGTATACACCTGGAGGTAAGTTGCTAAATATGCCATCGATATTACTATCTATAAAACCGATAACATCTTCGTAAAGGGTGTAGGTTAGAACTCCCGTTCCACCACTGGCAACAATTGTTATTGTCCCATCATCTTCTCCATTACATGAAATAGGGGTGAATACCTCACTATCTATTACAATTTCATTGGGTTCGGTAAATGAGATATCATAGGAATTAATTGTACAGCCCCTGTCGTCAGTTACAACAACAACATACACGTAAGCAGGATCGCCTACATCAAGGTTATCGAACTCAACCTCCACATCTGCGGCAACGCCGGCAAATGATGCTACCTCAATGGCATCACGCAGGAGGGCAATGGTATAGGGAGCAGTCCCTTCAGTGGCGGATGCAGCAATGTAACCATTATCGCCGAAGCAGGAGAGATCAACCACGTTCAACGATAGCTCAATGGCATTGGGCTCGTTCACCACCAGCTCGTCCGACAGGATTGGTCCGCAACCCTTCTCATCGGTAATGGATACCACGTAGGTTCCCGGTGCCAAGGGGCTAAAGGTGCCGTTGTCCTGGGGTCCTAAAATGGGGGCTCCACCCTGAAGCAGGGTGTAGTAAAGGTCACCAGTGCCTCCGGAAGCGGTTAGCGAAATGGTACCGTCATTGGAACCAAAGCAGGATATATGTGTTACGGATATGGATAGCGGATCTATCACAATAGCATCGGGTTCGGTAAGGTCGAATGGACCAGCCGTTGGGCCGGGGCATAGGTTTCCATCGGTTATGGTAACCGTGTAAACTCCCGGTGATAGGTTGATAAAAGTGCCATCGATATTGCTTTCTACAAACCCGATCACATCTTCGTTAAGTGTGTAGGTTAGAACTCCCGTTCCCCCAGTGGCAACAATTGTTATTGTACCATTATCCTCACCGTTACATGATATGGGGGTGAAGGTTTGGCTATCAATGGTTATCTCGTTGGGCTCGGTAAATGTGATATCGTAGGAATTCGTTGTACAGCCTCTGTCGTCAGTTACAACCACCACATACACGTAAGCAGGATCGCCAACGTCAAGGTTATCGAACTCAACCTCCACATCTGCGGCAACGCCGGCAAATGATGCTACCTCAATGGCATCACGCAGGAGGGCAATGGTATAGGGAGCAGTCCCTTCAGTGGCGGATGCAGCAATGTAACCATTATCGCCGAAGCAGGAGAGATCAACCACGTTCAACGATAGCTCAATGGCATTGGGCTCGTTCACCACCAGCTCGTCCGACAGGATTGGTCCGCAACCCTTCTCATCGGTAATGGATACCACGTAGGTTCCCGGTGCCAAGGGGCTAAAGGTGCCGTTGTCCTGGGGTCCTAAAATGGGGGCTCCACCCTGAAGCAGGGTGTAGTAAAGGTCACCAGTGCCACCGGAAGCGGTTAGCGAAATGATACCGTCATCGTATCCAGAGCAGGATATATGTGTTATGGATATGGATAGCGGATCAATTATGATGGCAGGGGGTTCGGTAACATCAAAGGGTGCTGTAGCAACAGGTCCGCAGAAATGGGCATCATCAACGGTAATATAGTAGTTTACTCCTGCAGCAACACCGGTAAATTCAACCCCAACATTATCCGAGAGAGCGTCAAGTGCTATATCATTTTCATCGTAAAGGGTGAATGTGTAGGGTGGAGTTCCTCCATTGGCGCTTATGTAAATTTTGCCATCGAGTACACCGTTACATACCAGATCGGTTATAACCGGTAGGTTAATGGTAAGCGGATCGGGTACGATAACCTCCAGCAGACCCGAAGCAACCGGACCGCAGGTGTTGGCATCGTCTATTTCAACCTCATAGTCGGTACCGGCAGCAAGTCCGGTAAACTCACGCCAGACGTTTTCATCAACACCTGTAAATTGTGCTTCTTGAATTCCACCCTTGTACAAGGTGATTATGTATGGAGCCGTTCCGCCCGTTCCACGAGCACGAATAATGCCCTCGTCGCCCGAGTCGGAGCAAAGAATATCCACAACTTCAGTTTCAAGAAGCAGCTCATCTGGGCTGGTAATCGTAACGGTTGAATCGAGCAAACAGCTATTGCCATCAAAAATCTCGATCAGGTAATCGCCTGCAGGTAATCCTGTCCAGCTACCCGTACCATTGGGTGATCCACCGTTTAGATAGTAGGTTAGGATGCCCGTACCACCTGAGGCGGTAACATGGATTTCTCCATCGGAATCGCCAAAGCAGAGTAATGGATTATTGATCAAATCAATGTTTGATATTACAATAGGCGGAGGTCCGGTAATCTCAACCTGCTTTGTTCTAATACAACCATTCTCATCCTTTGCATAAACGGTGTAAATCCCAATTCCCAGATTCATGAAAGTTCTTGGGAAGCTATACCAGTTTACTCCATCAATGGAGACCTGTTTCACACCATATCCACCTGAGGGAGTCCTAGCACGGAACCGGCCATTGGTGTTATACCAGCAACCGGTAACATGAATAATATTGTCGATGATAAAATCAATTTCCTGGGGTTGACCAATTTCAAGTGAAATACCCACATACTCAGCAATACATCCTGTTTCCTTATGGCGTACCTTTGGATAGTATAAGCCTGCAGCCAAACCCTCAAAGCGATTGTTATCAACCCAATCACTCTCGGCAGGAACCTCTGTAAGGGTATACTGATACAGATCGTAAGGCAGCGGGTATGGTTTGATGTCAATAACACCGTTGGTGTTTCCAAAGCAGCCCGTTACAGGGAGCACCTCGTTGAAACCAACGGATATTTCGTCGGGTTCGCCAATATATATTGAGTTCCCTGCATATTCTGCAAGACATCCGTTGCTGTCCATAACCCATATCTCGTAGCTGCCTTCACCAACCATGAATTCGTTATCGGGAACGAATGGACCGCCATCGCCATCAATTGAATAGAAGTAGGGTGGCGTTCCTCCCGATGCAGTGATGGTTATTGTTCCATTCTCCTCTCCGTAGCAAAGGGCATCGGTAATTGCTACATTATCAACAACCAACTCATCGGGTTGTGCCAGTATTATATTGCTCTCAATAGCTGGAGTACAAGCATTTGCATCAGTTACTTCAATTATGTAGTTATCGCTGGCAATTAAACCGCTAAAGATTGCTGGTGCTGGGTGAACTGGAGTTTGACTCCCAACCAAAGCAGCTCCTCTGTAAAGGGTGTAGGTGTAATTTGGGGTACCCCCAGTGGCGCGTACCTCAATGCTGCCATCGGCATCGCCAAAGCAACCACCCAGGTCAACAATACTGGTAACAGTGTAGTAATCAATTTCAATGGGATCGGGTGCGGTTAGGGTAACCGTATTTACACCGGATGCAGGGCATCCAAAATTATCGGTAACGGTAACGGTATATTCAACTCCGGCTTCAAGGTCAACAGCCCTTTTGCTGGTTTGCCCGGTGGGCGACCAGCTGTAATTATAGGGAATGGTTCCTCCAGAATGGTTAACCTCAGCTTCGCCATCATCGCTATCGCTACAAGAAGGACTAACGGTATCAAAACCGGTTATTGTAAACTCAGGGCTTACGGTAATCATTATCACATTGCTGATATGATCACTGCAAGGAGGCGATGAAACCACCCTGCGGAACCAGGTGTTCTGAGTTAAGTTACCGGGTTGATAGTTTTGATCTTCAGCACCTACTATTGGTGCAAAAGGACCTCCAGCACCTGCTGTGCTGCTCTGCCACTGATAGGTGTATAAACCATTGCCATTGGTTGGTTCTAAACCGGTAAGCTCATCCGGGGCGGTATCGTAACATATGTTTTGGTTGTCAGCAATGGTGTTATTGTCAATGGGTTGATTAACCTCAATCTCAACAATATTGCTTTCATGGGTACATGGCCCAGATTTTACCTCGCGGTAGTACCAAGTGGTTTCGGCTAGAATAGGGGGGGCATAGTTCTGGTTGGTTGCCAGCGCTATGGGATTGAAATTTATCTCATCATCGCTACTGTACCACTGGTAGGTATAGGTTCCTGGTCCATTACCACCTGTTGGCTCTAAACCGGACAACCCTAAAGGTGCTGTTCCAGAGCAGATAGTCTGATCAGCCGAAATAACATTATTCCCAATTACCGGAACCTCTGTAACATCCACCGATCCCAACATCATGTTTTCACAATGGGTTGTGTTGTTCTCAGCATGAACGGTATAGGTTCCCTCGGCTGTTTGTAAGCCAAAGCTAATGGCCGCTCCTGTTCCCGAAGCAGTTGTTCCAGTTGGGTTTCCATCAAGCAATAGGGTGTAGGTAACATTGCTCTGCGAGCCATCGAGACCCACCAAAACTCCCACAGAACCTTCGCAGTACTCGCCACCTCCGGTAACGTTATATTGCAATGGAAGAGGATGTACTGTTATGGTTATTTCGTTGGAGTAGCCATTGCCGCAGGAATTCTCAGCCCAACGACGGAATATGGTAGTTTGGGTTAGTGCCGGAACGGCATACGAAATGCCTACTTCGCCAATAATCTCTACCCAGCCCGATCCTTCATTCTTGTACCATTTGTAAGAGGTTGCACCTGCTCCCCCAGTGGCCGGTTCATCTTCGTTAATTGTGCCGGGCGATTCGCCGTGGCACACCTCTGTGTCGGCTATGGTTATGCTACCGGGGAAGAACTCGGGGTGAACGGTAACGGTAACGGTATTGGATATGCCTACAGGGGTTGGACACTGGGCATCGGTTGCCACACGGCGGAAATAGGTGGTAACAAACAGGTTCCCCAAATGGGTATAACTGCTGTTGTTCACAAGGATATCGGTCCAGTCAACCCCATTCTCGCTGAACTGCCATTTGTAGCTAAAGCTATTGGAACCACCCGAGGGTAATACCACGTTGTTAAAGCTAAGGTACGGTGCATCTCCGTAGCAAATAGTCTGATCTCCATTTATCGTACCGCCAGCTATATCGGCATGAACCGAAACGGTAACATGGGTTGTTGCCACTGGACCGCACTGCAAAGAGGTTGCCACCCTGCGGTAATAGGTTTGAACGGTGATTGGATCAAGGGGGGTGTAGTCCAAATCATGCGCTCCAGCAATGTCAAACCAGTCAATTAAGTTTGTACTCCATTGCCATTGATAGGTAAAATTGTCATCACCGCCCGATGCAGCAGAAGTGCTGCTAATGTTACCTGGAATAGTGTTGTAGCAGATTGGCGTTGAGTTATCGTAGGCTATGGTTCCCGGATCGAGTTCGTCCCATACCTCCACCATAACAGTATTGGAGTATGTATCGCCACACAGATTTGTGGACATTCTGCGGTAGTATGTTGTTACGTATATTGGATCGGCAGGAGTATATTCATTACCAAATTCGCCTGCAATTTGGGTCCAGTCTATACCATTGGTACTGCTGTACCATTTGTAGCTCCATGCTCCATTGCCTCCAGTAGGGCCATCAACCTCGGTTATGGTAGAAGGCGTATCGCCGTAACAGATGGGCTGGTCGGCTTGAGCCTGAATGGTTCCTCCAAACATCTCATCGTAAACGTTGATGGTAACAATATTGGAGTAAAGGGTTTTACAGCTATTAATTTCTCTACGGCGGAAATCGGTTGTGATGTAAAGCGGGAATGGCGAACCCGGGTTATATGCTGCTAATGTTGCACCAGCAATATCCTCCCAGTCACCGCCATCCTCACGGCGCTCCCACTGGTATGTCCAGCCATCGGGATGCCCACCTGATGGAGTAGTCTCGCTTACAAATGCCTGAAGGTCTTCACCGTAACAGAGGTTTAGCTTGGGATTGCTGATTGTGCCGGCAACTTCTTCGGCATATACGGTAACGATTACAAAATCGGTATTCACCGTTTGCCCGCAGTATGGGCTTGTGGCGCGCCTCCTGAAATGGGTTAGGGTGGTTAATCCGGCTGGTGGATCGTAGGCAGGGTCCGTTGCCCCGTCAATATTGCTCCAGGGTCCATGGCCAGGTCTGCTTTGCCACTGGTAGGTCCAGTTTCCGTCGCCACCCGAAGGATCTGTAACGCTAACAATTTCGTCGGGGTCACCGCCGTAACAGATGGAGTGGTCGTAACCAATCCCTCCTGGATCCAACTCTTCGTAAACCAATACAACGGTTTGCGCAGTGCTTTGACAGGTATTTACATCTTCAACCAGAACCGTATAGGTTCCCGAGTTGTTGGGTGTTGCGCTGGGTATTGTAGGATTCTGATCGGAAGAAACAAAAGGTGTTGTTGCATCGGTTGTCCAGCTGTAGCTAACCATAAGGTCAGGACCAGAAGTTAGATTAATGGTCTGACCGTAGCAGTAAGGGCCATCGTTGCTGGCGGTTGCTGCAGGGAGGGGATGTACTGTTACGCCTATTGCGTTGGAGTTTAAAAAGCAACCAGTACTCTCGTAGCTTACCCTAACTCTATAGCTTCCAGTTTGAATAGCAACATATGTATCGTTTGTTTCGCTAGGAATGTTTACCCCATTTCTCAACCATTGGTAGCTTACGCCAACCTGATTATTGGTTTCCTCCAATTCCACAGAACTTCCAAGGCAAAATGCCGTTGGTCCATTGGCAACTATGTTTGCCAGTGGCCTTGGGTTTATTATTACGGTTACGACATCTGATCCAGTGAATCCCGAAATATTATCTTCTACATCAAGGGTTACAGTGTAAGTGCCAGCAGGAGTGGCAGAACCAAAAACGGCATCTTCGTCCAATGGGAAAAATGTTCCAACCACCGGATCACATGTCCATGTATAGATGTAATCACCAGAGCCATTGAAAACCTCGGAATTTAAAATGGTATTCGACCCAAAGCAACCATCAAAGGGATCAACCTCGGATCCGTTGTAAGTTATTATTACATCGAGCTGTCCAAAAGAGTGGCTAAAGGATGTGATGGTAATAATGGCCAGCAAGGCCAGCGATCGGGTGATGAATGCGTAAACCTTTTTCATCTTATAATATTTTAATTATTAACTAGTTAATTAACAGCAATCTCATCAGAGGTTGCTCTGCATCCATTGCTGTTGGTTACCACAACCCTATACCAACCCGGTTTGGGGTTGGATAGATTATTGCTGCTTTCGTCGGGCAACACCTGCCCGTCATAAATCCATCGGTACGAAACTAAAGCTTCGTTCTTAACCTCGGTTGCAATAATATTTTTACCCTTTCGGGATAGCTTTACACTAGGCTTGGGAAGAATGCTAATGCTTATCGTTGTATCCAGCTTGGTTAGTGAATCTATATTCAGCGTAAACTGAAGGATTTTCTCCCCTGGGGTTTCGGTGTTAACAATGGCAATATCGTTTCGGATTTCTCGGTAGTTTTTGGCATCGCCTCCCCATTCAAAATTGCTGTAGTTTTGGTATTCGTCGGTAAGGGTGGCGATAATTCCCAGAGTTTTACCCTGGCAAACATTACCTTCCGGGCCAATTAGCTCAAAAGTCACAAATGAGTTTTGTCCATTACCCCATAGAGGGAACAGAAGGACAATAATTAGAAAAAAATATATCGCGTAAGTTTTTACCATAGTCAACTAATCTGCAATAAGAGAGCACCTATTCGGGTTCTTGCTAAAAAAGCCCCCTTTTTTTGACCAACCGCCGATGCTAAACGGCGAAAGTATACATTTTTTATCTAAAACCAAAAACATAGGCCTAAAAGTTAGGATGTTAGGCAACTCTACTTAATCCATTTGATAATTCATTCTGCCCGGTTACAATCAATAATATTTTGTAACATATTGATAATTAAATAAAAAGATAATATTTTTTTGGTTTCGAAAATTGTTTAACTCTTGTACGAGAAATTGGTGTTAAATGTTTTTCAGCTTTATCCATTCTTCAAGCTATCTAAAAGCCCAATAATTGCCCGATTTCGGGCAAACGAATGTGAATTCAATTGGACTAACATCCAGAAATTCAAAAACCTTGCCATGCGAGTTAACTAATTGAAAATTTGATTAATGGATGTAAATAGGTGACTAATCAATAGCCGAAAATGGGCAACGGCTTTGGCCGGGGTGTTTTCTCCTCATAATTGTAACCCTGACTTGTCGTTGAGAAGTTGCTTTAATATTCAACCCCTTCGGGGTTGAAGGCTGGCACGCTTGCCTTTTCTCACGGGTTTCACCCGTGGTGATTGGGATTTAACCGCTTCGCGGTTATTTTAAGAAAACCCGTCCGGTTTTTCCAAGCGATAAGCAGTGAAAAAGCAATCACGAAGTGATTGAATTTGAAATTAGCCGCAGGTACAACCTGCGGCTAATGAAAATGGGAGGAAAAGAACCCCGAAAGGGGTTCAATAT